>WNEY01000163.1_pt1 | contig 61987 bp, 45 predicted proteins | sample 5400531 | NCBI WGS metagenome assembly WNEY01 (sample SAMN13153338, study PRJNA577476) | soil metagenome | isolation source: 200 cm saprolite under Douglas fir tree site 1 | place: USA:California | collected 2015-04-18 | reverse complement strand
TGGCGCGTCAACACGTGGGTGAAGCAGGGCATTCTGCTGGGCTTCAAGTTCGGCGACATGGTGGACGCGTCGATGGATCACGGGCGCGTGCCGTTCTACGACAAGGACACGCTGCCGCTGAAGAAGCCGGGGCTCGCGGCCGGCATCCGCATCGTGCCGGGCGGCTCCGCGATCCGCGACGGCGCGTACCTGGCGCCGGGCGTCATCTGCATGCCCCCCATGTACGTGAACATCGGCGCGTGGGTCGGTGAAGGCTCCATGATCGACTCGCACGCGCTCGTCGGATCATGCGCGCAGGTTGGCGCACGCGTGCACGTCAGCGCGGCCGCGCAAATCGGCGGTGTCATCGAGCCGGTCGGCGCATTGCCCGTCATCATCGAGGACGATGTGCTCATCGGCGGCAACACCGGCGTTTACGAGGGCGCGATCGTGCGGAAGCGCGCCGTGGTCGCGGCGGGAACCGTGTTGACCGGATCGACACCGGTCTACGACCTGGTCCGAGGCGAGATCATCAGGCCTACGTCGGACCGTCCGCTGATCGTCCCGGAAGGCGCCGTCGTCGTGCCCGGCGGGCGGGCCGTCACCGCCGGCAAGGGTGTGGAGTGGGGGCTCTCGCTGGCCACGCCGGTGATTGTCAAATACCGCGATTCCCGCACCGATACGCGCACGGAGCTCGAAGCGTGGATTCGGTAGCGTCAGGAATCTTCCTGCCGGGTATTGCGGCTAGGCCGGGTAGAGCGGCCAGGGAACATAACGCAGAGCTCGCAGAGGTCGCAGCGTGTGGTTTCCTGTGGGTGCTCCGCGGTCCCTGCGGTTAACGTGCTGGACAGGGTGGCAGCGTGATACCAGTCGACATAGTCGGGCTGACGCGCGCGCTGGTCGACATCGATTCCACCACAGGGCGCGAGGACGCCGCTGGGCGATGGCTGGCCGACTACCTGCGCGGACGCGAATGGTCGGTCGTCGAGCAGCGCGTCGACGACACGCGCTTCAACGTGATCGCAAATACCGCAGGGCGCCGGCCGGGCGGTGCGGCCGACTCGAGCGGTGCCGCCGCCGAGCCCGCGATCGTCTTCTCGACGCACTTCGACTGCGTACCGCCGTTCTTTCCGAGCCGCGTGGACGGCGATCGTCTCTACGGGCGCGGCGCGTGCGACGCGAAAGGGATTCTTGCCGCGCAGGTCGCCGCCGCCGAGCGGCTGCGGCGCGAAGGCGACTCGCGCATCGGCCTGGTGTTCGTGGTCGGCGAGGAGCGCGGCAGCGATGGCGCGCGTCAGGCCAACGGCGCCGCTCCCGCCGGCGGCAGGGGATTTCTGATCGACGGGGAACCGACCGACAATCGTCTCGGTCTGGCGACGCGGGGCATCCTGCGGCTCAAGCTGCGCGCCACCGGGCGTGCGGCGCACTCGTCGTTTCCCGAGCTGGGCGAGTCGGCGATCGACACGCTGATCGACGCGCTGGTCGAGCTGAGATCGATCGCGTTGCCCGACGACGCCGTCCTGGGACAGACCCATTACACCATCGGTCTGATCAGCGGCGGCGTGGCGCCGAACGTCGTCTCACCGTCGGCGGAAGCGGAGGTCATGTTCCGGACGGTGAGCGATGCGGCCGAGATCCGTCGCGCGGTGGGCCCGCTGGAGCGGTGCGTGACGATCGAGCACGTGCTCGAGGTGCCGCCTGTCCGCCTGAAAACCGTGCCGGGCTTCGACGCGGCGGTGTTTCCGTACACGACCGACATCCCATTCCTGCCGCGGTGGGGCGAGCCGCTCCTCTTCGGTCCGGGGTCCATTCACGTGGCGCACACGGCGGAGGAGTTCGTGTCGATCGCCGAGCTGACGGAGGCCGCCGATCGCTACGTCACGCTCGCGCGCGCGCTGCTATCCTCATAGCTACACGTTTCGGCCTCCGTAGCTTTAGCGAAGGCGGAAAGCGAACGCCATCTGAAGCTTGATGTGACCGCTCCCCGCGCGGAATATGATCGCCGGCTGGCCGCGTGGCGCGAGCGGATCGCAGTGCTCGATCGCATCAACCTCTACATTTCCAACAGCCGGTTGATTCTCGCAGGCGCCGGGGCGGTGCTGTTGTGGATGGCGTTTGTCCGCGCGACTGTGTCGCCGGCGTGGCCCCTGATGGCGTGGGTGGCGTTCGGCGTGCTGGCCATCGTGCACGCGCTGCAGCTGCAGCGCTTCGAGCGGGCGCGTAGCGCCGAGCGCGTGTATCTGCGGGGGCTCGATCGCCTGAACGGCCGCTGGGCGGGAACCGGCCGGGACGGCGCGGTGTTCCTCGACGACCATCCGTACGCGCGCGACCTCGATCTGTTCGGCCCCGCTTCCCTGTTCGAGCTGTTGAACACAACCCGCACCGAAGCTGGCGAGGTGACGCTCGCTGGCTGGCTGCGCGCGCCGGCGGCGCTGCCGGACGTGCGCGCGCGCCAGGCCGCGGTCGACGAGCTGCGCCCGCTGCTCGATTTTCGCGAAGATGTCGCGGTCCTCGCGTCTGAATCGCCGGTCGGCCGCACCGGGCTTCTCGCCGCCTGGTCCGTCGCGTCGCCGGTGAAGTTTCCCACCGCGCTGCGCGTGGCCCTCGCCGCGTTCGCGCTGATCACCGTGGGCCTTGCCGCGGCGACGTACTACGATGTCGTGCTGCCTGATGTGCTCGTTGCATGGCTGCTCATCGAGGCCGGGCTCGTGTCTTTCTGGCGCCGCGCGTTTCACCGCGTGCTGCACGCGATTGATACGCCGGAGCGCGATCTCGGCCTGCTGGCGGAACTGCTCGCGCGGATCGAATCACAGGTGTTCACGTCGCCGCTGCTCGTGGCGCTGCACGAGGCGCTGCTGACGGAGGGCATCGTGCCCTCCAGACGCATCGCGCGCCTGCGATCGCTCGTGTCGTGGCTCGATTCCACGCACAACCTGCTGTTCGCGCCCATTGCCTACGTGCTGCTACTGCGGCAGCAGATCGCAATCGCGATCGATCGCTGGCACGCCGCCTATGGACCCGCGGTTGCCGAGTGGCTGCGTGTGGTCGGCGAGATCGAGGCGCTCGCGGCGCTGGCGACGTTCGCGTACGAGCGTCCCGACGATCCGTTCCCCGAGCTCGTGGACGCCGGCCCGCTGTTCGACGCCCACGGGCTCGGTCATCCGCTGATGCCGTCGGCCTCCGGCGTGAGGAACGATGTGCGGCTGGGCGGCGACGGGCCGCGCGTCATCATCCTGAGCGGCTCGAACATGTCCGGGAAGAGCACGCTGCTACGGTCGGTCGGCGTCGGCGTCGTCCTTGCGCTGGCGGGCGCGCCCGTGACGGCGCGGCGATTGCGCGTGTCGGCCCTCGTCCTCGGTGCCACGCTGCACATCGAGGACTCACTGCAGGCCGGCCACTCGCGGTTCTACGCCGAGATTCTCCGCATCCGCACGATCGTCGAGGCCGGGCGGGGACCGGTGCCGCTCCTGTTTCTGCTCGACGAGATCCTGCACGGTACGAATTCCCATGACCGCCGCATCGGCGCCGAAGGCATCGTGCGCGCGCTGGTGGGCCTCGGCGCCATCGGCCTCGTCACCACCCACGATCTCGCGCTCACCGAGCTGCCGGCAAGGCTCGGCGGGGTCGCCGTCAACATGCACTTCGAAGATCGCCTGGAACATGGCCGGATGATCTTCGACTACACGCTGCGGCCCGGCGTGGTCGAGCATAGCAACGCCTTGGCTCTGATGCGCGCGATCGGGCTCGATGTATAGGCTCGATCCACAGGGACGGCCTGAAGGCCGTCCGCCACGAATAACGCTCGAAATAATGCGTCCCCGACAAAGTTACATGTCGTGGTCCTCGGCGAACATCGTGTGGGCCCTCTGCGAGGTATCTTGTGGGAGTCCGTCTTTAGGCCGTCCCGAGAGTAGTGTCCTCTGGCAGTGTCGTGTAGGGGACGGTCTTCAGACCGTCCCGAGAGCAGGCAACGTTGTTGCAGCAATTCCCGTCATGATTGAACAGCCTTCGAAAGTCGAGTTCCCCCGGCCGGTCGACCCGATCGATTCGCCGCCGCCGGACATCAAGCCGGTGCCGCCGCCCGACATTCCGTCGAATCCGCCGGGACCGCCCGACATTCAGCCGCCGACTGTCCCCGAGCGAGGCACCGGCGGGCCGGTAATCTGAGCCTCGCACGCCAGCGCCACCTTCAGCAGCGCATCGGTCTGCATCCGGCAACCGACGAGCTGCACCGAGCACGGCAACCCGGTTGAGGTGTGCCCCGCAGGAACCGAAATCGCTGGATGCCCGGTGACGTCGAAGAGCTGCGTCAGCCGCAGCATGGCATTTCGCACCGGCTCGCTCGAGCCGCCAACCTGCACGCTGGTCGCGCCCAGCGGCGGCGCCGGGATCGGCAGCGCCGGCAACGCCAGCGCGTCGTGCTGGCCGAGCGCGGCATCCACCTCGCGCCTGAGGACCTCACGGCCCTTGAGCGCCCGCACGTAATCTTCGGCCAGCACCGTGCGGCCCATTTCCAGCCGCGCGCGCACCGCCGGTGTGTATCGCTCGGGCATCGTGTCGAGCGTGGCGGCGTGATACGCCGCCGCGTCGCTCAGGACGATGTGCAGATACACGGGCGCGATGTCGGCGGCATGACCGATCTCGACCTCGTCGATCAGCACGCCTGCGCCGCGCAATCGGGCCAGCGCTTCGTCGAAGCGTGCGCGCACCTCGTCGTCGAGGCGATCGCAAAAGTACTTGCGCAGCACCGCGAGCCGGAGGCCGTGGAGTGGCATCGGCGCCGGCAGCGGGGAACGCGCGTCGCCGAGCAGCGCGTGATACACGAGGCAGGCGTCCGACACGGTTTGTGTCAGCGGTCCCACATGATCCATCGTGCGTGACAGCGGCACCACGCCGTCCGTCGATACTTCGCCGAGCGACGGCTTGAGGCCGACGATGCCGCACGCCGCGGCCGGAATGCGGATCGAGCCGCCGGTATCGCTGCCAATCGTCGCCAGCGCCATGCCGGCGGCGACGCTCGCCGCCGATCCGCCGCTCGACCCGCCGGGCGATCGGGTCGGATCGTGGGGGTTGCGCGCCGGGCCGAACGCCGAGTCTTCGTTGGTGGTGCCGAACGCGAACTCGTGCAGGTTGGTCTTGCCGAGAAAGACCGCGCCGGCCTGGCGCAGATGCGCCATCGACGGCGCGTCGCGCTCCGCCACATGTCCTTCGCGGACGCGTGACGCCGCCGTGGTCGGCACGCCGCGGATATCGAACAGGTCCTTGATCGAGATCGGGACGCCGTGCAGCGGGCCGCGATCGTGGCCGGCCGCGAGATCCTTGTCGGCCTCGCGCGCCTGCCGCACCGCCTCGTCGGCCATCACGAGGATGAACGCGTTCAGGCGACTGTTGTCGGCTTCGATCCGCCGCAGGCATTCTTCGGTGACGCGCACCGCCGTCACCTCGCGCGCGCGCAGGCGGCGGCCGAACTGCTCGATCGTCATCATGACGTGCGACCGCCGACTGACGTCTGCGGACTGCCGACGGCCGCGTGCCGGCCGCCGCTGGCGTGCTCGTTGAAGTCGGCCGCGCGCAGGGCCGCGGTCGCGCGTGCGAGCGTTTCGAGGATCGGTTTGAGTTCCGGCAGCCCTCGCCGCTCGGCGTCGGCGATGGCGGCCTGCAGCCAGGCATCGATGTTCATCGTCTCTCCCATGTCCGGCAGAACGACCGTGCTCAACGACCACGAAACACACGAAATGTTTTTCGTGCTTTCGTGGTGTGCGCCTGGCCTCTAAGTCCGCTTCACCGAGATCGACACGCCGTCGCGCAACGGGACGATGGCGGTCAGCAGATCCCGGTGGGATGCGACGCGTTCGTTGTACTCCGCGATCGCGCGGGTCTCGGCGGCGGCGTGACGCGGCACCGCGGCGATCCCGGGCACGACCTCCCCGTCCCACAACACGTTGTCCGTGATCAGGAGACCGCCCGGGCGCAGCAGCGCCACCAGCCGATCCAGCAGGAGCGCGTAGAGCTTCTTGTCGCCATCCTGAAAGATCAGATCGAAGGGGCCGGAGACCTTCGCGATCTTGAGCTGCGCGTCGCCGACGATCACGCTGACGCGCCCGGACAGGCCGGCGCGCGCGATATTCTCACGCGCCTCCGCCGCCCGCTCCTCGTTCATCTCCATCGTCAACAGCATGCCGCCCGTCGGCAGCGCTCCCGCGAGCCAGATGGTGGAATAGCCGATCGCGGTGCCGATTTCGAGCATGCGCGACGCGCCGATGGCCGTGGCCAACACCCGAAGCAGCGCGCCAACCTCGGCGTCGACGAGCGGCAGCCCCCGCGACTGATTGCCCCGCGCGATGTCCTCGAGCACCGGGTCCGAGGATCGGTTGAGGGTCGCGAGATACCGCTCGATGGCGTCGGGCACTATTTGGCCCATAATCAAATCCTACGTCATGCGGCACACGAAGATCATTGCCACCGTCGGGCCTGCGAGCGATTCCGACGCGATGCTCGAGGCGCTGATGGCCGCGGGCACCGATATCTTCCGCCTGAATTTCTCGCACGGCACGCAGCAGTCCCAAGGCGCCACGTTCGCACGCGTCCGCGCCGTTGCCCGACGCGCGCGCCGCGAGGTCGCCGTGCTGCAGGATCTGGGCGGTCCGAAGATCCGCACCGGCAAGCTGAAGGGGCGCCGGCCGATAGAGGTCAAGGCGGGCGATCGGCTCCAGATCGTCACCGGCGATTTCGAGGGAGAACCCGGTCTGCTGTCGACCACGTTCGCGGGGCTGGCGCGCAGCGTCCGGCCGGGCGATCGATTGCTGCTCGCCGACGGCCTGGTCGAGCTGTGCGTCGACTCGACCGACGGCGCCGAAATCCACACCACGGTCGTCGAAGGCGGCACGATCGGCGAACACAAGGGCATCAACGCACCGGGGGTGCCGTTGCCCGCGTCGGCGATCACGCCCAAGGACGCCGATGATCTGCGCTTCGGCGTGTCGCTGGGCGTGGACATGATCGCGGTCAGTTTCGTGCAGACGGCGGCCGACCTCCGCCAGGCCCGCCAGTTGATGGCGGACAGCGGCGCCGCCGACGTGCCGCTGGTCGCGAAGCTGGAGCGGCCGCAGGCGCTGGAGCACCTGGACGACATTCTCGCCGCCAGCGATGCGGTCATGGTCGCGCGGGGCGACCTCGGGCTGGAGATGCCGCTCGAGCGGGTACCCCGCGCGCAGAAGCAGATCACGGCGAGCGCGCGCCGGCACGGAATTCCGGTAATCGTCGCCACTCAGGTGCTCGAGTCGATGACCACCGAAGCGCGTCCGACCCGGGCCGAAGTGAACGACGCGGCCAACGCGGTGGAGGATGGCGTCGACGCGATCATGCTCGCAGGAGAGACCGCCGCGGGCGCATATCCGGCTCGGGCGGTCCAGACGCTGGACGCCATCATTCGTGATGCGGAAGTGACCCCTTCGGCCCTGGTCACCCGGCGCTCGAGCGATGCGCTTCACGACGACCACGCGCAGGCGCTGTGCGAGGCGGCGGTCACGCTGGCGAATCGCGGCGACGCGCAGGCCATCGTGGCGGTGACGCGCGGCGGCGGCACGGCCCGGCGGTTGTCCGCCCTCCGGCCCCGCGCGCCGATTTTCGCCACCACCGATCACGACGACACGGCGCGGCGTCTCGCGATCTACTGGGGCGTGGTGCCGCTGTGCACCGCCATCGGAGAGAACGTCGATTCGGCCGGCGCGCTCATCGGACAGGAGCTCGTTGCACGCGGCCTCGTGGCCGCCGGGGCCACGGTCGTCCTCGTCAACATCAGCGCCGATCTGACGCGCGGCGACGCGAACTTCCTGAAGATGTCGCGCTTGTAATGCCGCCGTTCCGTTACGCCACAATCGCGGCAATCCTCTTCGCATTCCTGATTGCCGCGCTCGCCGCGCGGGTCGCGCATGCCGCCATCCATCGCCTGCTGAACGCGCTCGAGATCACCGGCGCGGACAATCGCAAGGCCGTCCAGGCGCGCGCGCGGCAGCTCGTCCGCGCGCTGACGGTGCTGGTCTACGGTGTGGCGGCGCTGGCGAGCATCTCGCTCGCCCTCGAGCGGTTCGGCGTGTACGAGCCGCGGTGGGATCCGCGGCTGTTCGGGCGCTGGTTCCTCACACACGGCGTGAATCTCCTCATCATCGTCGCGGGCGCGTTCATCGTCAGCCGCGCCGCGCACCTGGTGCTCGAGCATCTGCAGTTCAAGCTGGCGCGCCGCCACGCCGACGGCGACCTCGAGTGGCAGCGGCGCGCGACGACGCTGGGCGGCATCGTGACCAGCGCGGTGACCGTCGTCGTGGCGTTCGTCGCGATCCTGATGCTCCTGCGCGAGCTCACGATCGACGTCCTGCCGATCCTGACCGGCGCGGGGATCGCGGGCCTCGCGATTGGATTCGGCGCGCAGAACCTCGTGCGCGACGTGATCTCCGGATTCTTCCTGATCCTCGAGGACCAGGTGCGGATCGGCGACCTGGCGCGCATCAACGGCGTGTCGGGCACCGTCGAGCAGATCAATCTGCGGACGATCGTCCTGCGCGACGCCGAGGGCGCCGTCCAGGTGTTCCCGAACGGGAGCATCACGGCGCTGGCGAATCTCAGCAAACAGTTCGCATACGCCATCGTCGACATGCGGGTCGCCTACTCCGAGAACATCGATCGTGTAATGGGCACGATGCGCGAAGTCGGGGCGGTGATGGAGCACGACCCAGCCTGGGCCCCCGCGATTCAAGCCCCGCTCGAGATTCTCGGCATCGAATCGCTCACCGACGGCGCCGCCACCATCCGCGTGAAGTTCAAGACGCTTCCGCTCACGCAGGGCAGGGTCGCGAACGAGCTCCGGCGGCGTCTGATGGTCGCCTTTGTCGGCCGCGGGATCAAACCTTACACGTGAATTCTCGTCTAAAACCCGTATGGTAAAGTCACGATTCATGCGCACGTTCGCCTTTGCTTTGTGCCTCGCCGTCCTAGCGCCGACCGGATCGTCCGTCTCCGGACAGGCCTTCTCGGTTCCGGTCGTTTACAGAAAGCTGCCGAACGGCCTGCGCGTCGTCGTCAGCGAGAACCACGCGGCTCCGGTCGTCGTGGTGGAAGTGATGTACCGGATCGGCTTCCGGATCGAGCCACGGAACCGGACGGGGTTTGCGCACCTCTTCGAGCACCTGATGTTCCAGGGGTCCGAGCACGTCGGCAAGTTCGAGCACGTCCGCATCGTCAACGAGAACGGGGGCACGCTGAACGGCTCGACGCGCTTCGATCACACGAACTACTTCGAGGTGATGCCGTCCAACGCGCTCGAGCTCGCGATGTGGCTCGAGGCCGACCGCATGCGGTCGCTGAAGATCACGCCGGAGAATCTCAAGAACCAGCAGGACGTGGTGAGCGAAGAGGTCCGCGTCAACGTGCTCAACCAGCCGTACGGCGCGTTCGAGTGGCTCGGTCTGCCGCAGAAGGCGAACACGAACTGGTACAACGCGCACAATTTCTACGGCGATCTCTCCGACCTCCAGGCAGCGAACCTGGACGATGTGAAGACGTTCTTCGATACCTACTACGCGCCGAGCAACGCCGTCCTGGTGGTTTCGGGCGATACGACGGCAGACGAGGTGATGAAGCTGGCGGAGAAGCATTTCGGCGGCATTCCGCCACGCGCGCTGCCGCCGCGGCCCGACATCAAGGAACCGCCGCAGACGGCGGAGAAGTCGTTCGAGGAGGGCGACAAGCTCGCGCGCACGCCGGCGCTGGCCTTCGGCTATCACCTGCCGGACCGGATGACGAAGGACTTCTTCGCGCTGACGCTGCTCGATCCGCTGCTCGTCAGCGACGAGAGCGCCCGGCTCTATCAGGCGCTCATCAAGGAGAACCAGATCGCGTCCGACGTGTCGGGCGGGTTCAACTACGGTCTGGGCAACAACTTCGATTACAACGGACCGATGCTGTACACGTTCCGCGTCGACTATCGGCCCGACCTCAAGGGGCCGGATGTCCTTAAGGTCGTCGACAAAGTGATCAACGCGATTCAGGAGCACGGCATCACGGAGGAGGAGCTGAAGCAGGCAAAGGTCAATTTCCGGTCGTCCTTTCTCGAGAGCCTCGAGAGCGGCGGCGGCTTCGGCCGCGCGGATCTGCTTGCCGCGCTCACGCTCTACGACGACGACCCGAACCGGATCAACACGATCCTCGGCGATCTCGACAAGGTGACGATGGCTGACGTGCAGCAGGCGGCGAAGAAATACCTCGTGCCGGCGAACAGAACGTCGATCGATCGCCGCCCGGCGGGAGGTGGACAGTGATCCGCGACAATCGGCGATCGCCGATCGTCCGATCGGCGATTCTCGCAGCTGCGCTCGTCCTTGCCGCCACGAAGGCCGGCGCCCAGACGGAGCGCCCCGCCGTGGGACCCGAGCGCCCCTTCCAGCTCGCGCCGCGCGTCGAACGCACGCTGCCGAACGGGCTGCGCGTCGTCGTCACCCGGCAGACGGCGATTCCGAAGGTGTCGATTACGTTGACCGTGCTGTCGGGTTACTCGAGCGATCCCGCGGATCTGACGGGTCTCGCGTCGCTGACGGCGGACCTCATTCAGGAAGGCACGAAGACGAGAAGCAGCCGCCAGATTCGCCGCGACGCGTTCGGCATGGGCGGATCGCTCACCGCGGCCGCGTCGCAGGACTATACCTCGATCTCGACGCGCGGTCTCTCGGAGTTCGCGACGCAGCTGATCGATCTGGTGGCCGAGGTCGCGATGAGCCCGACGCTCCCCGAGGACGAGCTCGCCATCCTGAAGCAGCAGCATCTGCAGGCCGTGTCGCAGCAGAAGGCGTCGCCGCAATTCCTCGCCAACCGCACCTTCCGCGGCGCGCTGTTCGGCAGCCACCCGTACGCCCGGACGAGTGAGACCGAGGCGTCGCTGAAGGCGATGGACCGGGCGAAGCTGGCGGCGTTCCATCGCGATCACTACCGTCCGAACAACGCCTTCCTGCTGATCGTCGGCGCGATCGATCCCGATGCGATGATCGCCGCCGCCGAAAAAGCGTTTGGCGCGTGGGCGCGCGGCGACGTGCCGAGCCCGCCGTTCGCGGCGCCGCCGGCGCTGAGCGGCCGGAAGGTGTTGTTCGTCCAGCGGCCGAACAGCATCCAGTCGTCGATCGCGCTGGGCAACATCGCCGTCAAGCGGAGCGACGCGCGCTGGTACGAGCTGACGCTGGCGAACACGGTCTACGGCGGCGCCTTCAACTCGCGGATCGTCCGAAACATTCGCGAGGAAAAGGGCTACACGTATTCGCCCTCGTCCATCCTGACCGGGTTCGCCGACGCCGGCTTCTATCGCTTCGCCGCCGACGTCCGGAACGACGTCACCGGGGCGACGCTGGCGGAGGTGTTCAAGGAAATCGACAAGATGCGCGCGGAAGGCAGCGACGGCTCGGAGCTGCAGGGCGCCAAGCAGTACCTGCGTGGCATCTTTCCCATCCAGACGGCCACACAAACCGGCCTGGCGGGGACGCTGAACAACGTCTACGTGTTTGGACTGCCGAAAGATTATCCGGAGACGTTTCGCGCGAAGATCTCCGCGGTCACGCCCGCGCAGGTGAAGGGCGCCGCGACGACCTTGTTCGGCTCCGAGAACTCGGTAATCGCGATCGTGGGCGACTGGGCCAAGGTGAAGGAGCAGCTCGGCGGCTTCAAGGACATCACGTTCCTCGACGCTGACGGCAAGACCATCCCGCAGCCGCAGTGAGCCATCAGTTCTGACGCGCTGGCGGGTCGAGGGCACGTGCGGCGAGGTTGCCGACGTGCTCGGCGACCCGCTGGCGCTCTCGTGTTCAGAAGCAGCAGACGATCAGGCACGACGAGGACGTCCGCCGAGGCGACCATTCGCGCGCGAGCTCGCGGCCTTCCGACGACCAGAGCGCGTGATCGAACGTCAGCCAGTGCGTCGTGCCGGTCGATCATGCGGCCCGCGGCCCGAACAGGTTTCCCGGCGGGGACGCCAGGTTTTGAGTTCACTCTCTAAAAATCCGCGAGCCGCAGGGCCACGTCCGCGTGTTTCCAGGCGTCCCTGAACTGCTTCTCGGCGGCCGACGCCGATTCCTTCTTCGTCCGCGCGAGCGTCTGCCACAGGCCGAAGAGCGAGCGGCCGTTGTTGGGATTGCGCGTGAGATCGTCGCGGAACACGCGCTCGGCCTCGTCGTACCGCTTTGCCCGCAGGAGCGCCGCGCCGAGCGACTCGCGGGTCGGATAGAACCAGTCGGCCGGCTCGTCGTAACTGAGCATGTCTTCGGCGAGCACGGCGTCCCGCCACGCGTTGATCGCCGCAACCTCATCGCCCTTCGCGCGTGCGACCCAGGCCTCGGTCACCGCGTCGGTGATCGCGAGCAGGTCGCCGGCCTTGTTGTATCCCCACTGACGGTCGGCGGGAATTGCCCGTCTGGCCGCAAGGTAGACCGCGCGCTCGGCTTCGGCGTCCCTCACGTTCCCCCGCGCGGACTGCGCGACGGCGCGGCCGAAGTGGAACAGGGTGTTCAGCAACGCGTGCTTCGGGTCGGGCGCTGGCAGGCGCATGACCTCGCCCCACCGCGCGAACCGGAGGAGCACGAAGAGGGTCTTCGCGCCGAACGGCTCGAGCATCGCCATCTCCGCAATCATCGGGACTGTGTTGGTTACCACCAGGCCGGCTGCGCGCTTGGCCTCGGCAAACTGTCCCGACATCATCGCGGCCGACGCGAGGAAATCGAGGTTGTGGTTGTAGTACATCGCCGGATAGACGCCGTTCGCGCCGGTCGTCTCGATGTACCGGCGATCGACCTCCGCGGCGCGCGCGTTGCTCGTGACCGCCGATCGGTAGTCGCCGGTGCGCATGTAGATATGCGCGGGCATGTGAACGAGGTGGCCGGCCGCCGGCACGAGCGACTCCAGACGCTTCGCGCTCGCGAGCGCGCGATCGGGAGCGCGCGATGCTTCGACGGCGTGAATGTAGTAGTGGTTGGCGCCGATGTGGGACGGGTCGCGCTTGATCACGGCCTCGAGCGCGGCGACGATCTCGTCTGTGCCCTCTGTCGGCTTGCCATCGCTCGACCACAGCTGCCACGGATGCAGATCCATCAGGCTCTCCGCGTACAGCGTGGCCGCATCGAGGTCGTCGGGATACCGGCGGGTCAGATCGCGCATCGCGTCTTTGTAGCGAACGGCAAGCGCCTTCAGGTCGGCGTTGGGATCGTTCGAATAGCGCGTCACGAGCGCGTCCACGAACGCGCGCTCGTTCGCCGGTGCGGCGGCGGCCAGCGCCCGGGCGCGCTGTGCCTCGTCATAAGCGGCCTGCTCGCGCGCCGGATCGACGTCGAGGTTGATGTTGGGGCCGAGCGCCAGCGCGATGCCCCAGTGCGGCATGGGCGACGCCGGATCGAGCTCTGCCGCGCGTTTGAACGAGCGCACGGCCTCGTCGTGATTGAACCCGTAGACCAGCGTCAGGCCTTGATCGAAAAACTGCTGCGCTTCGGCGCTCGTCGTCGCGATCGGATGGTGCAGCCGGCCCATGCCGGGCATCAACGTCGCGGGCCTGGCGGCGGCCGGCGCGTGGGTATCGTGTTGTTGCGCGTCCGCGATCGAAAACGAGAACAGCAGAAGAACGAGCACCATAACAGCTCCTAGCTCCTAGCCCCCAGCCCCTATTCATTTCTCGAGCAACGCTTTCAGAGACGCAAGCGCGCGCTCCCAGCCGAACCCGACCACCTCGTAGTAGCGTCGCCAGCGCACGCCTTCTTCGAACCCGCTCTGGATAACGCGCACTCGCGTCGCGCCGCCTGGCTCCGCCTGCAGCGTCACCTCGAGCGCCATCGGCCCGATCGGATCCCCGTCGGGGGGCAGCCAGAAGGCGTCGGCTACGAAGAATTTCTCGCCCGCGCGGAACTCCATGACCGTGCCCCTGAAGACGCCGCCGAGACGGCCGAGGATTTCGTCGCGGAAGTCGGTTGGCGCCCACTCGATCGCGTACGGGCCGAGGGTGCGCGGCGTGGTCACCGAATGCCTGACCTGCCACCACGCGCTCAGCGCGTCGGCGTCGAAGAACGCCTTCATGATGCGTCCGGCCGGCGCCGCGATCACCGCGCTGACGTCGAGGCTCGGTGCATGCATGGTGTCAGACACCATGAAAAAACGACACGGTGTCTGACACCTGTTACGGCTGTCCGGCCGTCGTGTGCACGCGCTGCGCGCGGGCGCGCGACACCATGTCCTTCACCTCGCGCATCAGCGTCGGGACGTGATACGGGATTCCGTCCTTGATCGTCCAGTCGATGCCGCCGCCGTGTGAGGCCTGGACTCTGTCGTTCGGTCCAATCGGCGCGTAGTTGGACGCCGGCCGCCCGTTGAGCAGCATCACGTCCGTGCCGTACGGGTTCAGCAGCTTCAGGTTCTCGAGCGGGTTGCCGTTGACGATCACCAGATCGGCGATGAACCCCTCGCGGACTTTGCCGAGCCGATCCTCCATCCCGACGAGCTTCGCGCCGTTCCACGTCGCGTGCTCGATCACCTCGAGCGGATGGAAGCCCGCCTCCTGGTGCAGCTCCAGCTCGCGTGAGATCCCGAAGCCGTACATCGAATAGATGTACCCCGCATCGTCTCCCGTGGTCACGAGCCCGCCTTTGTCCGCGAACTCGCGGACGGCGTCCATCCAGATCCGGTATTGCTGCTTCCAGTGCGCTTCCTGGCCGGATGTCCAGCCGAGGAAATAGGAGCCGTGATTGTCGAGCGATCCCTTGAAGTACTCCTCCAGCGACGGATGCAGGTAGTCCTTGAACCACGGCTGGTTCTGCGCGCGCACCAGATCGCGGCTGGCTTCATAGATGGAGAAGGTCGGATCCCACGCCACGTGCCTGGCGACCATCAGATCGACGACCGCGTGAAGCTTCGCGGGATCGGCCTGCGCGTACAGCTCGCCCGCGCGGCCGAAGCGATGGATCTCGTTCGAGTAGCTCATCTCCGGCGGGAAGTTCTGGATGCCGGTCAGCGCCGCGTCGGCCACGCCGTAGAAATGCTCGATCGAGCTCACGCCCAGCTCGGCGTAGTCCTTCGCGGTCGTCTCTTCGACCGCGATGTGCGCCGCCGTCCGGAGACCGAGCTTGTGCGCCTCGTCCATGATCGCTTCGAGCTGATCGCGATCCATGCCGATGATCTTGAGGCCGTCGGCCCCCTTCTGCCTGATGTCGCGGATCCACGCGCGAATCTCCGCCCCCGATCCGGTCCGTCCCCTGCTGACGAACGGATAGACGAGGATGCGCGGCGCCACGATCGTGTGGGCGTTGCTCTCCGCCTGCCAGCGCTTCGACTTGTCGAAGTCTCCACCCACCTCCCGCGCCGTCGTCACGCCGGCGGCCAGGTACAGGTTGCGCTCGTATTGAATCGGCTGCGGGATGCCGCTCTGCCGCTCTTCGTGCCAGTGCATGTGCGCGTTGACGATGCCGGGCATCACGTACTTGCCGGTCGCATCAATCACCGCGTCGGCCGTCGCTGGCGACGCGTTCGACGGAATGTCGGTCGTCGGCCCGATATACGAAATCAGCCCGTCCTGCACGACGATATCGAGCGGGCCGTACGGCGGCTTGGCGTTGCCGTAGATGACCATCGCGTTCTTGATGACGAGCCGCCGGCTGGCCTTCGCGTGGAGCGGCGGCGTCGCCGCCGGTTGCCGGGCGTCAAGACTGAAGGTCAGAAGTGCGGCAAGCCCGATTCCTGCAGTGGTCACCTTCATGCGGCGGCAACTCCTCTGGAGGTCGGAATCATAGCATCTGATGATAAATTGGCCCTATGGCGCAGCAGCCGCTCGCGTACCTCTTGCCGGAGTTTCTCGAAAGCGCCGAGGCGAGGCCGATCCGGATTCTGGCGGAATATCTCGAACCGCTGCGGCGATTCAGGGAACAGAAGATCCAGGATACGGTTGTTTTCTTCGGGTCGGCGCGCGTCGACAGCCGCGAGCGCGCGGAACGCGCGCTGCAGACGCTGCGCGCGCGGGGCGTCCAGGACGCGGACGAGACCTACGAGAAGGAGCTGCACAAGAGCCGCAAGGCGGTGGAATGGGCGCGGTACTACGAAGACGCGCGCGAGCTCGCGCGGCTGCTCGCGACCTGGACCGTGTCCCTGCCGTCCGAGAATCATCGCTTCGTCGTGACGTCGGGCGGCGGCCCCGGCATCATGGAAGCCGCCAACCGCGGCGCGCGCGAGGGCGGCGGCAAGACGATCGGGTTGAACATCCGGCTGCCGTTCGAGCAGGGCGCGAACCCCTACATCACCGACGGCCTGCACTTCGAATTCCACTACTTCTTCATGCGCAAGTTCTGGTTCGCATATCTGGCCAAGGCGCTGGTGATCTTTCCCGGCGGCTTCGGCACCATGGATGAGCTGATGGAGACGCTGACGCTGGTTCAGACCGACAAGCTCTCGAAGCAGATTGCCATCGTGCTGTACGGCCGTGAATACTGGGAAAAGGTGCTCGATCTCAAGCCGATGGCCGAATGGGGCGCGATCGCGGAAAAGGATCTGGAGCTGCTCCATTATGCCGACACGCCTGTTCATGCCTTCGAGCATCTCCGCGATCATCTGATCACGCACCATCTCGAACCGGCCACAGAGCAGGAAGCGGCGGCGCCGGGCATCGCAAAGACGAGAGGATAAATGGTGAGTTGGTGAGTTGGTGAGTTGGTGAATTGGTGACTTGGTGAATGGCATGGATACCGCGACTCGAAGGAACCTGATCGATCAATACAACGACGGGTACCGCGTGGTGGCCGAAGCGCTCGCCGGCGCGAGGGACGAGGACCTGGACGCGCGGCCGGCGCCAGGCAAGTGGACGGCGCGCGAAGTGGTTCACCATCTCGCGGACAGCGAGATGACGGGCGCCGTCCGGCTGCGGCTGCTGCTGGCGGTCGACAATCCGCAGATCCAGGGCTACGATCAGGACGAATTCGCAAGGCGTCTGTTCTACGATCGGCCGATCGAGGCGTCGCTCGACGCCTTCAAGACCGCGCGGCGGACAACCGGTGAGATTCTCGGGCGGATGTCCGAGGCGGACTGGGCACGCGGCGGCACCCACACAGAGCATGGCGGCCGGTACACGCCCGAGCGCTGGCTGGAAATCTACGGACAGCACGCGCACAGGCACGCCGAGCAGATTCTCGTCGCGCGCGGCTCGGCGAAGGAGAAGACTTAACCGCAGAGATCGCGAAGACCGCAGAGAAAAAGACTCGCCGCGATCTCTGCGCGCTCCGCGGTCAAACGTAGATCAGAAAGGGCTCGCGTACTTTCAGGAACGCGTCGATCGCCGGCTCCCATGACCGCGCGATCTCGCGCGCGCGTGTGCCTGCCTCGATCTGCCCCCGCAGCGCCGACGATCCGGCGAGGCAATCAATCGGCATCTTGTCGTGTTCGTACTCGTACGGCGGCTGCTTCCACCCGAACCGATCCGGCGCGGCCGCGCGGAATGCTTCGATGAGCGCCACGCCCGTTTCGACCGGGCGGAACGCCGATCGATCCAGCACGTGCACCTGGCATCCGGCGCATCCCTTCCCCGCGTGCTTGTGAAACGTCGGCTCGAAGATCGCGGGCCGGAAGAAGACGCCCGGGAGCCCGCGGCGGTTCATCGCGTCGGCAAAGCGCTCCGCGACGACCCATGGCGCGCCGACGAGCTCGAAGGGCCGCGTGGTGCCGCGTCCTTCGGATACGTTGGTGCCCTCGAACAGTACGCCGCCGGGGTAGACCATCGTCGTATCGAATGTCGGGATGTTCGGCGACGAGATGATCCAGGTCAGGCCCGTCGCGTCGAAGTACATGTCTCGGCGCCAGCCTTCCATCGGCACGACCTCGAGGTGCGCGCCGATGCCGAAGTGCTCGTTGAACAGCCGCGCGATCTCGCCGATCGTCATCCCATGACGCATCGGGATCGGATACATCCCCACGAACGATTCGAACCCGGGCGCGAGCACCATCCCCTCGACCTGCGTGCCACCGATCGGATTCGGCCGATCGCAGACGATCACCTCGAGGCCGTGGGCGCGGGCGGCCTTCAGGCAATTCGCCATGGTGTAGATATAGGTGTAGATCCGGACGCCGACGTCCTGGAGGTCGATGACCAGGACGTCGAGGTCGCGCAGCATCTCGGCGGTCGGCTCGCGCGTCTCGCTGTAGAGGGAATAGACCGGCACCCGGCGCACTTCGTCGTGGGCATGCCGCGTCTCGATCATGTTGTCCTGCACGTCGGATCGGAACCCGTGCTGCGGGCCGAAGATCGCGGTCAGCCGCGCAGCGGGGTGCGCCGCCAGCCGGTCCGCGACATGGCGCAGCGTGGCGTCCACGGAGGCGGGGTTGCAGACGACTCCGACGCGCCGGCCGTCGAGCCTGGGCGAGGCCAGCAGCCGGTCGCTACCCAGAAACAACGGCATTTCACGATTATAGAGGGTGCCGGACTTGCTTCTGATCAGGGCGCGTTGGTAGACTACCCGCCCTTGGTGGTCAGCCCCGCCTGCTTCGCCCGCGCCGAGAGCCGATCGAGCCTCACGTCTCGCTCCCTCCCTGTGATAGTGCAGCCGACGTGCAGCGTCCACCTTGTTCGGTGACCAGCATCGAGCGCGCGCGCGAGCGGCCTGATGCGGACAGGGAGTGAATGATGGGTCGAAGGCTGTACGTGGGGAATCTTCCGTATACGACCGGGGAAGCCGAGCTGCAGGAGCTCTTCAGCAGAGCGGGAACGGTCGAATCGGTGCGCGTCATGCGTGACGCGGCCACCGGCCGGGCACGCGGCTTCGCGTTCGTCGAGATGGCGACCGACGAGGAAGCACAGAAGGCGGCAAGCGAGCTGAATCAGTATCAGATGGGCGGCCGCGCGCTGACCGTCAACGAAGCGCGCCCCAAGCCCGAAGGCGGCTTCGGCGGCGGCGGCTTCGGCGGGAACCGCGGTGGTGGCGGCGGCGGCGGGCGCCGGGAGCCACGCTGGTAGCCCATGAAAAACTGGTCGAAAGGCGACCGCGTGACGCAGCCCACGTATGGGGCGGGCACGCTCGTCGAGGTCAACGAACATCACACCGTGATTGACTTCGACGAGCACGGTCGACGTGTCTTCGCGACACGGCTCGTCGTGCTGCAGGCCACCAACGAACCCGCACCGCACAAGGCGCCGACGCGGAAACGCGCCGTCAAGAAGAAGAAGGCTGAGGCCTAGCTTCAGCCGGACCGCGGTGAGAATGAGAACGGCATAGAACGACGCACGCCGAAGGACGGGCTGCCGCCCTGCGTCCGGCGTTCTACTTTCGACGTTCGGCGCTCCTGGTTCCCCTGTCCGCCAGGTAGTAGTGCACGGCGGGGGTGATGACCAGCGAGAGCACCATCGACGCCAGAATCCCCCCAATCACGGCAATCGCGAGCGGCTGCAGCATCTGTGATCCCGCGCCCCAGCCGAGCGCGAGTGGAATCATTCCTGCGATGGTCGCCAGCGCGGTCATCAGGATCGGCCGCAGCCGGCGCTCTCCCGCCTGAATCATGCTGTCTTCAGGCGACAGGCCTTCGGCCCTGAACCGCTGGTCTGCGTCGAGCAGCAGGATCCCGTTTTTCGCGACGATCCCGATGACCATGATCAAGCCCATGAACGACGACAGGTTGAACGTCGTCCGCGTGACGAGCAGCGCGAGAAACACGCCGACCGTGGAGAGCAGCGCCGACGCGATCACGGCGATCGGTGCCGCGAAGCCGCCGAACTCGAACAGCAGCACCGTGAACACGAGCAGCACGGCGAGCACGAGCACGATCATCAGATCGGCAAACGATCGCTGCTGCTCCTGATACGCGCCGCCGTACTCGACGCGGATCGCAGCCGGCAGATGCAGGCCGGCGATCGTGCGCTGCGCCGCCGCCACGCCCGATCCCAGGTCGACCCCCTCGAGGCGCGCCGTCACCGTGACGTTGCGCTGCAGGTTCTCACGGCGGACCTCGGTCTGGCCCGGCAGCTCCTCCACCGTCGCGAGGCTGCCGAGCGTCCCGGTCCGGCCGCTCGCGCTCACGAGCAGCGTGTTCTTGATTGCATCGACCGACGACCGCGTGGACTCGGGGAAGCGCACGCGGATCGTGTACGGCCGATCGTTGAGGACGACCGGCGTCGCCGCCGGCTCGCCCTGCATCATCGCGCTGACGTCCAGTTCGATCTCCTGAGGCGTGAACCCGGCGCGCGCCGCCATCGCCTGGTCGACCTTGAACATCGTCGCCGGACCGCTGATGGTGTTCTCGATGCCGTCGAGAACGTCGACGACGCCGGGCAGCTTCTTGATTGCCTCGCCGACCTTCGGCGCCCACGTCCGCAGCAGCGCGGGATCCTGCGCGAACAGCTTGATGGCGATCGGCTCGGGGACGCTCGTCAAATCGCCAATCATGTCCTGCAAGAGCTGGATGATCTCGATGTCGAGCCAGGGGAATTGCGCATGTACCTTCTCGCGAACCTCGGCGATCACCTCGTCCGATGGACGGCTGCGGTCGCGCTTCAATTTGACCGCGATATCGCCGATGTTCGCCTCGGTAACCGCTGCCAGGCCGAGCTGCAGCCCCGTCCGCCGGGAGGTACTCTCCACCTCCGGCGTCGATCGCAGAATCTGTTCCACGCTCGTGATCACGCGGTTCGTCTCGTCGAGCGACGATCCGGCCGGCATGATGTAGTCGAAGATGAACCCGCCTTCGTCCATTTCCGGCAGCAGATCGGACCCGAGGAACTTGTACGCGCCGTAGGCCCCGACGATCACCAGCAGCGTGCCCACGATCAGAAGCGCGGGCCTCGCGATCGCGGCGCGCAGCGTCCGCTGGTACAGCTGCATCACGCGCGGCGGGACGCCGCCATGACCGGTTCGTCGTTCGTCGTTTCGTCGTTCGGCGTTCGGGTGTTCGTCAGGCGGCCGCTCGTCGTTCGCGCGCCCGCGCCCGCGGCTGCGGATGAAATAGTGGCTCAGGGTCGGCGTCCACGTGAGCGCCAGGGCGAGCGAGGTGAGCAGCGCCATGCCGACCGTCACCGCCAGCGCCTTGAAGAACGTACCGGTCACGCCCGTGATCGAGATGAGCGGCAGAAACACGACGATCGGCGTGATCGTCGATCCGATCAGCGGCACGCGGATCTCGGCAATCGCGCTGCGGATGGCGTCGGCGCGGTCCTGCCCCGCGTCGCGGTGCATCACGATGTTCTCGACGACGACGATCGCATCATCGATGACGAGGCCGACGGCCGCGGCCAGGCCGCCGAGCGTCATCAGGTTGAAGCTTTCGCCCAGCGCGCGCAGCACGATGAAGGTCACCGCCAGCGTCGCCGGGATCACGAGCCCCGCAACCAGCGATGTGCCCCAGTCGCGCAGGAAGAGCACCATGATGAGCGAGGCGAGCACGAGCCCGATCAGCACCGCGTCCCGCACGCTCTTGATCGAGTCGTTGACCAGGTCCGACTGATCGTAGAAGGGCTGCAGATCCACGCCCTTCGGCAGCCCGCGGCGGATCGCCTCGATGTCGCCGTGGACCGCGTCGGCCACGGTCACAGTGTTGCTGTCCGGCTGGCGAAAGATGTTCAGCAGCACCGCCTTTTTCGTGTTCGCTGTCACGGCGACGTAGACCGGCTTGACCGACGGCGAGACGGTCGCGACGTCGCCAATCCGGACAGGAAACCCCTGTGGCGTCGTCTTGATGACAATGTTGCCGATGTCTTCCTGCGAGCGCGCCTGGCCGCTGACGAGGCTCAGCACCAGTTGATGCTTGTCTTCGTAGAGTCCGGGCGAGTCGATCAGGTTGCTGCGCCCGATCGCGTCGAGGAGCGCGGGGATGTTGCTCTGCGTCTGGACCAGCTTCGCCGGATCCGGCCGCACCTCGAACTCCGGAACCTGGCCGCCCTGCACGACGACGGTCGACACGCCGGGCATGCGGTTCAGCCGGGGCTTCAGCTCGTAGGTCGCCAGCTCCCACAACCGCGTCTGCGGCACCGTGTCCGACGTCAGGCTGTAGCCCATGATCGGGAACGCCGCGAACGTGAGGCGCTCGGCGGTGACCTTCGCGGTGGGCGGCAGCTCGGGCTGGATTCGCGCGATCGCCGCGTTGACGCGCGCCAGCGTCTGGAACATGTCGACCTTCCACGAGAAGTAGAGGTCGATTTCCGCGGTGCCGCGGCTCGTGATCGATCGCACCGTCTCGAGTCCCTGGACCGTGTTGACCGCTTCCTCGAGCTGGCGCGTGATCATCACCTGCATCTGATCGATCGGCGCGACGCCGTTGTCGACGCCGACGATGATGCGCGGGAAGTCGACTTCCGGGAAGACGGCGACGGGGATCGTCGTGGCGAGATAAATCCCCGCGGCGACCATCGTGAGGATCACGAAGATGATCGGCTTGCCATGACGCGCGGTCCAGTGCTCGCCGCTCATTCCTTCTTTCCGTCCTTCGCGTCCTTTGCTTTGGCGTCCTTGGCGTCCTTGGCGTCCTTCGCGTCCTTTGTGTCTTTGGTTTCCTTTGTGTCCTGTTCGTCCTCGTCTTTCTCCTCTTTCTCACCCGCGGCCTTCTCGCCCGGCTTCATGATGCGCACCTTGGCTTTGTCCCCGAGGCCCAGGCCGCCGACGGTAATCACCCGCTCGCCCGCCTCGAGGCCGCTCAGCACCTGGACCATCTCGGGCTCGCGCACGCCGATCTGGACCGGCCGTTCGTGCGCGACGTTCTTGTCGTCGACCACCTTGACGACCGTCTCGCCTTCGTCGTTGGGCAGGACCGCGGGCGCCGGAATCAGGATCGCGCCGTCGATCGTTCCGGCGATGATGGACACGTGAACGGACTGTCCAGCGCGCAGCCGCTCGCCCGGATTCTCCGCCTGCACCCACACCTGGACCGTCGTGCTGTTCGGATCGGTCGCCGGGCTGACGATGGTCACTTTGCCGGAGAGCGGCTCGCTGCCGTCTGACGGCGTGAGCGTGGCTTCGTTGCCGACCTTCACGTCCCTGGCCTGGTCCTGCGCCATGTTGATGCGCGCGACGATCTTCGACACGTCCATCACCGTCATCACCGGCTTGTCGTTCGCGGCCATTTCACCGGGATACAACGGGCGTTCGGTGACGACGCCGTTCAGCGGGCTGCGGATCTCCGAGTAGGCGACCTGTGCCTGCGCGCCGTCGAGGCGCCCCTTCGCCGACTGGACCTGCGCTTGCGCCGTTGTGATCTGTTCCTGTTTCCCGACGCTCTGCAGCGACTGCAGGTGCTGCTGCGCGCTCTCGGAGGCGGCGCGCGCCTGCGCATAGCCGACCTGCGCTTCGTCGACCAGCTTCCGCGCGAGCGCGCCCTGCTGCAACAGCTGCTGACGGTTGTCGAGGAGCTTCTTTGCGGCATCCAGCGCCTCGCGCGCCGCGTCGACGTCGGCCTGGGCCTTCGTCACCGCTTCGGGCACCATCGCACCCGCCGTCGATCGGTAATTCGATTCCGCCTGGACGTACTGGCCGCGGCTTTCCTGCGCGGCGGCGACGAGGTCGCGGTTCTCGAGCTCTGCCAGCAGTTGCCCCTGCTTCACGTGGTCGCCGCGGTTCACCAGGAAGCGCCGTACCGGCGCGCTGACCTTCGGGACGATGTTGGCCTGCTCCCGCGGATACAGCACGGCGTCGGCGGTGACGACGACGCGGATGCTGCCGCGAATGGCGGGAGCGACCTGAACCGGCGCGACCGGCTCTGGCTCCGGCTCGGCCTTCCTGCACGCGGTGATCGACAGGGCCGCGAGACCCACCACGACACAACGGACGGATCGGTTGTTGGTACGCATGGTTACAAAGTTCCGGTCAGCGTCTGCAGCGCCGCCAACGCGACTCGATACCGCACGAGTCCGTCGTCGTACGCGTTGCGCGCCTGAATCAACGTCGTCTGAGCGTCCACGACTTCGAGCACTCCGACTTCACCGGCCTGATAGCGCAGGACCGTCAAGCGGAGGCTTTCGGTGGCGAGGTCCAGTGATTCGCGCAGCGAGGCGACCTGGTCGCGCGCGATCTCCGCCTCGCGGTAGAAGGCGCTCAGGTTGGCGCTCAGCTGGCGCTGCGCGAATGACAGGTCGGCCTTCGCCGCGTTGACGCGAAGGCGCGCCTGCGCGAGCTTGCTCTGCGCCGCGCCCCAGTTCCAGATCGGGACGTTCAACGACACCTGCGCGACCGATCCGAGCAGCCGGTGCCCCTCCGGGTCGTAGATGGCGAACTCGTTGGCGTTGATGCCGTACCAGTAATCGAACGTGAGCGACGGGAGGACGCCGCCGCGCGCGACGCCCACGCCGAGCGTTTCCTGCTGGACCGACGCTTCCGCCGCGCGGACGTCCGGACTCGCCGCGATCGCCGTCGTCCTCACGTCGGTCAGCGCCGGCAGCGCCGTCAGCTGCAGCAGGTCGTCAACGACCGCGAAGTTGTCCCGAAAATCCGTGAAGACGAGCACGGAGAGTCCGAGGCGGCTCTTGAGGACGGCGAGCTCGGCCTCCTGCTCGTCGCGAAGGCGCTGATTGACCTGAATCTGCGCCTTCACCACGTCCGAGTGGGCCACCTCGCCTCCCGCTTCCTGCCTCTGCGTGATATCGAGAAACTGCTGCGCCTCGCGCAGGCCCTGCTGCGCGCTCCCGAGCTTCCGCTCTGCGGCAACCAGCGTGTAGTAGTTGGTCACAATCGTCGATACCAGGCCGCGCGCGGCGACGTCCGCTTTGGCGCGCGCGACCGCCTCCGCCGCTGCCGCGCCGCGGTATTCCGACCATTTCGTCAGCGAGACGTCGCCGTGCACGTTCAGCCAGGTCGCGTAGACCTTCGGTCCATCGTTCGGCACCCAGATACCGGACGTCGTGCCGTTGGGCTCCGTGTAGATGAACTGACTGAGGCCGTTCAGCGACGGCAGCAGGGCCGCGCGCGCCTGCTTACGATCCTCGATCGCGAGATCCGCCGCGAGCCGCGCCGAGCGGAACTGCTGGCTGTTGGCGCGCGCCTGCGTCAGCGCCTCCTGCAGCGTCAGCGGCGGGCCGGACGCCGGCGGCGCGATTTGCCCGACGGCGGGCGGCTGACCCGGCGGCGGCTGGCCCGCCGCCGCGCCGGCCGACAGCACCGCCCCCAGCATCGCAATCGCGAACCTACGAATCGCACGAAGCATGAGGATCGGCTCACTTCATCTGATAGGTTAGTACGCGGAACGTTCCAACTATCGCCTTCGGCCGCCCTTTCGCGGCAGCCGGCTGCGGCTCGTAATCGGTCGCGGCCAGGTAGATCGTGTGCGTCGACGGGTCGAGCGCCATCGTCCGCGCCCCCGGCCGCGTCTTCAGAGTCTGTACCACTTTCAGCAGCGACGGCGAGTCCTCGTGTGCGATCGTCACGGTCCCGGCTTCACCGTTCGACGTGAAGGCGAGCTTCGTGGCCGGGTCGAACCAGGTCGAATCGACCCCCGCGCCGATCGGCACGCTGTAGACGACCTTGCCGGTCGTGCTGTCGATCATCAGCATCAGCTTGTTGTCGCAGCCGATGAACAACCGGTGCGTGTCGACATCGAACGCCATGCCGGTGGCGGCCTCGCCCGGCGCGATTGGCCAGGTGGCGCTCACCTTGTGCGTGGCGGTGTCGATCACCTGGATCGCGTTCATGTCCTCGATGTTGACGTAGACTTTGCCGGCCTTGGAATCGGCCTGCCCGGACTCGGGCTTGCCCTCGAGCGGGATCGTCGCAACCACCTTGCCGGTCTGCGCATCGATCACGGTCGCGGACTTCCCGCGGCCGTTCATCGTGTAGATCTCCTTGCGCGCGGGCTCATAGAGAATGGCGTCCGGATTCTCTCCGGTGTCGATCTTCTGAATGAGCTTGAGCGTTTTCAGATCGAACATGCTGGCTTTGTTTTCGCGGCCGTTGCTCGAGAACCCCTTGCCGAGGTCCGCCGCGATCGCGACCCCGTGCACGCCCGGCGTGTCCGGAATGTCGCCGACGACCTTGCCCGCCTGCGTATCGATGACGACGACGTGCGTCGCGTGGCTGACGTAAAGGCGATGGGCCGCCGCGTCGATCGAGAGGTAGTCCCAGCCGCCTTCGCCGCCGATCGCAATCTCCTTCGCTGCGTGATACGGACCGTCCTGGGCCAGCAGGCCGCCGACCGCCGTGAGACAGAGGATTGCTGCTACCGACAGTGCGTGTCGCATACTCACTCCTTCAGCGTGAACAACCGAATCAGACTTTGACGCGAGCCGAGAATTGCAGCTGCCTCGGGGCACGGGCCGTGACGGGTGTGCCGAAGAGCGGCGAGCCCAGCGTGCCGACGTAGCTGCCATAGTTGACATGGTTCAGGAGGTTGAAGGCGTCGAGCCCGAGCGTCATGGTGCGAGCCTGTTTGCCGGAACCGAATTTCAGGTCGCGGGAGACACGCAGATCGATCTGCGCGTAGCCATCGCCCTCCAGGCTGTTACGGGGCACGCCGGCCAGCCGCGCGCGTCCGCGCCCGTTCTTGTAGACGTCCGCGCCGAGCGTCTCGGTATACGGCGCGCCGGAATTCCACGAGATGCCGACGCCAAGGTCGGCGAACGCGCCCGGCGGGCTGACCCGCCCGAGCAGCAGGAATCGATGCGCGCGATCGAAGTCCGCGCGCGCCCATTCGGCGGCCAAATCGTAGTCGTTGGCCGGAAACGACGCAATGCCGTTGGTGTCGTTGTACGCCCGGCTCCACGTGTACTGCATCTGGCCGTTGAACCAGCGCGTCACCCTGCCGCGGAGGGTCATTTGCAGCGAATCGGTCTCCTGCCGCCCTGTGGATTCGATCTGCCGGACGGCGCCGTAGGCGAGGTCGGGGCGCGCGAGGTAGAGCGGCGGCAGCGGCGCGTTGACGTCGCGCGATCGGAAAGTGCGATAGCCACGCGCGCCGGTGTAGGCGACCGAGAGGGTCGTGGTCTTCTGGAGCTGGTGATCCACGCCGACGCTGTACTGCAGCGTCTGCGGAATCTGCACGTCGGGCGCGAGCTGTACGATGCTCGGGGGCTGCGACGCAGCCACTGCGGCCGAAGCGAACGGATCCGGATATCCCGGATTCTCGATCACGTACCGCGTGAGGCCGCCGGGCCGCGAATGCAGGACATCGGCAATCGCCACCGGACCGCTGCGATCGTTGAAGACGCCGACGCCGGCGCGAAAGACGTTCGTTTTCTTGTTGCCCGGCGCGTAGGCGACCGACAACCGCGGCGCGAAGTTGTTGGTATCGTGAAAGTAGTTCTGCCAGTCGTAGCGCAGCCCGAACGACAGGGAAACGCCGGGCTGCACCTGCCAGTCGTCCTTGATGTACGCGCCAACCTGTTTCTCGAGGAGCGCGAGGTCGCCGTTGCCCTGCTGCTGGGTAAACGCGTAGGGCCGCCCCAGCGCGTACGCGTCGAGGCTCGCGAAGGCGAACGTCCCGCCGAAGTTGCTGCGATCGTAGAAGCCGCGCCGGCTCCAGTCCGGCAGCTGAAAGCCGGCCTGAACGAAATGGCGTGCCCTGGTCCAGCCGACGCTTTCGTTCAGGTTCATGTGCGTCTCGGTCCGCACCAGATCGGCCTGGCCGCCGCCGCCTGTGAATGCGCCGGCCACGACAATTGCGCGCGCGGGCGATGCGCTCGTGGTCGGCTCGCGCTCGTGTCCCACGAGCACCTGAAACTGATTGACCAGCGTCGGCCGCAGGATCGTCTGCTGCGTGTACGTGATCTGCTGCTCGTGATGCTTGAATGTCGTCGCCGCGCTGGCGAGCGTCACGCCGCCGGCGCCGCGGTTCTCCTGGCTTTCGTACTGGTAGTTCGGCCGGATCGAGAACGTATTCCTGTCGCTGACCTGGTGCGTGATGCTGCCGGTGACCAGCGCCTCGCGGTTCGACTGCGGCAGCGTGTCGTGGATGATGCCGTCGAGGCCAAGGGCATACACCACCGCCTGCTGATTCTCGGTCCGATCGTGCGCCGACAGCATGAACGACGTCTTGCCGCTGCGGCCGAGCGGCCCGCCGAAAAATCCCTCCAGGATGTGCCGCTGCTCGGGCGGCTTCGTCGACGCGAACGCATTCCGCGCGTTGAACGTGGCGTCGCGGAAGATCAGGTTGCCGTCGCCGTGATACTCCTGCGAGCCGGGCTTGGTGAGGATCTCGATTCGCCCGCGTCCCGGCCGTGAGTATTCCGCGGAGTAAGGATCCTGGTTGATCCGGATCTGCTGCACCGCCGACGCGCTGACGTTCAACCCGTTCACCTCCATGCCGTTGACGACAACGGTGACGCCGCCGCTGCCGAGGGATCCGGAATCGAGAAAGCGCGAGATCGTGGCGATGTAGTCCTGATCGAACATCGGCAGGCTCTCGAGCATCCTCGTGTCGAGGGTCACGGCGTCCACGTTGCTCGACGCGTTCGTGCTGACTTCGACCGCGTTGCTGACCGTGATTTCCTGCTGGATGTTGGCGAGCGAAAGCACCAGCCGCTGCGCCCCGGGCGAGCGCGCGCCGACGCGCACACGCGTCGACGCCGACTTGAAACCTTCGAACCGCGCCCGGAGCTCGTACTGTCCGGCGCGAACGTTGTCGAAGCGGAACGCGCCGCCGGCGTCAGCGTCCACGGTCTGCGCGATCGCCCCGGCCGAGGTGGCGAGATCGACGATGGCGCCCGGCAGCACGGCGCCGGTCTGGTCCTGCACGGTGCCGGTCACGACGGTCCCGCTCACGGCGGTCTGCGCGCCCGCCGGCCCGGCGAGCGCGACGACCAGAACGACGGCCCACGGCAGTCCGCGCATTACTTCTTGAGGAGCTTGCCGTCGGCGTTGACAACGATTTCGGATTTCCTGCCGTTCTTCTCGATCTGCGCTTCGTAGGTGACGCTCTTCCCCTTGGTGAGCGTCTCGATCTTCAAGACGTTGCCGTGCGCCTCCAAGGCCGCTTTCACCGGCGCCGGCACTGCGTCGATCGGGGTCTCTTCTTCGGCTTCCACGAGCACGCCGGTCGCCGTGAACAACAGATCGCGCGTGTGTCCATTCACTTTCGTTTCGACCTCGTACATCGTTTTGCCGCCTTCGACTTCCGAACCGAGGCCGACGATTGTTGCGCCCTTCGCCTCCTCCTGCTGAACGGCCTTCTGCACCGGGGGCGGCAGGTCTTTCATCCGGACTTTCTTGTCGGCGGCGGTGGCGGCGGCCACGCCGAGCGTCAGCGCCACGGGGACGAGGACGACGGAAAGCGTTCCGAACCTCATGCGGCCACCTCTGTCAGAGGGAACAGTGTAGTGCCGCGATGATGAATCGAGCATGAACGCGGCATGGTGTAGGCTTTTCGTGATGCGGGTCCTGCTCGTGGAAGACGAACCGAGCGCGGCGCATGTGCTGGCCAAAGGGCTGCGCGAGCAGACATATGCCGTCGACGTCGCGGCGGATGGGGAGACCGCCCTCTTTCAGGTGGGCACCACCGACTACGACGCGGTCATCCTCGACGTGATGCTGCCGGTCAAGGACGGATTCGCCGTCTGCCGGACGATCCGCGAATCGGGCTCCGCCGTGCCGATTCTGATGGTCACGGCGCGCGACGCCGTCGACGCGCGGATCGAAGGGCTCGACTGCGGCGCCGACGACTATCTCGTCAAGCCGTTCGACTTCGGCGAGCTGCTCGCGAGGCTGCGCGCGCTGATTCGCCGCGGGGGCCAGCCGCTCCTGCCGCAGCGCCTCGTCGCCGGTCCGCTGACGCTCGACACGCGCAGCCGGCGCGTCCGCCTCCGCAACCGTGACGTCGTGCTGACCGCGAAGGAATACGCGCTGCTCGAGTATCTCGCCCGCCGCGCCGGCGACGTCGTGAGCCGCGCCGACATCTCGGAGCACGTCTGGGACGAGCACTACGATCCGCTGTCGAACGTCGTCGACGTCTACGTGCAGCGGCTGCGGCGCAAGCTCGATCGCGCCGGGTCGGAGTCGATCATCCGCACGCGCCGCGGAGAAGGCTATCAGTTGACGGCCGCGCTCGAGACATGAAGACGCTGTCGCTCCGCGTACGCCTGACGATCTGGTACACGCTGGCGCTGCTCATCGTCCTGTCGCTGTTTGGCGCAGACGTGTTGTGGCAGCTGGGGCGCCTTGGCCTCCACCGCGTCGACCGCGAGCTCGACACGCTGTCGGCGACGCTGACGAGCGTGGTGCGCGACGAGCTCAACGAGCAGGCGAACGCGACCGCCGCGGCGGAGGAGGCGCGCAGCACCGTCAGCGCGCCGGGGCGCGCGCTGGCGATCCTCGACGAGCGTGGGACGCCGCTGGCTGCGCGGTGGAACGGCCTCGCGTTGCAAGAGCGCCTGCCGTCCGGCGCGGAAGGCCCGCGCGTGTGGACGGCGCAAACGCCGGCCGGTGCGTGGCGCGTTCATTCGTTGCCGCAACGGTTCGGTAATGCAACGCTGGTGCTCCTCGTCGCCACGCCGCTGTCCGACGCCAGGCGTGAGCAGCGCGAGGTGCAGGAAGCGATGCTCATCGGAATTCCGATCGTTCTGTTTCTCGCGGGCGCCGGCGGCCTGTATCTCGCCTCCGTCGGCCTGCGGCCGATTACCGAGGCGCTGCGGATGCAGCGACAGTTCACGGCCGACGCGTCGCACGAGCTGCGGACGCCGGTGTCGGTGGTGCGCGCGGCGGCAGAAGTGACCCTCGGACGCGAACATCGCGACGAGGCCGAGTATCGCGAAGCGCTCGCCATCGTCGGCGGGCAGGCGCGCCGCCTGAGCCGTCTGGTCGAGGACATGCTGGTGCTCGCCCGCGCCGACGCCGGCGGCTACCCGCTGCGGCCGGTCGATCTGTATCTGGACGAGCTGGTCGCGGACTGCCGGCGTGCCGTCGACGTCCTGGCGAGCGAACGCGGCGTGAGGATTGAATCGGGCCGGTCGGCCGAGATCCCGTATCGCGGCGACGAGGATCTGCTGCGTCAACTCGTGTTGAACGTCCTGCAGAACGCCGTGCAGCACACGCCCGCGGGGGGATCGGTGGCCGTCGATCTGCGCCGGGAATCGGATGCGGTCAGGATTCGGATCACCGACAGTGGGCCCGGCATCGCGGCGGATGATCAGGGGCGAATCTTCGATCGCTTCGTGCAGCTCGATCCCTCCCGGCGCGCGCAGGGAACGGGTCTGGGTCTGCCGATCGCGCGATGGATTGCCGAGGCGCACCGCGGATCGCTCGTGCTCGAGAAGAGCGGGCCGGGCGGCTGCACGTTCTGCGTGTCGCTGCCGTGGTAAACAGCTGAACGGGGTGTCTGACACCGCCTCTTTCACTTCATTCGTACCGCAGCGCGTTCAGCGGATCCACGCGCGTCGCCCGGATCGCCGGGAGATAACACGCCACCAGCGCGACGACGCTCAGAATCGCGACCGCGACGCCCGACACCGCGTCGGCGGCCGTCACCCCGAAGAGCAGCGACGAGACCAGCCGTTGCAGCGCGAACGATGCCGCGAGGCCGATCGCGATGCCGGCGCCAATCAGCCGCGCGCCGTTCCCCACGACGAGGCCCAGAATATCGCGTCCGCCGGCGCCCAGCGCCAGGCGGATGCCGATCTCGCGCGTGCGCTGCGTCACCAGGTACGACATCACGCCGTAAATGCCGATGACCGCCAGCGACAGCGCCACCGCGGCAAAGACGCCCATCAGCCACATCGTGAACCGCGACTGCGACGTCTGGCTGGCAATGAGGTCGGCCATCGGTGCGACGCCGTAGATCGGAATCGACGGATCGGCGCTCCGAACGACGGCGCGAAGCGGGGCGACGAGCGACGCCGGCGTGACACTCGTGCGGACGACGACGGCCACCTGTGAATTCCGATCGATGAACGGCAGGTAGATGTCGGGATCGGTGGTCGGGTTGTCCGGCAGGGCGCGGTACTTGACCTCGCCGACGACACCGACGATCGTGAGCCAGGCACCGGTCGACGCGATCGGCCCGAACTTGATCCGCTTGCCGATCGGATCCTGTCCGGGCCAGAAGCGCTTGACGACGCGCTCGCTGACGATCACGGCCGGCGAGCCGGCGGTCGCCTCGGCGTCGGTGAACGTCCGGCCGCTGACGAACGGAATGCGCAGCGCGCCGAAGAAGTCGGGCGATACGCGGTGGTTATACGCGCGCGGCACACTCTGTGCGTTCGTCGCCGGCTGCCCTTCGGCAGTGTAGAGCGACGCGCTCACGTTGCCGTCGAGGGGCAGATCGCTGCCGAGCGCGACCGAGGCAACGCCCGGCACGGCGCGCAGACGGTCCAGAAAAGCACGACTGTACACGACGGGCGGCGATGGAGTCTGCGTGGCAGCCGTCAGCGGCGCAGTGGACGTGCGCGGAATGCTGACGTGCAGCGTCAGGACCGAATCGGGATCGAACCCGGGATTGAGCGCCGCGAGGTTGCGCACCGATCGGATCATCAGGCCGGCGCCGACCAACAGCACCACCGCGAGCGAAAGCTCGGTGACAACGAGCGCATTTCTGACCCGCTGTGTGTGCCGTCCGTCGCTGCCGCGGGCGCTCTCCTTCAGCGCGCCGCTCAGGTCGATCGATCGCGCCTGCAGGCCGGGCGCGAAGCCGACGAGGATGCCGCACGCCAGCGACACGGCCACGGTGAACGCGGCGATGCGCAGATCGAGGCCCGGCGACACGAAGCTTGGAAACGTCACCGGGCTCTGCGCGATCAGCACGGCCACCGACGCGCGCGCGAGGAGCAGACCGATCGCTGCGCCGATGAGCGTCAGCACACAGCCTTCCGTGATCAGCTGCCGCAGCAGCCGCGCGCGGCCGGCGCCGAGCGCTGTACGCACTGCGATCTCGCGCCGGCGCGCCTCCGATCGCGCGATCAGCAGGTTGGCCACGTTCGCGCAGGCGATCAGCAGCACGAACGCCACGGCGGCCATCAGCGTCAGCAGCGCCGGCCGCAGCGTGCCGACCAGCTCGACGTCCAGCGGGGTCAGCTCGACGGCGCGCTTTTCGTTCGTCAGCGGATACTCGCGTTCCAGCTGGCGCGAGATGCCGTCGAGCTCCCGCTGTGCCGCGCCCATGCCGACGCCGGGCTTCAGCCGCGCGAGCGCCGCGAATCCCCGCGAGCCGCGCTCGGCCATCGTCGATGGCGGCGCGTACATCGCGAACGGCACCCAGAGCTCCGCAATGTCGCTGAGGCCCTTGAATCCAGGCGGCATCACGCCGACCACGGTGTACTGCCGCGCCGCGCAGCAGAGCGTGAGCGTGCGTCCGACGATCTGGGGATCCGCGCCGAACCGCCGCTTCCACAGGCCGTCGCTCAGGACGACCACCTGCGCCGGTTTGGCCACGGCGTCCTCGTCGGCCTGAAAAACGCGCCCGCGCGCAGGCGACACGCCCAGCAGCGAGAAGTACGGAGCCGAGACGAACTCGGTGTTGATCCGCTCGGGGTCCTCCGAGCCGACGAGCGTCATGAGCTGCCCGTCGAATGCCGCGACGTCCTCGAAGCTCTTCGATCGCGCGCGCCAATCGAGGTAGTCGGGATACGACGCGCCGCGGCGCTCGACTTTCGCGCGCACGACGTTGCCCCACAGCTCGACGAGCGTGGACGGATCCTTGTAGGGAAGCGCCTTCTCGCGGATCGCGTCTATGAGGCTGAAAATCGCCGTGTTCGCGCCGATGCCGATCGCGAGCGCCAGCACTGCGACGATGGTGAAGCCGGGCGACTTGCGGAGCGTCCGCAGCGCGTAGCGCACGTCCTGCCGCAGCGTCTCGAGCGGGTAAAACGTCCACATGTCCCGGCACTCCTCTTTCAGATGCGCCACGTTGCCGAACCGCCGGCGCGCGGCATGCCGCGCGGCGGCGCCGGTAATCCCGTCGCGCCGATACTCGGCTTCCCGCATCGCGAGGTGAAAGGCGAGCTCCTCGTCGAGATCGCGCTCGAGCCGTCGACGGCGAAGGAGCGCGGCGAGCCGGTGAACGATGGTCAGAAGGTCCATAGACCGCGGAAGGGCTTCAGCCGGGCGTCAGGCCGTTTGCATCACGCGCGTGACCGCAGCGGCCACGCGGTTCCAGTACGCCGCTTCGTTGTCCAGCTCGCGGCGACCGCGCGCCGTGAGCCGGTAGTACTTCGCGCGGCGGTTGTTCTCCGACGTGCCCCATTCCGACCGCAGCAGCCCCCGCACCTCGAGGCGGTGCAGCGCCGGGTACAGCGCGCCTTCCTCCACCCGCAGGACGTCGCGCGACGCCTGCTGGATGAACTGCGCAATCGAGTAGCCGTGCATGGGACCGCGGCTGACCGATTTCAGCACCAGCATGTCGAGGGTGCCGGGCAGCAGCTCGCCGGGTTGTTCGTTTCGCGTCTCTCCCATAACTCGCTTAGGGGGACATCGTGCGATCAGACGGGAGGGTTTGTCAAAAGGAGAGAGAAGATCTTTCTCTGCGTGCTCGGCGATCTCGGCGGTTAAACGGCCGGGGCCCGGCGTTCTACGGCAGCGTGCGGACGAGGACCTCCGTCGCCAGGTGGACGATGCGCAGCAACGGCGAGTAGGCGGCGAGGACGAGCGCGGGGAGCGCGATTGCGAGCCAGGGTCGCGTGACGCGGCGGCGCGGTGTCTGCGGTTCGCCATCCTCGAGCAGACGCTGAACGCGTGACGCGATGTCGCCACCGTCGACGAGCGTGCTGATCGGCTCGGCGATGGGCGTGATCGGCGGCGTCAGGCGCGCCACTCTCACCAGCGCCGACGCCAGCGCGCAGCGCGCACGGCCGGTATCGCACGCGAGACGATCTGCGGCGTGCTCGGACGCCGAAGCCCAGCGCGCTTCGATGGCGCGAGCGACGGCACTCGTGCAGAGGAGGTCCGGAGCGGCGCGCATGGCGAGCCGCTTCAGGTTATCCCACGCGCGCCGGTGGCCGATCTCGTGCGCGACGCCGGCGGCCAGCTCTTCGCCGGTGAGCGCATCCAGGACGCCTCGCGTGATCAGCAGCCGCGGCCGCAGCACGCCGACGAGCGCCATGATCGGCGCGTCGACGTCGATTTCGAACGCCGGCATCGCGGTGCCATGCAGCTGGAGCGGGCGTGCCAGTCGCAGCCACGCCTCGGTGCGCCGCGACGCCCGGCGCCACGCGAGCACGCCGCGCGCGACGGCCGTTGCCAGCAACGCGACGCCCAGGACGGCGAGCGCGGTCAGGCTGACGTCGAAGCCTTCGACCATCTCGCGTGGCTCGTATTTCCAGTACGACGGGAGAAACACCAGCGCCACGAACGTGATCGATACCGCCGCAGGAAAGAGCCGGACGCTGAGCCAGAATGCCGGCGAGCCGGCCGGCTCGTCCCCGATCACGCGAGCCGCGAAGAACACGACGATGCCGGTCGCCGCCAGGTTCAGCGCGAACCACCAGGCCAGCGCCAGCGTCGCGCCATGCAGGACGTAGAGCGCGTCGCTCATCGGATGGTCTCTCGGTCGGACGCGCGTTCGAGTTGGTCGCGCGTGGCCGTGGCGTGATACACGAACGCGCGCCCGATCTTGCGGCGGTCGAGCAGCCGTTTCTTGAACAGCCGATCCATCGTGGTCATGACGGTCGTGTACGCGACCGACGACTCCAGCCGCGCGCAGGCCTCGCGGACGCTGATCTCGCCGTGTTCCCAGACGATTGTCATGACGTCGCGCTCGAGCGCGCCGAGGTGGTCCTCCACGATTTGCTGCGAGGACTTGAACCCCCAGAACAGAAAAGGCCGATGCATCACGGATGAGCGTAAGGCGCGGTTCACCTCGAAGTCAACCCGCGCGCGAGCGCGCGCCCGGCGACGAACCCGCTCGCCCAGGCCCATTGAAAGTTGAACCCGCCGATCCGGCCGTCCACGTCCAGCATTTCGCCGACGCAATACAACCCCGCGCAGACCCGCGACGCCATCGTCGCCGCCTCGATCTCGGCGAGCGTGACGCCGCCGGCCGTCGCTTCCGCGTAGTTGTAACCGCGCGATCCGGTTACCGTCAACGGCCACTCCACCAGCGATCTGGCCAGGCGGCGGCGATCGTCGCGCGACAGATGCGCCAGCGCAATGGTGCCGTCCATGTGCAGACATTGCAGGATTGCCGCGGCGACCGACGCCGGCATCATCATCGCGAGCGCGGACTGGAGCGACGCCTTCGGATTCACCGTCGCGCGCCGCTGCCATTGGGCGTCGACGGCGTCGAAGCTTTCGCCGGGGCGGAAGTTCGCCGTCATCGACACGGGCCGTCCCTCGAGCTGGGCGCGGTGCCAGTGGCGTGACGCGTTCATGACGACAGGCCCGCTGATGCCGAAGTGCGTCCAGAGCAGCGCCCCGGTCAGGCGAATCGCGATCGTGTTATCGACCCTGATGACGAGCTCGACGTCCTGCGAGACGCCCGACACCTCGCGGTTCCTGGATTCGTCCGCCGCGAGGACCAGCGGCGCGAGCGCCGGGGTAGTCGGGACAATGGTGTGGCCGAGGCGTTTGGCGATGTCGTATCCCGCCCCGTCGCTGCCGCTCTTCGGCAGCGACTGGCCGCCTGTCGCGAGCACGACGGCGCCCGCCTCCAGCTCACCGTGCGCGGTGCGGACGCGAAAGGCACTGCCAGAACGTTCGATGTCGACGACGCGCTGACCCGGCAGGAGGGCGGCGCCGACAGCGTCACACTCGCGCAGCAGAGCGGTGAGCACGTCGCGCGCGCGATTGCTGTCCGGAAACAGCTTGCCGCCGGCTTCCTCATGGAGCGTGATGCCGATGTCGCGGAAGAATGCGATGGTGTCGGAGACCGGGAAGGCGCGAAGGACGCGGCGGATGATCGCCGGCCGTCCGCCCCAGAAATCGCGCTCGGTGACCGTTGCGTTCGTCACGTTGCAGCGCGATCCGCCGCTGACGAGGATCTTGGCGCCGGGCTGCCGCGCGCTATCGAGCAGAACCACCGAGCGCGAACGGTCGGCCCGGCGCGTGAAAATGGCCGTCGCGAGGCCGGCCGCACCGGCGCCGATGACCGCCACGTCGCACGATCGAGGCAGCCCGTTCATGCCGTGCAATCGGCGTTTCGCCGCCGTTGAACAATCGCGTCAGGCGCTCCGCCACTCGAGCGCCAGGCGCTGAAATTCGATCGCGAACCCGCGCGCGAGCGAGTCGAGCAGACGTCCGGTCGCCCGGCGCGGCACGCGCCATCGCGCCCGTGGATCGCGCAGCCGCACGAGCGCGCCGGCGATTGCCTGCATGGCCTCGAGCTCGACACTCACCTCGTCAGCCAGATCTTGCCTCGAACTCATCATCGGCCCGCCCGGGAATTTCTCACCGTGCCAATACCATCGCGACAGCGTCGCGCGCCGGAAACTCCGAACGCGCGCCGCACACCGCGCAACGCAGGTATGTGATTTTCAGATCTTCCGACATGCCAACGATTTCGGTCCTGTGGCTGCCGCATTTCGGGCAGAGCGGTGACGGGTATGCGGCGGCATCCTGGCGGTCGTGTCTGTAGTGGACCATAATGTCATATATAGTCAAACGTCGAGCCAGGCCGGGACATTGCCTTATGTCGTTTGAAATCAATATATTGCATGATCTCTCGCGGAAACGAACCACGCCTGGGTTATGTGCCGTAGAGGGACATGACTGATAAAAAAGTAATCCGATCATCGCGCCCGAGAGTCCTCGCGCAGATCGACGGTTGATCAAGGAAAGAGCGGCGCGTTCTGCCCTGGCGCAAAAGATCGCGCGCGGGATTCGCGCGGCACCAGCGGCCATGAAATGAGGTCCGCAAACGGCCCTTGCGCAATCGGCCCTTGCACTTGACATCCCAGTAGACGTACGGCATCCTCTCGACTTGGATGTCTAGTAAAGACTCGCGTCGCGTCGAGCTCCTTCAGGGGACCCTCGATCTCATCGTGCTGCGGGCTCTCGCGACGATGGGGCCGCAGCATGCCTACGGCATTGCGGCGCGCCTCGAACAGGTCGCCGAGCACCCTTTCACGCTCAACCAGGGCACGCTGTATCCGGCGCTCGTCCGCCTCGAGCAGAAGGGGTGGATCAAGGGCACGTGGCAGACGACGGAGACGAAGAGGGAAGCAAAGTATTACGCGATCACGAAGTCCGGGACGCGCGCGCTCGGCGAGCAGACCGAACGATGGCGGCGGCTGGCGGGCCTCGTCGACAAGCTGCTGTTGAATGAGGCGGAGTGATGGCCGCGCTCAGGCGATTCGTCTGGAGGCTCGTCAACTTCCTGCGTCCCGGCCGCGCGGAGGACGATCTCGCGCGCGAGGTCGCATCGCACGTCGCGCTGCTCGAAGACGAGTTTCGGCGCCGGGGCATGACGGCGGAGCAGGCGCGACGGGCCGCGAGGCTGGCGCTGGGCGGCGTCGAGCAGGTAAAGGATATCCACCGCGACGCGCGCTCAATCATGTGGCTGGACGAAGCGCGACGGGATGCGGGGTATGCGGTGCGGCTGCTGCGCCGCAATCCGATCATGGCGGCAACCGCCGCGCTGTCGCTCGCGATCGGCATCGGCGCCAACTCCACGATCTTCACCGTGGCCAACGCGCTCCTGTTCCAGCCGCCCGCAGGCGTGATCGAACCGGACCGTCTCGTTGACATCGGCACCAGCACAAAAGGCGGGGGATTCGGCAACAGCTCGTATCCCAACTATCTCGATCTTCGCCGGCGCACCACCACGCTCGACGGCGTGTATGCGTATTCGCTGTTTCCTCAGGCGATGAGCCTCGGCGGCGCTGACGGCACGTCCGGGGCCGAGCGCGTGTTCGGCACCTACGCGACGGTCAACTACTTCACCGTGCTCGGCGCGGTTCCGGCCGCCGGGCGGCTGTTTGGCGCCGGCGATCCGCCTCCGCCCGCTTCGAGCAACACGCGAGCGACGGCGGATCCGCCGAGGCCCGGAACGATGTCGGACAGCGAGCATCCCGGCGCGAGCCCCATCGTCGTGCTGAGTCACCGCTTCTGGACGCGGCGCTTCAACAGGGATCCCGCCGTCGTCGGCCGCACGCTGACGCTGAACGGGCATCCGTTCACGGTGGTTGGCGTCGCGTCAGAGGGATTCCAGGGCACCGGCATCCGCGCGGGAGACCTGTGGGTGCCCATGAACATGATGGCCGCGACGTCCCCGGGAACTTCGCTGACGATCCGCGCGTCGGCGTGGCTGCTCGTGGGTGGGCGTCTGAAGCCGGGCGTGTCGGTGGCCCGGGCCGCCGCGGAGATGAACGCGATCGGCCGGGCGCTCGAGCTCGAGTATCCCGACCAGAATCGAGGCACGGCGCTGCGGCTGCAGGCCTCGTCGCCGGTGCCCGGGGCCACCGTGCCGGTCGCTCTATTTCTCGCGCTGCTCACGGCGATCGTGTTGCTCGTGCTGGTCATCGCGTGCGCGAACCTCGCTGGCGTGCTGCTGGCCCGCGCGGCGGCGCGGCGACAGGAGATCGGCGTACGGCTCGCGCTGGGCGCTGGACGTGCACGGCTGGTGCGGCAGCTTCTCACGGAAACGATGATGCTGTTCGCGATCGGCGGCGCCGCGGGCCTGCTGCTGGCGCGGGCTCTGACGTCGGTGCTGGTCTCGCTGCTCCCGGCGCTCCCGTTTCCAGTGGACGTGTCGCTCGCGCTCGACGGCCGCGTGCTGCTCCTGACGACCGGACTCGTGCTCGTCGCCGCGTTGCTGTCGGGTCTCGCGCCGGCACTCCAGGCGTCGAAGGCCGATGTCGTGTCCGCGCTGAAAAACGACGCGCAGGCGCCCGCTCGGATGCGGCTGCGGCACGGGTTCGTCCTGGCGCAAATGGCGTTCAGCATCCTGCTCGTGATCGTCGCCGGCCTCTTCGTGCGAGCGCTGCAGGCGGCGGGCTCGAGCGATCCGGGGTTCGATCCGCGAGGCGTCGAGCTCGCGTCGGTCGATCTGTCGCAGGCCGGTTACACCAACACGACGGGACCGCCCTTCGTCCGCGAGCTGCTCGATCGCGTTCGTGCGATGCCGGACGTGCAGCGCGGGACGATCGCGCTGGTCCTGCCGGGCGGCTTCGAGACGCAGCGTCGAGCCCTGACCGTGCCCGGAGTGACCCCGCCGGACGGCCAGCGCTTTTTCGGCGTGGATTGGAACGTGGTGGAGCCCGAGTACTTCGCGACGCTGCGCATTCCGATCGCAGCCGGACGAGACTTCGCGGCCGCCGACCGCGACGGCACGCAACTTGTCGCCATCGTCGGCGAGGGCATCGCTCGGGAGTTCTGGCCAGGACAGAGCGCCGTCGGCAAGCGCCTGATCCAGCAGACGTTCGGCCCGAACGGGCCGGTTGCGAACGCGTCGAAAACGCTGGCGGTAGTCGGCGTAGCGCGCGACGTGAAGGCCAGCAGTCTGATCGATGGTCTCTCGCGCTCGCTCGTGTACGTACCGCTGCAGCAGCAGTACACGCCGAACATCACGATCGTCGCTCGCACGACTCGCGGACAGCGGATCGCCGACGAGATCCGGACGCTGGTGGGGACCATGAATCCGAGTCTGCCGATCGTGTCGGCACAGACGCTCGAGGACTCCACCTCGCTCGGTCTGGTGCCGCAGCGCGTGGCGGTCTCGGTATCGGGCAGCCTCGGCCTCGTCGGGTTGCTGCTCGCGGCGATCGGCATCTACGGCGTGACGGCGTACGCGGTCACGCGCCGCACGCGGGAATTCGGGATCCGGATCGCGCTGGGCGCACAACGCGCCGACATCATCGGCATGGTGCTGGGTCAGGGCCTGTGGCTGACAGCGGTCGGTTCCGCGATCGGTCTGGCGCTCGCCGCGGGAGCGAGCCAGGCGCTCGCGGTGTTTCTCTTCGGCGTGTCGCCGATCGATCCGGTGATTTTCGGCGGCGCGGCGGCGCTGTTCACCGCGATCGGGCTGGCGGCGTGCTATGGGCCCGCGCGCAGGGCGACGAACGTCGATCCATTGGTCGCGCTGCGGCACGAGTGAATCCCGCGCGCCCCGTGGCCGACGCCGCTCGCGCCACGAGATGTCGCGGCCGCCCGCGCGTTCGAGAAAACCCTATTGCTCACCACAAAACGACCACGCGCGAGTCGGCTTGGGATGATCGCCACGATGACTCACGCTGGCGCGACCACGAAGATACGAAAGCACGAAGAACGACACGAAGAGGAGATCCTTCTCTTCGTGCCCTCGAGGTTGCACTGTCTTCGATGCTGAAGGGATTATCCTCGCGGGCGGGTCGGGATCGTCTCGGATTCGGTTGGTGGAACTATAGGCTCGCCATCGCCGCGTGGTTCTCCGGCGTTTCGAGAACGCGCTCGTCAGAGGTGAGACGGCGCATCGACATCAGCATGGTCATGACGTCTCTGTGCCCTTGCGGCAGATCGAAAGCCTGTTAGACTCCGCACCGAGCCAGAGTACAGGGAGGTAGCCGTGAGGGCATGTTTCGTCGGAGTCTCGCTGGCCATCACCATGGCGGCCGGTTTCGGAGCAGCGGGTGCCAGTGCGCAGTCACCCGGCAGTCGTGTGGAGGCTCACCTGGCGGCGGCGAAAGCGGCGGCGGGAACCGATTTCGCGGGCGTCTTCAGCCGGATTTGCGCGGAAGCGGTCCCGCCCGCGACGCTGGCCACGCCGCGGCCTGCGGCTTCCCGACCCGCCGGACCGCCGCCTCGCTCGGAATGGCACGCCGAACCGGCAAAGGTGTTCGACAACCTGTACTTCCTCGGTCAGACCGAGTACTCCGCGTGGGCCGTGACGACCTCCGCGGGCGTCATCCTGATCGACTCGATCTTCGACTACTCGGTGGACGATGAAGTCTCGGGTGGGATGAAGAAGCTGGGGCTGGATCCCGCGACCATCAAATACGTCGTGATCAGCCACGGGCATTCCGACCATTCCGGCGGCGCGAAGTACCTTCAGGATCGCTTCAACGCCCGAGTGATTCTCGCGGCTGCCGACTGGGACCTGCTCGACAAGAGCACACAGACCAGGCCGCGCCGCGACATGGTCGCGACCGACGGCCAGAAGCTCACGCTCGGCGACACGACGCTGACGCTGTACAACACGCCGGGCCACACGATGGGCACGCTCTCGACGCTGATTCCCGTCACGGACCACGGCACGCCGCACGTGGCCGCCGCGTGGGGCGGTACGGCGTTCAACTGGATGGCGAATCGCGCGGCCTACATCACGCCGGATCGGCCCGATCGCTTCTGGTTCGAAACCTACAGCGCGTCAGCGCGCCGCTTCAAGGACATCACCGCCAGGGCAGGCGCCGACGTGATCATTTCGAATCACACGATCTTCGACGGCTCCAAGACCAAGCTTCCGGCGCTCGAGCGGCGGAAACCCGGCGATCCGCATCCCTACGTGGTCGGCAAAGAAGGCGTGCAGCGCTACCTGACCGTCGTCGACGAGTGCGCACAGGCCGGCCTCGCGCGCTTGCAATGACGCGCCGCGACCAACAATGACCAAATGACACGGAAGCGAGCCCAACTCGTGGTGAAGCGAGCGGCCGGCGGAAGACCGGCCCGTTGGAAAGCCGACCCAGCTTTCAGTGGGACGCGTGGCGGGTGGTCGGAGAGCCGAAGCTCAATTAGGGCGCGTCAAGAAACTTCAACACGAAACTGCAACACGATTCGATCGATCGGACGCCTTCCTGAATGCCGCCGATCGTGAAGCTGGCTGTCAGGGCTCATGTCGCCTCGGGCACCGCTGGTGGCAGGCACGACAGAAGACCTTCCCGCATTGCGCGCAAGGGCTGAGACACGATTCACATAGGATGTGCACCTTTTCGTCGCAGAGCCACGCGGCCGAAACTGGCGTGTTGCAGCCATCGCAGCAACGAGATTCGATACGACCGTCGACGGGATTCCACGAGAAAGCCACCTCGGTCGTTGTATTTCGCCTCATCAGGCGTGCCGTGACGCGCCAGGTTGGCAGGCCGCAGGCGAGCACGGCGACGGGCCTCAGATGGACGCGCACACCGTAGCGGTCTCCAACATCGACGAGCCGGGCGCGATAACTGCGCGCGGTCGCGTCGAGACGGTCGATCTCGCGGCGCCACACGTCAGCGTTTGGGCGGGCTCCCTCCAGTTTTCGCCGGATAGCGTGATCGATCTCGAGGTAGTACTCAGACAGGCGCCGGACGTCCCGATCGCGCCGGCGCCTCAGGCCGTCCACAAACGCCCTTACAGGTGGAGCGAGGGCGGCTGTCACGGCTGCCCCTGCCAGCGCCCAGGGCAGGCCGAGCGCGCCCTCTGACGTGAGCTGAGGCGCGGCCTCGTCTAGATCGTCCGGATCATTCCACGAGACCATCCTCGGCACAGACCGCGTCGCAGGGTTCACCCACACGTCGGTCAGGCCACCGGCACGCTCGTCTGCAAGCAGGCCGTATTCGAACGTGAACCGGAAGTAGACGACGTCGGCGGACGTTATGTGGGCGCCGCGGAGGACGCCGTTCTGGAGCGTCAGAGCCCGCGTCAGCTCCGCGAGCGGCTCGATCGACTTCAAGGCGACGGCAGGGCCCCTGACGAACGTCACGCGGCCCAAGGCATCAACCAGGCCCCCCATCCTGTCGAAGACGGGCGAGTCGTAGTCGACGAGCAACGCGTCCCGCGCCGTGCCCTCGTCGCGATCGAAGGCCAGCGGCTGGAACTCGGTGAGTCCGAGACGCGCCGAGAGCGCCGCATCTGCGATGACATCCAATCCCGAGCCGCTAGGGGCGACAAGAGCTCCGGCACGCACCAGCAAATCCCTGGTGAACTCCCGAATCGGTGAGGCAGTGTCCGTCATGTCTCGTAGTCCTCACGTAACAGCGCCTGGTCGATTTCGGCTGTGCGATCGTACCGCGCCTTTGCGCGTGTGATCGCCTCCGACAAGGTTGCGAACGCGCGCGCTTCGTCGTCCGGACCCCGACTGAGCGCCCACGCATCCATCACGAAACCGGCGAAATCTTTGTCTGCATCGAGGTGGCCGAGCACCATCTCCATCTCGCCCGCGACCAGCTCGAACAGGTTGATTTTGTCGTGGAGAATGGCGAGGATGCGCTCCTCGACGCTGCCGGCCAGGCAGAAGTTGAAGACGAACACTTCGCGCGTTTGTCCGATGCGATGCACGCGGCCCACTCGCTGTTCGATGACCGTCGGGTTCCAGGGCAGATCGTAGTTGATGACCGTGCGGCAGAATTGCAGGTTGCGCCCTTCGCCTCCAATCTCGCTCGACAACAGGATCTCGGCGTCCGCCTCGAACTGCTCGATGGCCGCGGCTTTCTCAGTTGTGGTCAAGCCGCCGTGAAAGGTTGCCGCACGGATGCCGCGCGCCGCGAGCGCGCGCGCCACCTCGTCCAGTGACGCGCGAAACCGGGTGAACACGATCTTCTTGTCCGCCGATCGCTCGATGAGATCGATCAAGGCCGCAGTCTTGGCCGGGACGGTCACGCGATCGAGTGCATCGAGTACCGTGGCAAAGCCGTCCACGCCGCCTGCGTGGTTGCCGTTCGCGTCGTTGCGCAGACCGTATCGAAGGGCGGCCGGACTGCTCCCGGCCTGCATCTGCAGCGTCATGAGCCGCCATCGATCGGCGGCGCTCGCATGCTCGTAGCGGTCGCGAATGACCCGGGTGAGACAGGCCAGGGCTTCCGCCTCGTCCGGCCCCGGCTGCACGACGCAGGTCGCTGCCAGCCGGCGCGGCAGTCTCACGTCGAGGTGCGCGCGCGTGTTGCGCACCATCACCTCGCGCAGGAGTCCACGCAGCTTTTCACGACGGCTGGATTCGGCGAGCGCCTCGATGTGCCCGAAGTCGCGACGGAACTGGGCCTCGGTGCTGAGCAAGCCTGGCTTCAGGAGGAGAATGAGGTTGTACAACTCGGTGAGATCGTTGCCGACCGGCGTCGCGCTGAGGAGCAGCAGGAAACGCTTCTTGAGATCGTTGACGAGCTGCCAACCGGCCGTGCTGCGGTTCTTGAGCGTGTGCGCCTCGTCCACGATCACAAGGTCGTAGTCGAGCAGCTTGAGGCGGTCGCGGTGTGCCGGTTGACGCGCGAGCGCCAGCGACGCGACAACCAGCGGCTGTCGGCTCCAAAAGCCGTCGGGATCGCGCCGACACTCCGCCGAGTCTGGCGTGGTCGCGGCCAGATCGAAACGGCACGTCAGCTCGTCGACCCATTGCCCCACCAGCGAAGGCGGCGTCAACACGAGCGCTTTTCGTACGAGCCCGCGCATCCAGTATTCCTTGAGCGCCAGACACGCCTCGATGGTCTTCCCGAGGCCGACTTCGTCGGCTAGGAGCACGCGCCCGCGAAAATCGCGCAGGATGCGTCGAACAGTTTCCAGTTGATGCCGGAAGTGCACGAGGTCTGTGGCGGCCCTCGGCGCAAGCAGCTCGTCGAACCCTTTCTGCAACCGGAGCTCGGCGTAGCGGTGGCGCAGCAGGACCTCGCTCACCGGTGCCAGATCAGTCGCGGTGATGGCCTCCGGGAATCCGGCGCGGTCGATCTCGACGACGACCGGCAGCTCCGGAAGAACCGCATCGGGAAACGCGGGCAGGCTCGGCAGGGCCGGATCGTCCGCCCCGGTTCCCGCGTTGCCAGCCGCTCGCGCATGCCCTTTGGCGTTTGCCGCGGGGAGCGCGAACGACGCCGGCCGTTCACCCGCCACCCGCATCGACGGGAGCTCCAGCTGCGGGCCAGACGCGGACGGAAGTGACACGCCAGGCGTACCTCGTGCCGCGCGAGCCGCATCCTGCCGCGCCAGCCTGGCCCATTGCTGCCGAATCGCGCGAGCGCTGGCGCGAAGCGGCTCGAATTCGGGTTGCCGTCTCGTGACCTTGAGAAACGCGTCGAGGAGTGGCCGGGTACGATCGAAGCGAGCCAGGCGCGCGTTCGCGACCGCCGCCTGATACGTCAACACCGGCCATTCGGGCGGCTGTGACAGCCGGTCGTAGTGGGTCAGACCCGCTTCAGAGCGGCCTGCGGCAAAGTGCAACTCCGCCAGACGCTCGTGGGCCGTGCGATGGTTCGGACGAATGTGGAGGATCTTCTCGAGCAGCCGCCGTGCGTGTTCGTAGTCGCGCTGGTTCCAGGCTGCGTCTGCATCCCAGAGCAGGTTCGCACATTGATCGGCCGTCAATCGCCGCTGTCGCTGGGCGCGCTTGACGCGCTCCCGACGTGCGGTCTTCTGTTCTCGCTGCCGTTTGTCGCCCATCTCCGACAGAAGGTGATCGTGTTTTTGCGGCCCGAGATCGCGAGGGTCGTAAGGCGCGAGTCATTATATCAAGGCTGGCGAACAGGACCGAGGTGGGTATCCGGCCAGTCGAGCGATTCGCGGATCAGATCGGGCCGTGGGATGTTGTGCCCCGTGTCGTACACCACGCGGCGCTTCTGCGCATCGGGCGTACCCAGGAGGCGCAACATCGGAATCTGCGAGCCTTCCTCGGGAAAGAAGTAAAGCGAAGCGCCCGTTGAGCATCAGGACGGGCACCTTCACGCGCGGCGCAAAGTTGATCGTGGCCACAAGGCGATCGCTCGGGCGTATAATCCAGCGATTCCAGGGTTTCCGGAGGAGCGCCATGTCGACGACCCGCCTTCGACGGCCGATCCCTTGGCGTTCCTGCCGCATGGTGCTGGCCGCGGCCGCGCTGGCGGCCGTGGTCGCGACACAAGCGGTTTCATCTACGGGACCCGCGGGCGCGTCGCCCGTCGAGTGGGCCAACGACCTCTCGCCGATCGCCGCCACTGACTGGAGCTACGACAGGGCCGCCCATCTCCTCGAACGCGCGGGATTTGGCGGTACACCTGAGGAGATCGGCCGTCTCACTGCGATGACGCCGCGGCAGGCGGTCGACTCCCTCGTCGATTTCGAGTCGATCAAGAGCGATCTGAGGCCCTTCGACGAGTCCGGCATCTGGGATCCCGGCATGGATCCCTTCCCACCCAGCCGCGCCGAGGCCGTGCGTATTGCCCGCGAGCACGGCGAGGGGCTCGGCGAGAAGGTGCGACCGGAGGGATCGCAGCGCCGGCTTCAGCCCGTCGTCGACAAGTTTTTCTACAGCCTGGCCGCCAACGCCATTGAAACGCGGCGTCTGGGTCTCTGGTGGGCGAACCGGATGCTCACCACCAGCCGGCCGCTCGAGGAGAAGCTGACGCTCTTCTGGCACGGCCACTTCGCGACCGGAGAGAACAAGGTTCGCGACTACCGGATGATGCTCCGGCAGAACTCGATGTTCCGCGCGCAGGCCGCGGGCAGCCTGCGCGGACTGCTGGTCGGGATCCTGAAAGATCCCGGAATGCTCGTCTACCTCGACAACGGCGAGAACATCAAGAAGCATCCCAACGAGAACTTCGGTCGCGAACTGCTCGAGCTGTTTTCGATGGGTGTGGGCAATTACTCCGAGCGGGACGTGCGGGAGGCCGCGCGCGCCTTCACCGGCTGGACGAACAACGTGCTGGACTTCAAGTTCGACGCCGCCCAGCACGACTCCAATGAGAAGACCTTCCTTGGGCGGGCGGGGCCCTTCAACGGCGAAGACATCATCGACATCATCCTCGAGCAGCCGGTCACTGCCGAATTCGTGTCCGCGAAGCTTTACAGATACTTCGTGCGCGAGGAGGTCTCTCCCTCCGTTCGGACGAGCCTCGGTCGCGCGTTCCGCGAGAGCGGCTACCAGGTAAAACCGCTCTTGAAGCAGATCTTTCTCTCCAGGGATTTTTACAGCGCACCTGCGCACGCGACGCAAATCAAGAGTCCCGTCCATCTGGTGGTCTCGACGTACAAGAAGCTGGGGTTGCGCGAGGTGCCGACGATTCCCGACTTCGGCCGCATGACCGCCGGGCTGGGCCAATCGCTCTTCGATCCGCCGAATGTCGCCGGCTGGGCCGGCGGACGAACCTGGATCACGCCGTCCACGCTTCTTCAGCGCGGCAACCTGTTTCGCGATGTGCTCTTCCCGAACGTCAAGGGCTTCCGTCCGCCCGATCGATCGATGTCGGCAACGGACCAGGGCGTCGGCGAGCGCCTGGCGCGAGGCATGGACATCACGGAGGCGACAAAGGAAGGCGACGCGGCGTCCAACCTGATGGCAGAATCGAACATGATGGTCGACCGCGACGAGGACTACAACACGCGGTACGGCGGGTACAAAGGCAACCTGCTCGCCTGGGAACGGACGAAGACCATTCCTCGGCATCCGGCGGCGATCGATCTGACGGCGATGACCAGAGCCGCTGGCGCGGACACCGTCGACAAAGTCGTCGATCATTTCGTCCACCGATTCCTGTCCGTGGCGCTCGCGGACAAAGATCGCGCCGTGCTCGTCGGTTTTCTCCGCGGCAAGCTCGGGACGACCGCGATTCAACCGGGTGAGAAGCTCGAAGAATCGCTCCGCGAATTGCTCTATCTCGTCTTGAGCACGCCGGAATATCAGCTGGGGTAGGCAGGGGATTTGGGATTAGGGATTAGGGATTAGTAAGAGGCTTCACATGCCACGGAGCAGACCGTTCGGTTGTTCGTGCTCTCGACGTGATTTCCTGGTCAGGGGAATGTACGGCATCGGCGTCGGCGCCGCACTCCCGCTCGTCTTGAGCCGCACATCGGCCGCGCTGGCGGCGCAGGCGCTCGAAGGCACGAGCGTCGAGAAGCACTCCGAGCGCATCCTGGTCGTCATCGAGCTGGCCGGTGGCAACGACGGGTTGAACACCGTCGTTCCGTACGCCGACGCGGCCTATTACCGCGCCCGGCCAAATCTCGGGATCAAGGATCGCAACGTGCTCAAAGCCGCCGAGGGGTTCGGCTTTCATCCCTCGATGGTCGGGTTCGAGCGGCTGTACAAGGACGGCATGCTCGGCATCGTGCACGGCTGCGGGTACGATCATCCGAGCCTGTCGCACTTCTCGTCGATGGGTTTCTGGCACACGGGTGTCCCCAATGGCGGCGAGTCGCTCGGATGGCTCGGCCGGCTGGCCGATCGGACCTACGACACCAAGACGCGCAACATGATCGTGGACATCGGCAACTCACAATCGCTCGCCGTCCGGAGCGCGCAGCATTCGCCGCTCGTGTTCGACGATCCGGCGCGCTTCAGACGCGAAGGCGCCGACGATGAGAAGCGCGTGCTCGCGGAACTGAGCCAGGCGCGAACGACGACCAACGCGACGCTTGAATTCCTCGCCTCCACGGCTCGAAACGCGACCGAGAGCTCGGACTTCGTGCGCCAGGCATCCGCCCGGTACCAGACACCTGTGGACTACGGCGTCGGCGGCGGCCTCGGTGGCAACCTCCAGCGTGTGACATCCCTCATCGCGGCGGGCATGCCGACCCGGCTGTACTACGTCACGTACGCGGGCAATTCGTTCGACACGCACGTGCAGCAGGCGGATCTCCACAGCCGGCTGCTCATGTACACAGCCGACGCGGTCCGCGGGTTCATGGAAGATCTCAAACGGATCGGCCGGGCCGACGAGGTCGCGGTCATGATCTTCACCGAGTTCGGACGCCGCGTCGAAGAGAACGGCAGCCTCGGCACCGACCACGGTACCGCGACGCCAATGTTCATCGTCGGCAAGGGCGTTCGGGGCGGCTTCTATGGGAAGCACCCGAGCCTCACCGATCTCGATGACGGCAACATGAAGATGACGACGGATTTCCGGCGCGTCTACGCGACGATGATCAAGGAGTGGCTCGGCTACGACGACACCGCAACAGTGCTGAAGGGCAGCTTTGCGCCTCTCGGCGTCTTTGCGTCCAGCTAATCGTGGAAAAGCGCTCGCGATCGCGCTGACTTACGTCGCGGGTCGAGTCTCGCTCTTGATCTGAGTTCGATGCATCACGCGCCGCAAGGCCCGGTCGAACGCTTCCCGCCGATGCATGGTGCACCGGTTATCCCACAGGACGACATCGCCGGCGCTCCACCGGTTGTACCAAGTGAGCGCGTCGGCAGTCGCATGCGCCCAGATCGTGTCCAGAAGCGCGTCCGACTCGGCAAGCCCCAGGCCTTCGATATACGCGTTGCGCCGGCGGCCGAGATACAGGCAGCGGCGCCCCGTCTCGGGATGCGTGCAGACCAGGGGATGCAGCGTCCCCTCGGCCGCGCGCGGATCGTCGGTGGGCGTCACGCCTGCGCGCAGGTAGCCGCCGCTGTTGTAGGTCCCGTCGTGCTTGACCCGTAGCCCGATGATGCGCTGCTGCAGCGCCTCCGGCAGCGCCTCCCACGCGCCGTACATCGTGCAGAACCCGGTGTCGCCGCCCGTGGCCGGCACCTCGACCGCGTACAGCACGCTCGCCTTGGGCGGATCGACGAGATATGACATGTCGGTATGCCAGGCGGCCTCGCCGGCGCCAAGACTCCCGATGGGCACGCCGTTCTCGACCACGTTCGAGACGACATAGATCTCGGGATGGCCTTCGACGAAACGGCGCCCGGTCTCCTGGATCGGCGCCACGTCGAGATCGCCGAAGCGGCGGCTGAAGGCGATGAGATCCTCGTCGCCCAGATGTTGGCCACGGAACAGCACAACCTGGTGGTCGAGCCAGGCCTGGTGGATCGCGGTGAAGGCCCGCTCGTCGACGGCGCACAGATCGACGCCGCCGATTTCGGCGCCGAGCGCGCCGCCGGTCGGGATGACAGTGATGCGATTCAAGCGACTGACCGTATTTCTGCGGGCTCCAGAACCTTCCTCGTCGGCTCGATGCCGAATGAGCACATCGCGCCGACGAGCAGAAGCCCGGCCGAGAGAAAGAACGGCAGCTCGTACCGTCCGGTGCGCTGGATCATCCATCCGAACACGACGGGCGAAATCATTCCCGCGATGCCGAACCCCGTGTTCATGATACCGCCAGCCGTTCCCGCGTACTTGCCGGCGATATCGAGCGGCAGCGTCCAGAGCACCGCATTGGTCAGCTCGAGAAAGAAGAACGCGAGCGCCAGGTCACACACGGCCCATAGCGGCGTCTCGGTCAACATGGCGGGCACGATGAAGACGAGCGCGCCGGCCTGGCCGGCCAGCAGCAGCGTGCGCCGCGCGAGACCCAGATTTCCCGTTCGTCTGAAGATGGCATCCGAAACCACTCCGCCCAGGGTGTCGCCGACGACGCCAGCCAGGAGGGGCAGAGTCGTCATGAGCGCAATCCGGTCCGGCGTGAATCCACGCGCTTCCGACAAATAGGACGGAAGCCACGTCAGGAATACCCAGAGCGACCATCCGTAGCAGAAGTCGACGAGGGTCACGAGCCACATTCGCGACATGATCTCGCGCCACGGCGTCTTGCCGCGAGACACGTCCTTCAACCGTTGCGCATCGACGCCGATCTCGTCGAGCTCGGCGGTTGTCATCCACGGGTGCTCGATCGGGGTGTTCCTGAACAGCACGACCCAGGCGACCGTCCAGAGCAGGCTGAGCGAGCCCAGCACGATGAACGATTCGCGCCAGCCGTACGCGGCCACGATTGCCAGGACAATCGCGGGCGTGACCGCGCCGCCGAGACGCGCGAAGCTGTGCGTGACGCCTTGAGCGAACCCCCGCTCGCGCGCAGGCATCCAGAACGTGAACGCCCGCGTCGCGGTCGGAAACGCGCCGCCTTCGCCGAGACCGACCAGCACGCGAAACGCGACCAATGACCCGATGCTCCACGAGAGTCCCGTCATGATCGTCGCCCCAGCCCACATCACGCTGAGGACGGCGAGCACGACCCGAGGTCCCAGCCTGTCCGAGAGCCACCCGCCGACGATCTGCATGCCAGCGTAGGGATACGCGAATGCCGAGAAGATCAGGCCAAGTTGAGTGGCTGTGAGCCCCAACTCCTTCCTCATCGCGGGGCCGGCCACTGAGATGTTGACCCGGTCGACGTAGGCGATGAAGTACATCATGCACAGGATGAACAGCATGAGATGGCGGATCTTCATCGGCGCTCTCATGGCCGGGACATCGTCCTGCCGCTCGACGGCTCGATCGCGTATCCCGTGGTGACGGCGACAGAGATCGCGAGACGAGGAACAGGATCCGTCATCGCGGTGAGTATAGCCGGTCGCTTCGCCGCGACCGAAGCTGATAGGCTGAGGACGCTGTGCGAATCAGCCGTGCGCTGGCCCTCTTCGGCGTCCCTCTTCTCGCGATCGCGGCGGCGGTATGGATCTGGCGCGCAGGTCCTCGCCATCCGCGTGTGCTGCTCATCGGCGTCGATGGCGCCGACCCCGCCATCCTCGATCGGCTGATCCGAGACAACAAGCTGCCGACCTTCGCTCGACTGCAGCGAGAAGGCGCCTTCGGCCGGCTCCGCTCGCGTGAGCCGCTCCTGTCGCCGGTCATCTGGACGACGATCGCCACCGGCCGCAAGCCCCAGGACCACGGCGTCCTCGATTTCGTGGAGGCTGCCGCGGACGGACATGCCGTGCCGATTACCAGCTCGCGGCGGCGCGTGCCCGCGCTATGGAACATCGCCAACCAGTTCGGCCGTCGTTCGGGGTTCATCGGCTGGTACGCTTCGTTCCCGGTCGAGCCCGTGCGCGGATTCGAGGTGTCGGATCGGATCGCCTTCCACCAGGTGACCACCGACCAGGTGACGGAAGGCGCGTCGTTTCCTACGGATCTCGCCTCGACGTTGCGACAGCGGTTTGGCGATCCGGTCCCGGATGTCCCCGCGGTGCGCGCGCGATTCCTCTCGCGGCCGGACGCGCCGCTGACCGCTGATGGCGAGCGCCGCCTGATCCAGCTCGCCCGCATGCACGCGACGACCGAGTACTACCGGAGGATCGCACGCTGGCTGCAGCAGACGTATCGGCCGGCGCTGTTTGGCGTCTACTTCGAGGCGATTGACGCATGCGGCCATCTGTTCATGGAGGACGCCCCGCCGCGCCGTCCACAGGTGGCGGCCGAAGACTACGCCGCGTTCGCGCCGACCGTCGACCGCTGCTATCAGTATCAGGATGAAGTCATCGGAGAGCTGATGACCATGGCGGCCGCGGACACCTTGACGATCATCTGCTCCGATCATGGTTTCAAGAGCGGCGACCGCCGTCCAGAGACACCCGGCCGCGCCGACGTCGGGCAGGCCGCGCTGTGGCATCTTCCGTACGGCGTAATCCTGATGCACGGCGCGTCGGTGCGTGCGGGATCGACGCTGCACAACGCGACGATCCTCGATATCGCGCCGACGGTCGTGCACGCGCTCGAATTGCCGCTCGCGCGGAATCTGTCGGGTCACACGATTCAGGAGCCGTTCACCAACGGACGCATGACGCGTGAGCCGGCAAAGGTCGCGCGATACGAGTGGGTGCCGGTGCCACCGCCGCAGGGCTCCGCCGCCGACGCGCCCGAAAAACTGGCGGAGCTGCGTGCGCTGGGCTATCTGTCCGGCTCGAGCGCCCCGGCGCCCGCGGCCGACGGCCGCTTCGCCACGTCGTACCTGAACGAAGGCGTCGCGCTGTACGTGGACGGCGAACAACGGGACGCGCTCCGCGCATTCACGCGCGCCGTTCAGGTGGATCCGAGTAACGTCAACGGGCGGGCGTTTGCTGCGCGCGTCCACATCGAGCGGCGCGATTTCGACCTCGCGCGTTCGCTGCTCGATGAGGCCGTCGCGCTCGATCCGCGCAGCGCATACGTGCGACTGCTGCGCGCCAACCTGGCGATCAGTACCCAGCAGTGGGCGCTCGCGGATACTGAATTGTCGGCCGCCGCTGCACTCGACGCGCGGCTGCCGATGCTGTACGTCCAGCGCGCACGGCTGCTGAACGCGCAATCCGATCCCGCCGGATCGCTCGCGGCGCTGAACACCGCCGAGTCGCTGACCGACGCCGAGCCGCTGCTGCTCGATATCCTGGTGCTCCGCGCCGATGCCGCATCTCGCCTCGGCCACCGAGCCGAAGTCGACGCCGCGCTGCGCCGAGCCTCAGAGCTGGCCCCGGCGGACCAGATCGCCGCGGCGCGGGCGGAGGTGGCGCTCGGGCGCAGCGACCCGCAGTCCGCGTTGACGTATCTTCGCTCGGCGGTCGACGCCAACCCGCGCTCCGCCGCGCTGTGGAGTCTGCTTGGCGCCACTTACGGTCGCGCCTCAGACTTTGGCCGCGCCATCGACGCCTACGAGCGGTCGGTCGCCCTGGCGCCGACCGCCCTGGCGTGTAAAACGCTCGCGGCGCTGGTCTTCGAGGTTCGCCACGACCGCGCGAGGGCAGTCGCGCTGTGGGAGCAATCCATCGAACTGGATCGGAATCAACCTGACGTGAAGCATTTTTTGGATCGGTACGGCGCTGCAGCGTCCGTTCCCGGTCGATGACTTCTTCGAGCGCGCGATTCGTCCACGATCGGCGATTGATTCCCGTTGACTCGGCGTTCTGCGAGGAATAAAGTCCGGCCTCGCGCTGCCCGCTTCGCCCTGCGGGCCTTCTAAAATTCTTCAAGACACACTACGCGGTGGAGGACCCTGATGACTTCGAAGAAAGCCGTGATCGTGTACTTGACTCTCGGTTGCGCTCTCGTCGTCATGATCGCGGCGCTGCTGACGCATGCGCGCCCGATTTCGTTCGCACGTCCTGCCGATTCCCGCCTGGTCCGCGAACCGGCGCGCACACGTCCACTGACGATCCGCGAGCGAATGCTGGAGCGACGCGAGGCGGCCGGCCGTGGCGCCGCGCTTGCGGCGGAAGCATCCGCGCGTAGAGATGACGATGCAGCCGATGCCGGTGATGCCGCCGAGGGGAGTGAACGCGACGCATTCGATGCGTGGTTCTACAGCCAGCGCAAATATCCGGTCCGCACGCTGCCGGTCGGCGCCCTTGAGAAGGCGCATCGTCACGGGGACGAGATGAACAGGGACGACCGTGATGAGAACGACGGCCCGAAGTGGAAAGCTCTCGGCCCTGACACAATTCCAGATGGCCAGACCGACCGAACGGCCGGTCAGCTGTCGCCGGTCAGCGGGCGCGTGAGCGCCATCGCGACCGACCCGACCGACCCCGACATCGTGTACGCCTCCGGGGCGCAGGGTGGCCTGTGGAAGACGAGGAACGCGCGGAGCCGCAGACCCCGATGGCAGCCGCTGACCGACCACGAGGCGTCGCTTGCCGTTGGCGCGATCGCGATCGATCCCGCGGACCACGACATCATCTACGTCGGCACGGGCGAGCCGAACCGGGCGTGCGACTCCTACTACGGGCAAGGCATCCTGCGGTCCGACGACGGCGGCGAACATTGGACGCTGCTCGGCAACACGGGCAACCCATTCGGCAACGCCGGCCCGTTCGTCGGAAAGGCGGTCTCGAGGATTCTCATCGATCGCAGCACCGCCGGGTCGACGACCTCGACGACGCTGTGGGCGGCGACCACGATCGGCGTCTTTTCCGGCGGCACCTACCCGACGTGCGAGACGCCGAGCGGTCCCAACGTGGGGCTGTGGCGGTCGACCGACAGCGGCCAGACCTGGGCACTGCAGAACGTGCCGTTCGGACAGGCCGGTCTCTTCTCGGTGCAGGACGCCGCCATCGATCCGACGAATCCCAACATCGTGTACGCGGCGGTGCGGAGCACCGGCGTATTCAAGTCGGCGAACTCTAAGGACGTGGCGCCCATCTACACGAAGATGGCCACGGGGTTCCCGATCGGTTCGAGCGTCTCGCCGATGCGGCGCATCAACGTCAGCATCGGCGGATCGTCTGCACCCGGGGTGCTCTATGCGGCGATCGAGAACAACTCCGGCACCCGTCTGTTTGGTCTCTATACGACGGGGAACGGCGGCTCCAGCTGGGCCCATGTCGACGACGGGTTCAACGGGACCGCAACGTTCGTCAACGTCCTCGTCGACGTCGATCCCGGTCCCGGCGTTCTCCGCGTCAATCTAGGCCAGGCGACGCGCGTTTCAGGGCCGCCCTTCAAGACCGACGGCACGTGGACTGGCCGCCGGTTCCTGATCACCCCGACTGGTGCGGCCGGTGCGACGTTGTCGCGGACGATTTTTCAGGTGATCGACCCCGATCACCTGCTGATGTCGAGCTCCACGGCGGGGCTCGCGGGCGCGCCGCCTGTCACGGCGCAGTATTCGGTGGGCAGCTACCCGACCTACTGCGACGGCCAGTGCTTCTACGACATGACGATTGCCATCGACCCGGCCGACCCGACCGGCAGGCGGATCTACGTCGGCGGCAACCCGCATAACTTCTCGCCGAACGCCGCGCCCAACCTGTCGGAAGCGCCGTGCAACGTGTTCGCGACCGGCTGCCCGACGCACTACAACTGGCGCAGCGACGACGCCGGCAAGACGTGGGCGTCGATCTCACAGGGCGACGGTGCGTCGTCGAGCCTCCACACAGACGACCATGCCTACGCGTTCGGAGCCGACGGCTCGGTCTACGACGGCAACGACGGCGGCATCTGGCGCTCGCCCAACCGTGGCGTCTCATGGACGACGATGAACACGAACATCGCTATCACGCAGTTCCAGGGCGTGGCCCTGCATCCGACCGACAAAGGGATCGTGCTCGGCGGCACGCAGGACAACGGCACGAACCTGCGCAACGAGAGCCTTCAGGAGCCGCCCAAGTGGTTCCATGCGGATTTCGGGGACGGCGGCATGTCCGTCATCGATCAGTCGAGGCCGTCGCGCATGTTCCACACCTATTTCAATCAAGCGTTCAATTTCATGGGACCTGCGAGGTCGGACATCGGCGGCGCGGGCGGCCCCGGGAGCTGGCCGTTCGTCGGCGCGTATTTCGGGTACGGCCCGGAGTACTACAACGGCATGGACCCGACGGATCCGGTGTCGTTCTATGCGCCGCTGACCCAGCATCCGGCGTTCACGCCGAACGTCATCTACTTCGGCTCGAACCGCGTCTATCGATCGCCCGATCCGAAGCCGACGCTCGCCAAAACGCCGTCGTGGACCGCGGCGAGCCCCGTGCTCACGAAACCGATCGCACCGGTCCCGCCGAGCACCAGTACGGTGAACCCGAATGCGTATGTGAGCTGGATCGGCGTGCTGCCGACCCTGGTCAATGGGAAGGAAGTCCTGTACGCGGGCGCCTCTGACGGCCGCGTCAGCGTGTCGTCGAGCGTCACCGGCGCAGGCGTGGCGGCGTGGACGGTCATCGACAAGCCGCCGCTGCCGAACCGCGCGGTGACGCAGGTGCTGCCGGCCGCGAGCGACCCGACGGGCAACACGGTTTATGCGGCGATCTCGGGCTTCAACGGCGCGACGCCGACCACGCCCGGCCACGTGTTCAAGTCGACCGACGGCCTGAGCGCCGCGACGTGGACCGACATCTCGGGTGATCTCCCGGATGTGCCGGCCAACGCCATCGCTATCGATCCCAGGAGCCGCGCGATTTACGTCGGAACCGACATCGGCGTCTTCGAGACGTTCGATGGGGGCGCGCATTGGAGGCAACTGACGAGAGGCATGCCGAATGTGTCCGTCTTCGGCCTGGCGATCGACCAGAACGGTCGCCTCGTCGCCGCAACGCACGGCCGCGGCATGTTCGAGCTGTCGAGGGGGCGCGACAGGAGATACCGGGACAGCGACGACAGCGGGCGAAGTCGTGACGGAGAGAGGCACTGAAAACGATCGTCCGGCCACTACGTGGTCCACTAGGCCGTCGACGCCGTCGTCGGCACAGTCGATCTTGCGCGCGTCCTTCGAGCAGCGGTACGACGGATAGCACCGCGCTGCAGCGTGGGGAACTGGTCATTTTGGATGCGGGAACACCATATGGAAGGGTTCGCCGACGAACCTGGCACGAGGGCCGATCTCAATTCGGCCCTCGTGCTGTGTGAATGGTTCGCGCGAGTCGCGGCGGAGGACCGTTATCGGTCCCGGCCTCGCTCTTCCGCTCGGAGCTGCCCGCGGATCTCGCCGCCAGGATTCAACGGCGTCGCGTGCACGTTGGCGTAGGCGACGCCAGCGCGGATCGCGGCGAGGACCTCGGCGAGCTCACCGGCCAGAATCTGTTGGCTGGCGGTGCCCGCCGTAATGACGTTGGCCGCAGTAATAGTCCCTTTGACCGTCCCGGATTGCGGGCAAACCGGGGTGAGCGCCGCAACCGCGGCAGGCGCCGGAGTCGTCGCCGTCTGGCACAGCCACACAACGATGCTTCCGTTGACGCCCCGTTGCGCAAAATGGATATGGGACTGCTGCACCGTCCCGACCAGACCGCTGAACGACAACTCGTAATCGAACGAGAGGTCGTCACGGGCGATCGTGGCCGTGAACTCCCCCCTCGCGGGTGTGGACACGGAGGGAACCTCCTGGTAGCCGATTAGTGCGGCGTGGATGCGGTCCGCACGGTCCTCGCGGTCCGCGCGGACGAGAGCGGAGATCGATACGGTCATGATTACGGCGAGGGCGACGTGAAGAGTTTTCATGTCCATTCTCTCCCTTCGGTTTGAAACCGAATGCTGCGGGAAGGCATACACTATGTGCGAGCGCCAAGAGGGGCAAGCGATTTTGAGCCTCGAACGCTCGATTGCAACTCGATGGTGGAGGCTTGATCCGGTTTCGTGGACGTCGTCGGAAAAATGGATGCGATGTCCTGGATGGAATCAGATAAGAGGGCGCCGGCGGCGACAAGGATGTGCCGGAGGAGTAAGTGAGAAGCCCTCGCTGTGCGGCCACCCGCCCTAACACGCACGGCTGCTGCGTTTCAAGCCATTCTGCAGCGACGTCAGAAGGGGGCACCAGGCTTCAGCAAGAAGGGCAGTGACTCGGTCATTATTTTTCCGCAGTTAGCCGTCCGATGGCATCAAGGTGCTAATAGCGAAAAAGGCCCGCAAAACACCCGGCCTCGTGACTTGGGGTGAGAGGGGGGATTCGAATCCCCACGCCCTTAAGCCGCCCCTGAAAACCGGGGTCGGCTGCCCGTGATAAGTGAATCGACCCTTTCGAGGCTCAGAACTTCAGCTTCACCCCGAACTGCAGCTGCCGCGGATTGAAAACATCGCGCGGCGTGCCGAATCCAAGCGTCGCCGGTGGCGGCGTTCCCGGGTAATCGATGCTGCCCCACACGGTGTTGATGTCCTTGACGTTCACCCGGTCGAGCAGGTTGAACACGTCGAGCATGAGGTCGAGCCGCGCGCGGCCGTTCACCGAAAGCTCACGACTCACCCTCAGGTCCACGCTCGCATACGCGGGCCCCAGGTAGGCGTTGCGTTCGATCAGTCCCGGACGATCCGAGTTGGGGTTGCCGTCGAGATTGAAATCGCGTCCGGCGAAGATGTTGAAGCGCCGCCCGCTCTCCAGCGACACCAGCCCGCTCACCTTCACGCCGTGGACGACCGCCACATGGGACGGCACCTCGCTCAACACCGTGAGCGTGAACCGATGCCTGACGTCCTGCCTGGACAGCGCCGTTTCCCCTGCGATGTCCTGACCCTCGGGAAGATCGGCGAGGTTGGCGAGCGAATCGACGTTGTTCCGCACTCGGGCCAGCGTGTAGCTGCCATGGAAGCCGACGCCGTTCGCGAAGCGCTTCTCGGCCTCGAACGTGGCGCCGTGATAATTCGACGTGCCCGTATTCGTCTGGACGAAGAGATCTCCGACCTCGGGATAGGTGCGCCCTCCGAGAATCGGTTTGCCGGTGGCCAGCACGCCGTTCTGAAACGCGTTCAGGTTTCCCGTGTGCCCGGGCACCTGGCGGGCGCCGAGGAACAGATAGCCGGCCGACAGCGCGATCCCGCGGCCAATCTCCTGCGAGATCTGCAGGCTCGCCTGGTGGCTGTACGGCGTCCGGATAGCGCCGTCGAGCGTGTCGGCGAGCCCGAGACTGCTCGTGGTCGGCACCTGTCCCGTGGTCAGGAACGTGCGCGCGGCGATCGGAGCGGCGGCGCCGCCGACGGTGCGCTGCTGGAAAGTGCCCTGGATCGGCGCCAGGGTCGGAAACAGCCGCTGTGCGTTCGGCAGCGAGCCGGCGCTGGACCACTGCGTCGCGTTGAACAACTGGCCGATGCTGCTCGCCAGGCGATCGGAGAAGACGCCGTACCCGCCACGGATGACACCGCGGGAACTGTACGCATACGCCGCGCCCACGCGCGGCTGCACGTTGTTGAGATCTCTCTCTGTGATGAACTGGCTGGGATAGTCCTCGACGTCGTACCGCAGACCATAGGTGACCGACAGACGGGAGGCGGCCTGCCAGTGGTCCTGGACGAAGAACCCGAACGAGGTATGGTTCAGCGCGAATAATGTCGCGTCGCGCCACGCCTGCGGCACGTCGTCGGTCCAGGTCGGACTGACGCCCGGATCGCTCGTGGAGGTGATCAGAAAGGGCCACCAGAACACGGCCGGCGTGAATGTCTGGAACGCGGCCAGCGACGGGAAGATGATGCGGGCGGGGAAGAAGAGATCCCACTGCGACGTGTCGCGCAGATGGTTGAGGTCGACGCCGCTCTTCACCTGGTGCCCGCCCGTCGTCCACGTCAGGCTGTGCGCGTACTGGATGCGGGTCTCGCCGTAGTAGTCCACGTCGGACGTGCTCTTGCCCATGATGATGAAGTTGGAGAGCTCGAGCGCCGGCTCCTTCAAGACCGACGGAAAATCAAACGTGCGACGCGCGACCTGCGCGCGGGCTTCGCTCACCAGCGTAGGGGAAAGGATCGACGCCACGCTTGCGACGACTGCCTGATCGCGCGTCAGGTTGTCGCGGGCGGTGCTGGAGGTCGGCGATGCGCGGCCGCCGCCGCCGAGGAAATTGTCCGTGTCCGAATCGAGGAAGTTGTAGCGGACCGACAGCGTATGACTCGCAGTCGGGTGATGGTCCACCTTCAGCATGAACGAGTGGTAGCGGTTCTTCTGCAGCTGGTTCGTGGTTTCCTGCTTCAGGCCGAACTGCGCGCGAACGGCGTTGAGCGCAGCCAGGTTGTCCTGCACCACGCGTGAGAAGCGGTTCGACTGATCTCGCAGCTGTCCTTCGTAGTTGCCGAAGAAAAAGGTCCGATCCGCGACGATCGGCCCGCCGAGCGTCAACCCGAACTGATTCTGATGCAGGACGTCGGCGTCGGGTGTGTTGAGGACCGACCGCGCGTTCAGCGCGTCGTGCATCCCGAAATAGTAGAGCGACCCGTCTCTGCGATTGGTGCCCGACTTGGTGACAATGTTCACGAACCCGCCCAGAGCGCGGCCGTACTCCGCCAGGTACGTGGAGTTGAGGACGCGGAACTCCTTGGCCGCTTCCTGCGACGGTGTCGCGCGCGGGAGCCCCGTGAATGTCTGCACGTTGTCGGCGCCGTCGACCTGAATCATCGTGTTCAGCTCCGGCTGGCCGCCGAACGACAGTCGAGGGGCGGCCGCGGCCCCCACGCCGACATCCGGCTCCTTGAACGCGCCGCCGCCGACGTTTTCGCGTCCGCCTGCCACGCCGCTCGACAGCTTGACGAAGTCGACGAAGTTGCGCCCGCTGATCGGAAGCGCTTCAATCTCCTGCATGCTGACCACGCGGCTCAACTCCGCCTTGGCCGGCTCGATGAGCGGGGCTTCGGTGACGACGGTCACCTGCTCGGCAATCGGCCCGAGACTCATCCTGATGTCGGCCTCCGTGGTGCCGCCGACGGTCAGTACCACGCGTGTCCGGATGGCTGTCTTGAAGTTGGCGAGCTCGGCGCGTACGTCGTATTCACCGGGGTCCAGCGCGGAGATTCGGTAGCGCCCTTCCGAATCGCTGGTCGCGCTGCGCGTCACGCCCGTGGCCGCACTCCTGACCGTGACGGCGGCGCCCGGCAACGCCGCGCCCGTTTCATCGCGAACGACGCCCAGCAGCGTTGCGGTCGCGATTTGAGCTGTCGCGTACGCGGCGTTCCCCAGCCACACGCTCAGGGCCATCACCGCGATGTGCAGAAATCTCCGGCTCCGCATGGTGCACTCCTTCGCAGAAATCGGCGCGATGCCACACTAGGCCGCGGGTCGCGGCCTGTCAACAGGGCTCGGCGCAGACGTGATGATTGGTCGCATGAATCCTCCGCATGGTGCACAATCATGACGCACAATGGCGGGTGCAATGGCAGGGTCCCCAACGCGTCAGCCGCGTCGGGGTGCCGTGGAGGTCACCATGCTGACTCGTCGCGAATTCCTTGGCGCCAGCCTTGGCGCCGGCGGCGCTCTTCGAGCGTATGCGCTCCCGGGAGACAAGA
>WNEY01000036.1_pt1 | contig 63362 bp, 69 predicted proteins | sample 5400531 | NCBI WGS metagenome assembly WNEY01 (sample SAMN13153338, study PRJNA577476) | soil metagenome | isolation source: 200 cm saprolite under Douglas fir tree site 1 | place: USA:California | collected 2015-04-18 | reverse complement strand
ATCCTCGTCGTCGACGATGAGCCAGCGAACGTGCGGCTGCTCGAGCGCATGCTGGGGGACGCCGGTTACCGCCAGATCCGAGGCACCACGGATTCACGGCAGGTGCTCGCCCTGTACGGTGAGTTTCAGCCCGATCTGATCCTGCTCGATCTGATGATGCCGCACCTGGACGGGATCGAGGTCATACGGCAGCTTCAGGTCCCCGAGGACGTGTTCCTGCCGGTCCTGGTCCTCACGGCCGACGCGACCAGCGAGGCGAAGAAGCGCGCCCTGGAAGCCGGCGCCAAGGATTTCCTGACGAAACCCTTCGACCGGCTGGAGGTGCTGCTGCGGATCAAGAACCTCCTCGACACCCGGAATCTTTACCTCGACCTCGAGCGCCACAATCGCTCGCTCGAGCAGATCGTCACCGAGCGCACGCAGCGGCTCTTGCAGAGCGAGAAGGTCGCGACCATGGGCTCGCTGCTCGCGGGCGTGGCCCACGAGCTGAACAATCCGCTCGCGGTCGTCATGGGGCAGGCGCACCTCCTGCGCGGGATGGCCACGGACCGCTCGCTGATCGAGCGTGCCGCCAGGATCACCGCCGCCGCCGACCGGTGCGCCCGGATCGTAAGGAACTTCCTCTCGCTGGCCCGCCAGCGGCCGCCTGAGCGGACGGATGTGCGACTCGATCAGGTCGTCCAGGAGGCGGTCGAGCTGCTCGCCTACGAGTTGCGTACCAGCAATGTCGAGGTCGTGCTGGAGCTGGCCGGGGATCTTCCAGTGGTGTGGGCCGACGCTCACCAGCTGCATCAGGTGGTCGTCAACCTCCTGGCGAACGCGCACCAGGCGATGCGCCGCATGGACGCGGGGCGCCGGATCACCATCCGGACGCGGCTCGAGCGCGAGCGCCTCCTCCTGGAGGTGATCGACACGGGGCCCGGCATTCCGGCCGAGATCCAGTCACGGATCTTCGAGCCCTTCTTCACGACCAAGCCCCAGGGCGAAGGCACCGGGCTCGGGTTGTCGCTGTGCAAGCGCATGCTCGAAGAGCACGAGGGCACCATCACGGTCGAGAGCGAGGTCGGCCGGGGGACGACGTTCCGGATCGAGCTGCCGGTGGTGCCTCGCCCGGCCGCGTCGCTCGCGGCCGGGGAGTGCGAGCCGTTGCCCCCGATCGCCGGGAAGGCGATTCTGATCGTCGACGACGAGCCCGACCTCGCCGCCACGCTGGCCGAGGCGCTCGAGCGCGACGGGCATCAGGTCGAGGTCGCGGCTCACGGCACGATGGCCCTGGAGATGCTCGAGCGGCGCGCCTTCGACTTGATCGTCAGCGACACCAAGATGCCCATCCTCGACGGCGAGCGTTTCTACGCCGAGATCGAGCAGCGGTTTCCGCGATTGCGCCATCGAATCGTCTTCGTCACCGGTGACATCCTGAGCCGGGAGAAGCGCGAGTTTCTCGAACGGACCGGCGCTCCGCACATCCTGAAGCCGTTCGACTTGCGCGAGGTGCGTCAGGTCGTCCACCGCATGCTGGTGGACGCCGGTGGCGGCGCACGCCGGGAGAGCGGGCCTGGGGTCCTGACAATCCCGCGCAGCCCGAGCGCGGAGAGCCGTCGATAGCACGCGGTTCACGATCCTGCTCATCGACGACGACGACCTCGTCCTGAGCATGCTTACCGAGCTGCTCAGTGCCCATGGATATCAGGTCCTTCCGGCCCCGAGAGGTCGGGACGGCCTGGCGCTGACCCGAGCGGAGCATCCCGATTTAATCCTCGTCGACTACCACATGCCCGAGATGGACGGTTTGGCGGTCGTCGAGGGGCTGAAGGGCGATGAGGCGACCCGGAACATCCCCGTGGTGGCGTTCACGTCCGGGACGTCCGCCGATGCGAACCGGCTCGTCAAGGCCGGTTGCGTCGGGTTCATCCCGAAGCCGTTCGAACCAGGAACACTGCCCGAGCTCGTCGCCGATTTCCTGAGGGCGACCGTTGCCCGAGACCGTCGAGTCACGCCGCGCGGAAGTCATCCCCGGCCCTGAACCGCCCGCCAAAAATTGTCAGGCCTTGCCAATCAGGCTCGGAGCCGATTCGTGAGTGCGTCGCAAGTCACTGAGAATCCTCGACGGCGGCTTCGTCTGAGATCCGGAATCGTGTGGCATTTCCCGTGCTGTAGACAGACCGGAGAGAGCATGGGACCGCGCGAGACGACCACGGCGCGAACTCGAGAGGCGGGCGACGCCGCATGAAAGTCACGTGCGCCTGGTGCCAGCGTGAAGGACAACCGGCGAGTTTGGGGGAACGGGCGCCGCTCGACGATCCGGCGGAGACTCACGGTATCTGCCGGCGCCACACGCTGGACCTGCTCGACCGCCTGCCGTCACGCTCGTTTCCGGGAGTGCGGCTGCTTCTCGTGGTGAGCTCACGGGAATCGGGCCTGTACGAGCACCTCCAGCGAGAGCTGGCCGGCGTCAGCGGGGTGAAGGTGATGCTGGAGCGGCGGCGGGGCGAGCGGCGGCTCGTGCCGCAGAGCGTGCCCGACGAGCATCGCCGGATCGAGCGCCGCTTGCGTCAGGGCGAGGTCTCCGCCCTCGGATACACGGTGATCCGGTTCGGGCGAGCCTAGCGTTCTCGACGCTCTAGCACGCGGCGGACGAGGACGTGGCGCTGGATCTTGCCGGTCGGCGTGAACGGTAGCTCGTCGAAGACCTCGATCGTTTCCGGGAGCTTGTAGGTCGCCACCCCATCCTTGAGGTACGCCACCACCTCGTCGAGCGCGAGCGCTTGGCCCGGGCGGGGGATCACGCAGAGGCAGTTCCGCTCACCGAGCCGGGGATCGGGCACGCCCACGATGGCGGCATGCAGGATCTTCGGGTGCGTATAGAGAATCTCCTCGATCTCCCGCGGGAAGAACTTCTTGCCGCCCCGGTTGATCATTTCTTTGAGTCTGCCCACGATCCTGACGTTGCCGGCCGCGTCGAACTGCCCGAGATCGCCGGTGCGGAACCAGCCGTCGGCAGTGAAGAGCTCGGCGTTCGCCTGCGGGTTCTTGTGATATCCGAGATGAACCGACGGCCCTTCGGCCGCGATCTCGCCCTCGGCCCCCACCGCAACGTCACGCCCTGCCTCGTCGATCAGTCGGAGCCCGAGCCCGGAGGATACCGTGCCCACGGTTCCCGTGACCGCCTCAGGGTTGTCGCTGAAGCGCGTGTACGTGTGGAAGCCCGTCTCGAGCATTCCGTACAGCTCGATCAGATGACCGCGCATGCGGGCACGGAACTCGCGGATCGTCTCCACCGGACACGAGGCGCCGCCCGTGATGACCACGCGCAGCGAAGAGAGGTCGAACCGGCCGAGCTCGGGCTCGTTCAGCATCGCGATGATCGAGGCGGGCGCCGTGGGAATGTAGGTCACCCGCTCGCGCTGGATCAGCTCGAGCGCGGCGCGGGCGCCGAACTGGTCGAGGAGGACCGCCCGCGCTCCCGCCATCACCGCCTGGACGAGCGTGAGGTAGCCCCAGTTGAGGCCGAGCGGCAGGTAGACGAGGAACACCTCGTCCTCGGTGACGCGCATGTCGCCGTTCAGCGTCCGGCAGGTCGAAAGCGTCGTGTTGTGACTGTGGATCACGCCCTTGGGATTGCCGGTCGTGCCCGAGGTGAAGGCCATCCGCATGACGTCGTTCGCCCCCTGGCCGACGCGTGGGACAACGGCGCCGGCGTCCTCCAGGAGGGCGTCGAGCGACACGAGACCCCGCGTCGAGAGCCCCGGAGCGGCGCCCAGAACGCAGACCGTCTTGAGGTCGGGGAGGCCGGCCCGCAGCTCACCGATCATCCGCACGTAATCGAACCCCTTGAAGCGCGCGGGACACACGAAGGCGCGGCTCTCCGAGAAGCGCAGGATGTAGTCCACTTCGCGGCTCCGGAAGTCCGGCCCGATCTGGTTCGCCACAGCGCCCAGCTGCTCCAGGGCGAAAAAGACGTACGCGAACTCCGCCCAGTTCGGGAGCTGGATCGTGACCACGTCGCCCGCTTCGATGCCGAGCGTTCCGAGCCCGGCCGCCACCCGGTCGACCCGGGTCTTCAGCTCGCCGTAGGTGACGCGGCACCCGCGGTCAACGATCGCAACCCGATCGGGATAGGTTGAGGCCCGACGGGCGAGGATCGTGCTGAAGGTCTCGGGGCCCCAGTGCCCCGACTGCTGGTAGCGCGCGACGAGCTCGTCGGTGAGCCGTGTCTCAAACCCCATGGCGATGCCTCCAAGTCAGCTCGGTCATCCCCCCAGGTAGGCAGCCTTCACGTGCGGGCTCTCGCGTAGCGCTGCGGCGGGGCCGCTCAGCACGATCCGGCCGGTCTCCATGACGTAGGCGCGGGCGGCGACGGCCAGCGCCATCCGCGCGTTCTGCTCGACGAGCAGCACCGCGACCTTCCGGTCACGGTTGATCGACTCGACGATCGTCCGGATCTCCCGGACGATCAAGGGGGCGAGGCCGAACGACGGCTCGTCGAGGACGAGCATCGTCGGGTCGGACATGAGCGCGCGGCCGATCGTGAGCATCTGCTGCTCGCCGCCGCTGAGGGTCCCGGCGAGTTGTTGACGCCGCTCGGCGAGCCGCGGGAACCGCTCGAGGACCTCGGCCAGCGACCGCTCGATGGCGAGCCCGTCGCGCCGCCGGTAGGCGCCCATCCGGAGATTCTCGATCACGGTCATCTGCGGGAACAGCCGGCGCCCTTCCGGCGCGTGGGAGAGCCCAAGAGCCACGATGCGATGCGGTCGCCACCGCGAGATGTCGACCCCGCGGAAGACGACGCGCCCGCCGCTCGCGCGCACGAGCCCGGAGAGCGCGCGCAGGGTCGAGGTCTTCCCCGCGCCGTTGGGACCAATGATCGCGACGATCTCACCCGCCTCGACCGTGACCGAGACGCCGTCGACGGCCGCGACGTTCCCGTAGTGGACGCGGAGGTCGGTCAGCTCAAGCACCCGGCTCCTCCGCCCCCAGATACGCCTCGATCACCGCCGCATTCGTCTGGATCTCACGCGGCGTCCCCTCCGCGATGCGGACACCGTGATCGAGGACCGTGACGGTGTCGCACACCCCCATGACCGCCTTCATGTCGTGCTCCACCAGGAGGACCGTGACGCCTTGCTCGCGCAGTCGCCGCAGGACGCTCGTCGTCTCCGCCTTCTCCTGAGCGGCGAGCCCCGCCATCGGCTCGTCCAGAATCACCAGCTCCGCCCCGGTGGCGAGCACCATGGCGAGGGCGAGTGCCTTCTGGTCCCGATGGGGGAGCGTATCGGCGACCTGGCTCGCGACGGGTCCCAGACCGAGCGCCTCCAGGAGAGTGCGGCCCCGCTCGCGAGCCCGCCGTTCGCGCTCGCGGTACGGTCGGGACCAGAAGAGGGCTGACGCGAGACCGGGCGTCGTCACGAGATGGGCGGCGACGAGCACGTTCTGGAGCACGGTGTACTCCCGGAACAGCGTCGTGGCTTGGAACGTGCGCGCGATACCGCGCCGGCAGATCTCCGACGGGCGAAGCCCCGACGTCCGCTCGCCCTTGAAAAAGACCTCGCCGGCGGTCAGCGGAATCACGCCGGTGATCAGGTTGAAGACCGTGCTCTTGCCCGCGCCGTTGGGACCGATCAGGCCGTGGATCGCGCCCCGCGCGACGGTCATGGAGAGATCGGCGACGGCCAGCAAGCCGCCGAACCGCCGGGAGACTCCGCGCAGCTCAAGGAGCAAGGCCGACTCGCGCAGCTGCGGGCGCCCTTCCGCGCAGTCTCCGGAGAAGGCGCCGGGCCGTGCCCGGAAGGGCCACCAGTCCCTCGGGCGCGAAGAGCATGGTGAGGATGAGAACGGCGCCGAAGACGAGGCTCGGACGCGATGGTCATGAGGATGGTCCCGACCACCGGCCCCCAGACGCTCCCCGTGCCGCCGATGACGGTGAAGACGACCAGCAGCACCATCGGCTCCAGGCCGAAGTCGCTGGAGTGAAGGACCTGGCGGAAATGGACGAAGAAGACGCCGGCGAGCCCGGCAATGAAGCTCCCGAGAACGAAGGTGGTCAGCTTGTAGCGAAAGACGTTCACGCCCACCGTCTCGGCCAGGAGGTCGGCCTGGCGGATGGCGCCGGCCGTGAGGCCGAAGCGCGAATGGTCGAGGCGGACGAGGGCGAGCGCGACCCCGACGCAGAGCACGGCCATCAGGCCGTACAGCTCGAGCTTTCCGTGGAAGGCGAGCCCGAGCAGCCGGTCGGGCTTGGGAATTCCCACCAGCCCCGAGGGGCCCCCGAACAGCCCCTCGAAGAAATTATTGAAGAAGAGCCGGACCACCTCCGAGAAGGCGAACGTGATGAGGAAGTAGTAGGGGCCGCTCACACGCAAGGCGACGCTGCCGATGGGTACGGCGAGCGCGGCGGCCACGAGCGGACCGATCCAGAGCGTGGCCCAGAAGGACAGCCCAACCCGCGTCACCAGCAGGGCCGAGGCGTAGGCTCCGATCCCCATGAAGGAGATGTGAGCCATGTTGATCTGTCCCGTGCTCACCTGAAGGCGAAAGCTCATGGTCAGCGTGAGGTTCATGAGGATGGTGGTAGCGACGTCGAGGTAATAGGAGTCGCGCGTCACGAGGGGCAGGACGGCGGCGGCGAGGGCGATGAGGGCGATGCCGGCGGAAGGGACGCCGCCGCTGCGGCTAGGCTCCACCGACGAGCCCCCGCGGTCGGACGAGCAACACCGCGATCACCATGAGGAAGCCGAGGATGTTGACGGCGGCGCTTCCCATGAAGAGCGCGCCGAGCCCCTCGACTCCGCCGAGGAGTAGACCGCCGAGGACGGCGCCAGGGAGGCTTCCCATCCCACCAACGATGATGATGATGAAGGCCTTCACCACGGGCAGCGCGCCCATGGTCGGACTCACCGCGAAGACCGGGGCCAGGAGGCCGCCCGCGCCCCCGGCCAGCGCGCAGCCGACGCCGAAGCCGAGGGCGGCGACCGCCTCGATGTTCACGCCCTGGAGCGCGGCGCCGTCGGCATCCTGGGCCACCGCCCGCATGGCGCGGCCCGGCCGGCTCAGGCGCAGGAAGAGATAGAGGGCAACGATGAGGACGATGGCGGAGAGCGTCACCACCAGCCGCTCGACCGAGATTACCAGCCCGAGCACGCGGACGATCCCGGAGAAGGCGGACGGCACCGGTTTGTCGAGCACCCCGAAGGCGAGCTGTGCCCCCGCCTGCATGACCCAGAGAAGTCCCAGGGACACGATGAAAGCGTTGAGGGCCTTGCCCCGCAGGTCGTGGAAGATCAGCCGCTCGGCCACCACGCCCGCGAGCCCGACCGTCAGGATCGCCAGGCCGAGGGTGGCGAAGTAGTTCAGGCCGAAGAGCGCGTAGGCGTAATAGGTGACGTAGCCTCCGAGCATGTAGAACTCGCCGTGGGCGAAGTTGATGATCTCGAGGATGGAGAAGATGAGGGTGAGACCGAGGGCGACCAGCACGTAGACCATCGCCAGGCCGAAGCCGTTGAGAAGTGCCTGGACGAGGAGGTCAATCGACACTGGTCGCCCGCGACACTCCCTATTTCTTCAGCGCGGCCGGCAGCACCTGGGCGATATCGACCACCTTGCCATCGCGGATCTCGCTGATGACGACCGGGTAGAGGAATTGCCGGTCGATGCCGTACGTCTCCTTGCCGCCGAGGACCAGCCGGCCCCACACGGTGTCGAAGGGCTTCTGGGTCAGCGCGGCCAGGACCTTGTCGGTGTCGAGCGAGCGCGCATCCTGCATGGCCTTGGTGAACACGTCGAAGGCCGCGTAGTTGGCGACGGCGATGACGCCGGGAACCTCCTTGTAGCGCTTCTCGTACTCCTCGCCGAACCGCCGCACGGTCGCGCTGACGAAGTCGCTCTTCACGTTGATGTTCGCGGGACTCCAGACGCCCTCGGCGGCCTCCTTGCCAGCGATGCCGACGAGGGTCACCGGGTTCACACCCGCGGTCCAGCCCTTCGGTCCTTTGAAGCCGAGCTCCCGGGCTTGCTTCAAGATCAGCCCGGCTTCGCCGGGCGGCGCCGCCGCCACGTCGAGCATGTCGGGCTTGGCCGCCAGTATCTTGGTGAGGATAGGGTAGAAGTCCTTGGTACCGCGCTCGTAGTATTCGTCGGCGGCGACCTCGAAGCCGAGCCCCTTCAGGGCCTTGACCACCGCGGTGTTGGTGTCCTTGCCGCTTGTGTCGTTCGGTGAGATCGCGGCCACCCGCTTGATTTGCGGGTGCTTCTCCTTGACCCAGCGGTAGAAGGGCTCGGCCACCTCCCACTGGCTCAGCATGGCCCGGAACGAGTGCGGCTTGTCCGGACCCAGGTTGCTGGTGCCCCAGCACACGAACGAGAACAGGACCTTCTCGGGTTCCGTCACGGTCTGGACCGCGTTACAGGTCGCGCCCACGGCGTTGCCGATGATGTACTTCACCTTGTCCTGGAACACGAGCTTGTTGGCGGCAGTCGCCGCATCCGCGGCGAGCGCCTTGTGGTCGTAGCTCACGAGCTTGATCCGGTAGACGTCGCTGCCGACCTTGAGCCCGCCGCTCTTGTTGATCTCCTCGGCCCTCATCTCGGCGCCCCGCACCAGCTCGACGCCGTACGAGGCGGCGCCGCCCGAGAGCGGGCCCAGCACTCCGATGGTGAGCGTCTTGTCCTGGGCCGCGCCGGGTGTTGTGGTACCGGCGGTCGCCGCCAGTGCCATCACGACGATGGCCGCGATGCCTCCTCGGATCCTCATGGTCGCCTCCTTCCTCCTTCTGTTCGCCGTGCCGCTTGCTCGCGGGCTCCCACGCCCGCCGCGAGCCCGTCGAGTCTCGCGCGGTCGGCGACGGTATTCAAGTCCTGCGCGGCGCAGACCGTTCTTGACCACCACACCGGAGCGCAGATAATCTCGACACGCCTGTCCGTGCGGTACACCAGCCAGCTCCGGGAGGCTTCCATGAAGTGTCGGCGGTGCCGAAAGGACCCCAGCGCCCGGTTCTGCGAGGACTGTGGAGCCCGCCTCGATGTCACCGAGCTCGGGGAAGCGGAGCAGCGTGTCTCCTGGGTGCTGGAGCACGTCTCCGACGTCGTCTCCGTAGTCGGCCAGGACGGGATCATTCAGTACGAGAGCCCGTCCGTCGAGCGGCTGCTCGGATGGCGGCCCGAGGAGCTCCTGGGCAGGCACGTCCTCGACTACGTCCACCCCGACGACGTGGCCCACGTCAGTGCGGCCATCGCTCGCCGGATCGCGGACCCGGCGCCCGTCAATCCGCCGACCGAGTTCCGGGTGCGGGCGCGTGACGGCTCCTGGCGCGTCCTGGCCGCCATGAGCCGGGTCACGCGGGATGACGGGGGCGCCGTGAGCCTGGTAATCACCTCGCGCGACGTGACGGAGCAGCGAGCGCTCGAGGATCGGTTGCGCCACGCGCTTCGCATGGAGTCGATCGCGCAGCTGGCGACGGCCGCCGCGCACGAGATCAACAATCCGCTGGCGGTGCTCCTCGGACATCTCGCCATCTTGGACAAGAACGCCCCGCCGAGCCTCCGCATTGGAAAGATGGTCGTGGCCGCGAAACGCATCCGGGACATCGTGGAGCGTATGACCCGAATCAGTCGGGTGGAGGTGGTCCGGCCGGCGTCGCCCGCGCTCCCGGAGATGCTCGACATCTGGAAGTCGAGCGAGGCGGGTGAAGCGCCGCGCCCCGGTGAGGCGGGGCGGTGAGGCGGATCGGCACCCGTGAGAAAATGTCGACGGGACGATGAACGCGAGCACCGCCAGGAGGAACCCAGCGTGCGCCTTGGCAGTTTAACCAGGCAAATCCCAAGGAGGAGCCATGCCCACCAAACGCGCCGTGATCCGAAGTCTCGTCCTGACCGCCCTGGCCGTCCTGGTCCTGGCCAGCGCTGCTGCCGCCCTCGAAGTTGGGCAGAAAGCCCCTGACTTCGCGCTGAACGGAACCGATGGCAAGCCGGTCAAGCTTTCCGACCTGACGGCCAAGGGTCCCGTCGTCATCTATACGTTCATCGCGGCGTTCACCCCGACCTGAACCCGTGAACTGAACGGCTTCGAGGCGGCCCTGCCGCAGTTCGAAGCCGTTGGCGCCCAGGTCGTGGGCGTCAGCACCGATCACCACCTTGCTCTGGCCGCGTGGCAGAAGGATCAAAAATCCAAGCAGCTCCTCCTCTCTGATTTTCGCCGGCAGATGCTCCCCGCCTATGACGCGATGCAGACGGACCAGGCGAGCCCGGTCTATCGCTACGCGAAGCGGGCGTACTTCATCATCGACAAGAGCGGAACTGTCAAATTCATCAAGGTCATGGACAGCCCGCTGAATATCCTCGAGCCCGCTGAAGTGCTGGCGGCGGTCAAGGCTGCGGCTCCATAACCGCGGGAGGGACGTCGGTGGCAACTCTTCGGGTCGCGCTTCTGGTGAGCCTGATCGCGACGGTCGGCGCAGCCTGCGCGGGCAGTGGTGCCAACCCACCGCTGACCATGACGGCCACGACGCTGATGCTCGGCTGGGAGCAACACTTCACGCTCGAGTGGGCGGCTGATCAGGGGCAGAACGGCGCCCGCCGCGTCAGTGGCTACGTCTACAACCGGCATGGCGAGTACGCGCTGGACCTCCGCCTGCTCGCACAGGCCCTGGATCCTTCGGGCGCCGTGATCGGTCAGCGCATCGCGTGGGTGCCTGGAGGCGTGGGCGGCTCCGGGCGCGCCTACTTCGAGGTTCCGAATCTGCCGCCGGCCAATTCGTACCGAGTCAGCGTCTGGGACTACACCTGGGCCCAGGGCACCGGCGACAAACACTGATGGCCCGGGACTGAGCCCGTCAGAAGCGGAACGCACCGGGACCCTGGGGCGCTTGGCGAACGAGCTCCACGGGTCCCTGCGGCTCCCAGCTCATTTGAGACGTCCCGACGCCGGCCAGCCGGTGCTCGCCGAGACGTGTCAGCGTGATCTGCCCACCGTTGACCGTCACGGGCTCGAGAACGAGGGTGAGCTTCCTGTTCGAGTCCCCGAGACGCCCTTGAACGTTGACGGAGATTGGCTCACCCCGGACGGTGAAGGTCAGGACGCCGGACACGCCGGGCAGCTCTCGTCCAAGCACGTGCCATGAGCCGAGGGAGACACCGTCGCCGGGTGAAGCTTCGTGCTGCTCCAGGACGAGGAGAGTCAAGGGAGCGCCGCCCCACGTTCCCGTCCACGTCCCCCTGAGATCTGGTGCCGGCCCCGCCGGCATCGTGAGCGGGGTCATCGTCGAGCAAGCGCCCAGCAGCGCCGTGAGGGCGACGACGAGTCCGTTCCGCCGCGGCTTCATCGCTGTCGAATATACTCACACTTGACGCACATCGTCTTCGAGCGGATGCTCTGGCGCATCGAGCGACCCGCCCAGCCATGGGAGAAACGTAAATGCGTCCCTATTATAGGGATAAGGATTATAGGGATAAGGATTCCGCGACGACGCCGTCATCCCTGCCCATCGTCGTGCTGGTCGTGGCCGCCCTCTTGACTTTCGGCGTAGCCCAGGACGTTGCCGGCCAGGCGACCCCGGCCGGAGAGGTCATCATCGCGTGGCACGTCACCATCGCCCCGACCTGGTTCGATCCGTCGACCGCCCCGCCCCAGATCACTCCGTTCGGGATGCTCTACGCCTTCCACGATGCGCTGGTGCGGCCCCTGCCGGGGAAGGGCAAGATGTCCCCGAGCCTCGCCGAGTCGTGGTCGGAAAGCCCTGACGGGCTGGTGTACGAGTTCAAGCTGCGCCGCGACCTCAAGTTCCACAACGGTGACCCCGTGACCACCGAGGACGTGAAGTTCAGCTTCGAGCGTTATCGGGGGGCGGGAGCCAAGGAGATCCAGGCGCGCGTCCAGCGGGTGGACATCGTCGATCCTTTGACGGTTCGCTTTTATCTGAAAGAACCCTGGCCGGACTTCATGACCTTCTACGGGACCACGGCCACGGCCGCCGGGATCGTCGTCCCCAAGAAATACGTGACCCAGGTCGGGGACGAAGGCTTCAGACGACACCCGATCGGGGCCGGCCCCTACCGTTTCGTGAGCCACAAGCCCGGCATAGAGGTGGTGGTCGAAGCCTACACCGGGTACTGGCGCCGCGTGCCGTCCGTCAAGCGGTTCGTCATGAAGAGTGTCCCCGAAGGAACCACGCGGGTGGCGATGCTGAAGAACGTCGAGGCGGACATCGCCTACGCGCTCGATGGCGAGGACGCCCTGAACGTAAGACGAGACCCGCGACTGCAGCTGGTGCCGTCCAAGCATGCCTCCATCTACTGGATCGAGTTCGCCGAGCAGTGGGATCCCAAGTCGCCGTGGCACGACAAGCGGATGCGGCTGGCGGTCAACTACGCGCTGAATCGCCAGTCGATCAACGAGGCCTCGTGTCTCGGCTTCTGTCCCCCGGCCGGCGTCATCGTGCCCCGGGTAATGGAGTTTGCGCTGCAGGCTCCGGTGCCGCCCTATGATCCGCAGAAGGCCAAGCAGCTGCTTGCCGAGGTCGGCTATCCCAACGGGATCGACGCCGGGGACTTCGTGCCCATTCCCCCGTTCTTCACGACGGCCGAGGCTGCGGTGAACTACCTGGGCGCGGCGGGCATCCGGGTGAAGATCCGGCCCATGGAGCGCGCGGCCTTCTACGCAGCCTGGCGGGAGAAGAAGCTGCGCGGCTTGTTCATGGTGGCCGCGGGGAACTCGGGCAACGCGGCGAGCCGCGTGGAGGCCTTCATGTACTCCAAAGGGAGCAACGCCTACGGGGGCTATCCCGACCTCGACGACCTGTTCCACCAGCAGGGGCGGGAGCGTGATTACGCCAAGCGCGAGGCGCTGCTCCATCGCATCCAGCAGCTCACGATCGACCGGGTCATGTTCGCGCCGATCATGGACTACCGTACGCTGAGAGGAGTCGGGCCGCGGGTGGCCGAGCACATGCTCGACGCGCAGCACCTGATACCGTTCCCGGCCTACGAGGACGTGCGCCTCAAGAGCCAGTAACGGAGCGGGCGGACGTCGGGCTCGGCGCTGAACCCGAGAGCTTGACGGGGGCTCAGTCTTTCTCTAGCTTCGTCACTGGCGATACTTATGTACGCGGCATACTTCGGGCTCACCGAGCGACCGTTTTCCCTGGCGCCTGATCCGCGCTACCTCTATCTGAGCGACGTTCACCGCGAGGCCCTCGCCCACCTGCTTTACGGGCTCGGCGAGGGCGGCAGCTTTGTGCAGCTCACGGGCGAGGTGGGCACGGGCAAGACCACGGTCTGCCGCGCCCTGCTGGAACAGCTGCCCCCGGACGTCGACGTCGCGATGATCTTCAATCCCCGGCTCACCTCGGTCGAGCTGCTCGCCGCGGTGTGCGACGAGCTGCGGGTCTCGTACCAGTCGGGGACCACGAGCCTCAAAGTCCTGGTCGACGCGCTGTCCCGGGCGCTGCTCGACGCTCACGCGCGCGGCCGGCGGACCGTGCTGATCATCGACGAGGCTCAGAATCTGAGCGCCCGCGTGCTGGAGGAGATTCGCCTCCTGACGAATCTGGAGACGACGAAGGAAAAGCTCCTTCAGGTCATTCTGATCGGTCAGCCCGAGCTGGCCGAGCTCCTGGCCCGGCGCAACCTTCGGCAACTCGCCCAGCGCGTGACCGCACGCTATCACCTCAGGTCGTTCACCGAGGAGGAGACGCGGAGATACGTGCAGCATCGGATGGAGATCGCGGGCCAGCGGCAGCCAATCTTCACCCGGCTCGCCCTGCACGCGGCCCACCGCCTGTCGCGCGGGGTCCCGCGCCTGCTCAACACCATCTGCGATCGCGCCCTGCTCGGCGCCTATGCGACCGGGCAGACGCGGGTCAAGGAGAGCATCGTCCGCCGAGCCGCGAGGGAGGTGCTCGGTCGGCGGGCACGCAGGCGCCGGTGGATGGTGGCGACGGCGACCGCGGCTCTCCTTATCGTTGCGGGCGTCACCATCGCATTGTTGGCTTCAAAAGGGCTCCCCTCCCTCGGAGCCTGGCCGCTGCGCGCTGAGACGACCTCGTCGACGCCGGCGCCGGCCGTGGGGGCCACGTCGGCCGAGCCGGCAAGCCCGGCGCCGACGCTCGCGACGATCCTGGGAGATCCGGGGGTGACGCTCGACAGGACGAGCGCCTTTGTGAATCTCTACGCGCTCTGGCACCTGGACGCCCGTTCCGGGGCGGCTGAGCCTGGCTGCGCGGCCGGCCGCGCGGCCGGCCTTCGCTGCCTCGCGCGAACGGGAACGTGGACGGTGCTGCGTCGCCTCGATCTCCCGGCGATTCTCGAGCTCGCGACGCCCGACGGCAAGAAGCACCACGTCGTCCTGACCGGCCTCCACGGCGAGCGGGCGACGCTCCAGATCGGCGAGCTGCGGGTCACGCTGCCGACCATCGAGATCGAGCGCTTCTGGGACGGCCCGTTCGTGATGCTCTGGAAGTCTCCCGTCGACGGCCCGCTGCCGCTCCAGCCGGGCATGCGCGGGCGCGACGTCGTCTGGCTCCGCCGGCAGCTCGGCGCGGTCGACGGCCGCGCGGCGCCGGCGAGCGCGGGCGAGCCCTACGACGAGGAGCTCAAGCGACGCGTGGCGGCCTTCCAGCAGATCGAGTCGCTGACGCCCGATGGAATCGCCGGCGAGGAGACGCTCGTTCGCCTCGCCGCGGCAACGCCGGGCGGGAACGGCCCGTCGCTCACGGCGGTGCGGCGGTAACCATGTCCTACATCCTCGACGCGCTCACGAAGGCTGCTCAGCAGCGAGACCGCCAGATCCCGGTCGTGCAGCGGCTGCTGTCTCCCGGACCGACCCCGAGATCGCCCTGGACTCGCTGGCCCGGCCGCCTGCTGGTGGCGCTGGTGTTGAATGCGGGCCTCGTGGCGGTGTTGCTCGTCTGGTGGCTGCGTCCCGTCCCCATCGCGGCGCCTCCGGACCCGACGCCCGTGATCTCGGTACCTGCGCCGAGCCCACCTGCGGCGGAGCCCTCGCGGACCGTCAGGCTCGAGCCGCCGCCGAGGCCCGACATCCAGGCCGAGCAGCCGACACCAAGAGGGCGCCAGGGGATCGTTGACACGCCCCCGATTGCCGCAAGTCCGAAAGCACCGCCGCCGGCTCCCCGCTCGTCGGCGTCAGCACCCCGGCCGATTCCGGCTCCGGCCGCGACGCAGCCCGCCGCGGCGGCAGGACCGGCGACCCCTGCCGAGCGAGCCGGGCTCAAGCTCGAGGCGTTGATCTACTCGGATCTGCCGGCGCAGCGAATGGTCTTCATCAATGGGCGCCGCTACGCCGAAGGCGATGTGATCGACGGTCGGCTCCGCGTCGAGGAGATCCAGGAAGACGGCGTCGAGCTCAGCGACCAGGGGCGACGCTTCACGCTCCGCGTCGCGCGCTGAGGAGGGTTCCATGAGCGAGCGAATTCGCCTTGTCGTCGACGGCAAACCGCGCGAGCTCACTGCCGATCCGGCCATGCCGTTGCTCTACGCGTTGCGCGCCGACCTGGCGCTCAACAACCCGAAGTTCGGCTGCGGCCTCGCCCAGTGCGGCGCCTGCACCGTGCACGTCGACGGACGGCCGACGCGCTCCTGCGTCACACCGGTCGGCGCCGTGAAGGGCAAGAAGATCACGACGCTCGCCGGCCTCGGCACACCGGAGCGGCCACATCCGCTGCAGACCGCCTACATCGGCGAGCAGGTCCCGCAGTGCGGCTACTGCCTGTCGGGTTGGGTGATGACCGCCGCGGCCCTGCTCCGCGACACTCCGAAGCCGAGCGACAAGCAGATCCGGCAGGCCCTGGCCGGACTGAAATGCCGCTGCGGGACGCACATGGCCATCCTGCGCGCCGTCAAGCGCGCGGCCGGCGCGAAGGCATAGGAGGCGGCCATGACACCGGCGCCACTCTCTCGACGCGAGTTCCTCAAGGCCGGAGCGCTCGTCATCAGCTTCATCATGCCCGGAACGGTCGGCGGAACGCTGGGGCGGGCGAGCGCTACGACGGGCGGTAAGCCGCCCCTCACGCCCGACGAGCTCGATTCGTGGATCGCCGTGCTCCCCGACGGTCGCGTCACCGCGTTCTTCGGCAAGATGGACATGGGCCAGGGTGTCGACGTGGCGATCGCCCAGATCGTCGCCGACGAGCTGGACGTGGCGTTCGATCGAGTCGTCGTCGTCATGGGCGACACCGCGTTCACCTGCAACCAGGGCGGCGCGTCCGGCAGCACCGGCGTGCAGCGCGGTGGCGTCACCCTCCGCTACGCGGCCGCCGAGGCGCGCCGCATCCTGCTCGAGCGAGCGGCCGAGAGGCTCTCGGTGGGGGTGGCCCAGCTCACCGTGCGGGACGGGGTCGTCTCGGTCGCCGGCGATCCGCAGCGTCGGGCGAGTTATGGCGAGTTGATCAACGGCCGGCACTTCCATCACAAGCTCGAGTGGAACAAGCAGTACGGTAACCCGCTGCTGGCGAAGGGACTGGCGATACCCAAGACGGCGTCCGAGTACAGGATCGTCGGGACATCGATACCGCAGCGGATCGTCGCCGACAAGGTATTCGGCGCGCTCCCGTACGTCACCGACGTCAAGGTCGACGGTATGCTCCATGCGCGCGTTGTGCGGCCGCCGACGGCCGGCTGCGCCCCGGTCACGGTCGACGAGTCGTCGATCGGCGGCATTCCCGGGGCTCGGGTCATCCGCGAGAAAGAGCTGGTGGCCGTGGTCGCCGAGCGCGAGTGGGACGCGGTGCGCGCGGCGGCCACGCTCAAGGTGACCTGGGCACGGCCCTGCACGCCGTTCCCACCGATGGAGACGCTGTACGATCACATCCGCCAGGCGAAGCCGATCGGCGGTGGAGTCCCCGTCAACAAGGGCGACGTGGACGCCACGCTCAAGACCGCGCATCGGGTGATCGAAGCGGAGTACGAATGGCCGCTGCAGTCGCACGCGAGCATGGGCCCGGCGTGCGCGGTGGCCGACGTGCGCGCGGATCAGGCGACGCTGTGGACGGGCTCGCAGAAGCCGCACTACGGCCGGAACGGTGTCGCGAAGCTGGTCGGTCTGCCGCCGGAGAAGGTCCGCGCGGTCTGGGTTCCGGGCCCGGGATCGTACGGCCGCAACGATGCCGGCGACGCCGCGCTGGATGCGGCGCTCCTGTCAAAGCTCGCCGGCCGGCCGGTGCGCGTCCAGTACATGCGTCACGAGGGCACCGGCTGGGATCCGAAAGGGCCGGCGGCCGTCTACCGCGCTCGCGCCGGGCTCGACGCGCAGGGCACCGTCGTCGCCTACGACTTCTTGGGCAAGGGGTTCACCCGCCAGGACGTGGCGACGACCGAGAGCGACCCCAAGGACACGCTCGCCGGACAGCTGACCGGCTACGCGCCGAAGCCGACGGTGATCTTCCAGGTGCCAGCCGAGGCGTACGACTTCGCGAACAAGCGCTGCGGCTGGGAGTGCATCGCGCCCCTGCTCGATCGCGGCTCGCCGCTGCGGACCGGGCACCTGCGCGATCCGCTGGGCCCCGAGACGCACTTCGCGAGCGAGTCGTTCATCGACGAGGTGGCGCATGCCGCCGGTGTCGATCCGGTCGCATTCCGACTGAAGTACGTGAGCGACCCGCGCCACGTCGCCGTCATCACGGCGGCCGCCGCAAAGGCCGGCTGGACCGCGCGTCCCTATCCAAACCCGCGGCGGGGCCAGGGCAACGTAATGACCGGCCGCGGCGTCTCCTACACCGAGCGTAACGGCACCATCGTCGCGGTGGTCGCGGAAGTAGAAGTGGATCGTCGCAGCGGACGGGTGTGGGCGAAGCGGTTCACCGTGGCGCACGACTGCGGGCTCATCATCAACCCGAAGGGACTCGAGCTCACCATCGAGGGCAACGTGGTGCAGGCGGTATCGCGGACCTTGTTCGAGGAGGTCGCGTTCGACCGCGATCGGGTGCTGAGCGTCGACTGGGCTAGCTATCCCGTCCTGGAAATCCAGGACGCGCCCGAGCGGATCGACATCGTGTTGATCAACCGGCCCGACGTTGCGTCCTCCGGCGCGGGCGAGCCGTCGACGCGCACGGTCCCGGCGGCGATCGCCAACGCGATCTTCGACGCGACTGGAGTACGTCTCCGGCGCGTGCCGATCACACCCGAGCGGGTCAGAGCGGCGCTGGCGCGAGCCTGACGGCCTCGACGGGGCGCCCGCGCCGGCGCGGCGATGTCCGCGCTCCGCGCCATCGCGGCCGCGTGTCCTCCGGGGCGCATCCCTCTGGGCCGTGCACCGGGACTCGATGCGCTCCAAGGTGGGGTACACTCCCCCCGGAGATCGAATGAGGCGTTCGGGCGCGCGGAGGTGGCGATGAGGATCGGGGTGGTATTTCCCCAGCTCGAGATCGGGCAGGACCCGAGCGCGATCCGGGACTATGCGCAGGCGGTCGAGGCGATGGGCTACACGCACGTGCTCGTGTTCGACCACGTGCTCGGCGCAAACCCCGAACGTCCCGGCGGCTGGAAAGGGCCCTACACCTTTCGGCACACGTTCCACGAGCCGCTGGTCCTGTTCGGATTTCTGGCCGCCGCCACCCGACGTCTGGAGCTCGTCACCGGCATCCTGATTCTTCCGCAACGCCAGGCGGCGCTCGTGGCCAAGCAGGCGGCGACGGTGGACGTGCTCTCCGGCGGGCGGCTCCGTCTGGGCGTCGCCGTCGGGTGGAATGCGGTGGAGTTCGAAGCGCTCGGCGAAAGCTTCAGGACCCGTGGCCGGCGCATCGAGGAGCAAATCGAGGTCATGCGTGCCCTCTGGACGAAGGATCTCGTGCGCGTGCAGGGCCAGTGGCACAGCATTCCCGACGCGGGGATCAATCCACTTCCGGTGCAGCGCCCCATTCCGGTTTGGATGGGAGGTGGGAGCGACGTCGTGGTCCGCCGGGCTGCGCGAGTGGCCGACGGCTGGATGCCGCATTTCCGTCCGGGGTCCGCGGCGCAAACCGTCGTGGACCGAGTCCACGGGTACGTCAAGGAGGCCGGGCGAGCGCCGGTGGACTTCGGGATCGAGGGCCGCTTCGCCCTGTCGCAGGTGCCTGGGGCGGAATGGGCGCAGGAGATGGCCGCCTGGCGCGGCATGCGCGGGATCACGCACCTCTCGGTACACACCGTCGGTCTGGGGCTCCCGACCCCCGCTGCGCACGTAGAGATGCTCGAGCGATTCAAGAAGGAAGCGCTCGGCTAGTTCGGGGTCCTGACCCGGGGACTCGCGCTGTCCCGCTCGCACTGGTACGATGGCGTCGTGGTGAGCCGGATCGCGGCGATGGCGATGGGCGATGTTCGCAGCGGGAGGATTCTGCGCCGGCTGCTGCCGTGCTTGCTGGCGCTGGCTTTCCTGGTCTTCGACGCCGCTCCCGGCTCAGCCCAGTGGCCGGAGGTGGAGCGCTGGCTCGATGGCTCCCAGCCACTCACGCTCGGGCTGGGGACGTCCCGCTTTCGCGGTACCCTCGGTACGAAGCCGGTGATCGCGATCGAGGATTCGTCGTACGGCGGCGCTCCGTACCGGCTCATCGACTCGGATCTGTACGGCACGGCCATCTCCTTCGACCTCAAGCTGCGGTGGCCGCCCTTGTCGGCCATGGGGACCTCGGGCCTCGGGGCGGTGGAGCCGTATTTTTCATTCGGGCCGACGCTCTTCGTTGCTGGCTCCGACAACGCGCTGCGCCTGGGTCAGCCCGGGTCGAGGTCCGAGGGCGCGATGTCTCTCGGTCTCAGCTGGGGCGCGGGGCTCTCATGGCGGTTCACCCGTAACGCGGAGCTGTTCGGCGGGTACCGGTTCATGCAGTACGGTCGGGAGAGCGCCTTCTCGCGCGGCGAGCGGTCGTTGCCGGAAATGGACCTGATCGGTCACGACGTTCTCTACGGCATCTCCGTCCGGTTCTAGCGTCGTCGAAGAATGGCTCAATTTCCCGTAGCGAGGAGCTTCCATGGAATCTCGAAGTCTGGGCAAGACAGGTCTCACGGTGTCCACCCTCGGGTTCGGGTGCGGCAACGTCGGCGGGCTGATCATCCGGGGGACGCCCGCGGAGCGAGAGCGCGGTGTCGCCAGGGCCATGGAGCTCGGCGTCAACTACTTCGACACGGCGCCGTCGTACGGTGACGGCGAGTCCGAACGGAACCTCGGGCAGGTGCTGAAGGCGCTGAAAGCGCAGGTGCACGTCGGCACGAAGTTCCGTCTCGATCCGCGCGATCTGGCGGACATCCCCGGGGCCATCGCCCGCTCGCTCGACGAGAGCCTGCGCCGGCTCGGCATGGAGCGCGTCGATCTGTTTCAGCTCCACAATCGGATCGAGCCGGCGCGCGGTGCCGGCGCCTTGAGCCTCGGCGACGTGCTGGGCGAGGTCGTGCCCACCGTGCAGAAGCTCCGCCAGCAGGGGAAGGTGGGGTTCTGCGGGATCACCGCGCTCGGCGAGACGACCGCGCTGCACCGGGCGATCGACGCCGGCGCGCTCGACACGGCGCAGGTCTGCTACAACCTGCTCAACCCCAGCGCGGGCGTCGCCGTCCCACCGGGCTTTCCGGCCCAGGACTTCGACGGGCTCCTGGGGCGTGCGCGCCAGGCCCGGGTGGGCGTCATCGTCATCCGCGCGCTGGCGGCTGGAGCCTTGAGCGGCGTCGAGACCCGTCACCCCATCGCAGTTCCCTCGGTGGACCCGATCGCAACGGCCCCGGACTACCGCACCGACGTATCGCGGGCGCAGCTGCTCGGCGCGCTCGTGCGGGAGGGACACGCGGCGAGCCTGATCGAAGCGTCGCTACGTCTCGCGGTCGGATCGGATGCGGTCTCGACGATCCTGGTCGGGTATTCGAGCCTGGAGCATCTCGAGGCCGCCGCGGCGGCGGTGAATCGGGGACCGCTCCCCCGAGCGGCGCTCGATCGTCTCACGTCGCTCTGGTCCAGCCTCGCCGGGCGCTGAGGTGGGGCGACGTGCCGGCGACCGCGTGAGCGGGGGAGCGCGCGCTTAGGCTCGGGTGACGCGCACGATCGCCCAACCGAACGTCCGCACGCGCTCGTCGATGTCGGGCCGGGTGCGCCGGCCGCTGGTGCGCCGGTCGACCATCCACGGGGACTGCTGCTGCCGTCGCTCGCCCGCCCGGCGGTCGAATATCACCTCGGCCCAGTCGACGTCGGCAAACGCTCGCTCGAGGTAGCTGTGGTAGTTCGCCGCGCGGCGGGAGACGACGAAGAGGAGCCGGTGCCGCCACTGCCGCAGGACGTGGGTGACGTTGAGCACCCGGATCAGCTCGCCGAGGCTCGTGTGAATCACGCCCGCGTCACCGCCGTTCACCCGCGTCACCATGCCGATTTGATCGACCCGCAGACGGCTCGAGCGGCCATCCTGCGTCGTGAACTCGATCCATTTTTCGGCGGGGTCGTCCATCGTTCTCCCCCTGAGCAAGATGCTCCGGGGAGACACGCTAGCAACCACCCGATCCGGCCCGCGAAGGAAATCGGACACGCGAGAGGTTGGCGCTGCCGACGACGAAAACTACCGGATCTGGTGGCTTGTCACGCCAGGACCCTAACGCCGGACGCGGCTGTTCACGAGCGCGCCCCACGTCGCGACGACGAAGGGCACGAGGTAGGTGAGCGGGGCCTTCCACACGAGGGCGCCGGGCCATTCGGCACCGAGCAGCACGTCACCCTGGTTGATGGCGAGCAGGAGCGTGCCCACGACGCCCGCGATCATGACCGACCGCCTCAACATCGGGCGGTGTCGCAGCGCGCAGCGCCAGCACTTGATGACCGCGCCGCGGCGCGTCTGGAAGAGAAAGCTCGCTCGGGCATCGGTGCTGCCGCACGCGTCGCAGCAGGTGCCGAGGGGCGGTGTTGGGCTCACGGACACGATTCTAAGGTCGTCACGCGCCTTTGCGGGGGCCGGAGCCAAACGTGATATACCGGAGAGCGCGGGAGGAGGCGTGCGCGTGACCGATCTTCGTTTCGGCCAGGAGGCTCCCGGGTTTTCGCTACCGTCGAGCGCCGGCGGCCAGACGGCGTTGTCCGACTTCAAGGGGAAGTCGGACGTCGTGCTCGTCTTCTACTGCTACGACTGGGGCTCCATCTGAGCGCCCGAGCTGGGCGACCTGGGCCGGGTCGCGGATGAGATCGCTGGGCGGGGTGCTGCCGTGCTCGCCATCAGCGGTGACAGCCCCTTCTGCCACACCGCGTTCGCGAAGGCGCGGAGCTTGCCCTTTCCACTCCTGAGCGACGTGCACCGTACGGTGATCCGCGCCTACGGTGTGCTCGACATCGACCGCAACGTCGCCTACCGCTCCACCTTCGTCGTGGACCGGGCCGGCGTGCTCCGCTGGGGCCAGGCCGGGGATCGCGAGATGGTCCGCGACGGGCGCGAGGTCCTCCGCGTGCTCGACGTGATCGACGGGCTCCGGCGAAAGCGCTAAATTGGAGGCATGAGCCTCCAGCCGCAGGAGGTCTTCCGGAAGCTCACGCAGAACCTCGAGACGGTCATGCGGGGCCAGTCCGTAACGATCCGCAAGCTGCTCAGCGCCTTCGCGAGCGGCGGCCATGTCCTGCTCGAGGATTATCCCGGCACCGGCAAGACGACCCTCGCGAAGGCGCTCGCCCGGTCCATCGGCGCGCGCTTCAAGCGCGTCCAGTTCACGCCCGACCTCTTGCCCTCGGACATCCTGGGCGTGTCCGTGTTCGACCAGCGCGATCACGCGTTCCACTTCCACGAGGGGCCGATTTTCACCAACGTTCTGCTGGCCGACGAAATCAACCGCGCCTCGCCGCGGACCCAGTCGGCGCTCCTCGAGGCGATGGCGGAGGGTCAGGTCACGGTCGAGGGCACCACGTATCGCCTCGCCGAGCTCTTCTTCGTGATCGCCACGCAGAATCCGGTCGAGTTCCGCGGCACCTATCCGCTGCCCGAGGCGCAGATGGACCGGTTCGCGGTGCAGCTGAGCCTGGGCTACGTGGCGCCGGAGGAAGAGGTCGCCATCCTCTCGGCGCAGGAGCAGCGCCACCCGATCGACACGCTGGCCGCGTGCGTGTCGGTCGATGACGTGCTGGGCGTCCGCCGGCGGGCCTCCGGTGTCCGGATGAGCGACGAGCTGAAGCGCTATGTCGTGGACGTCGTGCGGGAGACGCGCGCCGCGCCCGGGGTCCAGCTCGGCGCGAGCCCGCGCGCGTCGCTCGCGCTCATGAAGGCGGCGCAGGCGCTCGCGCTCAGCGAAGGACGCGAGTTCGTCATTCCCGAGGACGTCCGCGAGATGGCCGTCCCGGTCATCGCCCACCGCATGGTTGCCGAGCCCCAGGCGCGGTTTGCCGGCGTGACGACGGCGGGCATCGTCGAGGAGATCCTCACGAAAGTCCCGCCACCTTCGTAGCGCGCCCGGTGGCGCTGTGAAACACCTGCTCTACCGCTGGTTCAGTTCCTTCTCGGCCTTCCAGTACCGGCTCGACCGGCGGTTCACGCGCGCCGGCGTGCTCGCCCTGGGTGTGCTCGGCGCCGCGGCCGTGATCGGACTCGACACGAACCGCACGGTGGGCTACCAGGTCCTCACGCTCGTGCTCGCCCTGCTGCTGATCTCCGCGGCCTCGAGCCTCGTCTTCCGGGGACGCTTTGCGGCCCGCCGCGTCCTGCCGCGCTTCGCCTCCGTCGGCGTGCCGCTCGGTTACCGCGTGGCGATCGCGAATCGGACGGACCGGCGCCAGGAAGGCCTGGTACTGCTCGAGGAGCTCGCCGATCCGCGCCCGTCGTTCGAGGAGTTCGCCGCGGCGCGCGAGCCGGGCGAGGAGCGCCGGAACTGGTTCGACCGACAGGTCGGCTATCCGCGGTGGGCCTGGCTCGTCTCGCAGAAGCGCGGTGCCGTCGTCACGCCGCGGCCCCTGCCCCCGCTCGCCCCCGGGGGCGAGATTGAGGTCGGGGTCGAAATCACACCGCTGCGCCGCGGCCACGTGCGCTTCACAGGGCTCACGATCGCGCGGCCGGACCCCCTGGGCCTGGTCCACGCGCTGAAGACGATCCGGCTCCCGCAGTCGCTCCTCGTCCTTCCGAAGCGCTACCCGATGCCGAACATCCGGCTCGGGGGACGACGAAAGTATCAGCCGGGCGGCGTCGCACTCGCATCTTCGGTCGGCGATTCCGAGGAATTCGTGGCGCTCCGCGACTATCGGGCCGGCGATCCGATGCGCCGCATCCACTGGAAGAGCTGGGCCCGCGTGGGCCGGCCCGTCGTCAGGGAGTACCAGGACGAGTTCTTCGTGCGCCACGCGCTGGTGCTGGATACGTTTACCGAGCGGGAGGGCAACCTCGTGTTCGAGGACGCGGTCTCCGTCGCCGCGTCGATCGCGGTCTCGGTGGAAACGCAGGAGTCGCTCCTCGATCTCATGTTCGTCGGCCCCGAGGCCTATTGCTTCACCGCCGGCCGGGGAGTCGGCCACACGGATCGGCTTCTCGAGGTGCTCGCGTGCGTCAGCCCCTGTCGGGACAAGCCGTTTCGCGCGCTGCACCGCGCGGTGATGGAGCGCCACGCCTCGCTCAGTGGCTGTGTGTGCGTGCTGCTCGGGTGGGACGACGCCCGGCGGGAGTTCGTCCAGCATCTCGAGGCGCTCGGCACGCCGACCCGGGTGTTCGTCGTGGGGGAGCGCGGCGCTCTCGATGCGCTCCCCGGCGACGTCCACCCCCTCGAAGTCGGCCGCATCGGCGAAGGGCTGGCGCGCCCGTGACCCCACCGCCCCTGCTGCTCGGGGCCGCGCTGCTCTTCTGGGGATGGCAGACCGGCTTCCTGCTCGTCGCCCTGCCGCTCGCCGTGCTGATCGAGGCGGCGCGCGCCCTCATGTGGCGACTCGAGCTGTCCGGCACCGACTTCCACCGCGTGACGGACCTGAGCACGCTCCTGATCGTCGTGAGCGGTGTGTACCTCTTCTCGACTACCGGAACGGCGCGCAGCGTCGGCGGGCCGCGGGCGATGACGCTCCTGTTCCAGTGGCTCCCCTTGCTGCTCTTTCCGCTGGTCGCCAGCCAGGTCTACAGCACCGCGGGAAGAGTCCCGCTGACGGCGTTCTTCTGGGGGCTCAGGCGCCAGGCCGCCCGCGATCCCGCCGCGCAGCCCGGCCCGGTGGATCTCGGCTACCTCTACTTCGCCCTCTGCATCCTCTCCGCCAGCGCCGCCAACCGACGCACGCTCGACTTCTACGCGGGACTCTGTGCCCTCGCGGGCTGGGCGCTCTGGTCGCGTCGCTCCCGACGATTCTCGCCGCTCTGGTGGGCGCCCCTGCTCGCCGTCGCGGCCATCGTGGGGTATGGCGGCCACATCGTGCTCCACAGGCTCCAGCAGGCGGTCGAGCAGACGGCGTTCGAGTACATCTTCAGCCTCATCCACCGCGACGCGGACCCGTTCCGGGCCACCACTGCCCTCGGCCATCTGGGGAGCCTCAAGTTTTCCGATCGCACGGTCCTTCGAGTCGAGCGGCGCGACGGCCTGCGTGTGCCGTTCCTCTTGCGCGAGGCGAGCTACGACGTCTACAACTCGCCCGCGTGGGTCGCCTCGGACGCGACCTTCACCGCCCTCCAGCCCGAGGCCGATGGCGAGACGTGGAAGTTCGCCATCCGGCGGAGCCCCGGCGAGCGAGTTACGGTCTCCGCCTACCTCAATCGCGGGCGGGGCGTCCTGGCACTTCCGGGCGGCGCGTTCGAGATCGACCGCCTGGCGGTTGTCGGCGTTCGCCGCAATCGCCTCGGAGCGGTGACGGTCGAGGAAGGCCTCGGGCTCGTCACCTACACCGCACTCTTCGCCCCCGACGGACCGCTCGACGGCCCTCCGATCGACGCCGACCTACGCGTACCGCCGCAGGAAGCCCCGGTCATCTCCCGGATCGCCTCGGAGCTGAATCTCGGCGTCCTGTCGCCTTCGGAGAAGCTGAAGATCGTCGAGGCGTACTTCCGGCAGAACTTCCGCTATTCGGTCTGGAAGGGCGAGCGCCCTCGGCGGCAGACGGCCCTCGAGGAGTTTTTTCTGCAATCGCGCTCAGGGCATTGCGAGTACTTCGCCACCGCCACCGCTCTGCTGCTGCGCGCGGCGGGCGTGCCCGCGCGCTACGCGGTCGGCTTCTCGGTGCAGGAGTGGAGCCGCCTCGAGCAGCGGTGGATCGTCCGGGCTCGCCACGCCCACTCGTGGGCGCTCGCCTACGTGGACGGCGCCTGGCGCGACGTGGACACGACACCGTCGATCTGGGTCGACGCGGAGCGGGACGAGGGGTCCATCCTGGAACCCTTGCGCGACCTCTGGTCATGGGGCGAGTTCCTCTTCTCCCGCTGGCGCTGGAGCGAGGGACAAAGCGGGGTCGGCGAGTACGCCGCCTGGCTCCTGATCCCGCTGGTGCTTCTGCTCGTCTGGCGCCTCTACTCGCGCCGGCGCGTGGGCCGAGGCGCCCGGGGGACCCCGGAGAGCCTCACGCTCGCGCCCCGCCCGGGCCACGACTCCGAGTTCTACCTGATCGAGCGGCGCCTCGACGCTGCGGGCCGCGGGCGGCGTCCGTCGGAGCCCGCGTCGGCGTGGATCGAGCGCATCCACGCGACGGAGCTGCGCCCGATCGTGGCGCTCCACTATCGCTATCGCTTCGATCCCGCGGGCCTCGACGCGCCCGAGCGCGCGGCGTTGAGGACGAGCGCCGAGGCGTGGCTCCACGAGCATGAGGTTCTCGCGGCCGGCGCGACCGGGTCAGGCTGACGGTCGGGGTCGCTCGACCACGCGGCGCGCGTGCGCCTGCCTCTTCGCGGCTGGGCTCCATCAGACGCGGTGCGCCCGCAGTCGCGCTGCGGGAACGGGTCTCGACGACCCCGACCGTCAGCCTGACCCGGTCGCGCCGGCCGCGCCGACTTCCTGATCGTGCTAGAGTTGCGCCCATGAGATTCCCACTCGAAACATCTAGCGTTGAAGCGCTCGGTTTCGACGCGAAACCGCTGAGTCGTCTCCGCGAGCTGATCACGGCTCACATCGCCGAGGGACGGTACCCCGCGGGGCAGATCGCCATCGCGCGCCACGGCAAGCTCGGAGTCCTGTGGACGCTCGGCGACGCCCGGCTCGATCCGCAGCGCGTTCCCGCTCGGGATGACACGCTCTGGCTCCTCTACTCGAACACCAAAGTCATCACCGCGTGCGCCGTCTGGATTCTCGTCGAGCTCGGCGCGCTCACGTTCACCGACCGGGTCGCCGATCATGTGCCCGGGTTCGAGGCCAACGGCAAGGGTGACATCTCCATCATCCAGCTCCTCACCCATCAGGGCGGCTTTCCGAACGCCGAGGTGCCGAAGGAGGCGTGGGAGGATCACGAGCTGCTGCGACGCGCGGTGTCCTCGTTCACGCTCGAGTGGACGCCGGGCTCGCGCGTCCACTACCACCGGGGCGCGGCCCACTGGGTCGCGGCGGTCCTGATCGAGGCGCTGACCAAGACGGATTATCGGGCGTTCATCCGCGAGCACGTCACGGAGCCGCTCGGCCTCGGCGGTGACCTGTTCGTCGGCCTGCCGGACGCGGCGCACGACCGTGCCGCCGACACGCACGAGCCCGCCCCGGATGGCACACGCCACGTGAGGCGGCGGGACGAGACCACGGCGGAGGCGAGGCGTGCCGGCGCGCCGGGCGGTGGCGGCTACGGGACGGCGCGCGCCATGGCGGCGTTCTATCAGATGCTGCTCCAGGGGGGCCAGCTCAGCGGCGCGCGCGTGCTCTCGCCCCGGACCATCGCGTACGTCACGCGCAACTTCACGGGCGACCGCGTCGACGGTAACATGGGCATGGCCATGCATCGCGGGCTCGGTCCCCATCTGCGCGGGACGACGGAGACGATCCGGGGCCTCGGGTCGCTCGCCTCTCCCCGGACTTTCGGTCACGGCGGTGTCGGCTCCTCGTACTGCTGGGCCGACCCCGACTCGGGCGTCTCGTTCGCGTACCTGACCAATAGCCGCGTGCCCGATCCGTGGCATTCGGCCCGACTCGATCGCGTCAGCAACCTCGTTCACACCGCGATCGTCTAGCGCGCTCCGGCCATGGCGCCGCGCACCGTGCTCGTGACCGGTATGAGCGGGCTCATCGGCGGCGCCCTTCGCCGGCACCTGGAGGGCAAGTACGAGCTCTCCGCGCTCAACCGGCGGCCGGTCCCCGGCGTGAAATGCCATCAGGCCGATATCGCGGACCTCGACGCGATCGCCCCTGCCTTCGCCGGCGTGGACACGGTCGTGCACCTGGCGGCGCTCACCGGCTCGAGCACGAACTTCGACGGCATCCTGCGGGCGAACGTCGTCGGCACCTACAACGTCTTCGAAGCCGCGCGTCGCGCTGGGGTCGGCCGCGTCGTCTCTGCCTCCAGCGGCGCGACCGTGAGTGCCTGGGAGCACGAGCCGCCCTGGAGTGCCCTGGTCGCCGGGCGCTACGACGAGGCCGGAAAATTTGCGAAGATGACCCACGCGACGCCGACGCGTCCGGCCGGGCTCTACGGGGCCAGTAAGGTGTGGGGCGAGGCGATCGCGCGCCACTACGCCGATGCGCACGGGCTGTCCGCGATCTGTGTCCGCATCGGCCGTGTCACAGCCGAAGACCGGCCGACCTCGACGCGCGATTACTCGGTGTGGTGCAGCCAGCGCGACATCGTCCGCATGCTCGAGCTGTGCATCGCGGCGCCATCGCCGCTCAGGTTCGACGTCTTCTTCGCCGTCTCGGACAACCGGTGGGGCTACCGGGACCTCGAACACGCGCGCGCCGTCCTTGGCTTCGAGCCGCGCGACCGGGCGGAGGACCATCGCCGATGATCCGCGACGTGGTCAGCGTGCGCGACAGCAGCCGCATCCACTATCGCCGACTCGGGCAGGGGCCTGGGATGGTCCTGCTCCACGGCTATCCGCAGACCGGCCACATGTGGCGCAAGGTGATGCCGGCCCTCGCCGAGCGATTCACCGTCGTCGCGCCGGATTTACGCGGGTACGGCGATTCCGACCGCCCGGCCGCCGGCTACGACAAGCGCACCATGGCGGCCGACGTCGCCGATGTGATCCGGACGCTCGGGATCCAGCCGGTCGTCCTCGTCGGCCACGACCGGGGGGCACGCGTCGCACACCGCTTCGCTCTCGACCACCCGTCGCTCTTGACGCGGCTGGTGCTGCTCGACATTGCGCCCACGTACGACGTGTTCGCGCGGACCGATCAGGTAAGCGCCCGGGCGCGCTGGCACTGGTTCTTCCATCAGCTCCCCGATCTTCCCGAGGCCCTCACGGCCGGTCGCGAGGAGATCTACCTCCGCTACATGTACAGGACGTCGGCCTACAATCCCGCCGCCATCGAGGAGGACGCGGTCCAGGAGTATGTCCGCTGCTTCCGCCAGCCCGGCGCGATGCGCGCGGGCTTCGAGGACTATCGCGCCGGCGCGACGATCGACCTCGAGCACGACGGCGCCGACCGCGACACGAAGGTCGCGGTCCCGACGCTGGTGCTGTGGGGCGAAGCGGGCGGTCGCCGACCACAGGCGCCCGACATGCTCGGCGTCTGGACAGAGCGGTGCGTGCACATCGAGGGGCGCGCCGTGCTCGGCTCGGGCCACTTCATCCCCGAAGAGCAGCCGGCAGCCGTGATCGACGCCATCCTGAGATTCGTCGGGGTGCCTGAGCGGAAGGCCTGAAGTCCGTGCGGCTCAAGAAGACGGTCGCGCGACTCTTCGAGCGCGAGCGCGTCTGTCGCGTGGCGACCGCAGGCCTCCGCGGCATGCCGCACCTCGTCCCGGTGTGCCAGGTGGTGGCCGACGGGAAGATCTACTTCGCCTCCGGCAACGACGGCCGGAAGGCGTTGAACCTCACGGCGAATCCGCGCGTGGCGGTGACGATCGATCTCTACTCCGATGACTGGACGCTCATCAAGGGCGTGATGGTGCAGGGCCGGGCGCGGCTCTACGCGAAGGGACCGCGGTTCAGGAAGATCCGCGCGCTCCTGTATCGGAAGTATCCGCAGTACCCGCACGAGGCCGCGCTGGATGAGTCGGACTCCGTCGTCGTCGAGGTGACGCCGACGCGGATCTTCACCTGGGGGATCGACTGAGTGGAGGTGCGAAGCCGAGGGCGGTCGACGCCCGAGGCGAGCCTGAGAAGGAGGTGCGAAGCCGCAGGGCGGTCGACGCCCGAGGCGAGCCGCAGTAGAGCACGGTCTACTCCGCAACGCAGACGCGGTTCCGGCCGTCCCGTTTGGCCCGGTAGAGCGCCTGGTCGGCGGCGCGGATGACGTCTTCGGGATCGACGCCGCTCTCCTCGGGCTCCGCGACGCCGATGCTGACCGTGATGGTCACCCTCCGCAGCCCCCCGGAGGACCGAACCGGTTTTTCGGGCCTCGCTTTGGGCCGGTTCCGGCCGCGCACGACGAAGCTCGAGGCTTCGATCGTCTCTCGCAGATCCTCGAGATACGGCAACGCCTCGTCCGTGGATTTGCCCGGGAAGAGGACGGCGAACTCCTCGCCGCCGTAACGGAACGGCCGGCCGCCGCCTTCCGTCCGCGTGAGCGTCGAGCCGATCAGGCGAAGCACCTGGTCGCCCGCCGCGTGGCCGTGCTCATCGTTGAGCTTCTTGAAGTGGTCGATATCGATCATCGCAACCGTGTACAGCTCGGGGAGCCGCATGAGCGCGTCGGTCAGCGCGCGGCGCGACGGCAGCCCGGTCAGCTCGTCGCTGAACGCCATGCGGTGCGAGGTCTCGATCAGCGAGATGACGAGCACGAGACCTCCCGTCGCCAGGTACACCGTGGACGCCGGGTTGCCGCCGTTGAGGGCGAGGAACACGGCGATCAGCGTCCAGGCGAAGCTCGACTGGATGACCGTCGGACGGAGCACGAACCGCATCGTGGCCAGCACGATCGCGGCGAGGAACGCCACCAGGGCGGGTTGCGGCATCTTCATCCAGGGCAAGCCGACCGGAACGTGCTGGAGCGCCTGCGCCACGTGGGCCAGCTCGGGGCGCAGGAGCAACGCGATGGCGAGCGGCTCCCCCAGGATCAGGCCGAGCACCACCCGGCCGGGGACGGTCCACGAGGAGATCGAGCGCTCGGTCAGCCAGGCGAGCGCCGCCAGGTCGAGGGGGAGCGCCAACGCGATGGCGGCGGACACGATGCGGCCCGTCGACGATGGACCAGCGTCGGGGAAGAACACGAGCGCCCGCTCGGCCGCGAAGAGGACGACGAGGGCGACCACGAGCTGGCTCCGCTTGAACCGCCAGCCGAGGAGGAGCCCCACGCCGAAGACCACCCATGGATAGGCGGGCGGCAAGGCCGTGACCGTCTCACGGAGCGACGCGGACTGCAAGATCACCGTGGCGCCCAGCAGCAGCACAGCGCCGGGCCCCACGTGGGGCAGGACCTTGTCCAGATGCGTCCGCTACTGCGGCGGGTATCGGAAGGGCGCCCAGCCGTTCCCCTGGAGCGGTTTGGGCGTGTAGGTCACGGCCTGCTTTTGCGCCGCCGGTTTCTTGGTGGTCGGCTTCCGCGCCGCCGACTTCGTCCTCGCCTTCTTGCTCTTCATGCGCCGCACTTTACAACAGTCGCGGAAATGTGGTCAATGGACACGGTGATCTCCGCGAACCGCAGGCGGCCGGATCGACCGATTCAGTCGATGGCAGGCTGGGCGAGGCGCCCGCGGTACGCTCGTCGCGCCCGCGTGCCGCGGAGGCGCGGCGACCCGTGGAGAACTCCAATGGGATGACGGCGCAGTCGCTTCGGAGCTTGCGCGACCGGCGGTTCCGTCGGTCGCCGGCGCACCGCGTGCAGGGCGAACGAGGGGCCCTCACGTTCGTCCGAGAGGTGGGCTTCTGCTCGACCTTCTACCGGTTCCCCGAGGGCGTGGCGTGCCTGTGGGAAGCGGTGGCCGGCCGCGCGAATCCGCGTTGGCCCCGGCACTCGCACCACGACGCCGGCATCGGCCTCACCTGGGAGCTGAAGGATACCCTGCCGGCGCGCAAGCGCGTGTACTACGGCAAGCTCCTCAAGGGACGCCCGCTCCTGGTGGCGCTCGACCTCTTCCCGGCGTTCTACGCGCTGGTTCGTGGCCGCCAGCGGGCGCGCGACTACCGTGTGGAGTACCAGGCAGGGCGGCTGTCTCACACGGCCCGGCGGATCATGGACGCGATGATCCGCGAGCACCCCCAGTACACGCGCGAGCTGCGGGCCAACGTGTTCATGCTGGAGCCCGCGAAGACGCGCGGGTTCGAGCGCGCGATGGCCGAGCTCCAGCGAGGGCTATGGCTGGTCAAGAGCGAGGAGCGATACGAGCCGACCTTCTCGTATCGCTGGGATCTGCTCGAGGCGTGGCTGCCCGAGGAGGTCGCCCGGGGGCGGCGCCTGTCGCGCGAGACGGCCGTCGCGCGCGTGATCGAGCGGTATACGCGCGGTGCCGTGTTCACGACCGAGCGCGCGCTGGTTCGGCTGTTCGGGCTCGCGTCCGACGAGGTCGCGCGGGCGGTGATGACGCTCCGCCGGACCAACGCGATGCGCACCGACTGCGCGGTCGAGGGCTGGCCCGGACGGTGGTTGATCCACGCGTGAGGGGAAGGACGATAGGCTGGTGCGCTCTGTTTTGCGGCGCTTGGATTTTACCTGACGCGGGTCAGGGCCAGCCGACCGTAGGGCCGACGATCACGCACCGGGACGCCCCGTCGTCACGGGTCGCTACAATCTCGATACGCTCCGCAATTCTTGCAGACGATCTTGCACTGCCGTTCCTCCATCTGCTCGCCGCAACGCTCGCAATAGTGCACCCATTGGACGCCGGTCGCAGAGGCAACGTCGGGACGAGAGGGGCTCGAGGACAGACCGCGGCGCGGCTCCATACCGCTGGTACACTACCCCGCATGGCTGAAGGCTGGCAAGATCTAGAGTTCCTCCGCCACGTCTTCGACGAAACCCGGGTGGTGCGAAAGCCGCTGACGGGCATCATCACCGGCTACCACGTGCTGCCCTACATCCTCGTCGGGCCCGAGCACGACCAGCCCGGCCATTCCGTGGAGGTCCGCGGACGCATCAAGGTGTCGCCCCGGCTCGTCATCGCCGCCGGGGACGGCGGTCCCACCTACGGCGAGATGTTCAAGGAGACCGAGCTGATGGACCAGCGCCTCGTCGCTCGTCTCTTCAGCTTCCGGTACGCGTCGCGGGTCGCGCTCGAGAGCGACGAGCTCCGCATCCGGCGGCAGGCGCGGGACGCGCATGGCCATCTCGAACGCATCCTGGAGGAGTTGACGCAGCGCGAGGTGATCAACACCGGGGTGATCGTGTCCCCCGACGTCCGCTTCTATCCCGTCTCGATCGACCGCTTCATCCGGGAGATTCTCGATCAGGAGTTTCGCGACTAGCGTCACCGACCGCGCGCTATTGAAGCGCGCTTCGATCGCCGGCGCGCTCGTCATCCTTCCGCTGGCCGTCCTCGCGGGCGCACTCGCGTGGCGGTCGCGCGGCTGGCCGCTGATCCACGACGCGCCCCTGATGCACTACATCGCCTGGCGCATCGGCGAGGGCGCGGTGCCGTACCGCGACCTCTTCGACATGAACTTTCCGGGCGTCTACCTCCTCCACATGGTCGCGCTCAGACTCTTCGGCGCCGGCGACGGGGGGTGGCGCGCTTTCGATCTCACCTGGCTCGCCGGAACCTCACTGGCCGCCGCGGCGCTGGCCGCGCCGTGGGGGCGGCTCGCCGCGGTCGGCGCGGGACTGTTCTTCGCCGTCTACCATCTGGCGGGCGGTGCCTGGCAGGCGGGGCAGCGTGATTTCCTCCTCTGCCCGTTCGTGTTGCTGGGCGCGCTCGGCGTCGCCCGGTGGGCCGAACGGTCCCGGGAAAGGTCGAGCCTCGCATGGGGTGGTCTGGCGCTCGGCGCCGGGATCACTGTCAAACCCCACGCGAGCTTGTTCGCCGCGGCGCTGATCGTGCTCGTCGCCGTCGTCGCACGCCGTGACGACCGCTCGCCGGCGGTCCCGCTGGGGATCTTCGCGGCCACGATCGCGGTGGGGCCGCTGGCGGCCGCGGCCTGGCTCACCGCCAAGGGCGCGCTCGCGGCGTGGCGCGAGATTGTCTTCGACTATCTCCTTCCGCTCTACTCGCGGCTGGGGCGACCCGACCGGTGGACGGTCCAGTGGTGGCCGGTGTGGATCCCGATCGCTGTCGGCGTGGCGCTCTCGGTCGGCTCCGCGTTCGCGCGCCACCGCTTCACCGCGCGACACGCGGTGGTGACGCTCGGCCTCGGGTACGGGATCGCCCAGTTCTTCGGCCAGGCCAAGGGCTGGGAATATCACCTCTACCCGCTCGCCGCGTTCGCCGCCGTGGTGCTCTTCGCCGAGGCCGGCCGGCTCCTCGAGTCCCGAAAGGTCGTGGCGGTGGCGCTCCTGGCGTGCATGGCGATCTCCGGCGTCCTGCTCGGGCTCAAGGGGGTCGAGGCGGCGGACGCCGCGTGGATTGCGGCGAAGGAGCATCGGGTGAGCGCGATCGTGGCCGACCTCGGCGGTCGGCTCGGGCCGGAAGACTTCGTCCAGGTGCTGGACACGACCGAAGCGGGCGTTCACGCGCTCCTGCGGCTACACGCCGTCCAGCCGACGCGGTTCCTGTATGACTTCCACTTCTACCACGATCGCGAGTCGCGGATCGTCGAGAGGCTCCGCGCCGAGTTCATCGCGGGCTTCGACGCGCATCCGCCGAAGTTCGTCGTGCTGTTCGAGCGGGGGTGGCCGGCCGGCGGCTACGAGCGGGTCGAGGGGTTCGCGGGCCTTCGCGTCCGGCTCTCGGCCTATCGAGTGGACCGGCGACGGGACGGCTACATCGTGTATGCGCGCTGACATCATTCGACGCATCGTCGGGGCGTATGACGATCCGATCGTGCGCGCGTACTGCTGGACGCGGTTCTGGGTTCTGCGCCAGCGGTTCCTCGACGAGATCGGTCAGTATCTGCCCGAGTCGGGGCCCGTCCTCGACGTCGGCTGCGGCTTCGGGCTCTTCTCGCTCTACTACGCCGCGACGGGGCCGGGCCGATTCGTTCGCGGCGTCGACGTGAACGGAAGGCGGATCGCGATGGCGCGCCGGGCGGCGGCCCGGCTCACGATCGAAAACGTCGCGTACGAAGAGGCGGATGCCCGCAACTTCAAGAGTGACGGCCAGGTCGTGGCCGCTTACATGCTCGACATCGTGCACCACATCCCACCGGACACCGTGCCCCCGCTCCTTGGCCGCCTGCACGGGTGCCTGCCGCCCGGCGGCGTCCTGCTCGTCAAGGACGTCGACACGCGCCCAGCGCCGAAGCGCTGGTTTACGTGGACGCTCGACAAGCTGATGGCGCCGGCGACGCCCGTGAGGTACTGGAGCGCCGAAGAGCTCGGCGCGACTCTTCGAGCGGCGGGGTTCGAAGTGCGGCGCCACGCCATGCTCGATTTCCTTCCGTATCCGCACATCCTCTATATCGCCACGAAGCGGCCGCAGCGCACGTCGTCACAAGCCCACCCTGCACACTTTTGCTCCCGTGGGGGAACCAGGTAGGCTGGAGACGAGATGAGCTCCGTCCTGACTCTCGTTCTGCTCGCCGTGCTCCTCACCGGATGGCCCGATTCGGTCTCCGCCCAGGGTGGTAGACAGGTGAAGGTTGTCTTCGAGTTCCGACAGTCGGCCACACAGAGCCGCGACGCGATCGAGGGAAGCGGGCGAGTGGTGATCACCGATCGCGGGGGTACACGCTCCTCCGGGCGTGTCGGCGTGGACAGCGCCCAGCGACGGACGCAGACATCGACTGGCATTTTCACGCTCGTCCAGGACGGCGGCGAATCGACGTTGCTCGTCGCGAGCCAGGTTCCGTATCCTCAGGTCGCGTTCTACCGGGACTACCTGACGGGCGCCGGGTATGTCGCCACCGGCGTGCAGTTCAAGGACGTCGGTACCTCGCTGAAGGTGGGGGCCACGATTCTGCCCGGCAACCAGGTGAAGGTCCGCCTGGCGCCGACCATCAGCTGGCTCTCGGCCGACAAGTCGGGCGTAATCGACGTGAACGAGGCCTCCACCGAGCTGGTGGTGCCGAGCGGCCGGCCCGTTGTGCTTGGTGGGGCCACCACCCGGACCCACGAGCTCACCCGCCGGATTCTTGGCTATCGCGCCAGCGAAAGCGGAACCGAGACGACGATGGTGCTGACCGCGACCATCCGGTAGCCGGTTACCGCCCGAGCGCTCGCAGCACAGTTCCGCCGTGTAGCCTCTGCCAAAGGTGACAGAGTCGCTGTGTAATCTTGGCACAACCCGCGTCGGTCCGTTGACTGATTGGTACGGGACGATCGACTAAATGCCGATCACACCGTTGTTCCCCGTTCTGGCACGGGACGTGCCACTGGCAAATCCCAGAACTCAGGTTGCTCTCACTCTCAATGGAGGCCCTATGCGCGCGCTAGCAGTGCTGGCTCTGGTTCCTCTCCTCGTTGCGTGCTCGACCGCCAAGCCGCCGGGACCCCTCGCCGAGAGCCCCGCCACCGGGACCGACATCTCCGGCCGCTGGACGGGCTCATGGGTCGGCACGGGGCTCTTCAACGCCGTACGCCAGGAAAACCTCATCTTGGAGGTGGCGCAGAGGGGTGATGCTGGCTATGGTCGCATGGTCCTCGACGGGGCCGCTGCGGCCGAGTCGGTGCCCTGGGAGGTCCGGCAGCAGGGCCTCGGTGGCATTCGAGTCTTTGCGACGGTCTCCGGATCGAAGGTGAAGCTCACGCACGAGCTGGACGATCGGATATTCTCCGCCGACCTCACCGTCATGGGCGATCAGATGGTGGGCCGCGTCCAGGGCCGCAATGTCCGCCTGCTCCTTGCGCGTCAGTCACAGCCACAGAACGTCGCGCCGCAGGCCGCGCAGGCGGTACCCCAGATGCCGCCGCAGATTCCGGTGGCGAGCGAGCCCGTGACGCCTCAGCCGGAGCTCGCCGCGCTCGCTCCGCAGCCGCAGGAGTCAGCCGACAAGCCGCAGTCGGGCGATCCAGCCCAGAGACCTCGGAACGAAGATTTCGTGGCCGTGCCGGAGCTGAAACCGGTCCACTTCGACTTCGACAAGTCCGCGCTCAGACCCGATGCGGTCGACGTGCTGACGAACAACACGACGTGGCTGAAGGAGAACGCGGACACGCTCGTGCTCATCGAAGGCAACTGCGACGAGCGCGGCACCGCCGAGTACAACCTGGCGCTCGGCGATCGGCGGGCGAAGTCGGCGCTGGACTATCTCGAGGCCAACGGAATCGCGAAGGACCGCCTATCGACGGTCTCCTACGGGAAGGAGCGGCCGGCGTGTACCGAGAACACCGACGAGTGCATGAATCAGAACCGGCGTGCCGATTTCCGCGTCAAGAGCCGCTGAGCGCGTGATAGGAAGCGAGGAACCGGGTGGGCGGGGCCTCCATCGCCCTCCGGTTCCTGTCAGCTGACACGCCGTGACCCGGTCAGTCCGGCTGTCCCTGGCCGCCCTTCTCGTCTTCGTCGTCGTCCAGTTCGTGCTTTCTCCGACGCTCATGGCCAGAGCTCAGCCTGTCGTCGATCAGGAAGGAATCTCCGGAGGCTTACGCGTCGTGCTCGGCAGCGATCCGAAGACCGGCCAGCGCTACATCCAGCTGGCGGGCCAGACCGCCCCAACCTACCCGACGATCGATTTGACGTGTGACGGGAGACGGTGGACCGTGCCGCTGACTCGCTCTGAGGACGGTTCCGTGTACGAGCTCTCACCGACCATCGCGGAGGGAATGCTCACCGCGATCGCGTGTCGGATGTTTCTTCCCGACCAGGAGATCGCCCTGGCCCGTCAGCAGCTGTGGGCAGCATGGGCGAGCGCGGCCGGGGACTCAAGCGCTCCCCACGTACTCGTCGGCCAGGTCGTCGAGGTGATCGACGGAAACACCATTCGGGTCAACCTCGGGGATCGTGCGGAGACCGTCCGCTACATCGGGATCAATACGAAAGAGACCAACCTGCCCACGAGACCCGAACCGAGCGGGGGTGAAGGTGCGGAGGCGAATCGAGAACTGGTCGCGCGCCAGCAGATCCGTCTGGAGCTGGACGCACAGGAGCGGGACCGCGAGGGACGGCTCCTGGCCTATGTCTATGTCGCGGACAAGATGGTCAACGCCGAGCTGGTCCGTCGCGGCTCTGCCGAGATCATGACGATCCAGCCGAACGTGAGACACCGCGATCTCTTCGTGACGCTCGAACAGGAGGCCAGGGACGAGAAGCGCGGGTTGTGGGCCGATCCGTCGGAGCCGACGACCCCGACCGCCGTTGCGCAGGCGGATCTCAATACCGGGGAACGGCCCGGCGTGCCTCCGGAGAGCGCCTGGACGTGCCCGGTTTCCCAGCCCATCAAAGGTAATCGCAACACCTACTCGAGCGGGCGGTGCATCTTCCACGTGCCCGACGGCGAGCTCTACGGTGCGACGAAGCCCGACCGATGCTACGCGACGGTCGACAACGCGCGGCAGGACGGCTGCCAGGCGGCGAGGCGCTAGTCAGGGAACGCGGTCGTCCGCCGCTGACGCCGCGCCGCCGCCCATGCGGGTGTCACCAATCCCACCTGCGGCGGCTATCTGGAGTCTCCGTCGCCGTGACATCGCCGTCCCCAACGCGAGCACGCGGTGCGAGGGTCAGACAGGGTTGCCACGGGTGTCGCCGGTGGCAGTGAAGAGAAGAAATGGTGGAGCTGAGGGGAGTCGAACCCCTGACCCCAAGACTGCCAGCCTTGTGCTCTCCCAACTGAGCTACAGCCCCACGCGAAGGATCACGCTACAGGGCGCTCGAACGCCCTGTCAAGATCTCAGGTTGGTACCGGGGGCGGGAGTTGAACCCGCACGCCCTCACGGGCACTGGATTTTGAGTCCAGCGTGGCTGCCGTTACACCACCCCGGCCCGATCCTCACTACGGCTCCACAGTAGTATAACCAGCCCAGCTTGGGCCGCCCGACCGAGCGCGAGGCTCTCCGGAATGTCCGACCTTTTCATACTGTCTGACGTCGGAGACACCGTGCAATCATTGAAATTCTTTGATGTATACTGAGTTGACGCCATATCGGCGTTACCAACCTGTCACGCGGAGGACACCGATGTTCAGACTCGTCGCCATGTTGATCGCCGTCCTGTTCGTCACCGTCTCGCTCGGCTTCTCGCCGGCGCTGGCGCAGACCAAGACCGACGCGCCCGCCAAGAAGGACGCGACGGCCAAGACCGAGACCAAGGGGGAGGCGAAGAAGAAGGAGCCGCTCGACATCAACAGCGCCTCCGCGGATCAGCTCAAGACCCTGCCTGGTATCGGCGATGCGTACGCGAAGAAGATCGTCGAAGGCCGTCCGTACGCGCGGAAGGACGAGCTGTCGAAGAAGAACATCGTCCCGCAGGCGACCTACGACAAGATCAAGGGCCAGATCATCGCGAAACAGAAGTAGCCCGGCGGGGACCGGGTCGCGGCATGGGGGAGCGGTCGTTCGCCGAGGACGTCAAGCAGCTCGGGTACGGCGCCGGCGAGATCCTTCGCGGCGAGGGCATTCTCGCCATCACCAAGGCGCTGCTCCAGTCCGGCGTGAGCTACGTCGGCGGCTATCCCGGCGCGCCCGTCTCGTACCTCATCGACGTCCTGGCCGACGCGAACGAGCCGCTCCTCAAGCCGCTCGGCGTCTACTTCGAGCAGTCGGGTAGCGAGGCCGCCGCCGCCGCGCTCCTCGGCGCCTCCATCAACTATCCGATGCGGGGAGCCGTCACCTGGAAGTCGGTCGTCGGCACGAACGTGGCGTCCGACGCGCTCTCGCACGTCGCCTCGGCGGGCGTCATCGGCGGCTCCGTGATCGTGATCGGCGAGGACTATGGCGAAGGCGCGTCGATCCTCCAGGAGCGCACCCACTCGGCGGCGCTCAAGTCGTCGATCCCGCTCCTCGATCCCCGCAACAGCCTCCAGGCCTTCGCCCGCTTCGTCGAGGAAGGCTTCGGGCTCTCCGAGGCCTGCAACGAGCCGGTCTTCTTCTCGATTCGCATCCGTGCCTGCCACATGCGCGGCACCCTGCGGTGCCGGGACAACGTGCGCCCGGCGATCAGCACGCTCTCCCCGCTCAGCGCGCCGAGCTTCAGCATCGACCGGATCAACCTGCCCCCTTTCACGTACCAGATGGAGGCGCAGAAGTTCGAGAAGCGCCTGCCGGCGGCGCGGCGTTACATCGTCGAACGCAGACTCAACGAGCATCTCCGGGGCGACGAGGACCATCTGGGGATCGTCATGCAGGGCGGGCTCTGGAATACGACCTTGCGCGGCTTGCATGTGCTCGGTCTTGCCGACACACGCGGGCGCACGCCCGTCCCGCTCCTGGTGCTCAACGCCATTCACCCGTTGGTCCCGGAAGAGCTGATCGACTTCCTGCGCGACAAGCGCCGCGTCCTCGTCGTGGAAGAGGGGATGCCCAACTACATCGAGCGCGAGTTGAAGGCGCTCGCCCACGAGGCCCGGCTCGGCGTCGAGATCCAGGGGAAGGACGTCTTCTCGCCGCACGGAGAGTACGTGCCGCAGCTCGTCATCGATGGCCTGCGCCGCTTCCTCGTCTCGGCGGAGATGAAGTCACAGTCCACCGGGGCGATCGAGGACCGGTACCACGCGCTGACGGCGCACCGAGAGAAGATCGCCGCGGTGCTGCCGGAGCCGGTCGCCAAGCGCCCGCCGTCTTTCTGCACGGGCTGCCCGGAGCGGCCGGTGTTCAGCGCGCTGAAGATCCTCCGCCAGCGCGAGCCAGCGATCGGCGACACGCACGTCGCCGCGGACATCGGGTGCTCGACGTTCTCGACGCAGGCGCCGTTTAATGTCGGTAACTCCGTCCTCGGGTACGGGATGGGGCTCGCGTCATCGAGCGCGGTCTCGCCGCTCTTCGGCAAGCGGACGATCTCCGTGATGGGCGACGGCGGCTTCTGGCACAACGGCCTGACCAACGGCGTGGCGAACGCGATGTACAACCGCCAGGACTCGGTCCTGGTGATCCTGGACAACTTCTACGCCGCGGCGACGGGCCAGCACCACGTGCCGTCGACCGGCAAGAACGCGCGGAACGAGCCCCTGGCGATGACGATCCCCGCGGCCCTGCGGGGCCTCGGCGTGAAGTGGATCCGCACGGTGAATTCCTACCGGATCGCCGAGGTGATGGGGACGCTCCGGGAGGCACTGACGACGCGCGTTCCCGGGCTCAAGGTCGTCATCGCCAGGAACGAGTGCATGCTCGAGCGCCAGCGTCGAGAGAAGCCGAGGCTCCGACAGCTCGCGGCCGCCGGTCAGGAGGTCGTCCAGGCGCGCTTCGGCGTCGATCCCGACGTGTGCACGGGTGACCACTCGTGCATGCGCCTGAGCGGCTGCCCGTCGCTCACGCTCCGCGAGAGCCCTGATCCCCTTCGCGAGGATCCGATCGCCCACGTGGACGACACGTGCGTGGGCTGCGGCGTCTGCGGCGAGGTCGCCCACGCCGCGGTCCTGTGCCCGTCGTTCTACGAGGTCAGGGTGATCACGAACCCGACTCGGTGGACGCGGTTCGTGAGCCGTATGCGCGCGGCCGTCATCCGCCGGCTCGCCGCCGCCACTGCGTGACCGACCGGCATCTCCTGAGCCTCCTGATCCCGGCGGTCGGCGGGCAGGGCGGTGGCGTGCTCCTCGAATGGATCGTGGACGCCGCTCTCGCCGACGGCTATCCGGTCCATGGCACGTCGATCCCCGGCGTCGCCCAGCGGACCGGGTCGACGACCTACTACGTCGAGCTCTCCACCGAGCGTGGCCGCACGGAAGAGGACGGCGCGCCGATCTTCTCCCTCTATCCGGTACCGGGAGCCCTCGACGTTCTCCTCGCCCCCGAGTTCCTCGAGGTCGGTCGCTCGATCGAGCTCGGGTTCCCGTCTCCGGCGCGCACGACGGTCATCGCCAGCACGCATCGCCTCTACTCGATCCACGAGAAGATCGCGACCGGGCGCGGCATCTATTCGATCGAGCGCCTCTACACGGCGGCCCGCGCCTTCTCGCACACGCTCATTGCCTTCGATGCGCTCGCGCTCGCGCGCGAGCACGGGACGGAGGCCAACGCCGTCCTGCTCGGGGCGCTGGCCGGCTCGGGCGCCCTGCCGCTCAGCGGCGATGCCTATCGCGAGGCGATCAGGGCCAAGGGGGTTCAGGTCGACGCCAACCTTCGCGGCTTCGAAGCCGGGCTCGCGGTTGCCGCCCGGGCGGCGGGTGCGGCGCGAGGCGGGGAGGGGTCGCCCTCCCCTCCTCCCACCGCACCCGCCACGCAGTCGGCGACGAGCTCGGACATGGAGCGGATAACGGCGGGCTTCCAGGCGGAGCTGCGGCCGGTGCTGCGTCAGGCGATCGCACGCCTCATCGACTACCAGGACCGCGCCTATGCCGAGCGGTACCTGGAACGGCTGCGGCCTGTCGTCCGCGCCGGGAATCTCGAGCTCAGCCGAGTCGTTGCGCGCCACCTCGCGGTGTGGATGACCTACGAGGACGCGATCCGCGTCGCGCAGCTCAAGACGCGTGCCGGCCGCTTCGAGCGCATTCGGCGGGACACGGGCGCCCAGGCCGGGGAGATCGTCGTGACCGACTTCCTCAAGCCGGACCTCGACGAGATCTACGGCGTTCTGCCGTACCGGCTGGTCGCTTCGTTCGCGCGCTGGGCGGAGCGCCGCTGGCCGCACGGCCGTCCGGCGCTCGGCCAGCTCGTGAGGACGACGACCGTGAGCGGGTACCTGCGCGTCTGGCTGCTCACGCTGCTGCGGCCACTGCGCCCGATCTCGTACCGCGCCCACGAGGAGCACGCGCGCATCGACCGGTGGCTCGCCGTGGTCGCGCGATGCGCGACGTGGGACGGCGCGCTCGCGAGCGAGGTCGCGCGGGCCGCGCAGCTCGTCAAAGGCTACGGCGACGTTCGGCGGCGCATGGTCGGCCACTTCGACCGCGTTCTCGAGACGGTGCTGCGGTTGGCCGAGCGCGAGGCGGCGACCGGCGGCAGCTTCGAGGCGTCCCGATCGCTCGCCGCGCGCTACCGGACCCTCGTCCTGGAGGGGCCCGAGTCGGAAGCCAGGGCGGCTGCGCTCGCCGCCGAAACCCTCGCGCGTCTCTAAGGCGCCCGCCGGGCGCTGGCTTCGCCGGGGCGTGCGAGGGGCGTCAGCCCCTTCGTCAAATGGGGAGAGGCTTCGCCCCTCCCGACGTCGATCGCACCAGCTCGCGCAGACGCTCCGCGTCTCGTACGTCGAGGCGAGCGAACGTGAAGGCGTGGCCGTCCCGGTCCACCCGGACCAGGATCGAGATGACCTCGATCGGCCGCCCGCCGTCGGACGGCGTGAAGACGACCTTCGCGACGGTGTCGGGATCGAGCGCCGTGCCGAGCCGTGCCTTCATGCCTGCCACGCCCACCTCGATCAAGATCCCCTCGTGCTCCCGGCCGTTGTACTCGTGGACTCGCACCGGGATCGACAGCCGCGCGCGCGGCGAATGGCGCCGGTCGGGACGCGCCTCGCGCTCCGCGAGGCGGCTCATCGCGTGCGGCTCGAGGAAGGTCAGGACCTCGTTCAGGCGGTCCAGCTGGACCGGCTTGCCCATGAAGTCGGCCGCGCCCAGCTGCAGACACTCTCGCGCCTGGCTTTCGTTGACGACTCCGGAGACCGCGACGATCGGGATGCCGAGGTCCCGGACGGGACGGAGCTGGAGGAAGTCGAGCCCGCTCATTCCGGGAAGCTGGACGTCGAGGAGGATCGCGTCAGGTCGCTCGGTCAGGAGCTTGGCGAGCGCGGCCTCGGCGGTGTGAACGACGACGGGCTGGTGGCCGAGCTCGAAAAGAAAATCGCGAAAGACATCGCCGAGGTCGACCTGATCCTCGACAACCAGTATCCGCATCGTCGTCAGTCTAGCACGATAGGTGCGGAGCCGACGACGCGCCAGGGCGCACGAGCCTGCGACGCGCGTGCTATACTGAGCGCCCGGTCGAACGCGAAGGAGGAGTATCTTGTCGGGCTATCTGCCCGTGATCATCTTTGCCGCGCTGATCGTCGGCTTCGGCGTCGTCTCGCTCGCGGTGGCGCGTCTGCTACGCCCCAGCCGCCCGAACGCGGTCAAGCTCATGAACTACGAGTGCGGTGCCGAGCCGATCGGGTCGGCGTGGGTGCAGTTCCCCGCCGGTTTCTACCTCGTCGCGCTCGTGTTCATCGTCTTCGACGTCCTCGCGGTGTTCCTGTTCCCATGGGCGCTGGTGCTCCGGGGCGCGGGCCTGGGCGCGTTCTGGGTGATGGCCGCGTTCGTCGCGATCCTCGGGCTCGGCTGGCTCTACGCGTACCGGGAAGGCGTGCTCGAATGGAACTGAAGCCGCCCGTTCCCCAGATTCCGCCTCCCGCGTGGAGCGAGTTCAAGGACCTGCAGGAGTGGGAGAAGTACCACCAGGCGCGCCCGCAGGACGACAAGACCTCGAACGCGCTCGCCTCGATCGCCGACGCCATCCATCACATGCCTGGCGGCTGGATCGTCACGACCTCCACCGAGAAGATCTTCAACTGGGCACGTAAATCGTCGATCTGGCCCGTGACGTTCGGTCTCGCCTGCTGCGCGATCGAGATGATGGCCACGTTCGCGTCGCGCTTCGACGTGGAGCGCTTCGGCATGGTGCCCTGGGCCTCGCCGCGGCACTCGGATCTCATGATCGTGTCCGGGACCGTGACCATCAAGATGGCGCCCATGCTCAAGCGCATTTACGACCAGATGCCCGACCCCAAATGGGTGGTCTCAATGGGCTCGTGCGCGAACTCCGGTGGTCCCTTTCGTCATGGCTACCACGTCGTGAAGGGTGTCGACCGCGTCGTGCCCGTCGACGTGTACGTTCCCGGGTGCCCCCCCACGCCCGACTCGCTCATGTACGGGTTGCTCAAGCTCCAGGCGCAGGTCAACGAGTTCCAGAAGACCGGGAAGCGCCCCACCTCGTCCGATCCCGGGGGAGCATGACGGCCGCCGACGCCCGCGCACGCATCCAGGAGAGGTTCGGGATGAACGCGATCGCCGACGGCGGGCTCACCGTCACCCTCCCGCGCGAGCGGTGGCAGGAGTTCGGCCGTTTCGCGCGGGAGGAACTCGGCTGCCGCTATTTCAACTGGCTCTCCGCCGTGGACTGGAAAGACCAGGGGCTCGAGGTGCTGTGCCGTGTCGAAAACCTCGACGCGGCCCTGGTCCTCACGATGCGCACGCGCCTGGCGGCGGGTGAGACGGCCTGTCCCACACTGACCCACCTCTATCGCGGCGCCGACTGGATGGAGCGCGAGTGCTACGACATGTTCGGCGTCGTCTTCGAGGGCCACCCCGACCTTCGGCGAATCCTCCTGTCGGAGGACTGGGAGGGGTACCCGCTCCGGAAGAACTACGCCGTCGACACCCCGTTCGCGCCCTACCGATGATCCGTCACGAGAGGAGAAGCCGCCGATGATTTACGAGCTGCGCACCTACACACTGATGCCGGGCAAGCAGGGCGAGTATCTCAAGCTCAACGCCGAGGTCGGGCGGCCGATCCGGGGTGACAAGTACGGAAAGCTCGAGGGCTCGTGGACGACCGAGTTCGGCACGCTGAATCAGTACGTCCACCTCTGGGCCTACGGAGACCTCGTCGAGCGCGAGCGGCTGCGGGGCGAGCTCGCGAAGAACGACGCGTGGAGCAAGGACTACCTCCAGAAGATCCGGCCGCTGCTCCTCGCCCAGGAGAACAAGATCCTGTCCGCGCAGCTGCCGCTGAAGCCGCCGGCCGACGGCGGTCACATGTACGAGATGCGGACGTACCGCACCCAGGTGGGCAAGGCGGGGGAGTGGCTCGGCCATTTCAAAGAGATCATGCCGGTGCGCGAGAAATATTCGAAGAACGTCGGCCTCTTCCAGACGGAGGTCGCTCAGCTCAACGAGGTCGTGCACCTCTGGGTGTACCGAGACCTCAACGAGCGGGCGGCGGTGCGCGGCAAGACGATGCAGGACCCCGAGTGGCAGGCCTTCCTCGGCAAGGCCACGCCGCTGCTCGTCGAGATGCGCTCGCTCGCCCTCGTTCCGGCGCCGTCCTCGCCCATGAAGTAAGGGGATGCCCGAAACGCAGACGAAACAGGTCGTCGAGGTCGGCTACGGCGGTAACGAGCGCCTCATGATGAACATGGGGCCTCAGCACCCGTCGTCCCACGGCGTCTTCCGGATGATTCTCACGCTCGAGGGGGAGACGGTCGTCGGCGTGGACGCGGTGATCGGCTACCTCCATCGCTGCCACGAGAAGCTCGGCGAGACCCTCACGTACGTCCAGTACCCGTCGATCGCGTCGAAGACCGATTATGTCGCCGCCATGACCTCGGAGCTCGCGTATGTCTCCGCCGTGGAGAAGATCGGGAAGTTCGAGGTCCCCCGGCGCGCGCAATATCTGAGAGTGGTCGCCGCGGAGCTGCAGCGGATCGCGTCGCACTGCCTCTGGCTCGGCACGTGGTGCCTGGACATGGGCGGAGCGCTCGGCGGCGGGGCGACGGTGTTCCTCTACTGCATCCGCGAACGTGAGATGGTCCTCGATCGCTTCGAGGAGTTGACCGGGGCACGGCTGCTCTACGGCTTCCATCAGATCGGCGGCACGCGTTACGACGCCCCGCCGGGCTGGGACAAGAAAGTGCGCGAGACCGTCGACTTCATCGAGGCGCGGATCGACGAGTACGAGGCGATGCTGGACGACAACACCTTCTTCCGCGTGCGAACGCAGGGGGTCGGCGTGATCTCGCGGGAACTCGCCCAGGAGGTCGGAGTGTCGGGGCCGCTCATCCGGGGCTCGGGGGTGAGCTACGACGTCCGGCGGGCCGAGCCGTACTCGTCCTACCAGGACTTCGACTTCGTCGTCCCGGTGGAGACCGCCGGCGACTGCTACGCGCGCTACCGCGTGCGGATGGTCGAGTTCCGACAGTCGATCCGGATCGTCCGCCAGGCCCTCGACGGGCTTCCCGAAGGACCGATTTCATCGCGGCCGGGCGTGAAGTCGGTCGGGCAGGTCCGGGTGCCGAAGGGCGAGGGCTACACGCGCGTGGAGGGGGCGCGTGGCGAGGTCGGCTGCTACATCGTGAGCGACGGCGGGCCGAAGCCATACCGCATGAAGTGGCGGGGCGCCTCCTTCTCGAACCTTGCCGTCTTGCCACACATCGTTCCCGGACACAAGGTTGCGGACGTGGTGGCGATCATGGGCTCGGTGGACCCCGTGTTCGGCGAGGTCGACCGGTGACCAGAGCCCCGCGACGGATGAAACGGGCGACGCGGAGCCGGGTCGCGTCAGTCTCAGGCCACCCTCGGTCCAAGCCGGCCTCACGGACCCCGCTACCATGACACTGCCACCCGCGGCGTGGCACGCGATCGAGGCGTTCATCGTCCTGAACGCCCTGCTCCTGCTGGTCGCGTACGTGACGCTCCTCGAGCGCAAGTTCGCCGCGCGGATGCAGTCGCGGATCGGACCCTACTACGTCGGCCGCCCGCACGGGTGGCTCCAGCCGATCGCCGACGCGCTCAAGCTGATGATGAAGGAGGACATCGTCCCGACCGCCTCCGACCGCTGGGTGTACAACCTGGCGCCGATCGTCTTTCTCGTCCCGTGCCTGCTGATCTTCGCGACGATCCCGTTCGCGCCCGAGCTGGGGGTCGCCGACCTGAACATCGGCGTGCTGTTCTTCCTGGCCGTCTCGTCGCTGGAGATCGTCGGCCTCTTCATGGGCGGCTGGGGGTCGAACAACAAGTACGCGCTGCTCTCCGCAATGCGGGCGGTCAACCAGATCATCTCCTATGATCTCCCCTTCATCTTCGCCGCACTCGTCCCGGTGCTCCTCGCCGGCTCGATGCAAATGTCGGCGATCGTCGCCGCCCAGCAGGGCCTCTGGTTCGTGGCGTACCCGGTTGTCGGCCAGCTCGCTTTCCTCGCCTTCCTGGTCGCGACCCTCGCGGCCGAGAATCGCGTGCCGTTCGACATCCTCGAGGCCGAGTCGGAGCTGGTCGCGGGCTTCCGCGTCGAGTACAGCGGGATGAAGTTCGCGCTCATCCAGCTCGGGGAGTACGCGCACATGCTCGGCACAAGTTTCCTGGGCGCGCTCCTCTTCCTGGGCGGCTGGCTCGGACCCGGGCCCGCGGCGCTCGGGCCGGTGTGGTTCCTGGTGAAGGCGATCCTGATCTTCCTCGTCGTCACGTGGGTGCGCTGGTCTTTCGTGCGGATCCGCGTGGATCAGATCCTGGCGATCTCGTGGAAGCTCCTGCTGCCCGCGACGCTCGTCCTGCTGCTGGCGACCGGACTGGTGGTCGCGGTGCGAGGCCCCGGTGGCGGATAACGGCGGCCGGCCCACGCCGGGGTTCTGGAGAGAGACGGGGCAGCTCGTGGGCGCCATCGGTCGGGCGATGAGCGTCACGCTGCGGAACCTCTTCCGCAAGCCGGTGACGGTCCGCTATCCGGACGTCCAGCGCGCGTACCCGGACCGCTTCCGGGGGATCCTCGCGCTCGCCTACGACAAGGAGACCGGCGAGGAAGCCTGTATCGGCTGCCGCCTGTGCGAGTACATCTGTCCGCCGCAGGTCATCAAGGTGGAGATGCTGAAGGCGGAAAAGCGGAATTTCGCGAAGACCTTCACGCTGGAGCTCTACGCGTGCGAGTTCTGCGAGCTGTGCGTGCAGGTGTGTCCGACCGACGCGATCATCATGATGAAGTCATTCGATCTCGCCGCGACGGACCGACGCGACCTCCTGCTCGACAAGGACCGCCTCCACGCCCTCGGGCTCCAGTTCGAGCCGTCGTGGGCCACGGGCAACCGGCTGCGCGAGATGCAGGCGCCTCCCAAACCGGCCAGGGCCGAGGCCAGGGGAGACGCCAAAGGAGACGCGAAGGAGCCGGCCGAGTGACGCTCGAAACGGTGGGATTCTGGGTGGTAGCCACGGTGCTACTCGCCTCGAGCCTCGCCGTCGTGCTCACCCCGAACCTGTTCCACGCCGTGCTGTACCTCACGGCGGCGCTCGTCGCGACGGGCGTGGTCTTCCTCCTGCTCGAACAGCCATTTCTCTTTGCGGTCCAGCTCCTCCTCTACGCGGGCGGCGTGGTGACGATCGTCGTGTTCGCGATCATGCTGACCGAGCGCCTGGTGGGCGAGCGCATCGCGCAGACGAGCCGCCACGTCGTGAACGGCGCGATCGTCGCTGCGGCGGTCTTCGTCGGCATCGTGGGATTCTTGATCGGGGCCCCGCTGGGGGCCCCACGCCCGGCAGAGACCGTCGATACGACGGCGGCGATCGGCCGCGCCCTGGTGGGGCCCTTCGCCGTCACCCTCGAGCTGCTGGGCGTGCTCCTGGTGGTGGCCCTCCTCGGTGCCCTCTACTTTGCGCGGAGCGAGGAATGATCGGTCTTCCGGCGTACCTGGTCCTGGGGGCGCTGGTGTTCTCGATCGGCCTCTTCGGTGTCTTGACCCGTCGCAACGCCGTCGGCATCCTGCTCGGGATCGAGCTGATGCTCAACGCCGTCAACATCAACCTGGTCGCGTTCGCGCGCTTCAACGGGGACGTGGCGGGGCTGGTCTTCACGCTCTTCACCATCTCCATCACGGTCGCCGAGGTCGCGGTCGGGCTGGCGATCGTCATCGCGATCTTCCGCGTTCGCCGGACCGTCGAGGCGGACCGCCTCGATCTGCTCCGTGGCTAGCGCGATGGCCCCGAGCGTCTGGCTGCCGCTGCTCGTCCTCGGGCTTCCCTTCGTCGCCTTCGTCCTTCTCGCGGTGGTGGCCCCGCTGCGGCGAGTCGGCCCGCGCGCCGGCCTCGTGTCGATCGGCGCGATCGCGCTCGCATTCGGGGCCGCGCTGACCGTCTGGACCGAGGGCTTCGTGAGCGAGACGACGTGGGCGTGGATCCCGGCCGACGGCGGACCGATCGCCACCGTCGGTCTCCTGGTCGATCCGCTGAGCAACGCCATGCTCGTCCTGGTGACGCTGGTGTCGCTGCTCGTTCAGATTTACTCGCTCGCCTACCTCGGCGACGAGCGTCCCGCCTCGCTTGGCCGCTACTACACCTATCAGTCGCTCTTCGCCTTCTCGATGCTCGGCCTCGTGCTGGCCCCGGGCTTCCTCCAGATGTTCGTCTTCTGGGAGCTGGTGGGGCTCTGCTCGTACCTCCTCATCGGCTACTGGTACGAGCGGCCGGCGGCGGCCCGCGCCGCGGTGAAGGCGTTCTGGATCACGAAGCTCGGTGACGTCGGCTTCATCATCGGCATCGTGCTGCTGTGGTCGGCCACCGGGACATTCGAGTTCACGGACCTCTTCGAGAAGGCCCAGGAGCACGCGCTCGCCATCGCGGGGCTGCCGACGATCATGTTCCTCATCTATCTGGGCGCCGTGGGAAAATCGGCCCAGTTCCCGCTGCACGTGTGGCTGCCCGACGCGATGGAGGGGCCGACGCCCGTCTCCGCCCTCATCCACGCCGCGACGATGGTCACCGCCGGCGTCTTCATGGTGACCCGGACGGAGCCGCTGTTCGCGCTGGTCCCCGAGGTCCTGACGCTGATCGCCTGGGTCGGCGCGTTCACGGCCCTGCTCGCCGCGACGATGGCGTGCGTGGAGAGCGACATCAAACGTGTGCTCGCGTACTCGACCATCTCGCAGCTCGGGTACATGATGGCGGCGGCGGGTGCCGGGGCGGCCTACGCGGGTTTCCTGCACCTCCTGACGCACGGCCTGTTCAAGGCGCTCCTCTTCCTCGCCGCCGGCGCCGTGATCCACGCCGTTGGAACCAACGACATCTTCCGGATGGGCGGGCTGTTCCGGGCGATGCCGCAGACCGGCGTCGTCTTCATCGTCGGGACCTTGGCGCTCGCGGGAGTGCCGCCGCTCGCCGGCTTCTACTCCAAGGAGGCGGTGCTCGGCGGCGTGTGGGAGGCCCACCTCACGGGGCCGTTCCTCATGCTGGCGCTGACGGTGCTGCTGACGGCCTTGTATATGTTCCGCGTCGTCTTCATCGCGTTCTTCGGGCGAGCCCATGCGGCCGCCCACCGGCACGAGGCGCCCTGGCTGATGCGCGGACCGCTCTGGCTCCTCGCCGCGCTCACCGTCCTCGTGGGCGTCCGCTTGGCGCTTGGTGGAGCCGAAGGGCACGAGGAGACGCCGGCGTGGCTCGCGCCGCTCTCGGTCGGCCTGGCGTTGGTCGGGTTCGCGTTGGCATGGGCGATGTACCAGCGGCGCGCGATCGACCCCGCCAGCATCGCAGCCGTCCTCGCGCCGATTGATTATCTCGCGCGGCGGCGCTACGGGCTCGACGCGCTCTACGCCGGCCTCTACCGCGGATTCATCCTCGGACTCTCGCGGCTGGTCGGCTGGATCGACCGCTACCTCGTGGACGGTGTCCTCAATGTGCTGACGGCCCTCACGCTGCGCGGTGGCGACGCCCTGCGACGCATACAGAGCGGCCGGGCACAGGACTACGTCTACGGCGTCGCGTTCGGCCTGCTGCTCCTCATCGTCGGGGCCCAGCTGTGGCGGTAACCCTCCCCCTGCTCTCACTCATTACGTGGTCGCCGTTCGTCGGCGCGTTGCTCATCATGTTCACGGCGCGCCACCGCCCGCGTGCCGTGCGGTTGATCGCGACGGTGACGACCGGCATCTCCGCCGCGCTGTCGGTCTGGATCTATGCCACCTATGATCAGGACACCGCCGGGTTCCAATTCTACGAGAAGTTCCCGCTCGTGCCGCCGCTGGGCATCTCGTACGAGCTGGGCGCCGACGGGATCAGCCTCCTGATGGTGCTGCTGACGTCCATCATCATCGGGGCGGGCGTATTCGCGTCGTGGACCGTGACGGTCCGGAGCCAGGAGTTCTACGCGCTGCTGCTGGCGCTCGTCACCGGCGTTTACGGTGTGTTCGTGTCGCTCGACCTCTTCGTCCTGTTTCTCTTCTACGAGCTGGCCGTGCTCCCGATGTACCTGTTGATCGGCATCTGGGGGTCAACGGGCGAGGTGCGCCCCCGCGGCATTTTCGCCTGGGCGTTCCGAGAGACCGGGGTCGGGACGAAGGAGTACGCCGCGATGAAGCTGACCCTGTACCTCCTGTTCGGGTCGGCGTTCATACTGGTCGGGATCCTGTCGCTCTACGTCAACGCCGGGGCCGCCTCGTTCTCGTTCCTCGACTTCGAGGCGACCGCGTTCCCGCGCACGCTCCAGCGTTGGGTCTTCCTCGCGTTCTATGTCGGGTTCGGCATCCTCGCCGGAATCTGGCCGCTCCATACCTGGTCGCCGGACGGGCACGCCTCGGCGCCGACGGCGGTCTCGATGCTCCACGCCGGCGTGCTGATGAAGCTCGGCGCCTACGGGGTCGTGCGCGTGGGGATGGGGCTCCTGCCCGAGGGGGCCGCGGATCTCGCTTGGTTAGTCGGCACGGTCGCGTGTATCAACATCGTCTACGGGGCGCTCTCCTCGATGGCGCAGACGGACCTCAAGTACGTGATCGCCTACTCGTCCGTCTCGCACATGGGGATCGTCATGCTCGGCGCGGCGACCCTGACGGGGGCGGGGCTCAACGGCTCCGTGTTCCAGATGTTCGCCCACGGCGTCATGACGGGCCTCTTCTTCGCACTGGTCGGACTTGTCTACGACAAGACGCACTCGCGCGAGATCGGCAAGATGGGCGGGTTCGGCAAGACTATGCCGGGGATCGCCACCGCGTTCACGATCGGCGGCCTCTCCTCGCTCGGCCTGCCGGCCACCGCCGGCTTCGTCGCCGAGCTCATGACGTTCCTCGGCGCCTGGCGCTCTGCCCACCGCTGGTGGCTCTTTCCGGCCGTCGCCGGCACGTTCCTGACGGCGGTGTACGTGCTGCGCGTCGCCAAGCAGATCTTCTGGGGACCGCCCTCCAGCCACTTCCACGACCTCCAAGACGCGCGCGGGCCCGAGTGGGTCGCGCTCGTGGTTTTGGTCTTCGTGCTCGTCCTCTTCGGCATGGTGCCGGGGCTGGCGATCGCGCCGATCGACACCGCGACGGTGCCGCTGCTCGCCCGGATCACGAGTCCGTGAGCGCGTTCACCCTCGAGCTCGGCCTGGGCGCCGTCATGCTCCTCGTGTTCGGCGGCAGCCTGACCGCCCGCGGGGCCGATCGCCGCTGGATCGCCTGGCTGGCAACCGCGGGCATCCTGGTCCTCGGAATCGTCAGCGCGCTCGTGAAGCCGACGCCGCCCGCTCTCTCCGGCATGTTCGTCCTGGACGGGCTCGCGATCTTCGCCAAGCGGCTCTTCCTGGCCGCGACCTTCATCGGGCTCCTCGCCGGCATCGCCGCCGACGCCGTCGCGTGCGGACGGCGCGCCGGCGAGTATCATCTGCTGATCCTGTCCTCCCTGCTCGGCATGCTGGTCCTGGTGTCGGCCCGCGATCTGATCCTCCTCTTCGTGGCTTTCGAGCTGATGTCGATCCCGCTCTACGTGCTGGCGGGCTTTCTCAAGCGCCAGGACGAAGCAGTCGAAGCGGCGCTCAAGTTCTTCCTGGTCGGCAGCGTCTCCTCCGCCGTGATGGCGTACGGGCTCTCGTTCGTGTACGGGGCCGCGCGCACGACCGACCTGGCGCGGGTCGCGCAGGCATTTACTCCGGGCCAGCCGCTCCTGCTCCTGGGGCTGCTCGCCGTGTTCGCGGGCTTCGCGTTCAAGATTGCGGCGTTCCCGTTCCATATGTGGGTGCCCGATACCTACGAGGCCGCCTCGACACCGTTCGTGGCGTGGCTCTCCGTCGCGCCGAAGGCGGCGGGTTTCGTCGCGCTGTTCCGCGTGTACTTCGAGGGTATGGGCGACCGGGTGGCCACGTGGGTCCCGATCGCCGCTGGCCTCGCGGCGATCACGATCGTCGCGGGAAACCTGATGGCGCTCCCGCAGCAGAACACCAAGCGCCTCCTGGCGTACTCGGGCATCGCCCACATCGGCTACATGCTCGTGGGCTTCGCGGCGGCGTCGGCGTCCGGCACGGCGATGGTGCTCTTCTACCTGGTCGCCTACGTCTTCGGGAACATGGGCGCGTTTCTCGTCGTCGAGGCCGTCGCGCGCTCCGAGCGCTCGGAGGCGACCGCCGCGCTGCGCGGCCTGGCGCAGCGCTCACCCCTGCTGGCCCTCGCGATGCTGCTATTCCTCCTTTCGCTGGGGGGTATCCCGTTTGTGGCCGGGTTTTGGGCGAAGCTCTACGTGTTCTGGGCCGCTGCTGCCGCCGGGCTCTACTGGCTCGTGCTCCTCGGCGCCGTCCTGACCGTCGTCGCCCTCTTTTACTACTTGATCGTCGCGAAACGGATGTACATCGAGGCGCCGGACGCCTCCGCCGGTCGGATCCCCCTCCCCGGCACCCTCGCCCTGGCTGTAATTCTCTGCGCTCTGGTCGTGGTAGGGCTCGGGCTCTACCCGAAACCAATCGTCATGGCGGCCTTGCGAGTCGCCGCACCGTTGTTCTAGGGCCGCTGGAGTTTCCGGGACTATATTTGTAAATGCGCGAAATGGTGTAGCTTTATTCTTTACTCTTGACGCTTCGCGCTATGAAAGCGTATGGTCATGTACCAACTGGTCAGTACATATGACAACCAAGGCGACCGAAATCGGAACCAAGACACGAGACGGGCGCTCGACGCGCGAGGCGATCCTCGAGGCAGCGAGCCGCCTGATTCACGTACACGGCTACAACCACACCTCTCTCGATGACGTGCTTCGAGAGAGTGGCGTCGGGAAGGGCAATTTCTACTACCACTTCAAGAGCAAAGAAGAGCTCGGTTACGCCATCCTGGATCAGATCATCGCCTCGTTCCTCGAGCGGACGCTCGAGCCGTGCTTCGCCGACCCCGAGGGGCGGGCGCTCTCGCAGATCCGCTGCTTCATCGACCGTGTTCTCGAGGCGCAGCGCGAAAGTAACTGCGTCGGCGGTTGTCCGCTCGGTAACCTCGCCTCGGAGCTGTCCGACGTCCACGAGGGGTTCCGCGCGCGTCTCGCGTCTGTGTTCGCCGCATGGCGGGAGCGACTCACGCTGGCGCTCCGGACAGAGCAACTCCGGGGTGACGTGGACAGCGCATGCCGACCCGGGGCGGTCGCCGATTTTCTCGTCGCGTCCCTGGAAGGCGCGATTCTGCTCACGAAACTGACTAAGGACATCGCCGTCATGGAGCAGTGCGTGGCGGAGATGAAGCGCTATTTGTCTCTGTTCGAGCCGAGGGCATGACTGTCATGGACAGGACGAAAACCGATGGCGACGCGGCCCTGGTCGAGGCGCTGCGCCGCGAGGATCCCGAAGCCCCCGAGTTGCTAGTCGACACCTTCGGCGATCGCGTGTACCGGCTCGCGCTCCGTATCACGGGATCGAAGGAGGACGCGGAGGAGGTGGCACAGGACGCCCTCTGGACGGCCGCCCGCAAGATCTCGACCTTCAAAGGGGAGTCCGCCTTCGGGAGCTGGCTCTACCGCATCGCCGCCAACGCCGCGTATCAAAAGCTGCGGGCGCGCCGATCGAAGGCTCACGAGATCGCGATCGAAGATGTCCTGCCTGCGTTCGACGACGCCGGCCGGCACTTCGAGCCGATGGCCGACTGGTCCGAGCGGGTGGACGAGCAGGCCCTGCAGGGCGAGTTGCGCCGCGTGCTGGGCGCTGCGATCGACGGGTTGCCGCCCGACTACCGCACCGCGCTCGTCCTTCACGACGTGGAGGGCCTGTCGAACCCCGACATCGCGGAGGCGCTCGGTATCAGCCTGCCCGCGGTGAAGTCCCGGGTCCATCGCTCGCGCCTCTTCGTTCGCAAGCAGCTCGCCGACTACATGAAGACGGTGTGAACACCCCCGGCGCTGGCTCGCACGAGTTGACGCGGAGCGTCGGCCTGTGCTCTGATGGGTCCTCGTCCAAGTTGGCGGTCGAGAAAGGCCTGGGACCATGGAAGCCGTGATCGCGACCGGAGGCAAGCAGTACCGCGTGGCGCCGGGACAGCTCATCTCGGTCGAAAAGCTGCCGGGCGAGAAGGGAGCGGCCGTCGAGTTCCGATCCATCCTGCTCGTCACCCGTGACGGCGAGGTCATTGCCGGCGAGAAGGCACTGAGCCAGGCGAAGGTCTCGGGCGAGGTCGTGGCCCAGGGGCGCCGTCGGAAGGTGTCGGTCGTGAAGTTCAAGCGACGGAAGAACTATCGCCGGAACCGGGGTCATCGCCAGGCGGCGACGACGGTCCGTATCACGACGATCGAGGTCTAGGGCGAGATGGCTCACAAGAAGGGCGTCGGTAGCTCGCGGAACGGACGGGATTCGAACGCACAAATGCTCGGTGTCAAGCGCTTCGCCGGCCAGTTCGTAACGGGCGGCTCCATCCTCGTCCGTCAGCGCGGCACGCGGTTCAAGCCCGGGTCGAACGTCGGGCTCGGCTCCGATGACACCCTCTTCGCGAAGGTGGACGGCTATGTGCGGTTCGAGCGGCGCGGGGATTCGCGCTACGTGAGCGTCGCCTCCAACCCGATGTGACGTCCGGCGGGCCGCCCGGCCCGCGGTGCCTGGCATGTTCGTCGACGAGATCGATGTCTTCGTCAAGGGCGGCGACGGGGGCGCCGGCTGCGTCAGCTTCCGCCGCGAGAAGTATGTCCCCTACGGCGGTCCCGACGGTGGCGACGGTGGTGGTGGCGGGAGCATCTGGCTCGAGGCCGATCCCGCTCTGACGACTCTCCTCGACTACCACTACAAACGGCACTACCACGCCGAGCGCGGCACCCACGGCCAGGGCTCGAACCGTCACGGCGCCAGCGGCGAGGACATGGTTCTGAAGGTGCCGCTCGGCACTGTCGTCGCCGACCGCGACACCGGCGAGCACCTCGGCGACTTGACGACTCGGGGTCAGCGTCTGCTCGCGATTCGCGGAGCGAGGGGCGGCCGGGGCAACGCGCGCTTCGCCACCTCCACCAACCAGGCGCCCCGTCGCGCGGACCTCGGTCGACCCGGACCCGAACGCTGGCTCCACCTGGAGCTCAAGCTCCTCGCCGACGTCGGCGTCATTGGCTTCCCGAACGCCGGGAAATCCACGCTCGTCTCCCGCCTCTCAGCCGCGCGCCCGAGGATCGCCGACTATCCGTTTACGACGCTCGAGCCCACGCTCGGCATCGTGCGCGTGGACGACGACCGGTCGTTCGTGATTGCCGACCTGCCCGGGCTGATTCCGGGCGCCGCCGAGGGCAGAGGACTCGGGCATCAGTTCCTCCGCCACACGGAGAGAACGCGCCTCCTCTTGCACATGCTCGACCTGGACCCACAGGCGGGCCGCGATCCGATCGATGACCTCCAGGTGATCGACCGGGAGCTTGCCGCATTCTCGGCCGATCTGGCGGCGCGCCATCAGATCATCGTCGGCAACAAAGCTGACCTGCCGGACGCGGCTCCGAACCGCGAGCGGGTCGAGCAGTTCTGCGCCTCGAACGGCCTGACGCTCTTCGTGATCTCGGCCGTCACCGGGAGCGGTCTGGCGGATCTGGTGCGGGCAGTCGCCTCACACCTGGAATCAATCTCGCCGACGCTGGCCGCGGACGGCGGGGCCCCAGCCCCGCGACGTCCTGCGGCTCGCCAACCATGAACGCTGCGCGCAGGCTCGGGCGAGTGCGCCGACTGGTTGTGAAGGTCGGCAGCGGTCTCGTGACCACGCCGGGCGCCGGTGCCGCGCCCGAGCGTATCGAGACGCTCGCCGCCGACATCGCCTCGATCCGCGAGGGACGGCGGATCGTGCTGGTGACCTCGGGCGCGATCGCGAGCGGCACGGCGCGCCTCAAGCTCCCGGAGCGACCACGCTCCATTCCCGAGAAGCAGGCGGCGGCCGCGGTGGGCCAGTCCGTGCTGATGTGGCAATACGAGGCCGCCTTCGGACGCCACCAGGTGCAGGTGGGCCAGGTGCTCCTCACCGCTCAGGACATCAGCGACCGCGCGCGGTATCTCAACGCGAAGAACACGCTCCTGGCGCTTCTGAAGTTCGATGTCCTTCCGATCGTCAACGAGAACGACACCGTCGCGGTCGAGGAGATCAAGGTCGGCGACAACGACAACCTGAGCGCGCTGGTCGCCTCCCTGATCGACGCCGACCTCCTGGTGCTCCTCACCGATGTCGATGGGCTGTACACCGACGACCCCACCGTGAACACGGGCGCCCGGAAGCTCGACACCGTGGAGGCGGTCACGGACGAGATCGCACGCTTCGCACGCGACCGCGCGGATCGCATCTCGGTCGGCGGAATGGCGACGAAGCTCCAGGCGGCGCGGAAAGCGGCGGCCGCCGGGGTGCCGATGATCATCGCCAGCGGTCGTGAGCCCGGCGTGCTGCGGCGCATCGTCGCCGGCGAGCCCGTCGGGACCTACTTCGCGCCGAAGGCCGACCGCCTGGGCGCCCGGAAGCGCTGGATCGCGTTCGCCGTCCCGCCGCAGGGATGGCTCACGGTCGACGCGGGCGCACTGGCGGCATTAACTCAGCGTGGCAAGAGCCTCCTGCCTTCAGGCATAGTCGAGGTCGAGGGGGACTTCGCCTCGGGTGAGGTGGTGGCCCTCCTGGGGGGCGCCGGGAGCAAGGAGTTCGCGCGCGGCGTCGTCAACTTCGATGCGGCGGAGCTGCGCAAGATCCGGGGGGCGAAGACGCAAGAGATCGAGCAGCGGCTCGGGTACAAGAGCTTCGACGAAGTGATCCACCGTGACAACCTGGTGATCTTCTAGAGGATGCCTATGGACGCCCGGACCCTCATCCAGACTCGCGCGCGGGCGGCGCGCGAAGCCGCGCGCGCCCTGGCGCTCTGCCCGACCAAGACCAAGAACGACGCGCTGGCCCAGATGGCGCGGGGGCTCGTGGAGAAGAGCGAGGTGCTGCTCGAGGCCAATCGGGCCGACCTCGAGCGCGCGCGTGGTCGGGTGACGAACGCGTTTCTCGATCGTCTGACGCTTACCGAGGCGCGGGTCGAGGAGATGGCGCAGGGGCTCCGGGAGATCGCCGCGCTTCCGGATCCCGTCGGGGCCGTCGTCGAGTCGTGGCGCCGTCCGAATGGCATCGAGATCTCGCGCGTCCGCGTGCCGCTGGGGGTGGTCGCATTCATTTACGAGTCCAGGCCGAACGTCACGGCTGACGCCGCGGGCCTCTGTGTGAAGGCGGGCAACGCGGTCGTGCTGCGTGGCGGCAGCGAGGCGATCGAGTCCAATACCGCCATCGCGGCGGTGCTCGCGAAGGCCCTGGAAAAGGTGGGGGCCCCCGCCGACGCGATCCAGTTCGTCGACACCACGGACCGGGCCGCCGTGGCCGCGCTGCTCGAGCTCGACGGGCTCGTGGATCTCGTCATCCCGCGCGGCGGCGAGGAGTTCGTGCGGTGGGTGAGCGAGCGCTCGCGCGTGCCCGTGCTCAAGCACGACAAGGGCCTCGTGCACGTCTTCGTGGACGCTGGCGCCGACACCGCGATGGCCATAGGGATCGTGGTCAACGCGAAGGCACAACGGCCGAGCGTGTGCAATGCGCTCGAGACGCTCCTGGTGCACCGCGACATCGCGCCGGGTCTCCTGCCGGCGCTGGCGGCGCGCCTCGCCGAAGCCGGCGTTGCGCTCCGCGGGTGTCCGCGCACGGTCGCCCTGGTTCCCGGGGCGAGCCCGGCGACGGAGGCCGATTGGGATACCGAGTATCTCGACCTGGTCCTCGCGATCCGCGTGGTTGACGACCTCGACGCGGCGATCCGCCACATCCAGCGCCACGGGACGGGCCTGGCGGAGGCGATCGTGACCAATGACCGCGCCCATGCCCGCCGGTTCGCGCGCGAGGTCGACGCGGCCGCCGTCCTGGTGAATGCGTCGACGCGGCTGGTGGACGGCAACCAGTTCGGCATGGGCGCCGAGATGGGTATCTCGACCTCCCGCGTGCACGCCCGCGGGCCGGTCGGGGTGCGGGAGCTGACGACGACGAAGTTCATCGTGCAGGGCGACGGGCAGGTGCGGGACTAGGTGCCGCTCCGGACCGCATCGGCTCTGAGCTAGGCGTGGCGCGCACGGCCGTCTTCGGCGGGTCCTTCAATCCGATCCACTACGGGCACTTGCTGCTCGCCGACGAAGTTCTGGATGCGCTCGGGCTCGACCGGGTGCTCTTCGTGCCCGCCGCGCAGCCGCCGCACAAGCCGAACGCGCAACTCGCTCCCGCGCAGGACCGACATGCGATGGTGCAGCTCGCGATCGCAGGTCATCCGAAGTTCGCCGTCTCCGACCTCGAGCTGCGCCGCTCCGGGCCCTCGTACACCGTGGATACGCTCGACGCGCTCCGCATCCCGCGCGAGGAGCTGTTTCTGATCGTCGGGTCGGAGACGTTCCTCGACCTGCTCACGTGGCGGACGCCGCGGCGCGTCGCCGGGCTCGCGCAGATCGTCGTCGTGCCGCGCGCGGGCAGCGCCTTCGATCCCGAGAGCGCGGCAGTCCGGAAGGTCGTGCACGAGATCCGCGACGAGCCGCTGATCGTCCGCGCGATCTCGCTGCCTATCTCGGCGTCGGATCTCCGGCGCCGGGTGCGCGAGGGGCGCTCCATCGCGTACCGGCTCCCCGAGGCGGTCGCCGCGTACATCCAGGCCAACCGGCTCTACCGCGCCGACGGGTCGTGACGACGACGTCGGCGGAATGGAAAGCGCGCCGCGCCGCGCGCGCGGCGCTGGACAAGCGGGCCGGCGACCTCGTCGTGCTCGACGTGCAACGCGTGTCGAGCGTCACGGACTACTTTCTCATCTGCAGCGGCAAATCGACGACCCATCTCCAGACGATTACCGACGCGATCCGCGGCGAGCTCAAGGGGGAAGGGGTGCAGCTGCGGCACGCCGAGGGCGTCGCTGAGAGCGGCTGGATCCTCCTCGACTACGGCGACGTCCTGATGCACGTGTTTCTCGAGGAGACCCGCGCCTACTACGCGCTCGAGCGCCTGTGGGGCGACGCGCCGGTCGTGCCGCTCGACGGCTCGTGATCAGGGCATGCGCGTGCGGCGCGAAGGGGTTGCGCGCTTCCGGGACGCGTGCTAGCGTTCATCTCTTGAGTGCGCGCCATCGTGATAGGGAAGGAGGTCCAGATGCGAAAGGATCGGCTCGCGTACTTCAAAAAGCGCCTCGTCGAGAAGCAGCGGCAGCTGACCGAGGAGGTCGGGCGAACCGCCCTCTACGTAAAAGATCAGGAAGACGACTCGATCAAGGACCTCGGCGACCAAGCGAACACCGCGTATACGAGGGAGTTTTTCTTCGAGCTGGGCAACGGCGACCGGCGCCTTTTGCGGGACGTCGTGTCGGCGCTCCAGAAGCTGGACGACGGCGCGTTCGGCTCGTGCGAGCGGTGCAGCGAGCCGATCTCCGAGAAACGGCTCGAGGCGCTGCCCTTCGCGCGCCATTGCATCGGCTGCCAGCGGGTGATCGAGGAAGAGGAGCGGATGGCCACGGGCTAGCCGTGCGCGATCCCGTCGCGCCTCCGCTCGTCGCTCTACACGAGTCACCGCGTCCGTGAAGTGGCCAGTCTCCGTCCGCGCTCTCCTGTCCCTCGGCCCGACGCTCACGGGCCTTTTCAACTTCCGCATGGCGCCGGGGGCCGCAGCGGACGATGCGGCGACGACCGAGCTCCTGCAGCGCGCCCAGGATGCGCGCCGGCTGAGCCGCAACGACGAAGCCAGGACTCTGTACCGGCTCCTCCTGCAGTCGCACCGCGGGCACCTCGGGGCGCTCCGGGGCCTCCGCGACCTGGCGGCCGAGACGGGCCGGTGGCCCGAGGCCCTCGAGGCGCAGCAACGGGTGCTCGGGACCGTCGGCTCGACGGAACGGTCGCCGGAGACGGAATGGCTGGCCGTCATCTACTACGAGCTCGGCCGCGCCGAGGTGGCGCGCGCCAACGCCAGTGCGGCCCTCGGGCACTTCAGGAGTGCCGCCCGGGCCGACCGTCTCTTCCTTCCGGCGGCGCTCGCGCTGGGCGACGCCTACGAGCTGACGGGAGACCACCGCGAAGCAGTGCGCGCTTGGGAGCGCGCCGCCGAGGTGTTCCCGGCGCTGCCGCTCCTCGCCCGGCTCGAGCGGGCATATCGGCAAGAGGGCCGGCCGAGCCGCATGATCGCGCTCTACCGAGCGGCGGTCGAGCGGGCGCCAGACGATCTCGCCCTCGCCGTGGCGCTCGGCCGGGTCTTCTTCGAGCTGGAGATGCTCGACGAGGCGGCGGACCAGCTAGAGAAGGTCGAGGTGCGCGTGCCCAGCTCGCCCGTCGTCCACGCGCTCCTCGGCGCCGTCTTCGAGCGGCGCGGGCAGACCCGCGAGGCCTTTGAGGAATATCGCCGCGCCCTGCAACTCGGGCACGCGTTCGACTGGCCGCATCGATGCGAGGCGTGCGGGGCCGGAGGACCGATGTGGCAGGACCGCTGCGCCCAGTGCCAGCGCTGGAACACGCTGCGCCCAGTTCGCGCGTAGTCTTGGCATCCATGCCCTCGGGCTTCACCCTGGCCGCGCTCGATCTCGTCTTTCCCGCTTTCTGCTCGATCTGCGAGGGCACCCTCGGCGCCGGCCGGCAGGATCCCCTCTGTGGGCGCTGCTGGGGCGCGATCACCCGTCTCGGACCTCCCGGATGCTACGCGTGCGGCCTATCGTCGCCGACGCGCGCGCCGTTCGATCGGTCGCCGGCTGCGGAGCACAGGTGGGTAGGGGCGGCAGGCCCGAGCGAAGTGGGGTTTTCTGAGCGCGGGCCTGCCGCCCCTACCCACCTCTGCGGGGCCTGCACGGTGGACCGGCCGGAGTACGACTACGCGCGGTCGGCGGCGGTCTACGAGGGAGCGCTTCGGGAAGCGCTCCACGCCTTCAAGTTCTCCGGCAAGCGCGCGTTGGCGGGGCCACTCGGCGATCTCGCGGTAGAACAGTGCGTCGCATCGCTGCTGGAAGGCATCGAGGCAGTCATTGCAGTGCCCCTGGCGCGTGAGCGGGAGCGCGAGCGCGGCTTCAATCAGGCCGCGCTCCTCGCCCAGCGGATTGCGAAGCGACTCGGCGTTCCGACCAGGCCTCGCTGGCTCGCGCGGGTGCGGGCCACCAGGCCGCAGAGCGACCTCCCTGCGGCGGAACGCCGAGTGAACGTGCGTGGCGCGTTCCGGGCGTCGCGCGCCGTCGCGGGCCGCCACGTCCTCGTCGTGGACGACGTTCTCACAACCGGCGCAACGCTCGGCGAGTGCGCTCGGGCGCTGCGCGACAGCGGGGCCCGGCGTGTGGGGGTTCTAACAGTTGCTCGCGTCCTCCACGCGGCCGTATAATTCGTCGACAACGGACGTCCCACAGTCCCCACAAGGAGCTCGTCCATGAGTGTTCGCGTCGGTGTCAACGGATTCGGTCGGATCGGGC
>WNEY01000023.1_pt1 | contig 64945 bp, 63 predicted proteins | sample 5400531 | NCBI WGS metagenome assembly WNEY01 (sample SAMN13153338, study PRJNA577476) | soil metagenome | isolation source: 200 cm saprolite under Douglas fir tree site 1 | place: USA:California | collected 2015-04-18 | reverse complement strand
GTTGAAGCAGCAGAATACGAAGCCTTGGTCGGGCGGCCCGAGGTCGCTTCGCGGCGCGACATAGGCCGAAATGCGCCTAGTCGCGTCGTTCACGTGGTAGCAGTCCGGCAGGTGCACGATCTTCTCGGTGAAGAACCGCCGTTGGTCGAACGGCAGCACCGTCTCGTCGGCGAGAATGTAATCCATATGCGCGGCTCCGGTCGTTCCCGCATATCCCAGGTAGTTGACCTGGATGGGCGCGGGGCGATAGGCCAAGACGCCGGGCCGAAAACCCTCGGTCAAGCCGTTCAAATCGACGGCGATGTGCACCCGGCGATCGTTGATGAGTTTGGCGATGTTGCGATCGGAATCGAACGCGACGTCGTGGAAATGGTCGAGCGCGTCGATCATGCGTTTGCGAATGTGGCTTTCGTCATCGAGCCCGAAAGACACGCCGATGATCTCGAAACGCGTGCGGTCGTGGCGCTCGAGCAGTTCGGCGATGGCCACCCCGACGGCGTGATGGCGAAAATCCGAAGACAGATATGCAATCCGCAGCTTGTCGGCCGACATGACGTTGGAATGGACGAACGGCTTCGGCGCCCCGGCCACCACATCGCGCGTCAAATTCCGGGCGGCTTTCAGTTGATCGTGCAGATCGAGCTCGAGGCCGATGGATGCGAAGGAATGTACGAAATTTCCCGCCGCAATGGAATTTCGCAGCGCGCCGGTGAGCTTGTCGGCTTGCGCCCAGTCGGCCACGGCCAACCGGCAATAGGCAAGTTCACCGAGTGCGCGCATGTCGCCGAGCACCGACGCCCGCTGGTAGCTGTCGATGGCGCGCGCGAGATGGCCCAGCGTCAAGAGCGATTTGCCACGGTTGAAGAGCGCGTCGGCGTCGTCCGGCTTGGCGGCGAGGACGCATTCGTAGGCGGTGATCGCTTCGTCGTGACGCCGCAGCTTTCGCAGCGCCTCGCCGCGATGCTTGAGCAATTCCGGCTGACCGGGAGCAAGCGCAAGCGCCTTGTCGAAGGTCGCGAGCGCGTCCTGGTCGCGACCGAGCAACAGCAAGGCATTGCCGTAGCCGTCGAGCCACAAGACGTTGTCCGGTGCAGCTTGGACGGCCTTGCCGAAACTGTGAAGGGCTTCTTCGTAACGCCCGAGCTCTATCAGCGCGAGCCCGCGATTGCCGAGGATCATGGGATGGTCGCCTCGCACCTCGATCGCGCGATCGAAGGTCGCGAGTGCCTCGTCGGCGCGATAGAGCAGCATCAGCGTATTGCCGCGGCTGATGAGCGCCTCCAGGTGATCCGGCTTGATCGCAAGCGCCCGGTCGAAGGCTTCGAGCGCCTCGTCCAGGCGATCGAGCCGCACCAACACATTGCCGCGGCAGCTGAGCGCGGCGAGAAGATTGGGGTTGACGGCAAGCGCCTGATCGAAAGCCGCAAGGGCCTCCTCGCAGCGCCTGAGCACGAGCAGCGCGCTGCCGCGCTTGCAGTGGGCCTCGAGATGGTCTGGCTTAATGGCGAGCGCCTTGCCGTAGGCCACGAGCGCTTCGTCATGACGAGCGAGAGCCGCCAGCGCGGCGCCGAAATTGCACAGGGCGTCGACCGATCGGGGATTCATTTTCAGTGCGGCGTCGATTAAGCGAAGCGCCTCGGCTGCGTTGCCCTGCTGCTGCCGCAGGACGCCCAGCAGGTGCAAGGCGTCGAAATGGTCGGGTTTGGCCTCGAGAATCACGGCATAGTGGCTTTCCGCCTCGGCCAGCAGCCCGCGCCGATGCAATGCGACGGCGCGTTCGACGACCGCCGCCCAATCGCTCTCAGCATGTGCCAACGATGACGGCATTTGATACCTACGTGCTCGGCGCGACGCGGAAGCCGCGCGGGCGCTCGCCGCGCCGATAGATGTCCCACATCGTCGCATAGGCCGCCTCGACGTGGCGGCGGAAACGATCGCTGTCGAACAGCGGGCAGTTGAGTCTGTTGTCCGCGAGCTTGCGCCGAATCGATGACCGGAGCACGGGGTCGCCGGCGAGCTTCAACGCCAGGGCCTCGTACTCTTCGAGGCTCGCCGTCACCAGCTCCGGCAGGCCCGCGGCCTTGAGTAGGCTCGCCCCGACGCGACCGGCAAAGGCGTCGCCCTGGCAGGTGACAACCGGCAGCCCGGCCCACAGCGCATCGCACGCCGTCGAGTGCGCGTTGTAGGGAAGCGTATCGAGGAACAGATCCGCGGCGCGATGGCGGGCGAGGTGGTTCTCGATGCGGCCGGCATAGGGCGCAAATACCAGGCGATCGGGCGCAATGCCGCGCGCCGCGGCCTCCCGCCGAAGGTTCAATTGCGCAAGATCGTTCGTCTTCGAGAGCCACAGGACGCTGCCCGGCACCTGCGCGAGCAGCCGCATCCAAACGTCGAATACGGTCGCGGAAATTTTTGAACTCTTGTTGAAGCAGCAGAATACCGGGGCTTGCTCGGGGAGCGAGAGCTCGCTTCTTGTCGGGGTTTGCGGCGATGTACGCCTGGTCGTATCGTTGGCGTGGTAGCAATCCGGCAGATGCACGATCCTTTCGGTGAAGAACGGCTGCTGATCGAACGGCAGCACCGTCTCGTCGGCGAGGATGTAGTCGATGAAGTCGGCGCCGGTCGTTGCCGGATAACCGAGATAGGCGACTTGGACCGGCGCCGCGCGATAAGCCAAGACGCGCTGACGGGAGCCTTGCGTCGGACCGTTCAGATCGACGGCGATGTGTACCGCGGAATCGTTCAACAACTTGGCGATGCTCTCGTCAGTCTCGGCTGCGACGTCATGGAAGCGATCGAACGAGCGGACGATGCGCGCACGTATTTGGCTGCCGTCGTTCGGGCTCAGCGATACCCCGATGATCTCAAGACGCGCACGGTCGTGACGCTCGAACAGCTCGGCGATCGTCGATGCGACCGCGTGCTGGCGAAAGTCCGATGACACATATGCAATTCGCAGCTTGTCGGATCGAACGACGGTCGAATGTGCGAACGGCTTCGGTGCGCTAGGCAGGCTGACTCGAAGAAAGTTCGTCGCGGCTTTCAGCTGGTCGCGGGGATGGAGCCCGAAAACCACGGATACGAAGGGATAGATGAAATCCCCCGCAGCGATGCGCGCGCGCAACACGCCCGCGAGCTCGCTGGCTCGGGCCCAGTCGGCAACCGTCAATTGGTAAAGCGCGAGTATGCTGAACGCCCGCGCATTGTTGAGGGCCCAAGCCTGTTCGAAGCTTTCGAGGGCCTCTTCGAGCCGGTCGAGGGACCAAAGCGTATTGCCTCGAATGTAGAGCGCCTCCGCGTCGCGCGAATTGACGGCTAGCGCCCTGTCGCAAGCATCCAGCACCTCGTCCTGACGCCCGAGTGCTACGAGTGCCACGATGCGATTGCTGAGAGCGAAGGGGTCGTCAGGTTTGATCTCGATCGCCTTGTCGAAGGCCGCGAGCGCCTCGTGGGGGCGACAGAGGTGCAACAGAGCAACGCCGCGACTGACGTGGGCATCGGGGTGATCTTCCTTGACCGCGAGTACGCCGTCGAAGACTTCTAGCGCTTGCGGGACGCGACCGAGATTGATCAGTGCAATCCCGCGGTTGATGCGCGCTTCGAGGTGCTGCTCGTTGATGGCGAGTGCGGCGTCGAAGTCGGCAAGCGCTTCCTGGGGGCGACCGAGATGCACGAGCGCAATGCCGCGGCTGACCAGCGCTTCGCCGCGGTCCCGCTTTGTGGCGAGTGCCTGGTCGTAGAGGGCGAGCGCTTCTTCGTGCCGTGCGAGACTATCGAGCACCGCGCCGAAGGTGCGCATCGAATCGCCGGTTTGGGAGTTTACTTTCAGTGCCTCGCCGATCAGCCTGAGAGCCTCGATGCTGTCGCCCTGCTGCTGTCGCAAGACACCGAGCCGATGCAGCGCGTCGAAATGATCGGGTCTTGCCTTGAGAATCGCGGTGTAGAACTTCTCGGCCTCGGCCAGCATTCCCAGCTTATGAAACTTCACTGCGCATTCGGCGGCCTCCGCCACGACGGTGTCCTCGCGTGTCGATGCTCCTGCCATAGCCGACGCCGGATGATTCTGCGGAAAAACTCACGTTGGTTCAGTCGGTTGGTCTAAACAATTATGGTTAATTGAGTGTTATTGTCGCAGCTTCCCGGGGATCAGGAGAGCGAGCATTCCCCGCATCTCGTCAGCGAGCGGGGAGCAAACGGCGCCGGCTCACGGTCAACTGAGCAGGCCGGCTGCGATCTGACGATTGATGTCGATGAGCGCTTCGAGCTTCTCGCGGTCCGGTTGGCCGGTCAGATCGACCGTCTTATTGAACACGAACAGGCCGAGACTGGCGACGTTCTGACGGATTTCCTTCGGAAGCGGATTGTCGACGTTCGTCACCGCGGAAAACAGCATCACCCAGAGCTTACGGTTGTAGATCAGCGCCCGGTCGAAATCGTCGCGCTCGTGGTCATCCCACTTGTCGACCACGGCCTGCATTTGCGAGGCCGCCAGTAGCAGCAGATCCGCCTCGAGTTCACGCGGACTGCAGGTCTGAGTCGCGATTTTCCTGTACGCCTGCGCCGCGTTTTGCATGTTCGAGAACTTTCTGCTCGTACGCGACCAGTCGCTTGGCTTCTTTCAGGGCCTTGTACATCTCCCCTGTTAAAATCCGGTTATTTATGGCCTCGATGTAGGGCCATATGGTCGGCGCCGCTTGAATAATGTCGCTTACCAACGCGAAGTAGATGTCGTGATGCGCGCGCGGATCGCGCGAAGTGTACATCAACTGGACGGCAAGGTAGATGCGCTTCGCTGGCGAGTCGGCACGCTCGGGCGTCATGATGTCGCGTTCGCGCAAGATCGGAGCCGTACCCTGGATGACCAGGCGCGTTCGCTGATCGCCGTTGGTAACGACGCTTTCACCGACGATTATCCGCTCGCCGGGCTTCAGCTCGACCTTAAGTGCCATGACGGTCTCCGCGCCCACGCGTCGACGGCAATGGTTTCGAACGATCGTTGACAAAAGGTGAACGCAGGCGCAGCACGTGTCTCCCGCGGCGTCACGATTTGAAATTATTCACCTAGCGGAACAGCCGTAGCACGTTCTGATCCGCCTGGGTGGCGAGCGAGAGCGCGGTGGAGGACAGCGACTGGCGCGTCTGCAGCGCGAGCAGGCTGGCTCCCTCCTGGTTGGCGTCGGCCAAGGTCAAGTCGTTGGTGCCGGTCTGCAGCGTGTTGATTGTCTGTTTGGTGAAATCGGTGCGATCCTGGATCACCGCCACGTCGGCGGTATAGTTCGAACTCTGGTTCTGCAGGGTGGCGAGTGCATTGTTGATGTTGGCCATCGCGGTGTTGATGTCATAGCTGGTCTGGAACGAGTTCGTCGAGCCGACGACGCCGAGGCCGATGGAGGTGTCGTTGTTGCCGGCGACGACGAGCTTGGTGGTGGCCGACTGGTTCATGATTACGGTCAGGCTTTGGTTGTTCAACAGACTGATGCCGTTGAAGGCGGAATCTGCAGCCATCTGGTCGATCTGAGTTCGCAGCGCGTCGAACTGCGCGGCCAACGACGTGCGCGCCGCGCTGGTCGCTCCGGTGGAGGCGGCGGTATTGTTGATGGGGCCGTTGCTGGCGGTGGCGTTGAAACCGAGATTCAGCAGGGCGGTGGTGCTGGCGCTGTTGGTCGTGATGGTGATCGCGGCGGCGCCGGTCGCCCCTTCCAGGAGGATCCTGCCGTCACCGGACAGCTCGGCCCGGTCCTTGCTGTTGCCGGTGGTGCCGCCCTGGTTGATGAAGTTGATGAGACTTTGGACCGTCTGGGTGACGGAGGTGGTGAAGGTCGTCGTGTTGGTGGTGCCGTCGTTGACGGTGATGACGTCGGTGGCGGCGAAACCCAACGAGCTCAGCAGCGTTGTGCTGGTCAAAGTCGAGGCCGTGCCGGTGAGAACGGCGGTCGTGGCCGTGGCCGCCAGCGCCTGCGAAAGCGTGCCCTTGGCGGTATTGAGCAGGCTCGTGATCTGCGTGATGCCGTTATTGGTCTGATCGAGCGTTCGCTGCGCCAAGTTCATCTGATCCAGCAGCGTATTGAGATTCGTGACGCTGGTCTGGAACGAATTCGCCATGAAGAAATTGGTTGGATTGTCGAGCGCCGAATTGACCTTCTTGCCGGTCGCAAGACGCTCCTGCGTCGTCGTGATGAGGTCAGTGGTCTGCTGGAGCGCGAGCAGATTGGCGCGGACTCCGGTTGAAAGGACGACATCGTTGCTCATCTTGCATCTCGTTGATAGAGCGCTGGATGGACCGCGCGTTTCCGACGGCGAGGGCAATATGGATTGTTAACCCTAACGGCGGGTTAATTATTAACCTTAACGGTCGTTAAGGTGCCTTGCCGGTGCCGCATCGCCGACAGGCGGCAGTTGCGGCAGCGCCGCCGGGGACCACGATGCTAGCGCCGCTCGCATGTTTAATTTTTTGTAAATCCGATCCGCCTAGGATTTGCATGGTCGCGGGCGGGTTCTCATCCCCAAAGGCAAAGGTTTGCACGCCGAGACGCTCCTGTCCGCGATCCCGCATGGTCCGCAACGCCGCGCTTGGCGCAGCTCGCCCTGCGGGCACGCACTTGAAAGGGACCAGCCTTGACTGCGCCGACAACGCTCGATCCCGCGGATTGGTCCGGCCTGCGCGCCCAAGGGCACCGCATGCTCGACGACATTCTCGACTATATCGAGCACATTCGCGAGCGGCCGGTGTGGCAGCCGATTCCGGATGCGGTGCGCGACCGCTTCCGCGAGCCGATCCCGAGCGCACCCACCGATCTCGCCACCGCGCACGAAGAGTTCATGCGCAGCGTACTTCCGTTTGCTACCGGCAATTCGCATCCCGGCTTCATGGGCTGGGTCCACGGCGGCGGAAATCCCGTCGGCGTGCTGGCGGAGATGCTGGCCGCCGGGCTCAACGCCAATCTCGGCGGCCGCGACCACATGCCGATCGAGGTGGAGCGACAGGTGGTGCGTTGGGTCCGCGATCTCTTCGGTTTTCCTGAAACCGCAACCGGACTGTTCGTCACCGGGACGTCGATGGCGAACTTCATTGCGCTGCTCGTCGCCCGCACCGGCACGCTGGGCAAGCGCGTGCGGCGTGAAGGCGTCGGCGCAAGCGGTCGGCCTCTTGTCGCCTATGCGTCGGCGGCCGCGCATCGCTGCATCGTCCAGGCGATGAATCTTTCCGGTCTCGGGATCGACTCCCTGCGTATCGTTTCGATCAATCACCGACACCAGATCGATCTCGCCGCGCTCGCGACGGCGATTGCGGCCGATCGCCGCGCCGGGGGCGTGCCGTTTCTCGTCGTCGGAACCGCCGGCACGGTCGATATCGGCGCCATCGACGATCTCGGCGCCTTGGCCGAGCTTGCCCGGCGCGAGAAGCTGTGGTTTCACGTCGACGGCGCCTACGGGGCGCTCGGGATGCTCGCCCCCGATATCGCGCCCCGTCTCGCCGGCATCGAGCGCGCGGATTCGCTTGCGCTCGACTTCCACAAATGGGGCCAGGTGCCGTACGATTGCGGCTTCATCCTGGTGCGCGACGGGGCGCTGCATCACGATACATTCGCTTTGCCGGCGGCCTATCTGGGGGGCGAGACCCGCGGGCTGGCGGCAGGCTCGCCGTGGCCGTGCGAGTTCGGGCCGGACCTCTCGCGCGGCTTCCGCGCCTTGAAGACGTGGTTCACGCTCAAGACCTATGGCACCGAGCGGCTCGGGGCGCTGATTTCGCGAACCTGCGAGCTGGCGCAATATCTTCGGCGCCGGATCGAGGCGTCTCCCGCTCTCGAGCTGCTCGCGCCGGTCGAGCTCAACATCGTCTGCTTCCGTTACCGAGGCGACGATGCGGATCGCGTGAATGCGAACATCGTGGTCGATCTTCACGAATCCGGCATCGTCGCGCCGTCGACCACCGTTCTCGACGGTCGCCTCGCCATTCGCGCCGCGATCGTCAATCACCGAACCGGGCCGCGTGACATTGACGCCCTAGTCGAGAGCACGGTCGCGCTCGGCAATGTCCACCGCAACAGCTGCGCAGCATAGGAATGAAACGATGATCGCGGACGCCTTGGCACGTCGCTTCAGTGGTGATCAAGAACCGGCGGTTCCGATCGGGCTCGCATCGTTGGCCGGTTGGGCATTCGCCGGCAGCGACCTCGCGCCGATCGGCAACCGGCTGGTCGAACGGGTGATGGCCAATGCGCAGGACGCCGCCGCCTTGATGGATCTCTCGACCATCCTGCAGCTCGTCGGCGACCGCGACGCGGGAATGGCGTGGCAGGCGCAGGCGCTCGCGGTGCAGCGTCTCTTTCGGCGGCCGCCCGCGCTCGTCTCGCCGGACGGCATTCGGCTTCTGGCCTTCCTGGCGCCCGGCGACTTCATGACGAACACGCCGCTCGAGTTCCTGCTGGAAGGATCGGACGTGACGCTGGACATGCATTATGTTGTGCCCGGGTCGCCGCTCGCTCAGCCCATCCCCGATCATGATCTTGCATTCGTGGCGGTCGGCGAATCGGATGCGAATCGTGCGGTGCTTCGCCAGATCGGAGAAATCGTTCGATCCTGGCCGCGCCCGGTGCTCAACGAGCCGGAACGAATCGCTTCGCTGTCGCGGGAAGGTGCCAGCGCGCTGCTGAAGTCCGCGCCCGGCCTCGCCGTGCCGACGTCGGCCCGCCTCGGCCGCGAGATTCTCGACGGTGTCGGCCAAGGGGCGATCCGGGTCGACGCCCTGCTCGAGCAAGGCGCGTTTCCGATTGTTGCGCGTCCAGCCGGCTCGCATGCGGGCGACGGCCTCGCCAAGCTCGACCACCCGGCGGCGGTCGCCGCATATCTGCAGGAGCGGCCGGAGCGCGAGTTCTGCATCGCGCCGTACGTCGACTATCGCGGACCCGACGACCTATTCCGCAAGTACCGCATCGCCCTGATCGACGGCCGGCCGTTCGCCTGCCACATGGCGATCTCCGAGCACTGGATCATTCATTATCTCAACGCCGGGATGCGCGAGAGCGCGGACAAGCGCGCGGAAGAGGCGCGTTTCATGATGAATTTCGACGACGACTTCGCCCGCCGGCACGCAAGCGCGCTCCGCGCCATCTGCGCACGGGTCGGCCTCGACTATTTCGGCATCGATTGCGGGGAGACCGCCGACGGCAAGCTTTTGCTATTCGAGGTCGACGTGGCGATGATCGTCCATTCGATGGATCCGCCGGATCTCTTCCCCTATAAGCCGCCACAAATGCGCAAGGTCCGCGACGCCTTTCGCGACCTGCTGCGTAGGAAGCGCGGCAGGCCTACGGTTTAGTCAGAAACTACGACCGTTGGCATTTATATATGATGATCGTTTTAGCTTTCTGACCGGCTCGTAGCCCGGATGGAGCGAAGAGCGAAATCCGGGATTGGTCGCCCGACTTGCCGAAACCCGCACTCCCGATCCCGCACTCCGCTGTGCTCCAGGCGGGCTACGCGCCGGTATCAGCCGGAAAAGTAAACGGCGGGGCCGGTGGCCCCGCCGTCTGCTGATGCGATGTCTTGCGTCCTATCGGAACAGACGCAGCACGTTCTGGTCCGACTGGGTGGCGAGCGACAGCGCCGTCGAGGACAGCGTCTGGCGCGTCTGCAACGCCAGCAGCTGGGCGCCGACCTGGTTGGAGTCGGCGAGCGTAAGGTCGTTGATGCCGCTGCTGAGCGTATTGACCTGCCGGCTGGTGAAGTCCTGCCGCGCCTGGATGACCGACACCTGCGAGGCATAGGTCGAGGCCTGGTTCTGCAGGGTGGTGAGCGCGGTCTTCACGGTGCTGACCGCCGAGTTGACGTCGAAGTTGTCCTGGAACGTGTTCACCGTGAACGTCGAGGTGAGGCCGAGGCCGGCCGAGGTATCGGTGTTGCCAGTCAGGATGACCTTGGCTGTCGACGTGACATTGGTGAAGATGGCCAAGCTTTGGTTGTTCAACAGGCTGACGCCGTTGTAGCCGGAATCCGCCGCCAACTGGTCGATCTGGGTACGCAGTGAATCGAATTGTGCGGCCAATGCCGTGCGGGTCGAGCTCGCGGAGCCCGCGGCGGCGGTGTTGTTGATGGCGCCATTCGAGGCGGTGGCGTTGAAGCCCAGATTCTGCACGGCGGTGGTGCTGGCGCTGTTGGTGGTGATGGTGATCGCAACAGCGGCGGTAGCGCCCTCGATCAGCACCCGCCCGTCACCGGAGAGCTCGGCGCGGTCCTTGTTGTTGCCGGTGGTGCCGCCCTGGTTGATGAAGTTGATGAGACTTTGGACCGTCTGGGTGGCGGCGGTGGTGAAGGTCGTGGTGTTGGTGGTGCCGTCGCTGACGGTGATGACGTCGGTGGCGGCGAAACCCAGCGAGGCGAGCGTCGTGGTACCGGCCAGGCTTGCGGCCGTGCCGGTGAGGAGCGAGGTCGTGGGCGAGTTCGCCAGCGCCTGGTTGAGCGTGCCCTGGACGCTCTGGAGCAGGTTGGTGAGGTCGGTGATGCCGGTATTGGCGGCATCGAGCGTCCGCTGCCCGATGTTGATCTGGTCGAGCACCGAGTTGAGGGTGGTGATGTTGTTCTGGAAGTTGCTCGCCAGGAAGAAGTTGGTCGGGTTGTCGAGCGCGGTGTTGACCTTCTTGCCGGTGGCGAGCTGGTTCTGGACGATGGTGATCTGGCTGGTGGTCTGCTGGAGCGCAAGGAGGTTACCGAGAACACCTTGCGAGAGGGAGACTGAGAACGGCATAGGGGACCCCTTCTGGTTATGAGTCGCGACCCGATCGGTTCTGATCGGGTGCGGGTACTCTCGCCGGCCGCCGCTAATGTGATCTGAAAATACGTGACTAATCGTAGTTAAGTACAACGGATTCTTGCTTCTCTAAAGTATTAAAGTATGAAAATGTTAGTATTGACTAGTTATGATCGGCATCCTCGCCATTCGCAATATTGGCTATCTGTTATAGTTACTCACGTTTGAACGCTACGGATATCATCAATATAGAATTAATCCAGGGAGTAGCGAGATGGCTCCTTCACCATGATCCGTAATGACAACCTCTTCTTCATCATGACCTTCGCACATTCGGCGATGGAGGCGGCATTGGATCTGCGTTTGATCGGGACTGCGGCGAAGGGCGTGGCAGCCGCGCGAAGGCGTCGATCGCTGCGGCAGCGTCGGCGACGCCCTTTCACCGTCCAACGGTTGCGGTCGGTGCCGATTCCGGACGCGGAGGACGCGATCGCATGACGGCCTGATCGAGGGGAGGGGCGCACATAATTCGTTAACCATTCAGTGATTTGGATCGGTTAACGATTCAGAACGAGCCCCTCATGAGCTTCAACGTCAATCAGAACTTTGAAAGCGCGGTGACGTTGCACGAGGCTGGGCGGCTGTCGGAAGCCGAGGGCATCTATCGCAACATCCTCGCGGTCGATCCGAAGCACGTCAGCAGCCTGCACCTCCTCGGCGTGATCGCCCTTCAGGTCGGCCGTCACGACGTTGCCGTCGACCTTATCGGTCAGGCGATCACCGCGAACAAGCGCAATGCGGATTTCCACAACAATATCGGGGTGGCGCTACGGGCGCTTGGCCGTCTGGACGAGGCGATCGACCATTTCCGGCGAGCGCTCAAGCTCAAGCCGGACCACGCCGACGCCCACAACAACCTCGGTCTTGGCCTGAAGGATCAGGGCCAATTGGAGGAGGCCGAGGGGCGCTACCGGCGGGCGCTGAGCATTTGGCCCGATCACGCGGAGGCGCGCAACAATCTCGGCATCGTGCTCGCGGAGCAGGGCAAGTTCGGTGAGGCGGAGGCGGAGTATCGGCAGGCCATGACCCTCAAGTCGGGGTTTGCCGACCCGCACAACAACCTCGGCCTGGCGCTGATGTGGCAGGGCCGGCTGGCCGAGGCGGTGGCGCTCTACCGGCAGGCGCTGGCGCTCAATCCGCACTACGGCGAGGCCTACACCAACCTCGCCATGGCGTTGGTTACCGCGCAAGAGTTCGCGGCGGCGCTGGCCGCGCTGCGGTGCGCGTTGGCCGTCAAGGACACGCACGATGCCAGATCGCTCGTCGTCCACTGTCTCAAGAATCTCAAGTCCACGCAGGACGTGGCCGATTTGCGCGATTTCGTCTGGCGCGCGCTTTCGGAAGGCTGGGATCGGCCGGTCGAGCTTTCGCGGGTGAGCGCCGCCCTGATCAAACGCCATCCCATGGTCGGAGAATGTGTCGAACGGGCGATCAAGGCCGGGCGGCTGCCGGCGGAGGAGCTGTTCGCATCTTCCGGCTTCGCGACGGTCTACGGCGATCAACTGCTGCAATGCCTGCTGCAGTCCACGCCTATCTGTGACCTCGAACTCGAGCGGTTTCTGACCGCGGCCCGCTTCGCGCTGCTTCGGCGCGCCGCGGCGGACACCGGTGCGAGCAACATCGAGGAAGGCGCCGTCGGCTTCTATTGCGCGCTGGCGCGCCAGTGCTTCATCAACGAGTACGTCTTTGCCTGCGGCGAGGACGAAATGCGGGAGGCGCTCGAGTTGCGAGAGCGGCTCGCTGCCGCGCTCGAAGCCGGCGCCACGATTCCCATACTTTGGCCCGCGGCCGTTGCGGCATATTTTCCGCTCAATTCGCTACCCTGCTCTGAGCGGCTGTTGGACCGGTCTTCGTCGGATTCTCGGTCCGACGCCGTCATCGGCATGCTGGTGCAGCAGCTGTGCGAGCCGCGCGAGGAACAGCAAATACGCCCCGACATCCCGCGCCTTACCGGCATCGAAGATCCCGTATCCCGCATGGTGCAGCAGCAGTACGAGGAAAATCCCTACCCCCGCTGGGTGCGCACGGTATCGGACGTCAGGCCGATGACGGTCGACCGATATTTCCACAAACGATTTGGCTCCGCCTCTTTCCGCGAGCTCGGCAAGGCGAGCGACGTCGACATTTTGATCGCAGGGTGCGGAACCGGGCAGCACCCGATCGAAACCGCGCAGGAGATCACGGGAGCGCGCGTGCTTGCAGTCGATCTCAGCTTGGCGAGCCTCGCTTACGCGCAACGCAAGACCCGCGCCGCCGGCCTGACCAACATCGAGTACGCCCAAGCCGATATCCTCGGACTGGGGTCGATCGGTCGAACCTTCGACATCATCGAAGCGAGCGGCGTGCTGCATCATCTGGCGGATCCGATGGAGGGGTGGCGGGTGCTGCTGTCGCTGCTGCGGCCCGGGGGGGTCATGCATCTAGGTTTCTACAGCGAGCTTGGACGAGCGGACATCGTGGCAGCACAGACCTACATTGCCGAGCGCGGCTATGGCCGCAGCGCCCAGGACATCCGGCGATGCCGGCAGGAGCTGTTGAACCTCAACGGCGGCACGAGGTTCAACAAGATTCTGGGGTTCAACGATTTCTTCAGCACAAGCGCATGCCGCGACCTGCTGTTCCACGTGCAAGAGCACCGCTTCACGCTTCCCGCGATCAAATCATTTCTGCGCAAGAACAATCTGCAATTTCTAGGCTTCCGACTCGATACGCAAATTGCCGAAGCGTTTCGCAACCGCTTCTCCGCTGACGGTGCGTCGACCGATCTCGATCTGTGGCACCTGTTCGAAGCGGAGAATCCGACGACGTTCAGCGGCATGTACCAGTTCTGGGTCCAAAAACGATGACGATTCGAACGGTTTCCGTTCCGAGCGAAGCGGGAACCGGTCCGGCGTCGTTGCGTTCCGACTCGGGCGGCGAAGCCACGACAATGAGAGGGGAACTCGCCGACGCAATGCATCTGCAAGGGGTCCAGCGCCTGACGCAAGGCGATCAGGAGACGGCCGTGACCCTATTGCAGTGCGCCCGAGCCTTGGTCCCCGAGCGTAGCGACATCGTATACGATCACGGCGTTGCCTTGCTCGCCGCCGGCCGCCTGCCAGAGGCGGCCGAAGCCTGGCGGCGGGCCGCCGGCCTCTCACCGGATCGGGTCGATGCTTGGCGCAACCTGGCGTTGGCCGTTGCCCAGACAGCCGGCGGTAATTCCGCCCTCAAAGTCTATCGGCAGGCACTCGCCTACCATCCCGAAGACCGCGATCTTCTCTACAATTACGGCAACCTCTGTTTTCGCGGCGGCGACTTGGATGGTGCCGCCGCGGCACAGGCCCGACTCTTGCAGGCGCATCCCCAATTTGCAGCCGGCTGGATCAACGCCGGCATGACGTGCAAGGCTGCCGGGCGCTTCGAGCAGGCTGAGCGCTGTTATCGTCAAGCCATTCTAATAGACGACCAGGCGAGCTTGGCGCTCGCACATTTCAATCTCGCCAATGTTCTGTTGCAGCAGGGGCGCTGGGTCGAGGGATTTGCCGAATACGAATGGCGCCTGCGGCTTCCGAACGCCTTGCCGCAGCCGTGGCCGGCTCCGGCTTGGTCCGCCGAGCATCCGGCCGGAAGCAGTGTGCTGGTGTGGAACGATCAGGGCATCGGCGATGCCATTCAATATCTTCGCCTCACGGCGCGGCTTGTCGGCAGGGGATATCGCGTCCTCGTGCTGGTGCAGGACCAATTGAAGTCGCTTGCCGCCTCGGCGCCGGGCGTGGAAGCGGCGTTCGGCCCCGGTGACCCGCCGCAGGCCGTGGACGTGCAGGTGCCGCTATGCAGCCTGCCACATGTCCTTGGGGTGGTACCGGACGATGTGTGGAATGGACCCTATCTTCGGGCGGCAAAGAAAATTTCCCTTCCCATCGCCGCCGGCGGAGGGCACCGGCGCGTGGGTCTGGTCTGGGCAGGCAATCCGGCGCACGCCAACGATGCGAACCGCAGCATGCATCTTGCGGATTTGCACGCCTTGCTCGATCTCCAGGGCATCACGTGGTTTAGTCTTCAGCTCGGCGAGGGGCCGCCGGAACTCGCCGCCTCGCCCTGGGCCGGACGGGTGCATGATCTGTCGTGCCTGCTCACCGATTTCTCAGCGACGGCCGCCGTCATGTTGGAACTGGATCTGCTGATCTCGGTCGATACCGCAGTCGCCCACCTGGCCGGAGCGCTCGGCCGTCCGGCTTGGATCCTGTTGCCGGCGGTCGGCAGTGACTGGCGCTGGGGCGTCAGCGGCGAGACTACCGCCTGGTATCCAAGCGTGCGCCTATTTCGGCAGCGGCAAGTGGGCGCTTGGGCACCAATCGTGGCCGAGATGACGGCGCTGCTGACGGCGCCGCGCGATCTGCCCGAAACGCCCCGCGCGTCCTGATCGCTGAAGCCGCGTTGGCCTCAAGTCGAAATATACCCCAGCTGGGGCTGCACCGCGCTGGCGCTTGCGGCGTTGTTGGTTGGAGGCAGGCTCGCCGGCGAAAGAGCGCTGGCAGCGCTGGCAGTGGTGTTATTGTTCAGTTGGTCCACATTCTGGGCTGCAGGATTCTGGGCTGCGCTGCTGACGCTTGTGGCGGAAACAGGAGCGTTCTCGCCGAATGCTCAGCTAGAGAATTCGTCATCCGTTAGGGCCGGAATACGACGCGGCCGGCCCATTAGAGCGGGCAAAAAATTAATTTTTCTACAGTCTGAGACTCCTGCGCGTTGACAAAATTGGCCGCAAATCCTCCCGAGAAATGACGATTGACGCGCCCGATGACCTTCCCAATGGCGAGCACGGTGCCGATTTCGGGAGCGATGCCGGCCACTACACTCACGCCGCAGGCGGAGAAGTCGGTAACAAGACAGCTCATGACTGCGCCGTCCGCTAAAAGAAGGGTTGAAAAGCGATACTCCACCACTAAGCGCGGATGCTTGCGCCGATCAGCCACCTTCAAATCTTTATATTTTTCATACCACTCAATTTTGGCCGCGAGCCTCCCACGCTCGTCAGAGGTCGCCACAATGTGCATAACGAACCCGCGATGATCGAGGGGTCGTCCAATCCTGCCATCTAGCCTGCCGAGTTGCTCGATTTCCGCGCTCACCCATTCGCCTACCGAACCCCGCACCGGGGCAACCAACGCCACGGCGTGAGGAGATATGCTGATAGCACGACAGGCAAATCGCTTTAGCTCAGCAGCCACGTCTCGGCTATTCCAGAGCCAATATTGCCCTGGCAGATTAACGGTGATGCCAGCCTCGCGTTGTCGGCTAACCATCACCACATCGTTGTCAGGCATTGGGGCCGGCATTTGTCGAAGCTCCAGCGCAAACCGCCCCTGAGGAGAATATTCGCGCCAGCGTGTTCGGATCAGTTTCGATGCCACTCTCGATCATGCGGCCGGTGGTCGGGCACGTAAATGTGGGGTCATCCATCGAACGCCTCCCGCGAATCATCGCCCCTGGAGCCTACAAGATCGTCTCGGAGGAATGGTTAACAATTCGTTAACGTCGAGGGCGGCGTGTTCTTGTCACCGTCGCATGACTGTTTCGCCGCTCAACCGCATCATGCCGCTCAACTGACATTCGGCGCACCGCCAGCGCAGCTCGCCGCCGACCTCTTCGCACGTCATCCGGTGTGTTTCATCGAGCGGACGGGCGAGCCATCCGCAACTGCGATCAGCTTCCGCAAGCGCCGGTTCGATCAAACGGCCGTGGTGCCTCATTGTCTTCATCGATCGCGGCATGGCAGCGGTCCCCATCGCGATCATTTTCCGAAAGTCGAACTCGAAGGCATGCCCAACTTGTAATTCGACAAGGTTGAAATCAAATTGCGCGGGTTCTGCTATCGGCGTGGGCCGCGGCGCGCCGCGGCGGCGGAATCTCTCGCTTCTGCCCAGTCGACGAGCTCCCGTCGCACGCGCGCAAGCACACGGTTCCAATCGCCGATGCTCGGCTGCCTGAACAATCGCGCGGTCGGATACCACGGGCTGTCGTCGCGATCGAGCATCCAGCGGAAGTCCGGGGCGAACGGCAGCAGCAGCCAGAGCGGCCGCGCCATCGCTCCCGCCAGATGTGCGACCGACGTATCCACCGAGATGACCAGGTCCAACAACGAAATCACCGCAGCGGTATCGGCAAAGTCCTCGAGTTCGTCACCGACATGCGTGATCTGCGCGTTGCCGCGAAGAAGCTCGCGCTCGTTCCCGCCAATCTCCTTTTGAAGGCTCACGAACTCGATTCCGGGGATCGACCAGATCGGGGCGAGGCGGGCGAGCGCGATGCTGCGGTTATGGTCGTTCCTGTTGGTCGAACTGCCCGCCCAGGCGATGCCGAGGTGCGGCGATCTCGGTTGTCCCAGACGATCCCGCCATTTCGCCAGGCGGGCTTCCGGCGCAACGATGTAGGGAACATCGGCCGGGATGGTATCAAGCTCGGTGCCGAACGCGAGCGGAAGGCTGAGCAACGGGCAATGAACGTCGAATTGCGGCAGCGGCTTCCCCCGGCTGGTGATCACGGAAATGCCGCCGAGGCTCGACATGAGCGTTTCGAGCGGCGGCTGAACCTCCAGAATGACCTGCGCGCCCAATCGGGCGACGAGTGGCGCATAGCGAGCGAATTGGATGGTGTCGCCGAGCCCCTGTTCGGCATGTAGCAGAATGGTCCTGCCTCGAGGCAGTTCGCCGCCCAGCCACCGGGGCTGGGCAAATGCGCGGCGCTGGGAGCGAAGCTCCCGCGAGGCCCATCGCGCTTCGTATTTCGCCCAACCTCGGCGAAATTCCCCCAGCCGCAGCCAGGCCAGACTTTCGTTGCAACTCGCCTCCGGATGGTCGGGCTCGATCGCGGTCGCACGACGAAACGTGGCGATGGCGTCGAGCTGACGATTGAGGTTGACGAGTGCCATGCCGCGATTGCTGACTGCATCCGCCCAGTGCGGTCTGATCGCAAGCGCCTGGTCGAAGCTGACGATGGCTTGCTCGGGACGATTGAGACTCACCAGGGCAGTCCCGCGGTTGAACAGCGCTTCGGCATGACCAGGATCAATCGTCAGTGCCCGATCAAAATCGACGACGGCTTCATCGTGACGGCAAAGGTCGACGAGCGTGAGACCGCGATTGATGAGCGCCTCAGTGAAATCGGGCCGGATCGCCAGCGCCTGATCGAAGCTCGCGATCGCTTCCTCGTGGCGATCGAGGGCGGCCAGTGCGACGCCACGATTGTTCATCGCCTTGCCGTGAGCCGGATCGATCGCCAGCGCCTTGTCGTAGCTTGCGGCGGCCTGCTCGTGATGGCCGAGATTTCCCAGTATCACGCCGCGATTATATAGGGCCTCCACGTAATCGGGCCTAACCGCCAGCGCCCGATCGAAGTCGGCAAGCGCTTCATCATGACGATCGAGTCTGCCCAATGCTGCGCCGCGGCTGCAAAGCACCTCGGCGAAATCGGGCCTGATCGCCAGCGCCTTGTCGAAGCGCGCGACGGCTTCCTCATGGCGATCGAGCGCGGCCAGCGCCAGGCCGAGATTCGCCCATGCTTCAACCGCGTCGGGCTTGACCTGCAGCGCGGCCGTGATGAGGTTCACGCCCGCGTCGTAGTCTTGCTGTTGCAGCTTGCTCAGCCCGAGAAGATGCAGCGCGTCGAATTGAGCTGCGCCGTCCGTCAGTATCGAATGGCATGAACTCGGCGCGTGCGCGGGCAAGGCATGCGATCGGGGATTCGATGCTTTCGGGACGTGTTGCTCGATGAGCTTCATCTCAAGACGCTCGCGAATCACGTGCGATGCGCGGCAGCGAGCGCGTTTCAGATCGTCCGCGACAGCGAGATCGGCTGTGCGGCGCTCGCTCGCCGTGCGGTGTGCCGGCCGGTCACCCCGTAGGTTTGGGGCGCAGCCTTGCTGGCAAGTTCCCCCGCCACGCCGCGGACGATCCCTTCCGATACCGCGTGCGCCGTGGCGAGAACCGCCAGGTTGATGTTCAGGCACTCGTGGAAGTCGTCGTGCTGCCGCCGCAGCGCGTTGAATTCACGCGGCAACTCGCGCGCCAGATATGTCGCGTTGCTTCTGATCAGCGCGGCATCGGCGACGTAGCGCCGCGCCAGCTCCGTCTTCTCAGACGCGATCCGAGCAATTTGGCTGATCCGGCCGGCGCGAAGGAGCTGTGTCTCCTCCTGCAGGATCCGCGTCAGCGAAGTCATGACGGCGCCGAATTTGCCGATCAGCTCCTCGGCTTCGGCAACCGACTGAAGCGGCCGCGGAACGGGGCGGTGGGGAGAATTCCAGTTGGATTGGGCCATGACTGATCCGAATCGGTAAGGGGCGGGCCGTTACCTGGCGTGCGCCTCCTGCTGGGCGATCAGCCATCGATAGACGTGATCGGCGATGCCGACGCCGCCGGATTTGGCGAACGACTTGCCGTATTCCTCGCTCAGGAACGAGCGCCACACGCCGGCGCTGCCGGCGCCGCCGAACGGCCCTTCGCCGTCGATGCCGGTGAGCATCTGGTTGAACACCGAGCTCAGGAACATCGCCTCGAAATCGGTCGCCTGGCCGCGCGCCTTGCGCTCGGCGGGAAGCTTCCCGCCCGTGGCGGCGAGCGCCGCGGCGCCGGTCGGCGCGGCGGGCAGGGGGATCGTCGACATCTCACATCACCTCGATCTCGGCCTGGATCGCGCCCGCCGCCTTGATCGCCTGCAGGATCGCGATCATGTCGAGCGGCCCGATGCCGAGCGCGTTGAGGCCGTCGACCAGCTGCTGCAGCGACACGCCCTCCTGGACCACCGCGAGCTTCTTGCCGTCCTCCTGCACGCCGATGCGGGTGCGCGGAACGACCACGGTGCGGCCGCGCGAGAACGGCGCCGGCTGGCTGACCTGCGGGGTCTCGGCCACGGTGACCGTGAGGTTGCCCTGGGCGACGGCGACGGTCGAAACCCGTACGTCGCGCCCGATCACGATCACGCCCGAGCGCTCGTCGATGACGACCTTGGCCGGCAGGTCGGGCTCGATCTGCAGCTGCTCGATCTCGGTCAGCAGCGCGATCACGTTGCTGGGATATTTCTGCGGCAGCGTGAGCTGCACGGTCGAGGGGTCAAGCGGCTCCGCGATCGGTCCGCCCATGAAGTCGTTGACCGCCGCCGCGATCCGCTTGGCGGTGGTGAAGTCGGCGTTGCGGAGCGCGAGCCGCACCTGATTGAGCCGGTTGAGCACGAACTCGACCTCGCGCTCGATGATGGCGCCGTTGGAGATGCGGCCGACGGTGGGAACCCCGCGGGTGATCTTGGCGGCGTCGCCTTGCGCCTGGAAGCCCGCCACCGCCAGCGAGCCCTGGGCCACGGCATAGACGTTGCCGTCGGCGCCGAGCAGCGGGGTGACCAGGAGGGTGCCGCCTTGCAGGCTCTTGGCGTCGCCGAGGGCGGAGACGGTGACATCGATGCGGGTGCCCTGGGTGCCGAACGGCGGCAGGTTCGCCGTTACCATCGCGGCGGCGACGTTGCCGGTACGGATCTGGGCGCCGCGGATGTTGACGCCGAGCCGTTCCAGCATCGCCTGCAGGGATTGCTTGGTGAACGGAATATTGTTGAGCGTGTCGCCGGTGCCGTTGAGCCCGACGACGAGGCCGTATCCGATCAACTGATTCTGGCGGACCCCCTCGATATTGGCGAGGTCCTTGATGCGCGATGTCGCGCCCGCCGGCGACAGGAAGCCGGGCAGGCACGCCAACGCGCACGCCGCCGCCAAGGCGGCCGTCAATGTCCTCGTCATCCCTTGCTCCCCAAGAGGTTCGGACCCGAAAGGCTGTGTTGCGAAATGCGTGCCAGCCCTGCAGCCGAGTTAATGCACTGATATCAAAAGAGATTATCCTGGCCGGCGACGTGGCCGCCGGTGCCTAGAGAGGGTGCACCTTGCCGGGCCGGCAGTTTCTGCCGGGCCGTTTACCCCCTCTTAACCATACCGGGCCAGGGTCGGGCGAGCACCGCCGAGGGCCTCGACCAATGCGCATCTCCGGACCGACAGCGAACGCCGCAATCGCCACGCCGGGCGCCCCGAGGCGCGCCGCGGCCGGCAATTTCACTTTGAGCGAAGGGGAATCGGCGCGGGCGCCCGGCGGGCCGATGGCGCTGCGATCAGTGGGCGGGATCGACGCGCTCATCGCTCTGCAGGGGCTCGACGACCCGGCCGAGCGGCGCAAGCAGGCGGTGCGGCGCGGCCGCCTCGCGCTCGATGCGCTCGATGAGCTCAAGGTCGGGCTTCTCGGCGGGACGCTGTCCCAGGCGACGCTGGGCAGGCTCAAGGCGGTCGCCGGGGCGCTCAAGGAAAACACGGGCGACGACCGGCTCGATACCGTGCTCGGGGAGATCGAGCTTCGGGTCGAGGTCGAGATTGCCAAGATGGCGCCCCGCTAGCGCGGCTTGCCGGGCGGCGGACGAGGGCGCCGGTGGAGCGGCGCCGGCCTGATTTTCTTTCGCACCGCAACGAAATCCGGTTCTGGCCACAATTCCGTTATTGTCCGTGGTCGCGCGGCCCGATATAAGCGCGCCCGCGAGCAAGGAGCGCTCGCCCGCGAGCAAGCGGGCCCGCGGAGTTCGTGCACGGGGAAGCAATGTCGCAGAGGAATGGCGTCCAGATCCTGGACAAGAACAAGTCGTACCACCCCACCGACAAAGAGCCTTTCATGAACGAGCGCCAGCGGGAGTACTTCCGCGAGAAGCTGCTCGTCTGGAAAGAGGAAATCCTGCGGGAGGCCAAGGACACGCTCGCTCATCTCCAAGCCGAGAACGAAAATCACCCCGATCTCGCCGACCGTGCCTCCTCGGAAACCGATCGCGCGATCGAGCTGCGCGCCCGCGACCGGCAGCGCAAGCTGATCGCCAAGATCGACGCGGCGCTCGCTCGCCTCGACGACGGCAGCTATGGTTATTGCGAGGAGACCGGCGAGCCGATCTCGCTCAAGCGGCTCGAGGCGCGCCCGATCGCGACGCTCTCGGTCGAGGCGCAGGAGCGTCACGAGCGGCGCGAGCGCATCTATCGCGACGAGTGAGGGCGCGAATAGGGAGTGGGAAAGGGCGGCGAAGGTGCGCCAACTATTCGCCGCTCTCGTCTCGACCGCGCTGCTCGTGTTCGTTGCAACCGCCGCCGTCGCGCAGGCGCCAAGCTGGCCGCCGCGGCCGGTGAAGGTGCTGGTGCCGTTCGCCGCTGGCGGCAATATCGACGTGATGGGGCGGCTTGCCGCGTCGCGCCTGAGCGAGGCGTTCGGGCAGCAATTCGTGGTCGAGAACCGCGTCGGCGGCAACGGCGTCATCGCGACCGAGGCGGTCGCGCGCGCCAGCCCCGACGGCACCACGCTGCTTTGGGCGAGCACCTCGGTGGTCGCGATCTTTCCGGCGATCTCCAAGGTCGGCTACGACCCGGTAAAGGATTTCGCACCGGTCAGCCTGTTCGGCGTGGCGCCGCAAGTGCTGATCGCGAACCCGAGATTCCCGGCGCAGACGGTCGCCGATTTCGTCGCCCACGTGAAATCGCAGAAGGAGAAGCTCGCCTATGCGGGCGGCGGCGGACCCGGCAGCGCCAGCAATCTGATCATGGCGCTTTTTCTCAAGCGCGCCGGCCTCGAGATGACCAATGTGAGCTATCGCGGCACCGCGCCCGCGCTCACCGACCTCATCGCCGGGCACATCCCGACCATGTTCGTGCCGATCTCGGAGGCGCTGCCGCAGGCGCGCGCCGGCCGCATTCGCATGCTGGCGGTGTCGAGCGGCACGCGCTCGCGCGAGGCGCCGGAGGTGCCGACGCTGGCCGAGCAGGGCTTCCCCGGATTCCACATGGTCTCCTGGACCGGCCTGATGGCGCCGGCCGGCACGCCGAAGGAGATCGTCGAGCGCATGGCGGACGAGCTTGCGCGCGCCCTCAAGGACGCGGAATTCGTCGCCCACATGCAAAAGGCCGGGGTCGAGCCGGCGACCGATGCGAGCCCGGCGGCATTTTCCGCCTTCATCGGCCAGGAAATCGCGCGCTGGGCCGAGGCCGTGAAGATCGCCGGCGTCACATTGCAGCAGTAGCGGCTGGAATCGCATCGCCTCGCTGCGCGAGGTTTCCATTTTGGAAAAATATCGCGGCCTCCGGAGGGGAGCTTCCGGAGGCCGCGTCGTTTCGCCGGTCCGCTCGCGCGCGCGGAGCGGCGGGGAGCTGATCGGAGGATGGACGACAGACGACGGAGAACCGAGAACGGAACCGTCGATCATCACACTCTGTCGTCCGTCGTCCGTCCTCCGTCGTCAGAACGGCAGCAGCACGTCGAGCACCTGCTGGCCGTAGCGCGGCTGCTGCACGTCGGTGATCTGGCCGCGGCCGCCGTAGGCGATGCGCGCCTCCGCGATCTTGCTCGAATCGATGGTGTTGTCGCTCTGGATGTCCTCCGGCCGCACGATGCCGGCGACGATCAGCTCGCGCACCTCGAAATTGACCCGCACCTCCTGCTTGCCCTCGACCACGAGATTGCCGTTGGGCAGGACCTGGATCACCACCGCGGCGACGTTGGTCTGCAGGGCCTCCTTGCGGTCGACCGAGCCCTTGCCGTCGCTCGAGGACGTCGAGTCGCCGCTGAAGATGCGGGTCGGGACCGCCGCGTTCATGATCGGCACCTTGGCCTTGCCGAAGAAATTGTCGATGCCGGAATCCTCCTTGTTAGTGCGGCTGCGCTGCGTCTCGTTCTCGATCGCGGCCTTGTCGGCGATGTTGACCGTGATCGTAAGGATGTCACCGACCTGGTGGGCGCGCTGGTCCTTGAAGAAGGCGCGCGAGCCGGTCCGCCACAGCGAGTTCGGTTGGTACACCGCGGGCTGCGGCGCCGGCATCGGCATCTGCACCGGCTTGTAGCCCGGCGCCGCGGTCGGGTTGTTGATCGCGGAGAGCGGCGGGGTGTCGCCGATCAAGCGCAGCCGGTCCCACGCCGCGCAGCCGCCGAGACAAGAGCCGAGCATGAGCAAGGCCGCGACTTGCGTCGTTCGCTTGATGCGGTCGCGCTCGCCGCCGGCGCGGGGAGGAAGCCCGCCGCGGCGCCTCCGCGGTCTCAATGACTGACCCTGCACTCGATTCACCTGCATGACGTTCACTCGGTCCCCTGACGCGGATGGAAGGAATCGGCGTTTGCCGCGAGCCGCGGCGAGGCCGCCGAGACCGTGACGCGGCCGGGGCCGCTGACAGTCGCCTGGATCGTTCGCTTCGATTGGACGTTGAGCACGTTGACGACGTCGCCCTTGGCGCCCGCCTCGAGCGCCTGGCCGCGGACCGAGAGCACCATGCCGGGCGCCTCGTAGCTGATGGTGACGGCCTGGTTGCGACCGACCAGCTCCGGCTTCATCACGTCGGTCGCGCGGATGACCTGACCCGGCCTGAGCGGGCGCTTGGCGGCGAATCCGAGCACGTCCTCGATCGCGATCGCCTCGGTCTTCGGCCGGCGCTCGATCATGACGTCGGAGGCCTTGATCACCTCGCCCGACGCAAGCGCGCGCAGCGGGACGACCACCTCGGCGGTCTCGACCAGCGTTCCGGTCACGCGCAACGAAGCCCGCCGCGCCGGATTGCCCGGCAGATCGAACGCGACGTCGAAACGGTGCCCGCGCTCATCGTAGGCGAGGCGGGTTACGTCGAGCTCCGCGTTCGGCTCGACGTGGAGCGCGGGGACCTCGTTGTCGAGGTTGATGGCGAAGCCGGGGCGGTCGCGCACGCCGGACCGCCCGGCAAGCGCGCGCAGGACGCGGCCCTCGATCTCCTTGGCGGTGACGAGGCGGCTCGCGCGCGTCACCTTGACCTCGTCGAGGCCGCGGGCGTCGAGCGCGATGATGTGGTGCGGCCGCACCGCCTCGAGCACGCGCGCCGCCGGCACGCTGCCGCTCTGGCCGAGATCGGGAGCGCGGAAGATCGGCACCTCGGCGGCCGCGCCGGCGTTCTCGACGAGATCGCCGATGCGCACGAGCGCCCCGGTCACCGTGGCCTCGCGCTTGAGGGCGGGAGACAGGGGCTGCGCGCGCTCCGCGGCGGCGGGCGCGGGCGCTTCCTGCGCGGGGCGGGACGCAGCCGGGCGCGCGGTCCAAATCTCCGCGGTCATGGGAACCGGCGACAACAGCGCGTTCTCCGCAATCTGGGCGACGGCGGCGGTGGCGACCGCGATGGCGATGACGAGCGCGGCAATCCGGATCATGGTGTCCTCAGCGCATCAGGTTGGAGGTCGCTTGCAGCATCTGGTCGGCGGCGGTGATGACCTTGGCGTTCATCTCGTAGGCGCGCTGCGCGGAGATGAGATCGGAAATCTCGGTGACCGCCTCGACATTGGCCTGCTCCAGGCTGCCCTGTTGCAGGTCGCCCATGCCGTCGGTGGACGGCACGGTGTCCTGCGGCGGGCCGGACGCCGGCGTCTCAAGGAACAGGTTGTCGCCGACCGACTGCAGCCCCGCCTTGTTGACGAAGCGGGTCAGGGCGAGCTGGCCGAGCACCGTCGGCGTGGTCGCTCCGGCGGCGAGCGCGGACACCTGGCCCTGCGCGTTGATCGTGATCGAGGTCGAGTTCTGCGGAACGGTGATGCCGGGCTGCACGACGTAGCCCTGCGGGGTGACGATGCGCCCCTGCGCGTCCATCATGAAGGAGCCGTCGCGCGTATAGGTGAAGGTCCCGTCCGGCATCTGGATCTTGAAGAAGCCTTCGCCGCGGATCGCGATGTCCAGGGGGTTCCCGGTCGGCAGCAGCGTGCCCTGCGACATGATGCGCGGCGTGCCGACGGTCTTGACGCCGGCGCCGAGCTCGATGCCGACCGGCAGGATATTGCCCTGGGTCGAGGTCTGGGCGCCGACCCGCTTCACCTGCTCGTAGAGCAGATCCTGGAACTCCGCGCGCTGGCGCTTGTAGCCGGTGGTGCGCATGTTGGCGATGTTGTTGGAGATGACCTGGACGTTGAGCTCCTGGGCCATCATTCCGGTCGCCGCGGTGTGGAGCGCTCGCATCACAAATTCTCCCGCTTGCTCGCTCGCTTGCTGCGCATGTTAGGCCGGAACTTCGGCGAGCCTGTCGATGGCGTTGCGGCGCATGTCGCCGTGCTGCTGCAGCAGGCCGGCGATCTGCGTATAGGTCCGCGTGATCTCGATCATGCGCGACATCTCGGCGACGCCGCGCACGTTCGATTGCTCGATCGCGCCCTGCACGACGCGCAGCTTCTGCGTCGCCAAGGGCGCTTGCGGCGTCATGCCGTTCGGCGCGACGAACAGGCTCGCGCCGTCCTTCTGCAGGCGTCCGACCTGATCGAAGCGCACCAGCCGCAACTTGCCGCGCTGCGCGTCCGACCTGGTGTCGGCGCCTTCACGCACCCTGATCGCGCCGTCGTCGCTGACCGAGATTTTCGAGTCGTTGGCCTGGAACTGGATCGGCCCGCCGTCGCCCTGCACCGCATAACCCTCGCTGGTGACCAGGCGGCCGGCGGCGTCGAGCTGGAATGCGCCGTTCCGCGTGTAGCGCTCGCCGCGCGGCGTCTGCACGACGAAAAAGGCGTCGCCGTCGATGGCGACGTCGAGCGGATTGCCGGTCTGCAGGATCGGGCCCGACCTGAAATCGTGCCAGGTCGCGCGGTCGTGCACGTAGCTCAGGCGCCGGTCGGCGGTCGGAAACTGTCCGTCGCGCGCGGTCGGGCTCAGGAATTCCTCGAACACCGAGCCGTCGGCCTTGTAGCCGGTGGTGTTGATGTTGGCGATGTTGTTGGCGACGACCTCGAGCTCGCGATCGAGCGCGATCTGCCGCGACAGTCCGATCAGGAGGGCATTCTCCATCGGCCTTGCTCCCCTTGCGGAAGGCGCCGCCCTCCCAGGCGGGACCTCCGTCGCCGGCCGCCGGCTCTCCCAAGCCGCGGCGCGCCGGTGATGTTTGCAGGGGCCGTGCCAAACTTGAAAACTAAATTAACTCAATGGCTTAAACGAAACGAACCACCTCGCGCGCCCGGCAAATTCATTCCGTCGCAACCATTCGCCCGGCAAAATTTTCCGCATCGTCCGAGCGTGGAAATGTTCCGTTAACCATTCCGAACCTAACGTCGCCGGCAAAGGGCGCGCTCGCGGCGCCGTGGCGTCGGTTTTCCCGCCGAAGCCGTCATGCGCCGCAAGGCAAGGGGGCACTGCGATGGCAGCCAAGGCGAAACCGGTCGAAGCCGATGTCGAGGAAACGGAGGCCGGCGGGGAGGAATCGCCGCCGCCCCAGCGAAAGCTGCCGCTCAAGCTGATCTTGATCGCGCTCGGCGCTTCGATCGTGCTCGGGGGCGCCGGGATCGCCGGCTACCTCCTGTTCCGCGGCGACAAAGAGGCCAAAGCAGCGGCCGCTCCGATCAAGCCGCCGACGTTCCTCGATGTCCCCGAGGTATTGGTCAATCTCTCTACCGCCGGCAGCGACCGCACCCAGTATCTCAAGGTCAAGATCGTGCTCGAGCTGCCGGACCCCTCGCTGCAGCCGCCGGTCCAGTCGGCGATGCCGCGGGTGATGGATGCCTTTCAAACTTATTTGCGGGAGTTGCGGCCGACCGATCTCGACGGCTCGGCCGGCCTCTACCGGCTCCGGGAGGAGCTGACCCGCCGCGTCAACGCCGCGATCAGCCCGAGCCACATCAACGCGGTGCTGTTCAAGGAAATCGTCGTTCAGTGAACCGGACCTCTCACCTCGATCCCGCGCTCGCCGCCCGCGCGGGGCTGAAATCCCACGATCGATGGGGCGAGCCATGACGCTCGGCCGGGACCAGGTCGATCAGGATGCGCTGGCCGCCGAATGGGGCCTCGCGCTCGAGGCCGACGGCGTCGAGCATCCGTCCGAGGGCGCGCCCGAGAGCGGCGAGGCGGCCGCCTCGCAATGGGCGGCCATGGTCGACGACGGCTCGAGCTTCGCGCAGAGCTCCAAGGGCGGCGCCGAGCGCATTCTCAATCAAGAGGAAATCGACAACCTGCTCGGCTTCAGCCTAGCCGACGTCTCGCTCAACGACAATTCCGGGATTCGGGCAATCATCGATTCGGCGATGGTCTCCTACGAGCGCCTGCCGATGCTGGAAATCGTCTTCGACCGCCTGGTGCGGCTGATGACGACGTCGCTGCGCAATTTCACCTCGGATAACGTCGAAGTCTCCCTCGATCGCATCACCTCGGTGCGTTTCGGCGATTACCTCAACTCCATTCCGCTGCCTGCCATCCTCGCCGTGTTCAAGGCCGAGGAGTGGGACAATTTCGGCCTGATCACCGTCAATTCGGGCCTGATCTATTCGATCATCGACGTGCTCCTGGGCGGCCGCCGCGGCCAAGGCGCGCTACGGGTCGAAGGCCGCCCCTACACCACGATCGAGTCGAACCTGGTCAAGCGCATGATCGAGGTGGTGCTGGCCGACGCCGAGCTCGCGTTCAAGCCGCTCTCGCCGGTCAAGTTCAACATCGACCGGCTGGAGACCAACCCGCGCTTTGCCGCCATCTCGCGGCCGGCGAATGCCGCGATCCTGGTGCGGCTGCGCATCGACATGGAGGATCGCGGCGGCAATGTCGAGCTGCTGCTGCCCTACGCGACCATCGAGCCCATCCGCGACGTCCTTTTGCAGATGTTCATGGGCGAGAAATTCGGCCGCGATCCGATCTGGGAGGGGCACCTCGCGACCGAGATCGCCCAAGCCGAAATCGCAGTCGATGCAGTCCTTTACGAGGCGAAATTGCCGTTGAAGCAATTGATGAAGCTCGAGGTGGGCGACACCCTGATGCTCGAAATCCGCCCCGACGCGCTGGTCGCGGTGCGGTGCGGCGACGTGACCCTGACCGAAGGGCGCATGGGCCGCGTCGGCGACCGCGTATCGGTGCGCGTCAGCAAACCCTTGCGCAAACCCCGGACGACGTTCGCCATGTTCGAAGGGGCGGACGGGTCCACCAAACGGATGGAGGCCCCGTGAGCCACAGTTTCGGACTCGTGATCGAGAGTCTGGTCGCCTTGCTGCTCCTGCTCACGATCGGGTATTGCGTCATTCTCAATAGCCGGCTCAAGCGCCTGAAGGCGGACGAGCAGGCGCTCAAGGCGACGATCTCGGAGCTGATCACGGCCACCGAAATCGCCGGCCGCGCGGTCGCGGGGCTGAAAGCGACCGCCCAGGATTGCGACCTCACGCTCGGCGAGCGCATGCGTGCCGCCGAGCGGCTGTCCGCCGACTTGGATCGCCAAATCAGGGCCGGGGAAGCGGTCGGCAGCCGGCTCGCGCTGTTCGGCATTGCGCCGTCGCCGGCCGCCGAGCGCGGGCCGGCGGGAGCCGGGTGTCCCGATCCGAAGGCCGTCGCCGCGGCGGCGCAGGCTTTCGCGGAACGCGCACGTGGGCGCGCGCAGGGTCTCGCCGCATGAAGCGCTTCCTGCGCGAGGTCCGGCTCGTCCCGATCGTCTTGTTCGCGACCATCGCGCTGTTCGCGCTCAAGACCGCCGGCCTCGTTTTCAACGGACATTATGCGCTCGACAACGTCGCGGACGAGCCGGCGGACATCACCGGAACCATTCCCGGCGCGCCCGCCGGGGCTCCGCCCGGAACGATAGCGGGGACTCGCGACGGCACCGGATCGGCGGCGGCCCCCGCTCCCAGGCCCGCCAAGCAGGGCGGCAAGCAATCCTGGGCGCAGCAGATGTTCAACTATCCGGACGTCACCGGCGAGGTCGGCGACGGCAAGCCGCCCGAGCCGGAGGCGACCCCGTCGAAGGACAGCCGCACGGCCGCGCTGCCGGAGGATCGGAAAGGCACCGGCGGCTGGACGCCCGTGCCGCTTCCCGACGGCCGGCCGCGCTCGCCGGCGGAGATCGCGGTTCTCGAACGGCTGCAGCAGCGCCGCGGCGAGCTCGAGGCGCGCAGCAAGGAATTGGAAATGCGCGAAAGCCTGCTCAAGGCGGCGGAGAAGCGGCTCGAGGGACGGCTCGCGGAGCTCAAGGATCTGGAAGCGCGCATCGGCCACATGGTGGAGGAGCGGGAAGAAGCGGACGCCGCGCGGCTCAAGAGCGTCATCACCATGTACGAGAACATGAAGGCGAAGGAGGCCGCCAAGATCTTCGATCGCCTCGAGATCAAGGTCATGGTCGAGGTCGCGACCCGGATCAATCCGCGCCGGATGTCGGACATCCTCGCGCAGATGTCGCCGGACGCGGCCGAGCGGCTGACCGTCGAGCTCGCCGCCCGCTCGACGTCGAAGGACTCGAAGGACAAGCCCGCCGAGCTGCCGAAGATCGACGGCAAGCCGAGCCCGAATTGATCATCGCGCCGCGCGCCCACGGCCGCGCCAATCCGGCTCCGTGAGGCTTGAGATAACTTACTGAAAATACAGACATTTATTGAGACCCATCTTAACGCCGCGTTAAACGCGCGGCCCTAGTCTTGCTCGACCGGCAGACGCCTCCCGCATGACGGCGGCTGGGCCGGACGGTTTCGACGTGAAAGAAGTTCGCGTATCGCGTGGGTCGGCGTCGACGCGGCGTACCGGAGGGCACGCCGCGATTCGCATTTTATCGGCGGCGGCGCTGCTGCTGTCCGCCTGGGCGCTCGTCGATCCCGCGCTCGCCCAGTCGGTCAAGGGCGAGGTCAGCGCGACGGTCGACAACGGTTTCACCCGGCTCGCCTTCACCCTCGCCGAGGACGTCGAGCCGCAGGTGAACGCGGCGAACGGCATCATCATCATCAGCTTCAAGCGTCCGGTCGAGATCGCTCTCGATCGGCTCGCTGCCAGCGCCGGCGGCACGATCAGCGCGGTTCGGCGCGATCCCGACGGCAGGGCTATCCGCATCGCGCTCGCCCGCAAGGTGACGGTGAACGCCATGCCTGCGGTCGAGCGGCTATTCGTCGATCTGTTGCCGCAGACCTGGACCGGGCTGCCGCCGGGGCTGCCGCGCGAGGTGATCGAGGAGCTCTCCAGACGCGCGCGCGAGGCCGACAAGAAGCTGCTACAGCAGCGCCTGCTCGTCCGCCAAAGCAAGATGATGCCGATCCGGGTTCGCGTCGCCGCCCAACCCCTGTTCACGCGCTACGTGTTCGAGTTGCCCGAGCTGATCGGCGTCGCCGCCAACAACGCAAAAGACAAGCTCACGCTCACCTTCGACGCATTGCTCAAGTTCGATCTGGCCGACGCCCAGGCGACGCTGCCCGCCGTGGTCGGCGCGATCGACAGCGAGATCGATCACGACACGGTGGTGGTGCGGTTCACCTTCGCCGGCAAGGTCGACGTGCGCACCTTCCGCGAGGACACGAGCTTCATCGTCGACGTCACCCCGATGGAAAAAAAGAGCGAGCGGCGGGAAGGCGCGGCTGCGTCCGACGATTTGTCCGCCGTGGCGGCGGAATTGGCCGCCAAGGCGAACGCGCTGCCCGTGGGCATCGAAGCCCCAGCGACCATGCCGGCGCGACCGCCTCCCGGCGCCGCCGCCCCGGCGCCGCCGCCGCAGTCGATGCCGCAGCCGGCGGCATCGGGCCGGGAGCCGGTGGCGGCCGATTCCGCCCGCGACGCTTGGCCCCCTGCGCCGGTGCTGGCCGTCGAGGCAGGAGCGCCTCCTGCGGCCAAATCGGTGCCGGCGGGTGCGGCGAAGGAAGTCGTCGCGCCGCCATCCCCGCCATTCCCGCCGCCGCCCGCCGCCGCCGCGCGGCCGCGCGCGGCCGATCCCGACGGTGCACGGGCCCTGGTCAATGTCGCGTGGAAGCGCCAGGGCGACAGTCTGAGCCTGCGCTTTCCGTTCGCGAGCGCGACGCCGGCGGCGGTATTCAGCCGGGCCGACACGCTTTGGCTGGTATTCGACACCGATGCGGCGGTCGGGATCGGCAAGCTCGAGGGCGAGCCGAGCCGCACCATCAAGGCCGCGAGCGTGACGCAGCAAGACGGTTTCGCGGTGGTGCGCGTCCAGCTCGAGCGGCCGCGGCTCATCAGCGCCGCGACCGACGGTAGGGCCTGGACGATCACTTTCGGCGGCGAGGTCATCGAGCCGACGCGGCCGGTCGCCATCAACCGCAATGTGGTGGGAACCGCGCGTTCGAGCATCACCATTCCGTTCGACTTTCCGCAGCGGCTCCATCGCCTCGAGGATCCCGAGGCCGGCGATGGGCTCCTCGTCGTGACCGCGCTCGGACCCGCGCGCGGCTTCGTCAAGGTCCAGGATTTCGTCGAGTTCCGCGCGCTGGTCTCGATCCACGGCGTCGTCGTGCAGCCGATCGCCGACGATCTCGGCGCCGTGGTCGCAGTCGACAAGATCGTCGTCACGCGCCCGTCGGGGTTGACCCTGTCGGCCGCCGCCAATGGCGCAACGAGCGCGAATGCGACCTATCAGCCGCACGTGATCGATCCCCGCGCCTGGGGCTTCGACCGCCAAGCCGATTTCAAGGAGCGCAACACGCAACTGATCCGCGCCGCGGCCGAGGCACCGGAGGCCACGCGTCCGATTGCCCGGGCGGATCTGGCGCGCTTCTATCTCGCCCGCGAGATGGGGGCCGAGGCGAAGGCGGTGCTCGATGTGACGCTCGCGGACAATGCGCCGTCCGCCGAGGACCCGACCCCGCTCGTGCTGCACGCCGTCGCCAATCTCATGATGGGGCGGCTCGACGCCGCGCTCAAGGATCTCGCGCATCCGTTCGTCGGCAACCAGCACGACGCGCCGCTCTGGCGTGCCTTGATCTATGCGCGGCAGGGCAAATGGAGCGACGCCCGCGAAGGCTTCGGAGCCGTCGGGATGGCGATGGGCGCGCTGCCGATCGAAATGCAGCGGATGATGCTCAGGGCAAAGGTACGCGCCTCGATCGAGATCGGCGACATCACCGGTGCCGTAAAGGACATGCACGAATTCGAGGCGGTCGGCATTCCACGCGAGCTCGAGCCGACGCTCTCGGTGCTCACCGGCCGCATCGCCGAAGGGCTTGGCCGCGCGGATGATGCGTTGCGCGCCTACCGGGCCGCCGCCGATTCCTGGGACCGCCCGGTCGCGGCGCAGGGGCGGCTGCGCGAGCTCGTCCTGCAGGCCTCGCGCGACAAGCTGCCGCGGTCCGAGGCGATCGCGGCGCTCGAGACGCTCACGACCACTTGGCGCGGCGACGAGACCGAGGTGGAGGCGCTGCAGTTGCTCGCCCGGCTCTACACCGAGGAGAGCCGCTACCGTGACGCCTTCCATGTCATTCGCACCGCGCTGGCGGCGCATCCCAATTCCGAGATGACGCGGCGCATCCATGACGAGGCCGCGGTAACTTTCGAAAGCCTGTTTCTCGGCGGCAAAGGCGATGCCCTGGCGGCGATCGATGCGCTCAGCCTGTTCTACGATTTCCGCGACTTGACGCCGATCGGCCGGCGCGGCGACGAAATGATCCGGCGGCTGGCCGACCGCCTGGTTTCCGTCGACCTGCTCGATCAGGCGGCCGAGCTGTTGCAGCACCAGGTGGACCACCGCCTGGAGGGTGCCGCGCGCGCACAGGTCGCCACTCGCCTCGCCGCCGTCTATCTGATGAACCGCAAGGCCGACCGCGCGCTTGCCGCCTTGCGCGCGACCCGTACCGCGGAGCTCTCGAATGATCTGCGCAATCAGCGGCTCCTGCTCGAGGCGCGCGCGCTCTCCGACCTCGGCCGGCACGACGTCGCGCTCGAGGTCGTGGCCAACATCGCCGGACCGGAGACGGTCAGGCTGCGCGCCGACGTGCTGTGGGCGGCCCGACGCTGGGGCGAGGCGGCCGAGCAGATCGAGCTTCTCTACGGCGATCGCTGGCAGGAATTCGCGCCGCTCGCCGCCGACGAGTGGCGCGACATCTTGCGCGCGGGCGTGGGATACGTGCTGGGCGAGGATTCGATCGGGATCATGCGCTTGCGCGAGAAATATGCCGGCAAATTCGAGGATGGGCCCGAGCGCCGGGCCTTCGACGTGATCACCGCGCCGGTCGACCGGAGCGGGGCGGGGTTCCTCGAGATCGCGCGCGGGATCGCGACGGTCGACACGCTCGGTACGTTCCTGCGCGATTTGCGCGCGCGCTACCCGGACACCGCATCGTCCCCGCAAGCTCCGGCGGCGACGGCGCCGGCCGGACGGACGTCCGATCCGGCGCCGACCGGCACCGCCACGCCGCGCCCGCTCCCCGCGAAAGCGCGGGCCAATCCGGGCGCCGCCTCGCCGCTGCCGCCGACCCCGGCTGCGTTGCCGCGTCGGCCGGCAAGCCGCAGCGCGCCGGGCTCACTTTGATGCGTGGCCGCATTTTCGGACGGAAAACCACTTTTCCTGAAAATGCTCCGGCCGGGCCACCCGCGTCAGGCGCCGCAGAGGCGCGGGCGCCTTCCAACGCGGACCGGCGATGATCTCACTGCTTTAGGAATTTGAGGATTTCCTCGAAGAATTGCATCCGATTTTTCTCGAACAGCACGAAATGCGTCGCGTCCGGGATGAGCACGCTGCGTTTGGCCGGGGCGTGAACGAGATCCCGCATCAGTCCGTCGCGGTCGTCGGGGAAGGACCAGGTGTCGTAGGCTCCCGCGATGACGAGCGTCGGTGCGTAGATGTTCGCCGCGTGCCAGAGCGGCCGGCCGGTCGCCTGATAGAACGAATCCTCGAGCACGCCGTTCGGGGCTCGCAAGCTCGCCGGATTGCGCGTCCCGCTGGTCGGGTCTGTCGCCGTGCACTCCTTCCAGAATTCGGCGGGCACCGCCGGCTCACGGTACTCGTCCTTGTTCTCGACCGGAATTTCGCCGTTCCACCGGCCGGTATTGGCCGCTTCCGACGCGAGACGATAGGCGCCGAGCGCAAAGTTGAACTCGTGCGGCTTGCGCTTGTTCTGCAGGGCGCTGCCCGGACCCAAATTGGTGTGGTTGTTGAAGTTGTAGAGCGGCGCGTAGAGGACCAGCTTTTGAACGCTCTCGCTATGGAGCGAGGCATAGTAGCCGGCCATCATGGCGCCCCACGACCAGCCGACGAGCGTGATCTTCTTGACGCCGCGCTTGGCCTTGACATGGTTCACCATCGCCTCGACATCGCGCAACGCCAGATAGGAGCGCGTCACCGGTTGGTTCTTGGCGGGCGGCTCGTCCATGGCGGCCTCGCGACTGGAATAGCCGTAGTTGCGATAGTCGCCCATGTAGACGACGTAGCCGCGTTTGACCATCCAATCGGCCCACGAATAGTCCTTGTAAGGCAGGTCGAAGTCGCACGTCGACGGCGCCGTCGCTCCGTGCAGGAAAAGGACGATGTTGTCGTCGCTGAACCTCGTATTGCCTTCGGCCATTTTCTCGCGAACGAACAGCTTTATCCCCGGATCGAGCGCATCGATCTGGACGTCGGTCTTGGCGATCTTCGCGTCCTGCGCCTGGGCGGCGCCGATCGTCGCCAGGAGCAGGACGAGCAGGCCGCCGGTCGCGGCCCTCGTGCGCCCTGCACCGGCGAACGCCGGCAGCGACGCCATTGGAGATCGGTTTCGTGCGAACGACTGCTGCATGTGCTATCTCCCTCGATTCATGACCGGGCGTGGTGCTTCCTCACCGCGACCCGGCCGTTGATCGCTGCGAGCTCCCGCCGTCGGGGCTTCACCGGCCCCTTTCCGATGATTCCTACTTCAGCGTTTTTCCGCCGTCGGTGACGCCCTCGAGAAATTCGGTGATCGTCCGGTTCATGAACTCGACGTCGGCTGGCTTGGCCGGCGAGGCGGCAAAATGACCTTGCAGCGACGGGATCACGACGTAGCGGGCGCCCGGGATGGATTTGGCGTCTTCCGCTGCCTCGCCGGTCGGATTGTAGAGGTCCCCGGGCGCGTTCATGAGGATCGCTTTCGCCTTGATGCTCCTGAGCGCCTTGACGGTGTCGCCGTCGAAGCCGGGCGTCGTTCCCACGTCATGACGATCATAGGCCCACGTCTGCCAAATCCAGTTGTTGGCGTCGAAGCCGCCCTTGAGCCAAGTGTCCTCGAAGCCCTTGATCCAGCCGACCACGTCGAGCCCCTTGGGATAATCCGCCTTCAACCCGTCGGGCGTGCGGGTTGCGAGCGTGAGCAGGACGTCGACCCACGCGCGCCAACCCTTTTCCGGCTGCTGGGTATAGTCCCCGTTGTTATAGGCCTGATCGGCGGTCAGCGCCTTGCGGGTCGCCTCGTTGACGGCGACCGACCATGCCGGCGTACGCGCCATCGGCGTCAATGCAATCAGGGCGTCCATCATCTCGGGGTGACTGACGCCCCACTGCAGGGTCTGCATGCCGCCCATCGACGCGCCCGATACGGCGAGCAAGCGCGTGATTCCGAATTTCTCCTTCACCAGTCGATATTGCGACTCGACCATGTCGCGGATCGTGAAATGAGGAAACTTGGTGCCCGGCTGGCTCTTGTTGTTGCTCGGCGAAGTCGACAGCCCATTGCCGATCGCATCGGTGGCGATGATGAAATACTTGTTGGTGTCGAGCGCCTTGCCCGGGCCGATCAGGAAGTCGATGCGATGATGATTTCCCGCAATCGATGACGTCATCAAGATCGCGTTGCTCTTCTTCTCGTTCAGCGTCCCATGGGTGACGTATGAAATGGCGAAGTCCTTGATGACCTCGCCGCTCTCGAGCTTGAGATCGCCCTCTTCGAAGCGCTGGTGAGGCGGCTGGTCGGGTCCGTGCGCGAGCGCGATGCCGCCGCGAAAAAGCAATGCGAGAAGCGCCGCCCCGCCGATCAACCGTGTCCTTCCGAGCATGAGTCTCTCCGATTGTTGCCCCGCGGGGACGATCCGAAAGATCGTGATTGCGCGCACGATCGATGTCAAACGGAACTGGCTCCTGCAATCTGGAACGGTTCTTAAATTCGACGGGTTCACGCCGACCCGATAAGCCGAGCCACCGAGCCGCTGGTCGGACGATTGCGGTCGCCGCCGCGTACGCGCGGCTCAGACGCCGCGCCTGTTGCCCCAAGCCAGGACGTGAAGCTGCGGCAACACCGTAGCGGCGAACCAATGGTCTGCCGTCACCTTGCCCGCGAGCCAGCGCAGGCGACGCAAGAGGTCCTCGAGATCGGCCGCGTCGGCCATCGCTCTGCCGGCCGCATGCAACGGCGCCGGGTTGCCGACCTGCAGGTATATCGGCAGCGTCGGATGGCGCGCCGCCGCCGTCCGGGCGTAGGCGTAATCGGCATCGTCGAACACCACGATCTTGAGGACGCAACGCGGACGACCCCGCGCCGCCTCCACGCAAGCTTCGAGCGCATTCCAGTCCGTCGTCATGTCGGACGATGGAGGCTTCGGGCTCAGAATCAGCCAATCGAGCTCGGCAAACCACGCTTGCGGCACGCTCCCTTGCGTCTCCAGCGCAAAGCTGTGGCCGCCGCGGCGACCGAGCGCGATGAGAGCCGCCAGCGGCTGGAGCGCCGGATTGCCGCCCGACAACGAGATGAGCACCGGCTCCCCGCCGGCGAGGTCGTTCACCCGCGCCATGATTTCGGGCGGCGTCATCGCTGCCCATTCGTCGCGATGATCCGGCAACACCGCGTAGAGCGTGTCGCACCAGGCGCAGCGATAGTCGCAGCCGGCCGTGCGCACGAACACGGTCGGACGTCCGATCAGCGGCCCTTCGCCCTGGATCGTCGGCCCGAAAATTTCGCTGATGCGGATGCGCTCGGTCACGGGCGGTATTCCGCCCAGACGTGGGGCGTCTCGGCGACGCGGACCGCGACCGTTTCGGGCCAACGCGACTTACACCAATCGTAGAGCCACTGGCCGATGACTTCGGCGGTGGTGCGGTCGTGGCCGAGCACGTCGTTGAGATGCCTGTGGTCGACGGTGGCGTCGAGGAACTCCTTCAGCGCCGAAAGCTCGCCGTAGTCGCGCACGAAGCCGACGCCGTCGAGCGAGGCCGACTGCAGGATCACCTCGACCTCGTAATTGTGACCGTGCAGCCGGCTGCACGGATGCTCGGGCGGCAAGCCGCCGATGCGGTGCGAGGCGCAGAACGCGAAGCGTTTCGCGATCGTGTACATGGCCGTCGCCTCAGGCCGGGTCGCCGGCGAGGCCGCACGTTTGCGGCCGGCCATTGACGGAATCGACTCCATCACGGCGGATGACAGGCGTTCTCACGCGGGGCTCCTTGTTTTGACCGGGTAGGCTGCGACCGGGTCGACCGAAGCCGACAATTCGTCCACTCTCACCGCAGGCGCCGACTTCGGGACCGAAGCCGGAGCGCGGATGGCGGCATCACCGTTGCCGTACTAGGAGACCGCCGCGAGCGATGTCAATGGCGGCTGCGGCGAGCGCGCGTCTGCCGCCGGCTTGCGCGGGTCACGGGCAGATGGCGCGGACGTGACGCGCGGCGTCCTCGAGCGTCCATTGCGGCACCAGGATGCCGCCGACGATCGCGGTTTTGCGCACCCCGGCGAACCACTCCGGGCGAATCTCCTCCTTCGCGCGTACCCGATGCAGGCGTTCGTTGACGCGCGAGCAGACCTCGAACAGGCTCTGCGCGGCGCCGCCGCCATCGTCGAGTAGAATGACGAGATCGACCTCGCGCGCGAGATCAAGCGCCGTTCGCTGACGCGAATAGGAATCGCTGCACATGGTCTTGACGACCTTCGCCGGCCGCTCGAGCTTGCCTATCCGCTCGATGACCTCGGCGAAGATCCGCGTGTTCCCGGTGACTTGGCCGACCAGGGCGAGCGGCGCGCCGTCTTCCTGCGGAATCGCATCGATGTCGTCGGTCTGCTCGATCACATGGCAGCGGCGTCCGTGCTGCTCGGCGATCTTCTGCGCCGTGCGGCAGTGATGATTGTTCCTGGTGCCGACGATGGCGATATCGAAGCCTTCGCGGACCAGCCGCTCCACGACGCGGTCGAGCTTGGCGATGAACGGGCAGATGAGATCGTCGAGCAGGTCGACTCCCCGCGCCGCAAGGGTCTCCTTGGCGGCCTTGTCGAGCCCGTGGAATCCGAGCACGAGCCTGTCTCCCGCACCCAGCCCCGACAGGTCGCGCGGGACCGAGACGTTCTCCAATCCGGGATATTGAGCGAGCAGGTTTGGATCTCGACGCTCGATGCGCCGAAGCGTGTCGTACTCGTCGCCGGAATTTTGGTGCGCAACGGCGAATGGGGCCTCGGTCAGCGCGCGCTCGTTCATCTCGCGGTAAGCGCGCGCGATGCCGAGGCAGAATCCGGCCTTCGCCGTCAGGACTTCCATGCCGCTTGCCCGACCGCTCAGAATCCGAAGCGAGGCGCGAGCGGGGCGACGCTTCTCGCCTGCAGCGGCCGCATCAGGCCGCATGCCGCCAGGCCGAGCAGGGTCCCCAGCACGAGGCTGCCGATCACGACGGCGACCGCCTTGAGAGGAGAGGCGAGAATCACCGCAGTCTGCGGCGCCGGACCGAGCAGCAGCGTGGTCAGATAATTGCAGGCGGCGTAGAGACCCGCATAAAGGCCGGCGAGAATCGGAAGCCACATCCCCGACCGCGCCCGTTGCGCGTTGCTCAGCAGCGCGGCCGCGATCCCGCCCGCGACGATTGCCGCCAGCAGCGTGCCGCTATGCTCCAGATTGGCCGGAAACACAAAGCTCAAGGAGACTGCGCGCAGAAACCCGACGACGGGAAATACCATCGGCTTGCCGGTCTTCAGAAACAGCAGCATCAGCAGGAATGCCATCAGCGGCCCGAACACGATCTGCGGCAGCCCCGGGAAGAAAATCCCGTAGCTGCGGAAGACGTCCGCCGGGAGCAGGCCGATCGACTTCAAGATCGGGTTGATCGTGACCGCGATGGCCGTAATCGCAATCGTCCAGATGACGTCGTCTCGCCGCATGCCGCCCATCGAACCCGCCTCCCGCTCCGAAGCCTCGCTCCAGATGATCGAAATCGGTCGAGACGATTAGCATGTCGCCGGCGCGCGCGAAAGCCCGCTCCTTACGTCCCGTAGCTCTGGATCAGGCTTCCCGCCACCAGGCTCCAGCCGTCGACCAGCACGAAGAAGATCAGCTTGAACGGAAGCGAGACCACGACCGGCGGCAGCATCATCATGCCCATGGACATCAGCACCGACGCGACCACGAGGTCGATGATCAGGAACGGCAGGAACAGGAGGAAGCCGATCTCGAAGGCGCGCTTGAGCTCCGAGATCATGAAGGCCGGCACCAGGATCCGCAGCGACATCTCCTCGGGGCTCGCCGGCCGCGGCTCGCGCGAAAGATCCGAGAACAGCATCAGGTCCTTCTCGCGTACGTTCTTCTGCATGAACAGCTTGAGCGGCTCGGAGGAGCGCTCGAAGGCCTGCTCGACGGTGATTTCGTTGTTGACGAGCGGGCGGATGCCGAGGTCGTAGGCGCGCTGCAGCGCCGGTCCCATCACGAAGGCGGTGAGAAACAGCGCGAGCGCCACGATCACGGCATTGGGCGGCGCGGTGGCGGTGCCGAGCGCGGTGCGCAGCAGCGACAGCACGACGACGATGCGCGTGAACGAGGTCATCATGATCAGGATCGACGGCGCCAGCGACAGCACGGTCAGGAACGCGATCAGCTGAATGACGCGCTCGGTGAGGGTGCCACCCTGGCCGGCGCCCTGGCCGAAATTGATGCTGATGTCCTGCGCGACGGCGGCGTCTGCCGCCATCAGGAGAACGACCGCTACACCGCCCACCACCGTCGCGAGACGAACGCGGTGGGCGATCGCCGATGTCGTCAAGGCTTGCTGTTCGGACGGCCCAACAAACTCGCCATCTCCTGCTCGAGGCTGTCGTAGAGCGATTTCTGCGGCGCCGGCTTGGCGTCGGGGCGGGGCGGCGCGCCGCGCGCCGGCCGTGCCCCCTCGGTGGGGCCGATCGCGCGCGCGGGCGGCTCCTCGATCTCGGCCGGCTCCGGTCTCGCCGCGTCCTGGCCGCCACCCTCGCTCTTCGCCGGGCGGCGCAGCGCGGCTTCCAGCCGCTGTGCCATTTCCGCGAGATTCTGGTCGGCGGATGGATTGAACGGGGCGTCGGCCGCGGGAGCCGGCGGCGGGGTCGGCGCCGGCGGCGCGCCCTGCGGCGGCCGCGGCGCACGGCGAAGCGGCGGGCGGATCGGCGGCTCTGTCGGCTCGGCTTCAGCGGGAGCCGGCGCGGGCGCGCGCGAAAGCTCCTCCGCCAAGCCGGCCAGCGGATCGGCTATGCGGGGCCTGCGCTCGCGCGGCGGCGGTGGCTCCGGCTCGGCCGACCACTGCTCTTCGACGACGGGAGGCGGACGCTGCGGCCGCGGCTCCGGTCGAAGCGGCGGCTCGGGGCGCGGCGCGGGCTCCGGCCGCAACGCCGGCTCGGCGCGCGCCGGCGGTTCGAATCTCGCCTCGGGCCTCGTCGGCTCGAGCCTCGCCGGTTCGGGTCTGGTCGGCTCGGGTCTTGTCGGCTCGGGTCTTGTCGGTTCAAGTCTCGTCGGTTCAAGCCTTGGCGCCGGCTCCGGCTGCAGCGGCCACATGGTGCCCTCGCCGTAGGGCGCCGCGCGCGGCAGCGCGTCCGCGCCCGGCGGGCGCGGGGGCGGAGCCTCCCGCGGCGCTCCGGCCGCGCGCACGATGTTCTGCTCGATCACGACATCGGTCGGGCCCCCGATGATGAGGAGATGCTCGATATTGTCGCGGCGGATGAGGATCAGGCGCCGGCGCCCGTCGACCATGGCCGCATCGACCACGGCGAGCCGCGGTTGGCGTCCGCGCGCCGCGGTATTGCCCAACCGCTCGCCGCCGAACCTCCGCAACAGCCAGAAAGCCAGCACCAGCAGGCCGAGGACCACGATCAAGGCGAACACGACCTTGAGGGCGGACTGCCCCTCGCCGAATAAGGTGTCCAACATCACTCCTCCCTGCGCCCCAGGGGTGCGGCGTGTCGATCGGAATCGTCCGAATGGTTAACGCCGGCGGCAATATTTGCCGCCCTGAATACTAACAAAGAATTAAGAAAGATGGGCCGCAAGATTTCGGTCTCCGTCTTTCCAAGCTTTATCTTGGTAAACGGCAGTTTAATGGCGGTCGCGGCCCCCGCAAAGCCCCTTTAACCGGCCATTAACCATGCGCTCGGCAAAATCTGCCGGTCAGACGACGGACGACGGACAACAGACGATAGAGGACGAACGCCAAAGTTCCCTCTTACCGCGCCAAGCTAGCCCGTCATCCGTCGTCTGTCGTCCGTCGTCCGCTCCGGGGGCACCGATGCCGATTTCGCAAATTCCGATCTTCGCGATGCTGCGGACCAAGATGCAGTGGCATCAGGAACGCCAGCAGCTGTTGGCAGAGAACGTCGCCAACGCCAATACCCCGAATTTCAAGCCGCGTGATCTCGCGGTGCCGGATTTCGACCAGGCGCGGTCCGCGGCCGGACTGGCCGTGGTGCGGACGAGCCCGTTCCACCTTGCCGGCGCGAGCGCGGATGCCGCGCGGTTTGAGCGCGCGCGGCAGCGCGATTTCGAGGTGCGCCCGGCGGGCAACGCGGTGAGCCTCGAGGACGAGATGCTCAAGGTCGCCGCCAACCAGATGGACTTCCAGGCGGCGACCGCCCTCTACGGCCGCGGGCTCGGCCTGATCAAGACCGCGCTCGGCAAGCGCTCGTAGCGGCGCCGGCAGCGGGGGGAGGGGAGCCATGGACTTCTTGCGCTCGATCGCCATCGCCGCCTCCGGGCTGCGCGCCCAGGCCGGGCGCATGCGGGTGATCTCCGAGAACATCGCCAACGCCGATTCGACCGCGCCGGGACCGGGCGCCGATCCCTTCCGCCGCAAGATCGCGACCTTCCGCTCCGAGATCGACCGCGCACTCGATGCGCGCATGGTCGCGCTCGGTCCCGTGCGCACCGATCCGTCCGCCTTCCGCGTCAAGCAGGAGCCCGGTCACCCCGCCGCCGACGCCAGCGGCAACGTCAAATATCCCAACATCAATCCGCTGATCGAGATGACCGACATGCGCGAGGCACAGCGCTCCTACGAGGCCAATATCAACGTGATCGGGGCGACGCGCCGCATGATCCAGCGCACCCTCGACATCCTCAAAGCCTGATCGGGACCCCGATCCCAGCGGTTGATGGAAAGCTGAGCGTCCGAGCCGAAGGAGAAAGAGCCATGACCACGCCGTCCGCCGCCGCCGGTGCCTATGCCTCGCTCGCGCGCCTTGCCGAGGCCTCCGCCGCGCTGGGCAAGGCAGGAGGCGAGGGCGCCGCCGGCCCGAGCTTCGGCTCGTTCCTCAAGGATGCCGTCGGCGCCGTGGTCGAGGCCGGGCGCAAGTCGGACGCGCAGACCCAGGCCCTAGTCGCGGGCAAGTCCAACATCGTCGATGTCGTCACCGCGGTGTCGGAAACCGAGGTCGCGGTCGAGGCGCTGGTGTCGGTGCGCGACAAGGTGATCGCGGCCTACGAGGAAATCATGCGGATGCCGATCTGATGACCGGCCCCGAGGTCCTCGACGTCGCGCGCGAAGCGATCGTGACGCTGCTCTTGGTGGCGAGCCCGCTGATGCTGGTCGGGCTCGTCGTCGGCGTCGTCATCTCGCTGTTTCAGGCCCTGACGCAGATCCAGGAAATGACGCTGGTCTTCGTGCCCAAGATCCTGGCGATCTTTCTCGCCATGCTGATCGCGCTCCCGTTCATGGCCGACGCGCTGCAGGCGGAGATGCTCAGGATCTCGGCCCGCATCATCGGGGGGTAAGCGATGCGCGCCGCGACTGTGGCCCGGATGGAGCGGAGCGAAATCCGGGATTCTCGCCGCGGCAAGGCTACCCCGCATTTCGCTACGCTGCATGCGGGCTACGAACGCGCTGCTCCTGCTGCGTTCGGCGGGGGAGAGAGCGCATGAGGATCGACGTCTCGTTCCTTCCCGCCTTGGCGGCGACCTTCATGCTGGTGTTCGCGCGCATCGGCACGATGGTGATGCTGCTGCCGGGCTTGGGCGAGCTCAGCGTGCCGGTGCGCACGCGCCTCACCGTCGCGCTCGTGCTCAGCGCGGTGCTGCTGCCGCTCCACCGCGACGCCTATCAGATCGATCTGCGATCGTTTGGACCGACGTTCGCGCTGCTGGCCGACGAGCTGTTCATCGGCGCCGTGCTGGGCATGGCCGCGCGACTGACCATCTTGGCGCTGCAGGTGGCGGGCTCGGTCGTCGCCCAGCAGCTCGGACTCGGATTCATCACCGCGGTCGATCCGACCCAGGGCCAGCAGGCCGTGATCGTCGGGAACTTCCTGACCATGCTCGGCGTGACGCTGGTGTTCGCCGTCGATCTACATCATCTCGTGATCGGCGCGCTCGACGACAGCTACGCGCTGTTCCGGCCCGGCGACGTGCCGCTCATCGGCGACGTGGCGGCGCTGACCACGCGCACCATCGCCGATGCCTTTCGCATCGGCATCCAGCTTTCGGCGCCGTTCCTGGCATTCGGCCTGCTGTTCAATCTCGGCCTCGGCGTGCTCTCGCGGCTGATGCCGCAGATGCAGGTGTTCTTCGTCGGCATCCCGCTGTCGATCCTGGTCGGGTTCCTGATCCTCCTGCTCGTCGTCGGAGCGATGATGGGCGTGTTCCTCGGCTCGGTCGAGACCGTGCTGCGGGCGCTGGCGCCGCATTCGTGAGGAACCGATGGCCGAACCGGATACCGACCGCTCGGAAGACCCGACCCAGAAACGGCTGGACGAGGCGCTGCGGCGCGGCGACGTGGTCAAGAGCCAGGAGGTCAATACCTGGTTCATCATCGCCGGCGCGGCGCTGATCCTGATGGCGTTCTCGGGCTCGATGGGACGCGCGCTCGCCGTGAGCCTGCGCGGCCTCCTCGCCAACTCCTACGCCATCCGCGTCGACGGCTTGCTCGACGTGCTGGGCCGGATCGGCCGCGAGGTGATCGCCGCCGTCGCCATTCCCTTGCTGCTGCTCGCGCTCGCGGCGGCGGCCGGCAACCTGATCCAGCATCGGCTGGTGTGGTCGGGCGAGGTCTTGATCCCAAAACTCTCCAAGATTTCGCCGGCGGCCGGCCTGCGGCGGCTGTTTTCCAAGCAGGCGCTGGCGAACTTCGTCAAAGGCCTGGCCAAGCTCGCGCTGATCGGCACCACCATGGCGGCTCTGCTATGGCCCAAGCGCGATCGACTGGAGAGCATGATCGCCGTCGACCCGCTCGGCGTGCTGACGATCGTGCAGTCGCTCTCGCTCGAGATGCTCGGCGCCGTGGTGGTGGCGCTCGGCCTGATCGCCGCCGCCGACTACCTGTTCCAGTATCGCCAGTGGTTCGAGCGCCAGAAGATGTCGCTGCACGAGCTCAAGCAGGAATTCAAGCAGACCGAAGGCGATCCGCTGATCAAAGGCAAGATCAGGCAGATCCGCCAAGCCCGCATGAAGAGGCGCATGATGGCGGCGGTCAAGCAGGCTTCCGTCGTCATCACCAACCCGACGCACTTTGCCGTCGCGCTGCAATACGAGCGCGGCATGAACGCGCCGCTCTGCCTGGCCAAGGGCGTCGACGCGCTGGCGCGGAAGATCCGCGCGGTGGCCGAGGAGCACGGCATTCCGATCGTGGAGAACCCGCCGCTCGCCCGCGCGCTGCACGGCACGGTCGAGATCGACCGGGAAATTCCGCCCGAGCACTACCAGGCGGTGGCCGAGGTCATCTCCTACGTCATGCGGATCAACCGTGCCGTCGCGCGACGAAACTAGAGCATTTTCAGGAAAAGCGGGAACCGGTTTTCCACCGGTTTTCCGTCCGAAAATGCGACCGCGCAAAAGACTGGAGCGCATTCAGTTTCCGTCGAAACTGAATGGCTCTGGGCGATCCGCCCCGCCGCCCGCGCCGGGCCTGCCCGCGGTTCCCGGCGCGGCTCGCCATGGCCCCGATTCTTGTTGCGCCGGTTTCTGGGCTGGGGCAGTCAGGGCAGGGCGAATGAGGCCGATTCCACGCCGATCATGACGCAGCAGCAACTGCTCGGGGAGAGTGCCCGCGTGCCCGTCGACCGGACCCGGGCCGGCCGCGGCGGCAGCATCGGTCTCGTGCTGCTTCTCGCGCTCCTCCTCGTCGGCGCCGCGGGCGCGCTCATCTTCATCGGCCGCGCCAACGCCGAGCCCTATATCGTCGCATTGGTGGCCGCGCTGGCGATGGCCGGCGTCTTCCTCCTGTTCGCGCTCGCGGCCGGCATTCTGCGCATGTCCGACCGGGAGGCGGCGAGCCCGCTGCTCAAGGCGGTGGTCGACAGCGCGAACGAGGGCATCCTGGTCACCGACGCGCGCGGCCACGTCCTCTACGCCAATGCCGCCTACCTGCAGCTCACGGCGGCCGCCGGGCCCCACGACGCGCGCCCGGTGGAGCGCGTGTTCATCGGCGATCCCGGCGTTTCCGAGGCCGTCTATCGCCTGCTCAAGGCGGCGCGCGAAGGTCGCCGCGGCCAGGAGGAGGTGCGGATCGGCGCCCACAAGGGCGAGGCCGGCCGCTGGCTGCGCATTCGCGTGCGTCCGCTCGGCGAAGGCAAGCGCGAATCCCGGATGACGGTCTGGTCGCTGGCCGACGTGACGCGGGAGCTCGAGCGGCACGAGAACGTCTTCCAGGAGCTGCAGCAGGCGATCGATTACCTCGACCATGCGCCGGCCGGGTTTTTCTCGGCCGAAGGCAACGGCAACATCGCCTATCTCAACGCCACGCTGGCCAATTGGCTCGATCACGATCTCGCGCAGGTCGGCTCCGGCGGCCTCAGGCTCGAGGACGTCGTGGCGGGCGAGGGCGCGGCGCTGCTCACCACGCTCGCCGCGGTGCCGGGCGACGTGAAGACCGAGATCCTCGACATCGACCTCAAGACCCGTAGCGGCCGCACCGTTCCGGCGCGGCTCTTTCACAAGGTCGCCTTCGGCGCCGACGGCGCGCCCGGCCCCTCCCGCACCCTCGTTCTCAACCGTGCCCGCGGCGAGGGCGCCGATCCCCAGCGCGCGGCCGAAGTCCGCTTCATGCGCTTCTTCCAGAACACGCCGATGGCGATCGCCGCCGTCGACAGGGAGGGGCGGATCGCGCGCTCGAACGCGCGCTTTGCACGCATGTTCCATCCGGCGTTCAAGGGCGAGGCCGACCGCTCGATCCTCGCCGTGGTCGCGGAGCGTGACCGCGCCGCGCTCGAGGCCGCGATCCACAGGGCGGGGGAAGGACAGGGCGAGATCGCCCCGGTCGATGCCGCGCTCAACGGGGCGGGCGAGCGCTTCGCGAGCTTCTTCGTCACCGCCATCGACGAGGAGGAGGAGCGCGACCAGGAGGCCGCCATCGTCTACGCGCTCGAGACCACCCAGCAGCGCACGCTCGAGAACCAGGTCAATCAGCAGCAGAAGATGGAGACCATCGGCCGGCTCGCCGGCAACATCGCGCATGATTTCAACAATCTGCTCGGCGCCATCATGATGGCGACCGACTTCCTCCTGAATGCGCACCGGCCGACCGATCCGTCGTTCCAGGACATCATGCAGATCAAGCAGAACGCCAACCGGGCGGCGAGCCTGGTGCGGCAGCTGCTCGCCTTCTCGCGCAAGCAGACCATGCGCCCGGTGGTGCTCGATCTCGGCGAGGCGTTGTCCGATCTCACCGTCCTGCTCCGGCGTCTCATCGGCGAGAACGTGACGCTCGACGTGCCGCAGGTGCGCGACCTCTGGCCGGTTAAGGCCGACGTCCACCAGTTCGAGCAGGTCGTCATCAATCTCGCGGTCAACGCCCGCGATGCGATGCCCGAGGGCGGCACGCTCACGCTGCGCACCTCCAACGTTCGCGCCGACGACGACAGGCTCCACGGGTACAAGGGGATGCCGGTCGGGGAGTACGTGCTGGTCGAGGTCGAGGATACCGGCAGCGGCATCGTGCCCGAGATCATGGACAAGATTTTCGACCCATTCTACACCACCAAGGACATCGGCAAGGGCACCGGGCTCGGGCTCTCCACCGTCTACGGCATCGTCAAGCAGACTGGCGGGTTCATCTACCCGCATTCGGTGGTCGGCAAAGGCACGATCTTTCGCATCTTCCTGCCGCGCTATATCCCGGCCGCCGACGACGTGCAGGCCCCGCAATTGCCCGAGACCACGGCGCCGGCGATCGCGATCGCCGCCGCCGACGAGATGCGCAGCGCCGCCGCCGATCTCACCGGCGAGGGCACCATCCTGCTGGTCGAGGACGAGGAGGGGCTGCGCGCGCTCAATGCCCGCGGACTGACGTCGCGCGGCTTCACCGTGATCGAGGCGGGCAACGGCGTCGAGGCGCTGGAGGAGCTCGAGAAGCAGGGCGGACGCGTCGATCTCGTCGTCTCCGACGTGGTGATGCCGGAGATGGACGGGCCGACGCTGCTGAAGGAGCTCAAGAAGCGCAATCCCGACATCAAGATCATCTTCGTCTCAGGCTATGCCGAGGACGCCTTCGACAAGAGCCTGCCCGACCACAAGCAGTTCAATTTCCTGGCCAAGCCCTTCACGCTCAAGCAGCTGGTCACGGTGGTGAAGGAGACGATGGCGGGATCGTAGGATGGGTCGAGCGGCAGCGAGACCCATCAATTCCTGTCGGCCACGATGGGTTTCCGCCCACTTTCGCGGGCGTCAACCCATCCTACGGATCAGCGCATGGACGACCCGACCTCCCCGACACCCGGCGAGCGCAAGCCGGACGACTATGTGGAGAGCGACCGCGACCGGCGGATCGCCAACGCGGTGCTGCTGATCTTTATCCTCGTCCTGGTGGGCGGCGGCATCTGGCTCGCCAACGCCATGTTCGAGCAGCGCCAGCTCGACGACTGCCTGGCGCAGGGCAGGCGCAACTGCGCCCCGCCGATCGATACGCCGGCGCGATAGAGCATTTTCAGGAAAAAAGCCTGCCCCGGACTTGATCCGGGGTGGGAACCGGTTTTCCGTCCGAAAATGCGACCACGCAAAAAGACTGGAGCGCATTCAGTTTCCGTCGAAACTGAATACGCTCTAGACGGAGGATGGACCGGCCGAACGTGTCGCGGGCTCGCTCCGCTCTATTTCACGGTTCGCCATGCCCACAGCACGACCAGCGCGCCGACGACGGCGCCGATGAGCGCGCCATAGCCGGTGATCCCGAGCAGGATCGCCAGGTCATATCCGACGAACGAGCCGGCGATGCCGACGAGCGCGCTCGTCAGCAGCATGCGGTTCTTGCCGGCGATCTGGCGCGAGAGCCAGCTCGGGCCGGCGAAGCGGTCGAAAAGGAGGCCGGCCGCGATGCCGACGACGAGCAGGATCAGGAAGACGGCGGCTGGGCTGAGCATGGTCATGGTCTCCGATCGAATGCGGCACAGGATGAATGCGGCTTCCGCCGTTTTGCAAGGCACTTCTTGCATTTGCATCCGCTGCGCTCGAGAAACAGCGCGAAATAGTCCCGGCCGTAGTCGTAGGTGATCTCCTCGCCCGGCGCGATGTCCCTGATCGCGCGCAGGATCACCTTGCCCTTGCGGAGGTCGGATTCGGCGTTCGGACGGCAGGAATGGTTGGCGTAGCGCGCGATGTTGCGGCGGTTCGAGCCGTCGATCGTCGAGCGGCCGTCGATCTCGAACATGTAGCGGGCGCCGCGCGCCTCCCGTCGCTCGGCCTCGGCATGCCCGATGCGGCGTCCGCGGTATTCGACGATGAACGCGCCCTTCGCGATCGGCGCGGTCGCAAACAAGCCGAGGCCGGTGCGGGAGCGGCCGACGCGATAGCGTCTTCCGCGACGAGGCCTGCGCGCCATGTCGTGCGCCGTTACGCCGCCTTCTCCTTCGTGCGCGTCACCGCGAGCGTCGTTTCGACCGGCACCGGCTCGCGCAGCGTGCTGATGCCGGGGCAGCCTTCGAGCGCCAGCCGCTCGACTTGCCTGAGCTTCTCCGCGGGCGCGTCGCTCACCACGCTGATCGAGATCGTCACCTTCTGGAAGCCCGGATTGGGCGCGCCCGGGATCATGTGGCCGCGGGCGTCGAACTCGGTGCGCGCGACCGTCTCGAAGCTGTCGTAGGCGACGCCGAGCTTGGCCGCGTAGAAGGCGAACACCGCCGCGTAGCAGCCGACCGCGCCGGAGAGCAGGAATTCGAGCGGCGTCGGCGCGCAGCTCTGCCCGCCCACGTGCGCCGGCTCGCTGATGACGAACTTGTAACCGCTCTTCCTGCAGTCGACCAATTCGTTGAGCTGGCCGATCGAGGTGACCTTCACCTCGACGAAGCTCTGCGGCCCCTCCGGCGCCGCCCGCTCCGGATGGGCGCGGTAGCGCCGCTCGCGGGCGTCGGTGATCGCCTTCAACTCGGGAAAGCAGTCGCAGACCTTGGCCATGCTTTTCTCCTTCGGACGCCCGATGACGGACGACTGAGAACGGACGCAGCTTCTGTCGTTCGTCCTCTGTCCTCCGATTCACTTCGCCTCGATGAGCCCGACCTGATCGGTGAGGCTGTGCGCGGTCACCGGGTTGCCGTCTCGCGTCACGCTCATGTTGCGGACGATGTCGCCGCCGCCGGGAATGGCCCAGCTCTGGAACGTCTCGGTCCGGGGGTCGAAGCGCACCATGGTGTTGGGCTTGGCGCCGGATTCGTTGTACCAGAGCGCGCCCTTGGTGAAGACGATGCCGTATGGCTGGGACTCCGGGCCGCTCGGCGATCGCCACTCCGTCACCTTGCCGGTCGCGGGATCGAGCCGGCCGAGAAAGCCGCGCGCGAAATCCGTGTACCAGACCATGTCGTCGGGCGCGATCGCGATGCGGCGGGGCCGCGCGCCCGGGTCGGGCAGTGGATATTCCCTGATCGACATCGTCCCGGCGTCGATGCTCGCGACCTTGTTGGCGTCGAACTCGACGAGGAACACGACGTTCCGGGAATTGAGCGCCATGCCGTAGGGGCGCGACTTCGGGGTGGGCGAGGCGACGAGCTTGATCGCGCCGCTCGCGGAATCGAGGCGGCCGACGAAGTTGCCCTGCTGCACCGTGAACCAGAGGATGCCGTCGCGGTCGAAGATCAGCGTATGCGGGTCCTTCGCCGCGCGATCCGGCGCGACCATCGGCAGGATCGGCTGCTTCGACATGGATGCGCTCGATAGGCTTCAACCTCGATGGACGCTTTCGTTCAAATGTAGCGGCAAAACCGTAGGGCGGGCAAAGGCGCGGTCCAGGACGTCGCAGCGCCATGCTCGCTGCGCCTCATGCCGCCTTCGCGAGCGCGCCCTTGAGGAAGTCGGCGAAGACCGCCGCCATCTCGGCCTCCTTCTGGGCCCAATCCTCGGGCGGAACGAGGTCGACGTCGAGGTCGCCGGGGTAGAGGTCGTAGATCTCGCTGCCGGCGATCATGCGATGCGCGGCGTCGGCGACCGCGTGATTGTGGGTCTTGTCGTTGCCGGGAATGATGCAGGTCGGGACCTTGATGGAATTCAAATCATGCTCGCTGGCGCCGATGATAGGCAGCGAGGCGCCCTTGGCGAACTGCGCCCGCCAGCGCTCCATGGCGGCGATGAACACCTTCGGGTCGATTGCCATGAGAGCTTGCCGGTTCGACGGCCGGGCCTCGATGCGCTCCTTGAAATGGTCGAGTGCGCACACCGCCGCCATGCCGCCCTCCTGCGCGGCGCGGATATACTGGCCGTAGTAGTTCTCGGTGAGGCGTTGCGCGGCGAAGGCGCCGCCGGTGACGCGCCAGAGCAGGAGCGCGCGCACCGCCTGCGGATACTTCAGCGCGAACAGCACCGACAGCCGGCAGCCCGACGAGCTGCCGCCGACGATCGCGGGCAGCGCGTTGAGCTCGGCGAGCAGCGCGTGCAGATCGTCGGCCCAGATCTCGTATTCCGAGGATTCGCCGCCGATCACGATGTCGGAGAGGCCGCAATTGCGCCGGTCGTGGATCAGCACGCGATAGCCGCCGTCGGCCATGCGCCGGGCCAGCGACTTGACGTTGTCGAGCGCGCGCCGGCCGCCGGGCGAAAGGGCGAGCCACGGCCCGCGCGCACCCAGCACCTCGTAATTGATGTTCACTCCGCGCACATTGGCGATCGGCATCGGTTTCCTCCCTTGTCGTCGGCGCGCCAGTCTATACCGGCGCATGCGGGCGCGATAGCCGAGCCGACCGCGGTCGTGCGGCGTGTTGGCGGCTTGACCGCGCGGCGCCAATCGCGCCAACCTTGCCGCACGGAATCCGGGCCGGAGGAACGTCCGGAAGCGCAGGGGATAGACGTTCGGGAGGAGATCATGAGCCTGTTGTTCGGCGGCTGCGCATGCTGCGCGCCCAATCCTGCCTCGGCGCTGACCCGGCGCGGGCTTCTTGCCGGCGGCGCCGCCATGCTCGGCGCCGGCGCCTTGGCCGGCGCCGGGATGAAGGCGGCGGCGCAGGGCAAGCCCCACCGCATCGACGTGCATCACCACATCTCGCCGCCGACCTGGCTCGACGCCGTGAAGAAGGCCAACCTCGGCAATCCGCCGCTGAACAACTGGTCGGTGCAGAAATCGCTCGACGACATGGACCAGGGCGGCACCGCCACGGCGATCTGCTCGCCGACCACGCCGCAGCTCAATTTCCTCGCCGGCGACAAGGAGACGGCGGCCCGCCTCGCGCGCGAGTCGAACGAGTACACCAAGAAGCTGATGTCCGATCATCCCGGCCGGTTCGGACTGTTCGCGATGCTGCCGCTGCCGCATGTCGACGCGAGCCTCGCGGAGATCGCCTACGCCTTCGACACCCTCAAGGCCGACGGCGTCGGCGTCATGACGAGCTACGGCGACAAATGGCTCGGCTATCCGCAATTCGCGCCGGTGTGGGAGGAGCTCAACCGCCGCAAGGCCACGGTCTACACCCATCCGACCGGTGCCAATTGCTGCGTCAACCTGGTGCAGGGGATCGGCGAGGCGGCCGTCGAGTTCGGCGCCGACACGACCCGGACCATCGCCAGCCTGATCTTCAGCGGCACCTCGCAGCGCTTCAAGGACATCAACTGGATCTTCTCGCACGGCGGCGGCGTGCTGACCGCGGTCGCCGAGCGTTTCCAGGTCCAGATGGTGACCACGCCGCCCTACAAGGACAAGTTCACTCGCGCGATCGTCGACGGCGAGCTCACGCGCTTCTATTACGACACCGCCCAGGTCTCGAACGCGGTGACCATCGCCGCGCTCGCCAAGCTCGTTTCGGTCCCGCAGATCGTCTACGGGACCGATTATCCCTACCGAACCGGCTTGGACCACGTGAAGGGGCTTGCCGCCGCGTTCGGCGGTCCCGACCTCCTGGCGATCGAGCGCCAGAACGCGCTGCGCATCCTGCCGCGGCTGAAGGCGGCGTGAGCGACGACTTTTAGGGTTCGCAGGGCGGATGCTTAGCCAAGGGGCGCAGTCTGATACGGCTTCGCTCCCAGCTTCGCCGCCGAGATGGACTTTATCATTTTGTCCGACATCGAACCTTCGGCGGCCGTGTTATCTCCCCCGCCGTGGTACCAGTTGAAGCCAATGATCTTGGACCAGTCGCTGAAGTTGCTGACGAATTTATCAACCTTTGCTTCCATGGTGGCCTGGGGCGGACTTCCTTCCCCCCAATAGGCCTGTCCGGAAACCACCAAGGGATTGTTGATTCCCGCAAGACGCCATGAATCGATGACAAGACGCACATAGGAGACCGGATCATTTGGCGGATAATCCTGCTTACTGAAACCTGCGTCGTAGTGGTGGTGATTTGGGAACGTCATCCAATAAGCCTGGGGCGCAAAGAGGCATACTCGTGGAGCAGCAATCTTCATCAGCTTGACCACAGGGTTGCTGCCGCTGTCTTGAAGCTTCAGAACCGGCCAAGTCGAGACCGCAAGATCGTTCTTTCCAAAACGCTGCTGCACCCCATTGGTGAACTTGTCGAAGTCGCTCTCCGACCATAGATCGGGCAGGGGATTCGTAGGGTCGGCCGGGTTTGGAATGACTTCATTGCCGGGCTCGGCATCGATGACAAAGGCGGTCATGCCCAGCTTGTCGCGAAGGTCGGAGATGAGCGTCTTATCCCGTTGCCAGTTTACGCCGGCGCAATATCCCCAGCCGGCCCAATTAATGTTTGCCTGCCCCAGTTTCGTGATCAGTTGCTTGCGCAGAGCTTCATGACTGGTGTCGAACTCGCCGCGACGGTTGAACAGCTGAATCCAGACTGAGGCAATATTCATGTCCTTCAGTGCAAGAATGAAACGATCAATGCTATCGTGAGGGTTGCCGCCGCTCGGCGACTGGTATTGCTCATATCTTTTGAGCACCGTTGTGACACTGCCTTCGGTGAAGATCCCGTGACCGGCAAATGCGGGATTGATCGCCATGTCTGCTCCTCTTGATTTTTGACAGGCTCATTCTCTCATAAGTTGCTGTAATATGCAAGTGCACGTGTCCGGTCAATAGACCAAGCCGCGCGCTACCGCGCCGCCCGAGTTCATGGGTGGCGGCCCACATAGCCCGGATGCGAGCGAAGCGAAGCTCGGGGCGATCGCGCCGTGGCATCGGTGCCGGATTTCGCCGGCGCTCCCTCCCGGCTATTCTCGTGCCATGCGCTACCAGCTCTATTATTGGCCGACGATCCAGGGCCGCGGCGAGTTCGTCCGCCTCGCGTTGGAGGAAGCCGGCGCCGACTATGTCGACGTGGCGCGCCGCGCAGGGAGGCGCGGCGTCGCCGCCATGCAGAAGCTCGTCGACGGCAGGCGCGTCGCCCGCCCGCCCTATGCGCCGCCGTTCCTCAAGGCCGGCAGGCTCGTCATCGCGCAGAGCGCGAACATCCTCTTCTACCTCGGGCCGCGGCTTAAGCTCGCGCCGCGCGACGAGGCGGGTCGGCTGTGGGCGCACCAGCTGCAGCTGACCATCGCCGATCTCGTCACCGAGATCCACGACACCCATCATCCGGTCTCGGGCTGGCTCTATTTCGAGCAGCAGCGCGAGGCCGCCAAGCTGCGCACGAAGGATTTCTGGCGCTACCGCGTGCCGAAATTTCTGGGCTACTTCGAGCGCGTGCTCGGCAAAAGCGGCGGCCCCTATATCCTCGGCCGCAAGCTCACCTATGTCGACCTCTCGCTGTTCGAGATCGTCGAAGGCCTGCGCTACGCCTTTCCCAAGCGGATGCGGCGGTTCGAGCGCAAGGTGCCGCGCCTCGTCGCGCTGCACGGCCGCGTCGCCAGGCGGCCGCGGATTGCCGCCTATCTCGCCTCGAAGCGCCGCATCCCGTTCAGCCAGTGGGGCATCTACCGTTATTTCAAGGAACTCGACTCGTAGCCCGGATCGAGCGCAGCGAGATCCGGGACGGCCCGTGCTGCGGGGCGCGGCCGGCCATCGCAGTCGGTGCGGTGGCCCCGCATTCCGCTTCGCGTCATGCGGGCTACGATTTCTTCCTGCGTGCCTTGGCAAGCCGCTTCGCCGCGCGCGCCTTCGCCGACCGGCGCGCGCGCTGCGCCGCGGCCCGCTTCTCCCGGCACTTCACGCATTTGCAGCGGCTCGGCGTGATGACGTTGCGGAAATAATCGCGGCCGTAATCGTAGGTGATCTCGTCGCCGGGCTTGATCGCCTTGAGGGCGCGCAGGAACACCCGGTGCCCGGCATGGTGCGATTCCGCGTTCGGCCGGCAGGAATGGTTGGCGTAGCGCGCGAGGTTGCGGCGGTTGGTGCCGTCGATGGTCCAGCGGCTGTTGATCTCGTAGAGATAGCGGTTGCCGCGCGCCTCGAGCTTGTCGGCCGCCTCGGTGGTGAGCTTGCGGCCCTTGTACTCGGCGACGAAGGCGCGCTTCTCGATCGGCGCGGTGGCGAACAGGCCGAGGCCGGTGCGCGAACGGCCGACCCGGAACGGCCGCTTGCGCGGCAGGCGCGGGAACCACATCGGGCAAGATCACCCCTCGGCGTTGAGCACCTTGCCGCCGGCGGTGACCGGCTTCGCCGCGACCAGCGTAAAGGCGATGACGCAGGGCGCGCTGCCCGTGTTCACCCAGTTGTGGATGGTGCCGCGCTGCACCAGCACGTCGCCGGCCTTGAGATGCACGCTCTTGCCGGCGTCGAGCTCCATGTCGATCTCGCCCGCGATCACCACCGCGTAGTCGATCGAATCGGTGCGGTGATTGCGGCGCGCCACGCCGGGGCCGAAGCTCACCACCCGGAACACGGTGCCGTTCTCGAGCGTGGTGCCGACCTTGCGGATCGCGGCGTCGGCGTCGCCGTCGTTGTCGACCGGGAAGCCCTCGCTGGTCCAGATCACGGCGGCCTCCGCGCCCGGCCGGCTCTGGACGACGTTCTTGACGGTCTCGTCGATCGACACGATCGCGCGGCCGTTCTGGTCGTGGCCGGTGACGACGCGGCGGATGCTGAGGCTCATCGGATTTTTCTCCCTGGATTCGTGGCGCGCGACATCATTTGCCGAAGCTCGAAGCCGATTGCAATCGGTTGAACATGTAGCCCGCATAAAGCAAAGCGGAACGCGGGCCGCGCCGCCCGCGAGCACCGCCGCCCGGCTTTCGCTTCGCCCCATCCAGGCTGCGTGCGGCGAGGGTGGACATAATCGCTTTTTTGCGATAACCATGCCTGCATGCCCTGGACGGTCCAGGTTCTCAATGCGGCCGTTGCTCAGGAGATCGCGGCGCTTCCGGCCGACATGCGTGCGCGCCTCGCGCGGCTGATAAGCCTGATCGAGCAGATCGGCTTTGAGGCTCTGCCCCGAGATAGCGTGAAGCATCTCGAAGACAAGCTATGGGAGCTGCGAATCACCGGCCGAGACGGGATTTCCCGTGCCATCTATGTCACGGCGGCCGCACGACGCATGGTCATCCTGCGCGTCTTCATCAAGAAGACCCAGAAGACGCCAGCGCGGGAGCTCGAAATCGCCCGTCAACGGGCGAGGGAGGCGAGATGATCCGGTTCAAAGAGCTGCATAAGAAGTGGATGAAGGATGCCGAATACCGGAAGGAATACGAGGCGCTGGAAGGGGAATTCGCGCTCGCTGCGGCGGTTGCGAAGGCGCGCATCCATGCCGGCCTGAGCCAGGCCGAGCTGGCGCGCCGCATGAAGACGACGCAGAGCACGATCGCGCGCCTCGAAAGCGGCCGCGGCCGCCCATCCACGCGCACGCTCGACCGCTTCGCCAGGGCGACGGGACATCGGCTGAAGATCAGCTTCGAGCCGGTGAGGGAGCGGAAGGGAATTCGGTAATCTGCACGGCAATTTCCGTTGCCGGTCGAACCCGCAGCGACTAACTTCGCGCGAGCGGGTGGCACGGCATGAAAGTGCGCGAGGCAATCGGGTTACTCGAAGCGGACGGCTGGTTCCTGGTTGCAACGCGGGCGGGGAAGGAGGAAGCTTGTAGCGCGCGCTATTCGATCACCTCGTCGGTGAGCGCGAGCAGCGTGGGCGGGATGTCGAGGCCGAGCGTCTTGGCGGTCTTGAGGTTGAGCACGAACTCGAATTTGGTCGATCGCATGACCGGCAGGTCGGCGGGCTTCTCGCCCTTGAGAATCCGGCCGGCGTAGATGCCGACCTGGCGATAGGCGTCGGTTATGCTGGCGCCGTAGCTCATCAGGCCACCGGCCACGGCGGGCTCGCGCTGGGCATAGCTCGTCGGCAGCGCATGGCGAGCCGCCAGTGCGACGATCCGTTCCCGATGGGAGTTCAAGAACGCGCCGGTACCGACGAGCAATGCGCCGGCCCCGCGTTGGACGAACGTTGCAAAGGCGGTCTCGATGTCGCGGTCGCTGCTGGCATCGAACATGATGAGCTGTCGCCCGATCGCAAGTGCTGCGGCCTGCACGTCTCTTCGCTCCGCCTCGGTGTCAGCCGTGTTGGGATACACAAGCATGGCGATTGTTGTCGCCTTGGGCACGAGTTGGCGCAGCAAATCCAGTCGCTTCTCCCCCAACACGCCGGCGAAAAAGACCACGCCCGTGACGTTGCCACCCGGCCGGTTGAGGCTGGCGACGAGGCCGTCCCTGACCGGGTCGCCGCCGTCCGCGAAGACGATCGGCACCGTCGTGGTTGCGGCCTTGGCCGCGAGCGCCGAAATGTTGTTCCCGACGATCACGGCCACCGGCCGGCGGATCAATTCAGCCGCCAGAGCCGGCAACCGATCAAGGTGATTCTCCGCAGAACTGTATTCGACCGCGACGTTCTGGCCTTCGACGAAGCCTGCGTCCTTCAGCCCCTGGCGGAACGCGGTCACGAGGTGCGTCGCGTCGGCGAGCGGCGCGCTGCGCAGGAACCCGATCACCGGCATCGCCGGCTGCTGCGCGCGCGCCGCGAGCGGCCACGCCGCCGCCGCGCCGCCGAGAAGCGTGATGAACTCGCGCCGCTTCACTCGATCACCTCGTCGGCGCGGGATCGTAGGGTGGGCAAAGGCGCGCTGATCGGTCTATCCGCGTGGGCAAAATCGTGCACGCGCCGTGCCCACGCGGCCACGGTACAGCAAACGATCCCCGCTCGGAGGCGGGGACAGGCTTTGCCCACCCTACATCTTTTCACTCGATCACCTCGTCGGCGCGCGCGAGCAAGAACGGCGACGTGTCGAGGCCGAGCGCCTTCGCGGTCTTGAGGTTCACCACCGTTTCGAACTTGCCGGGCGCCTGCACCGGCAGATCACCCGGCTTCTCGCCCTTGAGGATGCGGTCGACGTAGCCTGCCGCGCGCCGGAATACCTCGTCCACGTCGGTGCCGTAGGACAACAGGCCGCCGCTCACGGCGTAGAAACGATAGGGATAGACGGCCGGCAGGCGATGGCGCGCGGCGAGCGCAATGATCAGGTCGCGGTGATGCACGGTGCTCACGTCCGGCAGCACGATCAGGCCGCCGTCCGGCGTGCGCGCGAAGGCGGTGATCGCCGCCTCGATCGCGGCGGCGTCGACGGCCGGCAGCGCCATCGACGCGACCGCGAGCTTCGCCGCGGCGGCCTCGATCGGCCGCAGCAATGCCCCGGCATAAGGCGCCGTCTGCGGATTGAACACGACCGCGACGCGGGTGACCGCGGGCGCGATCTCCTTGAGCGTCTGCAGCCACTTGCCGCCGATCGCAAACTCGAAATTGGTGAAGCCGGTGACATTGCCGCCCGGACGCGCCAGGTTCGCCACCAAGCCTTGGCCGACCGGATCGGTCACCTGCACGAACACCATCGGCAGCGTGGTGCTCTCCTTGCGCAGCGCCGTCAGGCCCGGCGTGCTGTTGGCGAAGATGAGGTCCGGCGCCGCGGCGACCAGCGCGGCCGCCTCGCTGCGCAGCAGCTCGGGATCGTCGGAAGCCCAGCGATAATCGATGCTGATGTTGCGGCCGTCGATCCAGCCCCGCTCGCGGAGCCCGTGCTCGAACGCCGCAACCCGACGCCGCGCCTCCGGATCGTTGGCGGCGATCGCCATCAATACGCCGAGGCGCCGCATGATCCGGTCGGTCCGCTGCGCCCGCGCCGCGAGCGGCCACAGCAGCAGTGCGGCCACCGCGCCGGCGAACAAGCTGACAAACTCACGGCGTTTCATTGCATTGCCTCGGCGGCGGGGAGCTCCCGCCGCTCATTCGACCACCTCGTTGGCAATGGCGAGCAGAGTTCGGCGGCGCTTCTGGGCCGAGCGCGCGAGTTCCCTCATGTGCCTGCGACCTTGTCGGCCCAAGGATAACACACCGCGGCACGACCGTCATGCCGATACGCCACAGGCGTTGCCGTCCTGGGAGCCCGGGCTCTGCGAGACCGTCAATGGCTTACGCACTCGCTTTGCAATTTTCCCCGGAAGCTTCGCGCTTATCCGCTGCATGAAGCCGCCGCTCCTTCATCCCGTAATCAGCCACGCCACCGGGCCAAAGGCCACGGCCATGACGATGATTGCGGCGGCGGCGTAGTCGATCACTTTCGGCAGGCGATCGTGATAATCCTTCGCCCCGAGGTGCTCGCCACGGACCTTCCGGCCTTCGACGCAAGCCTCGCCCGGGCGGCGCGCGAACGCGGCCGAATTGAGCGAGTTCGGGCCAGCGGAATGACCGTGTACGAAACCAATGACGGGCACGGCGAAGCAAGATCGGCTCGGCGCTCGGTGCGTACCCAAGCCCGGCAGATAGGTGCACTCGGCAACCATTTCTCTCTCCCTTGGGCTCGAAACGGCATGGTGGATGCCGTTCTCGGGGATCGAGTCTGCCGCCGAATCGGCGGGCACGTCCTTGGGACAAACCTTAAATGTTCTGAATTCAGCATAAGGACGGCGGCAGCTGCCGAGCCGTATCAGCGGCCTCCGTACCCCTGATCCCGGCTCCGACGGTGTACGATCCGACCGGCGGTCATCGGTGACGACGAGCGCGCGAGGCGCTCGGGTCGGCAACGACGCGAAGACCGCAAGCCGTGATCCGCTTCACTATTTCAGGATCTCCAGCGTCAGCGGCTTGAGCCGGAAGTTGTTGCAAGGATTGAACAGGATAGGGCAATTCGAGATGGCGACGATCTGCGGCATCAACGCGCGCATCACCATATAATCGCCGGGCTTGCCCTTGGGGGGCCGGATCTCCCACACACCGTTCTCGTCGTAAGCCACCGTCATGAAGATGTTGAAGCAGGCATCGATATTGAAGCTCCAGCGGTCCATTCCGTAGCCGCGAATCGACATCTCGAGATTGGACTGACAGTTCGGGGCGCCCTTGCCGGTCTCCCCGTAGCGCGCGACGTTCAGGTGCTCGCTGCAGTAGCCGCCGCCACAATAGTTCTCGCCGGTGAGGTCCTCTTCGATCTGCCACATCGCGCGGGTGCGATTGCTGTAGAGCACATGCGGGACCGTCAGCTTCCAATTCAGATTGACGGCGCGACTTGAATGCATCGACAGCAACTCGCGAACGTCATCTCGATTGAACGAGATCAGATCGGCGACCTGTTCTCCCTCGGGTTGGGTGAGCTTGAGCCTCTGGCCGGCCTCGATCTCGAAGCTGATGTTCCCGCCCGGGGCGAGGGTGACCGGCTCACCCGGACGAAGAACGGCGGTTGCTCGGCTCATGGGACCTTCCTCGATCGGGATCGGAATGCGCGGCAAGCCTGTCCCCGGCGGAAACGGCACGGTTACTCCGGCAGCGGCTTGCCCCGCGTTTCCGGCAGGAACGGAGCCGCCGCCAGGCTCAGGATATAGACCGTCGCGATCACCACCGCGGCCTGGCTGAAGCCGCCAAAATTCGCGATCAGCCAGCCGGAGATGAGCGGGCCGGTCCAGGCAATCAGGCGTGGCGTGTTGAACACAAAGGCCGTGGCGGTCGCCCGGATCCGGGTCGGAAACAGTTCCGGCAGCCAAGCCGCCATCCAGGTGTACTGGCCGGACACGAAAATGCCGCTGAACGCCGCGGCGAGCAGCATGAGGGTGAGATCGTGCGTCCAGATGAAGAAGATGGGCACGGAGAGGAAGGCCAGCGCGACATAGGCAATGGTCACGGGCTTTCGTCCGTAGGCGTCGGCAAGGAAGCCGAACCCGGCATATCCGAAGATCGCGGCACCGTTGGCGGCCATCGCGGCGTAGCTCGCCCATTGCTGCGCGGGCAGGCCGGCTTTCGCGGCGGTCGCCGCCATATAGGGCGGCATCCAGGCCGAGATGCCCCAGAAGGCGAACGTGGATGCAAGCGACATCAGGAAGGCCAGGATCACGCGCCGCCGGATTTCGCGGTCCGCGAACAGGTCGGCCACCGTGAAGCGCGCCAGCGCTTGCTCCTGTCCGCTCAAGGGTGCGCCGCTGCGTTTGCGCTCGTTGGCGGCGGTGCGGCGCTCGTTGACGCGCTCCCATTTCTCGGATTCGGGGATCGCCCGCCGAATCCACAACGTCAGCAGCGCCGGAGCGACGCCGAGCAGGAACATGGTGCGCCAGGCCCCGGGTCCCATCGGGCTGATGAACAGCCAGGCCAGCGACGCCAGGAAGAATCCGATGCCGAACCCGCATTGCATGAGGCCGACGCCTTTGCCGCGGTTCTTGTCGGGCCACAGCTCGGAGACGATCGACGTGCCGGTCACCCATTCCGAGCCGATCGCGACACCGACCAGGAACCGCAACACCGCAAACGACATCCAGTCCCAGGCGAAGGCGCTCAATCCCGTCATGATCGAATAGGCCAGGATCGCCAGCATCATCGTGCGCTTGCGCCCGACGTAGTCGGCGATCACGCCGCCGATCAGGCCGCCGATGCCCCAGCCGAGCAGTGTCAACGCGATCACCGTGCCGGCATAGATCGGAATCTGCGAATACTGGGAGGGATCGAGCAATTGGCGCAGCGCGACGCCGACCGAGATCACCAGCGCATAGGTCTCGTAGCCGTCGAACAGCCAGCCGAGGTTGGAGGCGATCAGCGTGTTCCATTGGCTGCGATCGAGCGAGCGATACCACGGCTGCGAGCCTGCAGTGATGTCGGTCATGGCAATCCCACCTCGTCGGCGCACGCGAGCAGGGTCGGCGGCACGGTCAGCTACTCCCACCCGTGATGAACCGGGTAATGACGGATGAGGACTCGAATTTCATCGGACCGGTCGCCCCAGTCAAACTCCTCTCCCGGCGCGAAGGAAGGCGCCGCGCGAAGCTGCGCTTCGGTGACTTCGAATTCATAGGCGCCTCGGTGCAGATCGTACTTCAGCGATCGCCACGGAACCGGAAAGTGCCTTTGACCGAAGCCGAGGAAACCGCCGAAGGTCAGAACTGCGTAGGCAACCTGGCCGGAGAGCTTGTCGATCATCACCCGCTGGATCACGCCGATCTGTTTGCCCGTTGGTCGGCAGACCGGCGTTCCCTCGACGCGATCGCTTGCAATCAAATTGTGAGCCATGGCGTACCTCCCTGACTCTCTGTGGCCGCGAGCGGCCACGCCGCCGCGCCGCCGATCAGCGTGATGAGCTCGCGCCGATTCACTCGATCACCTCGTCGGCGCGCTGCTGGAGAATCCAAGGCACGTCGAGGCCGAGCGCCTTCGCGGTCTTGAGATTGACCACCAGCGTGAATTTGGTCGGTGCCTGGACCGGAAGGTCGGCTGGCTTCTCGCCGCGAAGGATGCGATCGGCGTACGACGCCGCATCCCGGAACGAGTCCGCGACATCGACGCCGTAGGATATCAACCCGCCGGCGGCGGCTTGATAAGGGTACGCATAGATTGTCGGTACGCGGTAGCGGGCCGCCAGCCCGATGATGAGCTCGCTGCGAATATTGGTGGTCGGTTCCGGCAGCACGATCTGCCCGCCGCCCGGCTCGTTTCCCAGTGCAGCAATTGCACGTTCCATTTCGGCATCGTTGTGAAAGCGGGCCGCCTTCAGCTCGATTCCGAACGAAGCGGCAGTAGCCTCGGCTGAACGCAAGAAAGATTCGGCGTAGGGAGCCGTGTTCGGATTGAACAACAATCCGATCCGTCTGACCTCGGGCGCGATCTCCCTGAGCAACTCCGGCCACTTGCCACCCAAGGTCGGCTCGTTGGAAGTGAACCCGGTGATCGATCCGCCTGGACGCGCCAGGCTCGCGACAAAACCACTGCCGATCGGATCGGAGACATTGACGAAAACAATCGGGATTGTGCGGCTCTCCCGCGAGAGCGCAGCGACTGCGACGGTGGTTTCGGCAACAATTAGATCGGGTTTCTGCTCGACGACCTCTTTTGCCAGCTGCATGCGATCGATGTCGCCGGTCACCCAGCGATAGTCCGTCCGAATGTTGCGGCCGTCGGTCCAGCCGAGAGCCTGGAGCTTCTGCCGGAATGCCGCGGCGTGCCGCAGTCCTTCCGCATCGTTCGCACGCCCCATCCATATTGTGATCTGCCGCACGTGTCCGGGCTGCTGCCCGCGCGCCGCGAGCGGCCACCCCAACGCCGCGCCGCCGAGCAGCGATATGAGCGCGCGGCGGTTCACTCGATCACCTCGTCGGCGCGGCCGATGAGCGGTAGCGGGATCGTGAGGCCGAGCGTCCTGGCGGTGTTGAGGTTGATAATAAGCGTGTACTTGTCCGACTGCTGGACGGGCAAATCGCCCACCTTGGCGCCTTTCAGGATGCGATCGACGTAACCAGCTGCTTGCCGGAACTTGTCAAGCAAGTTGACGCTGACGCCGTAGTACATCAAACCGCCATCCGCGGGGAAACGAGGGTTTGAGGAAATCGCCGGCAGGCGATAGCGGCTCGCCAGATCGACAATCACCTGTTGCCGCATGGCGGTGAAGGTGTCGCTCGTCAGGATCAGCCCGCCGTTCGATGCGCGTGTGAAACTCTCGAAAGCGGGCTCGATGTCGGCGGTGGTGCGAACCGGGACGACGATCGATTGCACACCGAGGGACGGCGCGGCGGCCTCGATCGACCGCACGAAGAATTTGGACTGCGGCGACGTGTCGGGGTTAAACATGACGCCGACGCGTTCGAGTCCCGGCGCGATCTCCTTGAGCAGGTCGAGCCATTTGCCGCCGATCGAAAACTCGAAGGCGCTGAAGCCGGTGAGGTTCCCACCCGGCTTCGCCACGTTCGCAACGAAGCCTTGCTCGACCGGATCCGAGACTGACAGAAACACGATGGGGACAGTGGTCGTGGCTTGCCGGATGGCTATGAGGTTGGTCGTGGTGTTAACCACGATGACGTCGGGCGTCAGACCGATCAATTGCGCCGCATAGATTCGCGCGAGTGCGGCATCGCCGGCGCTCCATCGAACGTCGACGTGGAGATTCTGCCCCTCAACCCATCCCAGCTGGCCGAGCCCCTGCACGAATGCTGCCAGATACGACTGCAGGACTGCCTCGGTCGCCGCCCCATTCATCAGCACGCCGATGTGCCGCACCCGGTCGCGCTGCTGCGCGCGCGCCGTGAGCGGCCAGGCGGCCGCCGCGCCGCCGAGGAGCTTGATGAACTGGCGCCGTTTCACTCGATCACCTCGTCGGCGCGGGATCGTAGGGTGGGCAAAGGCGCGCTGATCGGTCTATCCGCGTGGGCAAAATCGTGCACGCGCCGTGCCCACGCGGCCACGGTACAGCAAACGATTTTGCCCACCCTACATCGGTCGCGGTAGGGACGCCCATTACTGGGCGCCCCCCGCACAGATCCGTACGTGCAGCTTTCCCGCATACGGTTCCCACCTCGGGTATCCACGGCGACTGTGCACCGTATGCGAGCCAGCGCCTGTGCCACGCGTAGCCGGTACTGCGCCCGGTGCGTGCTTTGCTGGCCCGCATTCCCCTCGGCCTCCGCCCTTGGCTCCACCGGCTCCGCAGCGGATCGCTCCGCCTTGTTCGTCGGCTTCACAGCTACTATGGCGGAGCGCGACTTCTCGTGCCCGTGCATCATCGGCTACGACTC
>WNEY01000022.1_pt1 | contig 65709 bp, 65 predicted proteins | sample 5400531 | NCBI WGS metagenome assembly WNEY01 (sample SAMN13153338, study PRJNA577476) | soil metagenome | isolation source: 200 cm saprolite under Douglas fir tree site 1 | place: USA:California | collected 2015-04-18 | reverse complement strand
CCCGGCGCCATCGTGGACCTGCACGACGCGGAAGGAGTCCGGGGCGCGCCCGAGCGGCTCCTCGCCGCGCTTCCGCTCATGATCGACGGGTTGCGAGAGGCGGGCTACGACTTCGCAACGGTGAGCGAGCTTCTCGACGGCGACTGAGTCCGACGCACGCGCGAGGTCGGGGCGCTAGCCGACGTGAGTTCAAGGATCGAGCGGGCGGGTCGGGCGCTACGCCGACGAGTGGCGGCGCGCGAGGAAACGCAGGAACTCGCGTCCCTCGGCCAGGCGCCGCCGGCACAGCGCGGCGTCCTGCACCATCTCTCTGACGAAGCCGAAGATCTTCCGGGGACGAAAGTAAAAACGCCGGTAAAAGCTCTCGACCGATTCGAAGATCTCCGTCCGCGACAGGTGCGGGTAGCCGAGCACGCTGGCCTGCACGCCCCCGGCGTCCACGAGGTCGGTCTCCTGGAGCCAGCCGTGGTCGAGCGCCTCCTGGTAGAGGGCCGTCCCGGGGTACGGCGCCGCGAGTGAGACCTGGAGCGAGTCGGGATCGATCCCGCAGGCGAAGCGGATCGTCTCCTCGATCGTCTCGCGCGTCTCGCCCGGCAGTCCCATGATGAAGGTGCCGTGGATCTTGATCCCGAGCGCCTTGGCGTTCCGGGTGAACTCACGGGCGACATCGAGGCGGATCCCCTTCTTCACCTGGTTGAGGATCGCCTGGCTGCCGGACTCGTAGCCGACCAGCAGCAGCCTGAGCCCGTTGTCCCGGAGAACCTCGAGGGTGGAACGCGGCACGTTCGCCTTGGCGTTGCACGACCACGTGACACCGAGCCGGCCGAGCCCCCGGGCGATCGCCTCGGCGCGCGGCAGGTCGTCGGTGAACGTGTCGTCGTCGAAGAAGTACTCCTTCACGGTCGGGAAGTGGTGCCTGGCCTGCGCGATCTCGGCGACGACGTGCTCGACGGACCGTGTGCGGTACCGATGGCCGCCCACGGTCTGGGGCCAGAGACAGAAGGTGCACCGGGAGCGGCAACCCCGTCCGGTGTAGAGCGACACGTACGGATGCAGCAGATAGCCGATGAAGTACTGCTCAATTGTCAGATCGCGATGGTAGACGTCCACGACGAACGGCAGCGCGTCCATGTTCTCGAGCGGCGAACGCTCCGGTGACCGCTCGCAGTGCCCGTTCACGCGGTAGCTGAGCCCGGCCACCGCCGATAGGGGGCGGCCCTGGGCGATCTCCTGGATGGTGAAGTCGAACTCGTTGCCCGCGACGAACTCGATCGCCGGCGACGCGGCGAGCGCGCGCTCGCGCTGGACGGCCACGTGCGCGCCGACGAACCCGATCCGCAGCCGCGGGCTCTCCCGCTTGAGCGCTTCGGCGACGCGAACGTCGTGGGCGAACGACGCCGCGCTCGTGTGGAGCACGGCCAGATCGTACTCTCGCGCGAGCGGCACCACGTCGTCGAGCGTGAGCCCGGCCGGGGGCGCGTCGACGAGGCGGCTCCCGGGCACGAGCGCCGCGGGCTGCGCCAGCCACGTCGGGTACCAGAACGAGCGGATCTCTCGACGCGCCTGGTAGCGGGCGCCGGCGCCGCCGTCGAAGCCCTGGAACGACGGCGGGTGCAGAAACAGCGTCCGCAAGTAGTCGGCCATTCGACACCTATCTTATCTCATTCACCCACAGGGAGCGCCCGCCGCTCACTCCGAGCAGTCGCGCGGCCGGGAGATCGGCGACGACGCTCCGCGCCGGGCTCCGCACGCTCACCACCCACACGCGCCGGCCGCTCGCCCAGGCGTCCCGGAGCCTGGTCGTGTCCCAGAAGAGGTCACGCGCCTCCGGGCGCTCGGAGCCGAAGCCGAGGACGCTTCGCCGGCCATCGATGATCACGGGCCTTCGCCCTGCGTACCATTCCAGGGCGCCGGAATTCTCGATCGGTCCCTCGTGAGCCACGATGTCCTCGGGACCAGCGAGCCGCGCCACGCTCCGGGCGAGATCTCTCACGGCGCGGTGGCTCGCAACGAGCCCGAGCCCGACGGCGACCGACGGCAGCGACGCGATCATCGTGACGGTGACGATGGAGACCACCAGGCTCCGCCGGCGCTCCGGCGATCTCAGGGTCAGACCGATCGCGACGCCCGTCGCGAGGGCGGCCGCCGCGAACACGATGGCGTTGATCCTGAACACCGGCCGGAAGTCGTCGAAGGGTGGAACCGGCGCGGGCAGCCCGGCGGCAGCGCTCTTCTGCGCGGTGGCGTCGGTCGCGTCGATCATGGCCGCATAGAGCCGCGAGCCGTCGCTCGTCCAGGCCAGCGCCAGGCTCAGAGCGATCGCCGCGAAGAGGCCGGCGTGGGCGAGTGCCAGACGCCTGCCCGTGTCGAGCGCCCAGCCGCGCGCGGCGAGGAGCGCGATCCCGAAAGAGGCCGGCAAGCCGTAGTGCGACAACCGGAAGGGCGACAGCGTCGTCATCCCGAGGACGCCCAAGACCCAGATCGCCAGCGCCGTCCACGCGACCTCGTCGGGGTCGCGCCACGCCCGCCGGCGCAGGAGGGACCACAACGCGACGCCAGCGGCGATGACCCACGGACCGGCGCCGAGGAGCGCGACCGCGAGGAACTGGAGCGCCGTCAACGGAACGTCTTCGTCGGCGAAGTGGCGGGCCCGCGCAACATTCAACACGTGGTTGTCGATCGCCGTGTACCAGCCGAAGCCGGGAGTATCCAGCTCGGTGACGATCCACCAGCCGAATCCGATGACCAGGCACGCGACGACGCCCTGCCACGGCAGCCACGCGGCGACGGGCCGCGCGCGCCCGGCCAGGGCGAGGGCCACGCCGATCGCCAGCGGCGGCAGGAGGGCACCGAGCGGGTCCTTCGCGAGCGCGGCGAACCCGAAGACCGCGAGGCCGGCGGCGCAGAGCCCCCGCCGTCGCTCGCGGATGCCGACGAGGCAGAGCGCGAACCCGCCGGCGAGCGCCGCGACGAACAGGGTCTCGGGGCGCACGTAGCGGCCGTACGCGAAGAATCCAGTGCCGGTCAAGAGGGCGAGACCCGCCACCAAGCCGCCACGCCAGCCGAGCAGTCGCGCACCGAGCCAGGCGGTGGCGCCGACGGCGACGAGGGCGGCGACGGCGGACACGGCGCGCGCCGCCGCCTCGCTCGGGCCCGAGACCGCGGACGCGAGGGCGATCAGCACGTAGAGGAGCGGGGGCTTGTCCACATAGCGGACACCGTTCAGCGTGAGGGCGAACGGGTCTCGGGACACCGTCAGCTCCCGCGCGATCTCCGCGTGCATTCCCTCGCCCGGATCGTCGAACGGTACCCCGCCGAGGCCCGCAAAGAGCAGCGGCGCGGCCACGAGCACCGCCAGGGCGGCTGGACGCAGCGCCGTCAGTCCGGGCTCCTCAAGTGCGTGAGACCAGAAACACGCCGACGACGATCAGCGCGATGCCCGCCCAGCGGGCCGGCGTCACCGCTTCGGCGAGCACGAGCCGGGCGAGAAGCGCGACGACGACGTAGTCGAGCGCGGTCATCGGCAGCACCTGGCTCACCTGAGCGCGCGAGAGCAGTGTGAGGTACATGACGAAGAACGCGGCCTGGAGCGCCACGCCGAGCAGCAGCCATGGATTCGAGATCGCGCCGACGATCATGGCTCCGACGCGCGCCGCCGGCGCCTCGGTCAGGTCCCCGACCGTCCTCATCCCTTTCGACAGCATGACGTGGCCGGTACCGCCGATCAGCACCGCGATCACGACCAGGACCAGGGTCTTCAGCATTCGAGCTCCTCCCCGCGCTGCCCCTACGACGATTCGAGCACGCCGCCGCGCAGCCGATACAAAGCACTCGCGCCCGCCGCGGCCTCCGGCCGGTGACTCACGACGACGACCGCGGCGCCGGCGCGCGCCCGCCCGCGGAGGGCGCCGAGGATGACGGCGCCGTTTGCGTCGTCCAGGTTGCCGGTCGGCTCGTCGGCGAGCAAGAGCGGGGGGTCGTTCAGGACCGCGCGGCAGAAGGCGACGCGCTGCTGCTCGCCCCCGGAGAGTTGCGCCGGGAAATGGTCCATCCGGTCCGCCACGCCGACTTCCTCCAAGAGCTCCCGCGCTCGCCGGCGCGTCGCCGCGCCCGAGCGCCCGACGTACCGCGCCGCCAGCAGCACGTTCTCGAGCGCCGTGAGCGACGGGAGCAACAGGAACGACTGGAACAGAAAGCCGACATACCGGCCGCGGGCCTGGCTTCTGGCGGCGCGCCCGAGCGCGCTGACCCGCGTGTCTTCGAACCACAGCTCGCCGCCGTCGCCGTCCTCCAGGAGCCCGAGGACGTTCAGAAGCGTGCTCTTTCCCGAGCCCGATGGGCCGGTGACGACGACGAGCTCGCCCCCCTTCACCGTGAGGTCGACGCCCGCCAGCACGCGGATCGGCATCCCCGATGGGGCCCGGTACGACTTCACGAGGCCCGCCGCCCGCAGCATCAGGTACCCCGGCGGATCGCCTCGGCGGGCGAGACCGACACGACCCGTCCGGTGGCGTACGCCGCCGCCGCCGCGCCCAGCAGGATCGAGAACGCGAGGGCACCCCCCAGGAGCCGCGGCGAGAAGTGGAACAACTGCTGCGCCCGCGCGACAGAACCGTCGATGGCCCAGCCGAGCACGAGCGCGAACCCGACACCGGCGAGGCCACCCACCAGCGTCACCGCGAGCGACTCGGCGAGCACCTCGCGCCCGAGCTGCAGATCGGTGGCGCCGAGCGCACGCTTGACGCCGAAGTCGCGGATCCGCTCGAAGACCGCGGCGGCCATCGTGTTCGCCAGCGAGAGGCCGCCGATGACGAAGGCGAGGACGCCGATGCCGGCGAGCAGCGCGGAGAAGAAGGCTGTGGACGAGCGCAGGAGCCGGCTCAACTCGCTCGGAAGCTGGACGTTGACGCCGGGCACACGGTCCCTGATCCGCAGCGCCACCGCGTCCGGGTCGTTGCCGTCTTGCCATCCGACCGCGGCGCCCGTGTTGAGGTCGGACGCGGTGAGCGCCACGCCGCCCGACGCGAGCACCGTCCGGAGGAGACGATCCTTCGCGACCCACTGCGTGCGCGCGTCGGCAATCGGCACCAAGACGAAGCGATCGGGCGCCGTGAGCATCCGGTCCAGGACACCGATCACTTCGAATGACTCGTCCTCGAGCGTGATGTGGCCGCCCACGCCGAGGCCGCGCGAGGCCGCGAATGAGGCCCCGACCACGGCGACGCGCCGGTCGCCCTCCCGGAGGGCCCGCCCGGCGCGCACGGGCAGCGTGCGGTAATGGCGGTTCGGCATCGGGACCGAGAGGTCCACGCCGAGGATCAGCTCCTGCGTGAGCGTCATGAACTGCGAAGCCGACGGGTCCAACGGCAGCATGACCTGCGCCTGCACGCCCGATACTCCCGGAACCTCCGCAATGGCGCGGATCGCGGCCGCCGGCAGGAGACCTCCGGCGGTGAACCCGGTCCCCATACCCATCCCCCGCCCGGCGACGGAGATCTGACCGAGCACGAAGCGGTCGCCACCCTCGATGAAGCGAACGATGCGCTCACTCATCGCGCCGAGCGCGACCAGCCCCGCAACGCCGATCGCGATGCCGAGGATAGTGAACAGATACCCGCGAAGCACCCGCAGGGGCTTCACCACTCGAGCCGAGACTCCACCGGGCGGCCGGCACGCCGCCGCATCCAGAGGTTCATGCGCGCGGCGGCGAAGAGCATCGCGAGTGCGACTCGCGTCCCCCACCCCATCTTCATGAAGGCACCGCCCGAGAGCACACTGAGGACGGCCTCCAGGACCCAGCGCGTCTTCGGCCGCAGGAACACCTCGAAAAACGCGGGCTCGTAGTACTTGTGGATGAAGCGGAAGAGAGGCCGGAGGCCGCGCTCGACGGTCCGCTGATAGGGCGCGAACCGCGCGGCCGTGAACCGTCCGTCCTCGAGCGCCCGGTCCACCGCCCGGGCGGCCAGCTCGCCCGTCTGCATGGCGATGTGGACGCCGATCGAGAAGATCGGGTCCACGAAGGCGATCGCGTCGCCCACGACGAGGAACCGGTCGCCGAGGAGCGGGCCATTCATGTACGAGAAGTTCGCGACCCGGTGGATCTCCGTCACGCGCTCGCCGCCGACCAACCGGTGGGCGACGCGCGGACACCGGCGGATCATTTCGGCGTAGAGCTCGTCGAGCTGCCCGGGCCAGCCTCGCACGGTCCGCGCGTGCATGACGCAGCCGAGGCTGGTCAGGTCGTTCGCGAGCGGGATCCACCAGAACCACCCATCCTGGAAAACGTGGATGAAGATATTGCCCTCGTCACGGCCGGGGAGGCGCCCGGCGCCGCGGAAGTGCGCGAAGAGCGCGACCTTCCCGAGGTTGGGAATCCGCTCGCGGCGTCCGAGCTTCGTGGCGATGAGACCGTCGCGCCCACTGGCGTCCACCAGGAATCTGGCCCGAGCGGTGATCGGCAGGCCGTCGCGCCGCGCGGCCACCGACACGCCGTCGGCGTCGAACGCGATGGACTCGACGGTGGCGCGCTGGCGCACGTCCACGCCGTGCGTCGCTGCGTGCTCGAGCAGCAGCGCGTCGAAGTCCGCGCGGTGCACCTGGTAGGAGTAGCTCGGCCAGGGCTTGTTCGTCAGGAAATAGAACGTGCGCTGGAAGTCGGACTCCTGGTCGTGGAACGTGGCACCGTACTTCACCTGGAAGCCCCGCTCGGCGACCGTGGCGAGCGCGCCCATGCGTTCGAGGATCGGCAGGGTCGCGGGTAGCAGGGACTCGCCGACGTGAAAACGGGGAAAGGGCTCACGCTCGAACAGAAGCACGCGGCGCCCCGCCCGGGCGAGAAACGCGCCCGTCGTGGAGCCGGCAGGCCCGCCCCCGACCACGATGACATCGTGCACACCGGGCACGGTGACGTCGTGGCTCTCGGGCACGGCAGCTGCGTGCCCCGCGGGGGCGCTCACCGGGGCCGCCCGACCGGGTTCGCGACGGGCGCGAGCCCTGCCGGCTCGGCGTCGAGTCGGTCCTGGGAGCACAACCACCGCACGAGAGGCGAGACGAAGTCGGGCATCGACCGCGGCGCGAGCGCCTGCAACGCGAGAAGCCCGAGCAACACGGGCGAGGCGACCGTCGCCTGGGCCGCGACGAGAGCGCGGCGCGGCCGCGGATCGCGCCGCCAGAGCATCACCCGGTTCACCACGTGCTGGATCGCCGCGCTCCCGACCGCCATGGCCCAGAGCGGGAACGACCCGGCGTACCCCGCCGTCTGCTCGAGCGTCGCCGCGTGCCGCGCGCGCCGACGCTCGCCGAGGTGCGGATGCACCAGGGCGCCGATGAGGGCTCCCGCTTCGAGCGCCCAGCGCACGAAGACCCGCCCGGCGATATAGCCACCGATCGCGACCCCGTCGCTGATTGGGCGGAACCGACTCCGCTGGCGCTCCCGGGGAAGGGCGGCTACGGGAACTTCGTGAACGCGCCACCCACGCGCGACGGCGCCGACCAGGACCTCGGTCTCGAACACGAAGCCGCCCCGATGAACTCGGATCTCGTCGAACAGCTCGATCGGATACGCCCTGAAGCCCGATTGCGTGTCGCGGATTCTGAGCCCGCACGCCCAGTTCACGAAAAACCCCGCGACGCGAATCGCGTTCAGCCGGTCGGGCGGGAGAGCGCCCGGTTCGTCGAGGCGCCCTCCGATCACGATCGTCCGCGGCATCGTCCGTACCGCGTCCAGCACCCCGCCGAGATCCGACGGCCGATGCTGCCCATCGCCGTCGAGCGTCACGACGACCGAGGCGCCGCGGGCGCGCGCCGCCGCGATGCCGGTGCGGATCGCCTCGCCCTTGCCGAAGCGGCGCGGGTGGCGGCTCACGTCGGCGCCGGCGCCCCGAGCGATCTCCGCGCTCCCGTCGCGGGAGCCATCGTCGACGACCAGCACCGGCGCGTACGCGCGCGCGGCGGCCACGACCCCGCCGACAGTGTCCGCTTCGTTGAAGACGGGAACGACGATGAGCGTGTTCACGCGAGCGCGCGCTCCTCGGGACCCCGTGGGGGATCCTGAGCCGCTGAAGAGCTCGCCTCGTCCGTCGACCAGCCTCGGCTCGCACTGCCTGGCCCCGCGACGACGATGGCGACCTGGTTGCCGCCTCGCGCTACCGAGTGAACCAACGCCAGCCGGTCGCCCGCCTCCGACGCGGCCGTCGCGACGGTCCGAGCCGCCAGGCCGGAGTGGCGCCCGGTGGGCAGGCTCAGCGATCTCTTCGGGGGTCGGTGCGGCGCCAGCGCCCTGTCGAGGATAGCGCGCTCCCACGCCTCGCGCGGTCCGTCCCCGTTCGCCGAGGTGTAGACGCGACCGATTTCCGCGGCGTCAGCGCCGGCGTCCGCGAGGGCGGCGGCGATCGCCCGCGAGGCCGCGCTCCGGCCGATCCCGTGTGGGCGGGCGGGCAGCGCACGCCAGGCGGCCCCGACGATCTCGCCAAGGACCCCGGCGCCTCGAGCGCGCGCCGAGTCAAGCGATTCGAGCACGACGAAGCCCGCTCCTTCGCCCCTCGCGTCGGCTCCGGCACCGGCCTCGCGCAGGATGTTCACGACGAATGGCGGGGGCTCGTCGGCGCCGCCGGCCAGACACGTCCGTATCCGGCCGGCGCGGACGGCCGCGAAAGCGCGCGCGATCGCGAGCTCGCCGGCCACCGTCGGAGCGTTGAGCGTCAGCGAGAGATCCTTCGCCGACACGGCGATCGCGGTCGCTGCCGCCATCGTGTTCATAACCGTGTGCGGGAAGAGGAGCGCCGAGAGGCCTACCGGCCCGCGGCGCAGGTAGCCGTCCACGAACGCGATCGTGGAGACCATGTCGCCGAACTCCGTGCCGATCAGTAGCGCCATCCCACCTCGGGGATCGAGACTGGCTTCGGCCAAGGCCAGGCGGGCCGCCGCCACCGTGAACTGACACACGCGCGAAAGGCGCCGCGCCTCCGCCTGGTCCAGGAGCTGGCTCACCACGCCGGAGGTGTGTCCGTCGACGACGCCGACCCCGGTGATGACGACCCGGGGTGCCATCACGCGGCGCGCCTGAAGAGCAGGGTCACGTTCTGGCCACCGAAACCGAACGAGTTCGAGATCGCGAACTCGACGGCCGCTTCGCGCGCCACGCGGGGCACGCAGTCGAAGGGAATCTCGGGGTCGGGGGTCTCGAGCTGCGCGGTCGGCGGGATGACCTCGTTCACGAGCGCGAGCACGGTCGCCACCGCCTCGAGCGTCCCGGCCGCCGCCATCGTGTGCCCGATCATGGACTTCGTCGAGCTGACGAGGAGACGACCCTCGCCGAAGACGTCACGGATCGCCCGCGCCTCGATCCGGTCGTTCTGCGGCGTGGCCGTGCCGTGCGCGTTCGCGTACCCGACGGATGCGGGCATCACGCCCGCCTGCTGCAAGGCCGCGCGCATCGCCCGCGCCATCCCCTCACCGTCCGGGTGCGGCGACGTGACGTGAAAGGCATCGCTCGTCATGCCGTAGCCTGCCAGCTCCGCGTAAACCCGCGCCTCGCGCGCTCTCGCGCGGCCAGCGTCCTCGAGCACCACGAACGCGGCGCCCTCGCCGATGGACATGCCGCGCCGATCGCGATCGAAGGGACGGCACGGCGCCGAGTCGAGGAGCTTCAGCGCATTGAACCCCATGAAGCAGATCCGCGTCAGTGCATCGACTCCGCCGGCGACCGCCAGCGGAGCGACACCGTCCGCCACGAGATCGGCCGCGAGCGCGAGCGACACGGCCCCGGAGCTGCAGGCCGTCACGACCGTCTCGCGCGGCCCACCGAGGCCCAGGACGCTCCCGATCACATCGGCGTGCGCCGACGGAAAGCTCGACGCGAGAGTCCGCGGCATGGGCTCGAGGACACCGCGCGCACGTTGCCAGTACCACGCTTCGGCTTCCAGCATCCCCCCGCCGACCGCACCCACGATCAGCGCGGCCTCCGCACGCTCTCCGCGAACGACTCCGGCGTCGTCCAGCGCTTCGCGCGCGGCGGCGAGGGCCAATCGGTCGGCCCGTGTGCGCCGTGCCGAGCCGCCGATGCCGTCCGGCACCTCGGCCGCGATCCGGCAACGGAAACCCTCGGTGTCGATCAGGGTGATCGGTCGGATGGCGCAGACGCCGCCACTGATCCCCTCCCAGTAGGCCTTCACGCCGGCCCCGAACGGGCTGACGACCCCGAGCCCCGTGACGGCAACGGGCTTCACGCGCCGGCCGTCCTCGATGCGACGTAGCGCGAAAGCGTGTCGAAGGACATGAAATGGGGGGCCAGGTCTGCAGAATCATCCATCACGATGCCGAAACGCTCTTCGAGCGCGATCGACAGCTCGATGAAGTCGAGCGAGTCCAGACCGATCGAGCCCTCGAGGTCCTTCGGCAAGGTCGTCTCGAGGGTCAAGTCGACGGCGCGGCGCGGGTCGAACTTGAGCCGCGTCACGAGAATCGTTTTGAGCTCGTCGAACACTTCTTTGGGTTCCATACCCCTCCTAGGCTCTGAAGCGTCGCCTCCCGGCGCGGCGCCGTTCGGCTCCTACTACCACTACTGCCAGTGGAGTCCAGCGCGGCGGCCGCGCCATTCGCCCGTGACACTGACCGATCCCGCTGCTCCACCGTCGCGCGCGAGCGCCAGCGCAATCAGCGGCGCGCACGCGAGCGTCTCGCCGGCGCGGACGCGCGCCAACGTCTCGAGCGTCGACGGCGTCCGCGGCGCGTCGTACCGCGCGCGGAGAGCGCCGGGCACGAGCAGCGCGCATGCGGCCGCTTCGACCAGCGGACGCCTCACGAGCCAGCGTCCCCGCGCGTAGAGGGCGGCGCACTCCTCGAAGGTCTCGACGGCGAGCACGAGCGCCCGCTCGCACCGTCCCCCGGCCAGGAGTCGCGTCGCCTGCCAGAGGGCGTCGATCGTCGCTGCGGCTCCGCCGATCAGGATGCCATACGGGCCGGTCAATCCGAACTCGATCGCGACCTCGCCGGCCATCGCGCTCGGCGCCGTGTACGGGAAATGCAGCGTGCCGCTCGATGCCACGGAGCCGGGTCGCTTCTCGCTCAGGCCACCCTCGGTGCGACCCTGCCTCATGGACTCCGCTACAACAGAACCGCGTTGCTTCTCGCTCAGGCCACTCTCGGTACGACCCTGCCTCATGGATTCCGCTACAACAGAACCGCGTTGCTTCTCGCTCAGGCCACCCTCGGTACGAGCCTGCCTCATGGACTCCGCTACAATAAACGCCTGGTTCGAGGCGCCATAGGCGGCGCCGGTGACGTAGATCAGCGCGGTCGCGCTTCCCCGTATCATGTCACGGGTGATGTCGCTCTCGCGCAGGAGGGCGTCGACCGCCGCGACGCCCAGCAGACACTCGCGAGTGGCCCGCCTGAACCGCTCGCCCTCGAGGACCGGGCGGAAGAGCGGGATCACCGCCCGGCCCGCCGCCGCCCGCGCAGCGTCCGCCGGCAAGGCGCGTATGCCGTGACCCCACCCGGTGAGCACCGCGACGGCCTCGACCGTGGTCCCCGTCGTCGGCGTGGGGTTCGCCAGACCCGCTGCAGCCGATCGGGACTCGAGCGATACGGTCATGTCTCCGCACCTTCCAGGACGAGCGCGGCGTTACAGCCGCCAAAGCCCAGCGAGGTGCTGAGGCTCACCCGGGGACGCGTGGCACGGGGGGACCCGACGACGTGGTCCAGATCGCACGCCGGATCGGGCTCCTCCAGACCAAGTGTGTGAGGCACGACGCCCTCGCGCGAGGCGAGAAGGCACATGATGGCCTCGAGAGCTGCGGCCGCCCCCATCGAGTGGCCGAGCGCGCCCTTGATCGAGTTCACAGGAATCGCCGAGGCGCGGCGGCCCAGCGTCCGCCTGAGCACTTCGGCCTCGATCCGGTCGTTGAGCGGCGTGCCGGTCCCATGGGCGCTCACGAAGTCCACGTCGGCCGGCGTCACCGCGGCTTCGTCGAGCGCCGCCCGGACCGCGAACTCCAGGCCACGACCGTTCGGATCCGGGGCGGCGATATGCGAACCGTCGCTGGCGCTCGCATGACCGAGCAGCCTTCCGAGCTTTGGTCCTCCCTTCCTGTCGTCGCGGGTCATCAGCACCAGGGCCGCCGCCTCTCCCAGCAGGAGGCCGCTACGCCGGCGGTCGAATGGCCGCACGCGCTCGCGCGTGAGCGAGCGCAGGGCGTCGAAGCCACGCATCACAAATCTACAAAGCCCATCGTAGCCACCGGCGATCACGACATCGGCCGCGTCGGCGCGCAGCAGGTCCGCCCCGATGCCGAGCGCCGTCGCCCCCGCCGCGCACGCCGTGCCCACCGTGAGCACAGGGCCTCGTGCGCCGAGCCGGTGCGCGAGCGCGTGCGCGGGGCTGTCGTAGAGCGCCCCGGCAGCGTGGCGTGGACGGCCTCCCCGCGCCAGAGCGCGCTCGAGCTGTTCGACCCCGCCGAGCGCGGTGCCGAGAACCACCGCCACCCGTTCGGGCACGGCCGAGATGACGGCACGGGCCAGGAGGTCTTGGGCCGCGGCCAGCAGAAGCTGCGTGGCGCGACATCCTGTGTGGCGTGTGTGGGGCAGCGGCCGGAGCCTCTTGATCTCGCCACCGCGCCCGACCCGCAGGTCGTCCACCGGGAAGCGCTCGATCATCGAGATACCATCGCTTCCCGTGACGAGCCCTGACCAGAACGCGTCGAGGTCGGCGCCGAGCGGGGTCACGGCTCCGGCAGCGATGAGGGCGACGGGCTCAGCGCGCAGGCGCGTTCCTCCCGACATGACCAGGATGGAGCCAGGGTTCCGGGCACCGCCGCACGGCGTTCTCGAGCACGCTCAGCAAGAGCGTCATCATAGCAGTCGCGAGTAATACATCCGAAACGCCCGGATGGGTCCCGGCTCCGTGTCGTAGAGACGCGTTGCCCAGAAGCTCCGAGCGCTCTGGTCGAACGTCATGATACCGGGCTCGGCCGGATTGTTCGGGTCCCACACGTCGAACTCGACGCCGCTCCCGGACGGGCGCGATTCGAAGGCAACAACTGTGTGGTTCAACTCGGGCTTCGGCCAGTTGGTCACGAGAAGCTGGACCAAGCGTCCCGCCCGCAGCTCTTCGAGAATCTCGTGGGCGACCGCCTCCTGGTGGTCGCCGGTGACCGGGAATACCACGCGCCAGTTCGTCCAGTGCACGAGCGTCAAGAACCGGCCTCCCAGCCCTTCCTTGACGGCGGCCTCCTCCTCGCGGGAGAACTCGCGGAGATTCGCGTAGCCGGGAATGACGATCCGATCGTCGGGGGGCCAGGCCGGCTGCCAGGGCGTCACCGCAGCGATCTGCTTGACGCGCTCGAGATACCCAGCTTGATCGAGCTTCGGCAGCGCGGGATCGAACCGGGCGAACTGCACGAACTGGCGCATGCCCCGTGCCAGCACGAAGCAGTAGTTCGCGTAGAGGCCGGGCTCGTCGGGATGGCGCGAGCGGATCATGTTCGGGAACGCGAACGTGTCGGCCGTGAACGAGAACGCGGGCGCGACGAGCCGTTGATCGAGGCCGAGCGGCGGCCCGCCGCTCGACGACGGCGTGCCCGCGCACGCCGCTGTCACGGCTACGACGCTGAGGAGTACTGCAAGACGCGAGTTCACGATGAAATTCAATGCCTTACCCTAAATGGCACCGTCGCAATCGTCAAGAGCGCGTGTTATTCTGCGACCGGTCGTCCCGCATGAGCCGAACGATCGCGGTGCTCTACCGGTTCCTCTATGCCGGTCTCCTCGCCCGCCTCCCCGAATCAGCCGCCATCTCGCTGGGGCAGAGCCTGCTCCGTCGGTTGCCACTCAACCGGCTCGGTTGCTTCCAGCTCCAGGATCCGAGGCTGGCGATCAAGCTTGGCGGCGTACGATTGCCCAACCCGCTCATCCTGGCCGCGATGTACTACGACCCGGCGATCCTCGCGCGCGCGATGGGCCTGGGCTTCGGCGCCATCACGACCAAGTCCATTACAGTTCAGCCGCGGCCCGGCCATCCCCAGCCCAATCTCGTCCGGACGCGCACCGGTGCCGGGCCGGGGCTCGTGAACTGCAACGGCTTTCAGAACCCCGGCCTCGAGGGCTTCCGCGCCGCGGTGGCGTCACTCCCCCACCGGGTGCCGCTGATCGTGAGCGTGGCCGGCGAGTCGATCGACGACTACGTGAAGCTCGTGCGCGAGCTCGGGACGCTCGGCGACCTGGTCGAGTTCAACATCTCCTCACCGAACACGAAGCTGGTCTACGAGTGGAGCGAGAAGCCGTTCGAGCTCGCCACGCTGCTCCGCGAGGTGCGCAGGGCGACGACCAAGCCCCTCATCGTCAAGCTCTCGCCCGATTTCGCGGAGGTCAACGAGCGTGAAATCATCCCCGCGGCACTGGCCGCTGGCGTCCGTATCGTCAATTACGGAAACACCCGGAAGGTGGCGGATCGGCGCCTCTCGCAGAGCACGGGGGGGCTCTCCGGCCCTGATCTGTTTCCCGCGACGCTCGAAAACTTGCGCCGGACGCGCCGAGCCTTCGGCGCCGACATCGAGATCATCGCGACCGGCGGCGTGGACTCACCCGAAAAAGCGTGGCAACTCCTCCACGAAGGCGCGAACGCGATCGGATACTTCACCGGATTCATCACCCGGGGGCCGATCCTGGCGCGCCAGATCCTCGAGCGTCTCCTCGACGGCCGTTGAGCGCGCTCGGTGCGCACCAAGAATGCCCACACCTTATCCACTTGTCCACAGGTATCCACAGATGAAGAAAACACACGGTCTGACGCGGTCTCGCAAACGCGTCGCCGAAATACGACGGTCCGTTCGTCCACGGAGAGCACACCCACAAAGAATCCCGGATTCTACGCGGGTCCCCCTCGCAGCGGCGCGTCCGGCTCGCATTTTTCGCGGACAAACGAGAACTTGACACTGAAATCACGGCGCTCGTAAGGTTGGCGGGCGATGTTCTTGGTTCATTCCGACGCTGCACCGCGGCCGTCACGAGCGGCCCTGTCTGGAGGTACAAAGCACGATGGACGGCAGTAGCAGGAAACCACTTGCGAAGGTGGAAGGCCGGCGACGCCTGCGCTTCAGCGGCGTTACCGTCGCGTGGCGCGGCACTCCCAATCTCGACGACTGGGTAGCCTACATCGTGAACGGGACCCGCTCCAAGAAGTTGATCCTGGCCGATCACTCGTCCGAGCGAAAAGTGAAATCGCTCCTTTCACACCTGCAGACGCTGCCGCGGAGAGACATCGAGAAGCTCGCGAAGAGTTGAGCGGTCAGACCGGGCCGGGGCGCCCTAGATGATGCCCCGTTCGGCCAGGCTCACGAATCTGCCGTGTCCGATCACGAGGTGGTCGTGGATGCGGAGATCCAGAAGGTGTGCGCATTCGACGAGCTGCCGCGTCAGTCGGATGTCCTCACGGCTTGGCGTGGGATCACCGCTCGGATGATTGTGGAGCAGGATCACCGAGGCGGCCGACTCGAGAATCGCCGGCTTGAACACCTCCCGCGGGTGCACGAGGCTCGCCGACAGCGTCCCCTGGGAGATCACTCGGTCGCGCAGGAGGCCGTTCTGCGCATCGAGGAGCGCGATGCGAAACACCTCGCGCTTGAGATCTTCCATGAGCGGTCCAAATGCCGCGTACGCTTCGGCGGGGCCGGACAGGACGACGCGGGCGCCTGGGGTCCGAGCCCTCAGGCGCCGCGTCAGCTCGAACGCGGCGACCAGTCGTGCGGCCTTGGCCGGCCCGATGCCTGAGAGTTTCGCGAGCTCGACGACCTCGCGGCCCGCAACTTCGGCCAACGAGCCATAGGCGGCCAGCATCTCGCGCGCTACGTCGATCGCGCTCTTTCCGCGGGTGCCGGAGCCGAGCTGGATGGCCAGGAGCTCGGCGTCGGCGAGGGCCTCGGGACCGTTCCAGTAGAGCCGCTCGCGCGGCCGCTCGGCCTCGGGCCAGCGTTCGATCGTCATACGTCTGTCGTACGCGAGTCGCGCCCGCCGGTCAATGCGACGAGTCCGATACGGTACCTGCCCTCACGTGCGGATCGTGATCGCCCGGGGCTGGTCGCCAACGCCATCGATGTGCACGTGGATCGCCTCGGGCGGTAGCAGCGACTCCAGCTTGTCCGCCCACTCGATGACCGTCACTCCCCCGCCGCCCAACAGCTCGAGAAGGCCCAGATCCATCAGCTCGGTCAGGCTCTCGGTCCGGTAGGCGTCGACGTGATAGACGGGCACGCGGCCGGGGTATTGGTTGATGAGCACGAAGGTCGGGCTCGTCGCGCGGCCAGGGACGCCGAGGCCGCGAACGAGCCCCTGGATGAAGCAGGTCTTCCCGGCGCCGAGCTCCCCCGTCAGCGCGACGACGGCGCCGGGCCCGAGGGTACGGCCCAGACGCTCGCCGGCGCCTTCCGTCTCCTCGGGTCGCGCACTGGTGATCTCAGCCCGAGGCGCCACCCAGCCTCCTGAACGCCTCGGGGATCGCCGCGACGACATCGCGGGCGATCAGCGCCTCCTCCCCGACGCGCGCGGCGGCGATGTCTCCGGCGCTCCCGTGCAGGTACACGCTCGACTGCAAGGCGGCCCCCGGATCCATGCCGCGCGCCAGGAAGGCGCCGAGCATGCCCGTGAGCACGTCGCCGGTGCCCCCACTGGCCATCCCGGGATTACCCGTCGGATTCACGAAGACGCGCCCGTCGGGCGTGCCGATCACGCTCCAGGCGCCCTTGAGAACGACGTAGGCCCGGTAGCGTACGGCGAACTCCCGGGCGGTCTCGATCCGATCACGCTGCACGTCGTCCACCCGGGCTCCCAGCATCCGCGCCATTTCGCCGGGATGAGGCGTGAGGCAGCGCACCGATGGCGCGGCACCCAGCACCTCGAGATGGCCGGAGAGGGCCGTCAGCGCGTCCGCGTCGACGGCCAGCGGCTTGCGAAGCTCCTGGATCAGACTCCGCACGGCCTGCTGGGTCTCTTCGTCGAGGCCGATGCCCGGGCCGATCGCGACGGCGTCGCGGGACGCCGCGAGCTCGGCGATCACCTCCCGCGCCTTCAGCGCGAGCGTGTGGGTGGGGGTCTCTGGCAACGGCTCGGTCATCGCCTCGAGCACGAGGCTTGCGACGACCGGTTGCTGGCTCACGGGCGTCGCGACCGTGACGAGCCCGCTTCCGCTGCGCATCGCCGCGGCTGCCGCGAGTGCGGCCGCGCCCGTCTTGCCGAGCGAGCCGGCCACCAGGAGCAGATGGCCGTAGGTTCCCTTGTGAGCCACGCGGGGGCGTCGCGGAAAGTGACGGGCCACGTCGCTCGGCTCGAGGAGAAACGTCGTGACCCCGCGCACGACCTCGGCGTCCGGGACACCGATCGGGACCACGCTCACAGTTCCGGCGAGCTCATCGCCCGGGGACGTGATCAGGCCACGCTTGAGTCCGGCGAAGGTCAGGGTCATCGTTGCCCGGACCGCGGCTCCCGCTTGCGCTCCACCGTCCGCGGACATCCCCGAGGGAATGTCGAGGGCGACGACGGGCCGACCGCAGGCGTTGATCAGCTCGATCGCGCGCGCGACGCTCCCTTCGGGAGAGCCCCGCGAGCCGGTTCCGAGGAGCGCGTCGACAACGAGGTGAGCCCGCGCCAGCGCGGCGGCGATCGCTCGGTCGTCTTCGAGGCGAAGGGGGCGAACGCCGATGCGCCGCAGCTCCTCGAGCTTGAGCCGGGCGTCGCCGCCGATCTCGGCGGGCGAGAACGCGAGTAGCACCGACGGTAGCGCGCCGCGGCGCTTGAGCCACCGCGCGACGACGAAACCGTCGCCGGCGTTGCCTCCCTTGCCGCAGACGACGACGACGCGCGCACCGCGGCGGGGCGCGCCGAGCGCGGGGAGCGCGGCGACGATCGATTCAGCCGCGCCGCGACCGGCGTTCTCCATGAGGGTGGCCCCAGGAATGCGCAGCTCGGCGATCGCGCGCCGGTCGAGCCGCCGCATCTCATCGGCGGTGAAGACGCCCAGCACGGCGGCTACTTCCCGGGAGTGGGCGGGAACGCCTGGACGAGGAAGTCGGCGAGGATCGCGGTGTAGGTTTCCCGCCACTCGGTGCGCGCGGCCTTGGGAAGCTCGATGTGCAGCGCCCGCTGCGGGAGCCTGAGGATACCATCGCGCTTCGCACCGGACGCGGCGTAGCGCACGGCGTCGGCAGGCTCAATGAGGATCTCGAGATGTGGCGCTCCCCGGTTCACCCGCAGGTGCGCGTCTCGGACCAACTCGAAGAGCGTTCGAAGCCTGACGGCTTCGGCACGGTCGACACCCACGGTGGCGATCTCGATTCGGTTCACCGCGTCGTGATGGTTGTTGCCGTGGATCTCGGCATAGAGGGTGAGCGGCCCCTGCGCGACCTCACGCACGCGTCGCTCGTACGCCTCGTAGACCTGCCGAGCGCTCTCGGTGGCGACCTCTTCGGACGCCGGACGCCCCGGCGTGCCCTCGAGCGGCCGGTTGACCTGGTAACGCCGGCCGGCGCCCTCGCGCGTGTCCGGCTCGAGGTTGAAGCCGGTCGCGATGACTACGCCGAACCCGGTGCGGCGGCCGAGCTCGGCGACGATATCGCCGGTGCGCGCGTCGGAGATGCCGTGCGGCGCTGCGATCACGACGCCGCGTCGACCGATCTTGCCGGCGAGCGCGCCGGGCAGGCCCTGGATCTCGGGGAGGCTCGCCCGGGTGGCGCAGCCGGAGAGAACGATGGGTCCGACCGCCAAGCTAATCGCCCACCAGAATCGCCTGCGCGAGCGCATATTCCCCTTCGTGGGTCAGCGAGAGCAGCATCCGGCTCCCGCCCTTGAACAACCCGATCTCCTTCGACTTGCCCGACAAAACGAGCGTCGGCGCCTGGGTGCGTTCACGACGGACCTCGAGCTCGCGCCAGTGCACACCGAGCTGCAGCCCGGTGCCCAGCGCCTTGAGCCCCGCCTCCTTGGCGGCAAAGCGCGCCGCGAAGTGCGGCGCCGGATCCCTCCGCGCGCAACAGTACGCGATCTCTTGCTCGGTGAACACGCGGCGCAGAAATCGATCCTGCCAGCGGTCGATCATCGAGCGCATGCGCGGAATGCTGACCAGGTCCACGCCGATACCGGAGATCGTCATCGGGCGCCGATCTGAACGCGGATGAGTCCGGCGAGGTCGTCGGCCATCGCGCGGATGCGGGCCGCGTCCGCGCCTTCGATCATGACGCGGGCCAGCGCCTCGGTGCCCGAGTACCGGATCAGGACGCGCCCGCGGCCGTTCATCTCGTGCTCGAACGCGGCCATGCGCTCGCCGACCCCGGTGATCGAGTCGATCGGCGGCTTGGACCGGACGGGTACGTTGATGAGCACCTGGGGAAACTTGCGCAGGCAGGCCGCCAGCGAAGCCAGCGGCTCGCCCGTCTCGGTAGCCACGCAGAGCAGCGCGAGCGCCGAGAGGATCCCGTCCCCCGCGGGGGAGTGGTCGAGGAACAGCAGGTGGCCGGATTGCTCGCCGCCGAGATTGGCGCCGAGGCGCTGCATTTCCTCGAGGACGTAGCGGTCCCCGACCTGCGTCTTGACCACGCGGATCCCCGCGGCCTCGAGGGCCTGGTCGAGGCCCAGGTTGGCCATGACCGTGGTGACGACGATGTTCTGCTTCAACCGCTGGCGCGACGCCAGATGGCGCCCCGCGATCGCGAGCGCATAGTCCCCATCGCGGATCTCGCCCGTGTGGTCGACCGAGATGAGCCGGTCGCCGTCGCCGTCGAACGCAAAGCCGATCGTCGCGCCGCTGGCACGGACCTTCCGCTGGAGGTTGTCGGGGTGGAGCGCGCCGCACCGGGCGTTGATGTTGGTGCCGTCGGGCCGCACGCCGATCGTGATCACCTTGGCGCCGAGACGCCGGAACACGCGTGGCGCGACGCGGTAAGTCGCGCCGTGGGCGCAGTCGAGGGCGATGGTGAAGCGGCTCAGGTCGAGCGGAAAGCAGCCGCACAGGAAGTCGACGTACACTGCCTCGGCCCGGTTGTAGCTCACCAGCGCGCCGATCTGCGCTCCGCGGGCGCGGGGCGCGCGATCCGGGCCCTCGAGCCGCTGCTCGATCTCGGCCTCCCACGCGTCTGGAAACTTGGTCCCCTCGGACGAGAAGAGCTTGATGCCGTTGTCCTCGAACGGATTGTGCGAGGCGCTGAGCACGATGCCACCGTGAGCCTCGAGGCGACGCGTGAGCACCGCGATGCCGGGGGTGGGCAGCACACCGACGGAGTAGCAGTCGGCGCCGGCGGACAGGCCGCCCGCGATCAGTGCCGCCTCGAGGAGCGGGCCCGAGCGACGGGTGTCCCGTCCGATGACGAGTCGCACCCGGTCAGCGCCGTGGTCGAACTGGAGCGTTGCCACGAGCTGGCGGCCCACACGGAACGCAAGCTCGGGCGTGAGCGGCTCTTCGTTCGCCACGCCCCGGATCCCGTCGGTGCCGAACAGGCGGGTCATTGGACGTTCACTGGATTCGCCACTGCGGCTCTCGCTCCTGTTGTATTTTCGCGCGACTCGGATGGCGGGCCCCCAGCCCCGCGACGTCCTGCGGCTCGCACGTCCATTATAGGGTGCGGGGGGCCTCGCGGATGCGTTCGGCGATGCGTGCCGCATCGAGCGTTTCGGCGACATCGTGGGCCCGGATCAGTGCCGCACCGTTCCACACGGCCACCGTGGTCGCGGCGAGCGAGCCCGCGAGCCGCTCCTCGGTTCTCGGCCGGCCGGTAATCGCGCCGATGAAGGACTTTCGTGACACGCCGACGCAGAGCGGGCGCCCGAGGGTCTTGAGCGCGCTGAGCCCCGCCAGCACTCGTGCATCCCACTCGTCCCAGGGCACCCCTTCGTTCCGGAAGAACCCGATCCCGGGATCGAGGACGACACGCTCCTCGGAAATCCCCGCGGTGCGGGCGCGCTCGAGCCCCCGCGCCAGCAGCGCTTTCACGGACGCCACCGGGTCCACGCCCGATGGCAGGGGCCTCTCGACACCCGACACGATGGGGTTCGCGAGGGGTCCGGGCCCCTCCGGAGACGCCATGAGAATGATACCGGCGTCACGCTCGCGGACGAGCGCGGCGACGGCCGGGTCACGCAGGCCCGTGACGTCGTTGATCACCCGCGCGCCGGCATCGAGCGCGCCACGGGCCGGTCCCGGACGGGCCGTGTCGGCCGAGATCGGCACCGGCACCTTGGGCGCCAGCACGTCGATCGCCCGCGCCAGCCGCGCGCGCTCGTCCTCGGCGCTGCGGGCGGTATCGAGGTAGGGCGCCGTCGATCGGGCGCCGACGTCGATGAGCGCCGCCCCCGCCTCCACCATCGCGAGCGCGACGGTGAGCAGATCATCGCCCGCGGCGTATACGGAGCCGGCGTGAAAGGACTCAGGGCTGACGTTCAGGACGCCCATGACGGCGACAGGAAGGTCGCTACCGAGCGAGACGCCTGCGAGGATGGCTCGATGGACCAAATCGAGCCGCGAGCCGCTACGCGGGCGCGCCGGCTTCCTGGAAGGGGCGGGTGCGCAGGATGCGGGCGATCTCCTCGCCGTCGAGGGTCTCCCGCTCGAGCAGCGCGCGCGCCAGCGCGTGAAGCTTCTCGATGTTCTCCTGGAGGATCTGCCTGGCGCGGCTCGCCGCTTCCATCACGATCCGCTTGATCTCGGAGTCGATGAGGAGGGCGGTGTCCTCGCTGTAGTCTTTCGCCCGGGCGACCTCGCGGCCGAGGAAGATGTGCTCTTCGTTCTTCCCGAAGGTGAGTGGCCCGAGCCTGTCCGACATGCCCCACTCGCAGACCATCTTGCGCGCCATCTCGGTCGCCTTCTCCAGATCGTCGCCCGCGCCGGTGGTCTGCTGGTTCAGCACGATCTCTTCGGCGGCCCGCCCGCCGAGCAGGATCGTAATACGGTTGACCAGGTACTCCTTCGAGTAGTTGTACTTGTCGTCAACCGGGAGCTGCTGCGTCAGGCCGAGGGCGCGACCGCGCGGGATGATCGTCACCTTGTGGACCGGGTCGGTGCCCGGCAGAACGTCGGCCACGAGCGTGTGGCCCGCCTCGTGATACGCGATCGTCCGCTTCTCGGTGTCGCTGATGATCATCGAGCGCCGCTCCACGCCCATCAGGACCTTGTCCTTGGCGCTCTCGAAGTCGGACATCTCGACGAGCTTCTTGTTCTGGCGCGCCGCCAGCAGCGCCGCCTCGTTCACGAGGTTCGCCAGGTCGGCGCCCGAGAACCCGGGCGTCCCCCGCGCCAGCACCTTGAGTTCGACGTTCGGAGCCAGCGGGATCCGCCGAGCGTGCACGCGTAGTATTTCCTCGCGCCCCTTCACGTCGGGCCGGGGCACGACGACCTGACGATCGAACCGCCCGGGCCTCAACAGCGCCGGGTCGAGGACGTCGGGCCGGTTGGTGGCGGCGATCAGGATGACGCCCTCGTTCGTCTCGAATCCGTCCATCTCGACGAGGAGCTGGTTGAGCGTCTGCTCCCGCTCGTCGTGGCCCCCCCCGAGGCCGGCCCCGCGGTGGCGCCCGACGGCATCGATCTCGTCCATGAAGATGATGCAGGGCGCATGCTTCTTGCCCTGCTCGAACAGATCGCGCACACGGGAAGCGCCCACGCCCACGAACATCTCCACGAAGTCGGAGCCCGAGATCGAGAAGAACGGGACGTTCGCTTCGCCGGCGATCGCCTTCGCGAGCAGCGTCTTGCCCGTGCCCGGCGGCCCGACGAGAAGCACACCCTTCGGGATCTTTCCACCGAGTTTCTGGAACTTCTGCGGGTCTTTCAGGAAATCGATGATCTCGCGCAGCTCTTCCTTGGCCTCGTCCACCCCGGCGACATCTTGAAAGGTGACTTTGTTCTGCTTCTCCGAAATCAGCCGTGCCCTCGCCTTCCCGAAGCTCAGCGCCTTGGCGCCGCCCCCCTGCATCTGGCGCATGAAGAAGACCCAGACGCCGATGAAGAGCAGCATCGGCACCCACTGCAGGAAGATCGCGTACCAGGGGTTGGAGTCGGGCGGCTTCACCGCGATGCGGACACCGCGGTCCTTCAGGGTCTTGACGAGGTCGGGATATTCGACGATGTACGTGCGCTGCGTCTGCGCCGAATCCTTGAGCGAGTACGTGACGAGGTTGCCGCGGATGACGACGGACTCGACCCGACCCTGATCGAGCGCCTTGAGGAACTCGGAGAAGTTCGGCTGTTCCTGGCCGCCCTGCTGCGCACCCTGGAAGACGGTGAACAGGAGGATGACGATGAGGCCGATCACCATCCAGAGCGCAAGGTTCTTGTAGACCTGGTTCATATCCGCCCGGTCATTATAGCACCGGGGCAACGACGGCGGAGGCGTCAGCTCGCGTCGAGCGCCGCGACGTAGGGCAGGTTGCGGTAGAGCCCGTCGTAGTCGAGACCGTATCCCACCACGAAGACGTTCGGGATCGAGAACCCGACGTAGTCGATGGTGACGTCGGTCTCCCGACGACCAGCCTTGTCGAGGAGCACACACGTGCGCACGCTCCGCGGCCGGCGCGCCTCGAGCATTCGCTTCAGCGCGCCGAGCGTGAGGCCCGTGTCGACGATGTCGTCGACGATGAGCACGTGTCGGTCCGCAATGTCGATCGCCAGGTCGGCGACGAGCCGCACCGTGCCCGAGGAACTCGTCCCCGCGCCGTAGCTCGAGGGACGAATGAAATCGACGGTGAGGTCGATCGGGAGCACACGCATGAGATCGGCGACGAAAGGCACCGCCCCCTGGAGAACGCCGACCAGCACCGGATGCTTCCGCGCGTAGTCGCGCGCAATCGCTCGGCCCAGCTCGGCCACGCGGGCAGTAAGTTCGCCTTCGGCGACGAGCACTCGCCCCGGTCTGGGCGCCCCCATCTCACCGGGACGTCACGAAGGCCGAAAGCGAACGCTCCGTGCCGATCCGGTCGGCGACCTGCTGGGCCGCGTCCCGCGTGGCGAAGGAGCCGACGCGCACGCGGAACCGGACGCTGCCGGGCACGTCGATCTGGACGACGTACGCGTCGTGGCCCCCGGCGGCGAGCCGCGCGCGTAGCGCCTCGGCGGGCTCTCTCGCCTTGTACGCGCCGACCTGGACCGTGAACGCCGCCTGGTTCGGCGCCGGTCTGGGGATCTCGGCCGCCGCGGTCCCCTCGGTCTTCGGCGCCGCCTCGAGCTTGTCGCTCTTCTCGACGCGCGGGGGCTTCGAGGGCTTCACCGGGGGCGGCGCCGTGAGCGGCGCGGTCAGATCCTGATAGAAGGTCAGCGTCGGAGCCGGCTCGGTCTGGCGCGCAGCTCTGTCCCCCGTTCGCGCCGGCGACGCCTCCTTTGCGCCCCTCGCTGCGGTGGGGCCCTGGGAGGACGGGGGGCGCGGCCAGAAGCGCCCCGCCATGACCCCGAGCATGAACGTGCCGCCGAGGACCGCGAGACAGCCGACCAGGAAGAGGACGGAGGCGGTGCGATTTCCGTTCCGCCGCGCCCGTCCGGCTCGCACGACCCTGTTCATAGGCTCGCCTCGCACGGTGGGGCCCCAGCCCCACGACGTGCTGCGGCTCGCACGACCGTCACATACTCTCCGGCGCGCTCACGCCCAGGAGCTCCAGGCCGTTCCGGATGACGGTGTCCACCGCCGCGCAGAGGGCCATGCGCGCACGCATGAGGCGAGCGTCGTCCTGGATGACCCGGTGGGTCTTGTACCAGGGATGGAATTCGGCCGCGAGCTGTTGCAGCCAGTAGGCGACCCGGTGCGGCTCCAGCGCCCGGGCCGCCCCGTTGACGAGCTCCGGGAATTGCAAGAGCAGCTTGATGAGCGCCAGCTCCGCGGGCTCGACGAGCGGGCTCGTGTCCACGTCGGTCGGCACCGTGGCGGCGACCCCCTGCTCGGCCGCCTGGCGGAAGATCGAGCGGATGCGCGCGTGCGCGTACTGCACGTAGTAGACGGGGTTCTCGTTCGACTGGCGCGTCGCGACCGCGAGGTCGAACTCGAGCGGGCTGTCGTGACGGCGCGTGAGGAACGTGAAGCGGGCGGCGTCGCGGCCGACCTCCTCGAGCAGCTCCTCCATGAGCACGAACTCGCCGCGCCGCTTGGACATGCGCACGGGCTGCCCGTCGCGCAGCAGCGTCACGAGCTGGACGATCATGACCTCGAACGCCTCGGGCGGGTGGCCGAGCGCCTGCATCGCCGTCCGCATCGGCGCCACCAATCCGTGGTGGTCGGGACCGAGGAGGTTGATCACGCGGTCGGTGTTCGCGAATTTCAGATAGTGGTGGTAGGCGACGTCCACCGCGAAGTAGGTCGGCTCGCCGTTCGATCGTCTGAGCACGCGGTCCTTGTCGTCGCCCGCTTCCTCGCGCTCGGACGAGCGGAACCAGAGCGCGCCGTCCTGCTCGTAGCTGAGGCCGCGCGACGCGAACTCCTCCAGCACCTTCTCCGGAAGGCGCTTGTCGCGGACGTCGTGTTGCTCGGACGACCAGACGTCGAACTCCACACCGTACTCGCGCAGGATCTGGCGCTGCGCCTCGACCATCCGTGCCACCGCATAGCGCCCGAAGTGCTCGATGCGCTCGCGCTCGGGAGCGCCGTTCATGAGGCGGCCGCCCTCGTGGCGGTACGCCTTCGCGAGATCGACGAGGTACTCGCCAGGGTAGCCGTTCTCGGGGAGCGCGGCCGGCTCGCCGAACTCCTGCTTCACGCGCGCCTCGAACGAGCGCGCGAGGGCCTCGAACTGATTGCCCGCGTCGTTGACGTAGAACTCGGTCGTGACACGCGCGCCTTGCGACCGGAGCAGCCGCGCGAGGGCGTCGCCGACCGCGGCGGCGCGCGCATTGACGATGACCAGCGGGCCGGTCGGGTTCGCGGAGACGAACTCCAGACGGATGCGCCGCCCCGCTTGACTCTCACCACGCCCATAGGCGGCGCCCGCTGCGAGAATTTCCCCGAGCGCGGTGGCGCACCAGGCCGGAGTCAGGAACACGTTGAGGAACCCGGGCCCCGCCACCTCGACGCGCTCGACCTCGGGCATCGGCGGGAAGTGCTTTGCGACGAGGTCGGCGATCTGTCGGGGCGTGCGCTTCGCGACCCGTGCGAGAACCATGGGGAGGTTGGTCGCGTAGTCGCCGTGCTCCGCCTGGCGCGGGATCTCCCACGCACACTCTGCGGGCTCGGGCAGGCCCGCCTTTGCGAGCGCCGTCCGCACTCCATCCGTCAACCGGTCTGTCAGCCGCACTCTCGTAACAGGGTACCCGTCCGGCACTGCGTCGTGACGAAGAAAAAGCGGGCCGAAGTGCGAACCGCACGGCAGCCGCGCGCTGGGCCCTTGCGCACGGCGTGAGGCGAGTGAAGATCAAGGCCGTGCGAGCCGCAAGACGTCGCGCGCTGGGGCTCCACCGTTCGAGGCGAACGGAGATGATAGATCGTGCGAGCCGCCACGCGGCCGGAGGCTGGGGCCCCGCGCGCGAGGCGCGCAGCAGCGAATCGCGCGAGCTCGCGGTACGGCTCAGACGAGTTCGTGTGCGGCCGTCGGTCGCGGGTGGGGAACGCCCGTGCGGCGGCGGTTCTCGATGCAGAAGGGCTGCCGCAGCGGGCACGATCGCAGGTTCCAGTCTTCTCTGAGATTCAGACATGTAACTCGCTGTCAATACGCTGTAATACGACCTTCATTGGCCGGAGGGTCGGGCCCCACTCGGATCGAGCGCGAGTGGCGTAGGCTTGGCAAGTCGGTCGGTGCCATGGTATTGACCCACGTCCATGGTGAAGATCGTCAGGGTTGCCCTGGGTCATTACCGCGAGTTGATCCTGGCCGGCACGTTCGCGGCGATGGCGACCTGGGAAGTCTTCGAGATGGCGCTGCTGGAACCGGCGCCTCAAGCCTCGATCTCGATCGCGCTTGTCGTCCACTCGTTGCAGGTCGCCCTCATTCTGACCGCCACCGCCATCGCACTTCGGGCCTGGCGAGAGAAGACCGCACGCGAGCGCGCCCTGGCCTCGCTCGTCGAGCAGGTCATCGTCGCCCAAGAGGAAGAGCGCCGGCGCGTCGCGTACGACGTGCACGACGGCGTGGCCCAGCTCATCGTGAGCGCCAAGCAGCACATCGACACCGCGGCCGGCCTCTGGACGACCGACCCCGGGCGCGCGGCGAGCGAGACGGTGATTGCCGCCGATCGACTGGGGCGGGCCATCACGGAGACTCGTCGGATACTGGCCGCACTGCGGCCGCTGGCCGTGGACGCCGGCGGGCTCGCGGAGGCGGCACGCCAGAGCCTCGACGAGGTTGCGCGCGACACCGGCTGGTCGGTAGCGCTCGTCGAAAACCTCGGCCAAGCCCGCCTGCCACCGGCGATCGAGACCGCCGCGTTCAGAATTCTCCAGGAAGCGCTGTCGAACGCCCGAAAGCACGCCGGGACGATCCGGGTCGAGGTCGTCCTCTCGCGGGAGGTCGACCGTGTCCGCCTCGACGTGCGTGATCACGGCGTGGGCCTCGGCGGATCGGGCGACGCGCGCGGTCTCGGGCTCCCCAGCATGCGAGAACGAGCGCGTCTCCTCGGCGGCACCTGCGTCGTCGAGCCCGCGCCCGGGGGCGGCACGCACGTCCACGCCGAACTGCCACTGCGCTATGGCCTCGTCGCTCCGGCGTCCTGATCCCGCCCGCGTCCTGATCGTCGACGACCATCCGATGGTCCGCGAGGGACTCAGGGGCATGCTCGAAGCGGCCGGCGTCGAGGTGGTGGGTGAGGCCGGGACCGGCGAAGAAGCCCTTCGAGCTGCCGCGAGGTACGCCCCCGACGTGGTCCTGCTCGACGTCGAGCTGCCGGATCTCGACGGGCTCGCCGTGCTTCGCAGACTCAAGGCCATCGAGCGACGCATGGCCGTCCTCGTCGTCACCATGCACGATGACCCGGGGCTGGTCCGGCGAGCGGTGGAAAGCGGGGCGTCCGGCTACGTGCTGAAGGGTATCGGCCGCGGGGAGCTGCTGGCCGCGCTCGAGGCGGTAAGGCACGGCGAGTCGGTGCTGGATCCGGCGCTCCTCCGGGCCGCGTTGTCGGACGCACCGCCCGAGTCGCGGCCGGAAGCCCGCGGCAAGAGTGGCGAGCCGCTGACCTCGGTCGAGCAGGAAATGCTGCGCCTGGTTGCCCAGGGGATGACGAACCGGGAAATCGGCGCTCGACTTCGCTGGAGCGTCGGCACGGTGAAGAAGTATCTCCAGCGGGCCCTCGAGAAGCTCGGCGCCTCGGATCGCACCCAGGCCGCGGTCGAGGCCATCAGGCGCGGGCTCCTGTCCTAACGCTCGTGGCCATGTGGCCACGCCGATCGTGGCCATGTGGGGATTCTCCTGCTGGAGCCGCCCCCGTATTGGGTTTGATGAGCATCCATGCGCCTGCTGATCGTTCTCGGGTGCGCCGTCGTTGCTTGGCCGGGAGTGTTCCTGTCGTTGCCGGCGCGAGCACAGCCGCCCACGCCATTACCGCAGGGGGCGCAGGAAGAGCCGACCCGGCTGCCGGAAGTCCGCGTCACGGCGCCCGCGCGCCTGCCGGGCTCGCCGTTGCCGCTCTCGAGCGTGCCGGCGACGGTCGACATCGTGCCGGGCGATCAGCTCCGCGCTACCGGCGCGATGACGCTCCAGGAGGCGCTGACACGCCTGCCCGGCGTGACCCTGAATGACCAGCAGGGCAATTCCTGGCAGATGGACCTCTCCTTCCGCGGCTTTCGGTCCACGTCGGTGACCGGCGAATCCCAGGGGCTGAGCGTCTTCGTCGACGGCGTACGGATCAACGAGCCGACCGTGGAGGAGGTCAACTTCGACCTCCTGCCGCTCGACGACATCGAGCGCCTGGAAGTGATCCGCGGGCCGGCGGCCGTGTTCGGGCGCAACACGCTCGGCGGCGTCATCAACATCATCACGCGGCGCGGGGTGCCGCCCGTATACGAGATCGTCCCCGAAGTCGAGGGCGGGAGCTTCGGTCGTCAGAAGTACCGCCTTCGGCTGGGTGGCGCGTCAGCGCCCCTCGACTACTATCTCGCCGGCACGTTCTTCCGCGAGGACGGCTGGCGCGACGTCTCGGCGTCGCGCGTCGGCAGGATCTTCGCGAAGATCGGCTGGAAATCCGGGGCGACGGACGCCACCCTCTCGTACCAGCGGGCCGAGAACCGGATCGAGCAGCCCGGCTCGCTGCCGCTCTCGGACCTCCAACGCGACCGCACGCAGAACTACACCAGCGGCGACTTCTTCAAGCCGCTGATGAATCTCGTGACGCTGAGCCTCCGCCAGGAGGCGGGTACGGATCTCGCGCTTTCTTTGAGCGGATTCGGCCGCTGGCTCGATGCCGAGCAGTTCAACGTGAATCAGCTCCGCGCCAACACCCGCTCGTTCACGGCAACCACGTCGGCCGGAGGAACGGTCCAGCTCAGCCACGAAACAACCGCGCTCGGGCGCGCCAACCGCCTCGTCGCCGGCGTGGACTACGCTCACCACAGCTCCCAGGTGCGCGTGTTCGAGGAGGAGGGCGAGCGGGAGCTGGAGTCACTCGTCAGGGACAATCAGAATTCGATCGGCGTGTACCTCCAGGACACTTTTGACATCGCGCGAACGTGCTGCAGACGGGCGACCGCCTCATCGTCACCGCCGCGGTCCGCTGGGATTGGCTTCGACACGACATCGATGACCGAAGCCCGCCGAGCGATCGACCCAGCGCTACCGGCGTGAGCACGTTCAGCCGCCCCAACCCGGCCATCGGATTCAACTACAACCTCTCCCGCGACTGGGGCATCTTTTTCGGCTACTCCGAGGGCTTCCGCGCTCCCGCCTTCCTCGAGCTGACATGCGCCGGCCCCAGTGAGATCTGCCCGGGCCTCCAGGCTGGCGTGGCGCCCGACCCTCCACTCAACGCGGTCACGGCTCGCAACTACGAGCTGGGGCTCCGGGCCCGGCCGACGTCGTGGCTCGACGGCGAGTTGGCGCTCTTCCGCGCCGACGTTTCCGACGACATCTTCTCCGTGTCACCAACCGGCACGACAGGCCTCTTCTTCCAGAACGTGGGCGGCACGCGACGGCAGGGCGTGGAGGTCTCGCTCGCCAGCCGCCCGGCAGCAGGCCTCGAAGCCCGGCTCAGCTACACCTACACCGAGGCGACGTTCCGCGACAATCTCGAGCTGGCCACACCGAGACTGACTGCCGGCTGTGCCGCGTCGCCGTGCACGCAGACCGTCCGAGCAGGCAACGATCTGCCCCTCGTGCCGCGTCATCGGCTCAACGCGAGTCTCGATTACCACCTCGCGTCCTGGCTCGGCCTCTGGCTCGGGGCCTCCTACGTCGGGCCCCAGCGGCTTCGCGGTGACGAGGGCAACGTCGAGCGCAAGCTCACCGACTACGTCGTCGTGAACGCGGGGCTTCGTGCCAGCTGGAAGGGTCTCACGGCCTTTGTCACGATCAACAATCTTCTCAACAACGAGTACGAAACCTTCGGAACCTTCGCGCCAAACGGCAAGGTCGAGGGTACCCCGGTCGAGCGGTTTCTGACCCCCGCACCGCCAATCAACGTCCTGGCTGGAGCGAGCTACCGCTTCTAGGCGGACAGCCCCAACAGCTTCTTCCCGACAACGAACGCAGCGGCCACGAGCAAGAGGCTCACCGCGGCTGACGCTCGCAGCACTCTCACCGACCGCTCGATGTCGCTCGCGATCGGCAGGGCGCCGGCGCCAAGCCGGTGGACGGTCGGCTTCTCGAGGACCACGCCGAGGGCGCCCGCCATCGCGGCCATCGTCCATCCCGCGTTCGGGCTCTCGGTGCGGCCCCGATCGCGTCGGAGGATCGCCAGGGCCCCGCGGGCGCTCTCCCCGGCGAGAGCTGCGCCGGCGACGAGACTCAGCCCGGCGATCCGGGCCGGGACGAAGTTCAGCAGGTCGTCGAGCCGCGCCGCACTCTTGCCGAAGTGCTCGAGCGGTCCCGTGCGGTACCCGAACATCGAGTCGGCCGTGTTGATCACGCGATAGACCGCGGCGCCGACGAGCCCCCCGGCGAGGAAGAAGCACACCGGGGCGACGAGGCTGTCGGTCAGATTCTCGGCGACGGATTCAATGGTCGCCGAGGCGACCTGCCCCTCGTCGAGCTCGGCGGTGGGTCGGCTCACGAGGTGGTAGCCGACCGCCCGCCGGGCCGCCGGAAGATCGCCGCGGCGGAGGTCGGCGGCGACGGAGCGGGCCGCGCTGACGAGACCCCGGAAGGAGAGCAGGCACGTGAGGGCGAGCGCCTCGAGCAGAAGACCGCCGGGTCCGAGTCGCGCCGCGAGAGCCGACACGAGCACTCCCGCCGCTCCGGCAAGCCCGGCGACGGCGATCGTGACGACTGCGCCGCCGGCCAGAAGGCTCGCGGGTGATCCCCGGCAGAGCCAGCGCCTCCCCGCGTCGAGTAGCCGCCCGATCCAGGCGACAGGATGGTAGCGGTTCGGGGGATCGCCGAAGGCGTGGTCGACCGCCAGTGCCAGGAGTAGCGCGGCCGGCTTCGCGACGTCGGGGCTCAGGGCCTGAGGCACAGAGCGACGCCGGTCACCGCCCGAACCGCACGCTCACCCCGGCACGGAACGCATAGTCGGGCCCAGGCCCGCCGAACGAGGTCTGGGCGGCCGCGTCGAGGGCAACGCGCGGCGTCAGGAAGAACTGGATCCCGGTATCCAGGCCGACGATGTCGTGCGCGCCGCGCTCGGCCGGCGAGGCATAGAAGACCTCGACGAAGATGGACCACCGCTCACCGATCTGGCGCGAGAGCGAGGCCGACACGACCTCCTGGAGCAGGAAGGCGTCGCGATTCGACTGGCCGATCGCGATGAGTCCCGCGTTCGCATCGAGGTCGAGCTGCCATGGCAGATCGACGCTCGCGAGCGCGGTGAGCCCGAAATCCACGCGCTCCGAACCAATCGGCTCGCGGGCGATCGGCAGCTTGACGAACGGCAGGAGGCCGAGCGAGGGCCACCAGCTGCCTTCCCGTGCGTCGAGAAACCGGTACTTCACGCCGAGCGTGGGATCGCCGAAGCCCGTGTCGTTCTCCGCACTCCGCAGCCGGACCAGCGGAGCGCCGTCGAGCCGGACCTCGAGCCGGTCGGTGAGCCCCGCCCGGAGTAGCGCGCCGAGCACGAACTGTCGCTCGTCGGGGCCACCGCTCACTCGCGACCGGGAGTAGTCGACGCCGCCCTCGATCTGAAGAGCCCCGGGCGGCACGGTGCTCGTGCTGTTGCTGACGCTGGGGCGGTCGGTCTGGATACGGGCGGGCTCTTCGGCGACCGCGACGGATACCCCGAACGCCAGGGCTGCGTAGACCGCGATGAGGCGGCCCACCGCCCTCACTTGCTCAGTCGCCTGCGTACCGCCGCCGGAGCTCCTGCCAGAGCGCCGCCTTCTCCCAGCGCGGCTCCGGGAGGCGCCGCCAGCCTTCGTCGAAGTGCGGGTTCGGGAACAGGATCGTGATCATCTGCTCGCCGCGACCGTTCCAGAGCCTGAGCCCCCACGTCCCCGCGCAGGAGCCACCCTCCGTCCGGAAGAAGGCGGCGCGCGCCACGCGCCGGATGCGCGCGAGCTCCTCGCTGCGAGTCCCCCGGTGATCGTTGACGCACAGGTGGAAGTGCCAGGCGCCGGTGTCGACCGTCAAGTACCCGTCGAGCGTCGTCACCTTCGGGGCCGAGGCGAACTGGATCTCGTAGGCCGCGCCCTCGATCAGCGGTCCGACGGTGAGCTTCGCCCAGTGTTCCGTGAAGAGCTCGGTGAGGAGGCGCTCGACCCCGTCTCCCTCGACCGCCATGTCGTGATACTCGGTCGCGGTGCCGTCAAGGCCCCGCTCGACCGTGTGCACTCTACCCTCGGGCATACCCACCTCCCCGTCGGCGGATCGCTGAGCATACTACTGCAGATCGAAGACCACTGGCAGCCGCACCCGCAACGGTCGCGGCATCAGGCCGGAGGGGAAAGGCTCGGGCGCGAGACCTCTCACCGCCTCGAGCGCGGCCTCGTCGAGCAGCCGGTGCGACGACGAGCTGGTGACCGAGACCGCGCTGATCGCGCCGTTCGGCTTGATGAGAATTTCCAGGTGCACGGTGCCCTTGAGCCCTCGCCGGCGCGCGGCCAGCGGATACTGGAGCGACTCCTGGATGCGTCGCCTCACGTGCGCGAGGTAGCCGCCGTACTCTGATCCGGGCTCGCCTCCCAGGGACCCTGTCGTCGGCGCGAGCGCGACGCGCGCCCCGGTTCGGCCGGTGCTCTCGCCTGATACGGCCGATGGTGCCGGAGTGGCGCGGTGCCCGACGTCACTGGCGGAAGTCGCGCCGGTCCGGTCGGCGCTGGCGCCGCCCGGCTTCGTGCTGGCCTCGACTGCGGATGCGCTCGCCGAGCTTGGCGCCACCCCCTCCAGAGCCGTCTCGCGCGATGCCACCGCGCCAAGGGCTGGCTCGGCCTGACGGGGTTCGGGGGGCCTTGACGTGGTGACTTCTCGCTCCGGCGGCGGCGCGGGCTCGGGACTGGATGGCGGTGCGGCGACGGCCGGCGGGGGCGCCGTGACGCGTTCGATCTGACGTGCGGAGCCGGCCCGCATCTGTCTCAGGCCACCCCCGGTGGCCGCGGCCGTGCGCTCCGATGCAACACCGGCCTTGCGCTCCGATACAGCGCCGACCTCCTGGACGGACAGATCAATGAAGAGCGCGCTCGGGTGCGATTCCTCTGGCGCAAAGACGAAGAGAAGCGCCAGAGCCCCGATGTGAATGGCCAGCGAGGCGAGCAGCGTCAGCAGCGGCGGGCGCCGGGTCACGGATGCTCGTCCATCCAGCGCCGGATCCCGGCGCTCAGCGCCGAGCGGGCCGCGCGTGCGACCACCCACCCGAAATCGCTGATGGGTCCTCCAAACCGATGCCGCGTACCGCGCCCGGTCACCGCGACGACTACGGCGTCCGTCGATGTACCGCTCGCCACCCGACCATCGTCGCACCGGACTTCGGCGGCGGCCAGCAGCGCCGTCTTGACCTCGGTGACCGTCATCACGGCGTTGACGAGCGCGGCCGGTTCGGGCGCGCCCTCGACGACGACGATCGCGTTGATCGTGGACGGTGCCCACGCCGCGATCGGGCTCGCTCCGGCCGCGACACGGTTCGAAAGCCCGACGGTCACGACCGCGAGAGCCTTCAGCCCGCACCCCGTCGCCGTGGCGACCTCCGCCTTCTCGGTCCACGCCGACGTCAGTAGTCCGACCCACGGCCCGGGAATCCCTCGCCGTACCGCAAAGCTCGGCAGCAGGCCGTCCGTCTGCTCTTCCCGGAGATCCTTCGGGACGTGGAGGTTCACGATGGCGCGCGCCGCGGTGAACCCGCCCCTCACAAATGCCGAGGAGAGGACCGTCAGCGGCTCGCGCGCCGTGACGACGACGGCTTCAGGATCCACCGCGACCTCGATCCCGTCGATCACGTGAGCCTTTTGCCCTCCCGACCGGACTCTAGAACGCCGCGCGGAGACCGGCAAGACCCCCGATACGGGACGCATCCTCGTGGGGCTGCCGTGTCCCTCACACCCGCCACGTCGGGCGCACGATCGGCCGTCGCGTCGCCTCGCTCTTGTCGACGATCAGCTCGCAACCGAAGACCGAGGCGAGGAGCGATTCGTCCAGCACCACCTCGGGCGCGCCGGTGGCGGCCGTCCGGCCCCCGGCCAGCAGCAGCAGCCGATCGCACACCTCGGCGGCCAGATTGAGATCGTGGGAGACGAGCAGGATCGCCATACCGCGCTCTCGGTTCAGGTGTCGCAGAAGCGCCGCGACCTCGACCTGATAGCGCAGATCGAGGTAGGCCGTTGGCTCGTCGAGGACGAGCAGACGCGGCTCCTGGGCGAGGGCGCGCGCGATGACGGCACGCTGGCGCTCTCCGCCGCTCAGACGGTCGAGCGGCAGATCGGCCAGATCGAGAACGCCGGTGGCCTCCATCGCCGCGCGCGCGGACGTCCGATCACGCGGGCTCTCGAAGTAGCGACCGGGACCGTGCGGATAGCGACCCATCAGCACCAGATCGCCGACGTTGAAGGGAACCTGCGCCAGGGTTCCCTGGGGCACGACGCCCACGCGCCGGGCCAGATCCGTGCGAGTGAGCTGGCGAAGCGGCACGCCCTCGAGACGGATCTCGCCGGCCGCCGGCTCGAGCACGCGCGTCAGGAGCCGGATCAGGGTCGTCTTGCCCGAGCTGTTCGGCCCGATCACGCCGACGATCTCTCCCGGAGCGATCTCGAACGAGAGCTCCGACAACGCGAAGGGGCGCGCGCGACGCTCGGCCGACTTCGGATAGGCGAAGCTCACGCTGCGGAACTCGACCAGCATCACTTGGTCTCGACGCTTGCGGCGCGGTCACGGGCAGCCGGGCCGGGGAAGGGGTCGCTCGACCACGCGGCTCCATCACGCGCGGATGCGTGCGTCGTCGCTTGGAGGGAACGGGTCTCATCGACCCCTTCCCCGGCCCGGCTGCCCGTGACCGCGATCATCGTCGAGACCGTCAAACTCAGGTCGGGCGGCATCAGAGGTTGGCTCGGTAGCGCGTGCGCAGGAGGTAGACGAAGAACGGCGCGCCGCACAAGGACGTGATGACACCGACCGACAGCTCGGCGGGCGCCACGACGTTCCGGGCGACGGTGTCGGCGAGCAGGAGGAAAATGCCGCCGCCCACGAGCGAGGCCGGGACGAGCAGCCGGTTGTCCGAGCCCAGCAGCATACGAAGGGCATGCGGCACGATCAGCCCCACGAAGCCGATCGGTCCCGTGAAGGCCACGACGCTCGCGGTGAGGAGCGCTGCGCCGACGAAGATCGTGAGCTTGAGCCGCTCGGCGCCAACGCCGAGCAGGAGCGCGGTCTCCTCGCCGAGCGCCATCAGATTCAGCTCCCGCGCGTGGCTCACGACGAGCCAGAAGCCGACGACCGCGAATAGCGCGAATAGGCCGAGCGCCCCGGGCGGGATCGGGGCGAGGTTGCCGAGCAGCCAGTGAATGACCCCGCCAAGCCGGTTGAAGTCGAGGAGCGAGATCACCACCGTGATCGCCGACGAGAAGAAGATCCCGACGATGACGCCCGCCAGCAGCAGGGTCTGGACCGACAGCCCCCGGCCGACCGCCGCGATCAGATAGACCGCCCCGGCGGCAAGAAGCGCGCCGGCGAACGCGAAGGCGGTCAGGCCCGCGGCTTCGAGGAACGTCAGACCGAGCCCGAAACTCTGCCCCACCACGACACCAAAGGCGGCGCCGCTCGTGACGCCGAGCACCGAGGGCTCGGCGAGCGGATTCCGCGTGAGCGCCTGGAAGGCGACTCCCGCGACGGCGAGCGCGCCGCCCGCCAGCGCGGCGACGGCGATCCGCGGCAGACGGATGGACAGCGTCACGACGCGCTCGACCGACTCCGGCGCGGCGCGTCCCGCCACAGCGTTCAGGACAGCGCGCGGCGAGATCGAGGCGCTTCCAACAAAGAGCGCCGCGGCGGCGACGAGGAGTAGCGCCGCCGAGAGGACGCCGAGCACCAGGGCGAGCTGTCTCGCCGGACTCAGGGGAACGCCTCCGGGTGGATCGCCCGCGCCAGCTGCTCGAGGCCGTCGACAACCCGCGGCCCGTAGCGATGCAGCAGGTCGCCGTCGACCGAGCGGAGCCGCCCGGCCTTGACGGCGGGCAGCTCGGTGAGGCCACGCCACTGGTCCATCGCGATCGCGCCGGTGCCGGCGCCGTGGTTGGCCAGCAGGATGACTTCGGGACCCTTGGCCACCGCCGCCTCCAGGCTATAACGCGGCCAGGCGTCGGCGTCATCGGCGGTGAGCGACTGCCCGCCCGCGAGCTGGATCAGCTCGGTCACGATCGCGTTCCGCCCCGGTACGATCAACGGCTCCGGCCACAGTACGTAGAGGACGCGCGGGCGCCCGAGCGAGAGCACGGCCTTTTTCACCGACTCGATCCGCCGCTCGAGTCGCGCCACGAGCGACCCGGCCGCCGCCTGGCGCCCGGACAACTCGCCGAGCTTCACGATCAGTGTCGTCACGTCGGCGACACGGTGGGCCGCCACGAGGTACACAGGGACCTTGAGGCGCGTGAGCTGCGTGACCGCGTCTTCGTACGTCCCCTCCCTCGTAGCGATGACGAGGTCGGGCCGAAGCGCCACGATGGCCTCGAGGCTCGGGGCCACCATCCCCCCCACGCGAGGCTTGCGCCGAGCCTCCGGAGGGAAATCGCAGAAGTCGGTGACGCCGACGAGCACGTCCTCGGCATTCAGCGCATACAGGATCTCGGTCACGCTCGGGACGAGCGACACGATGCGCGCGGGGGGCGCCGCGAGCGTGACGTCCCGGCCGAGCATGTCGCGCGTCGTGAACGCCGCGACGGGCGGTGAAACCGCGAGGAGCCACAGCGCAAGGGCCGTCGCGACGGCCACGACGACCAAGACGTGCTTCATCATCGCCCCTCCGACTCGCTCACGCCGGCGGTCTTGAACGTCGCCATCTGGCTCCACACGAGCGCCGCGGCGCGCGCCAGATGGATGAAGAGCGCGGCGCCGGTTCCCTCGCCGAGGCGCAGCGAGAGGTCGAGGTACGGCTCGAGCCCGAGGTGGCCGAGAACGAGGGCGTGGCCGGGCTCCGCGGAGCGATGCGAGGCGAAGAGCACGTGCCGCGCCGCGGGCGCGAGCGTGACGGCGATCAGCGCCGCCGCCCCCGCGATGAACCCGTCGAGCACCACCGGGACGCGCCGCGCAGCGCCCGCGAGGATCACGCCGACGAGGCCACCGATCTCGAAGCCGCCGACCTTCGCGAGCACGTCGAGCCCATCACTCGCGTCGGGCCGGTTGACCTCGAGTGCCTGGCGCACGACGGCCACCTTGCGCGCCAGCGTCGCGTCGTCCACTCCGGTGCCCCGCCCGGTCACGCGCTCCGCCGCGGCGCCCGTGATGGCCGCCGCGATGGCGCTCGCCACCGTCGTGTTGCCGATCCCCATCTCGCCGGTCGCCAGCAGGTCGGCGCCCCCGTCGAGAGCCTCCTCGGCGAGCGTCGCTCCGGCTTCGATGGCCCGGATCGCTTGCTCGCGGGTCATCGCCGGGCCCGCGGCGATGTTGGCTGTGCCGGGCCCGATGGGGCGCGCGACGAGGTTCGCCGACCCGTGAAGCGGGCTGGCCACGCCGAGATCGGCCACCACCACGCGCGCGCCCGCCTGCCGCGCCAGAACGTTCACCGCCGCGCCCCCGCGCAGGAAGTTCTCGACCATCTGTGCCGTCACGACCTGGGGGTAGGCGCTGACGCCCTCGGCGACGACCCCGTGATCGGCGGCGAACGTGAAGATTACCGGGTGCCCGACCTCGGGCGCGCGCCCGCGCAGGAGAGCGAGCCGCAGCGCGATTTCCTCGAGCCGGCCCAGGCTCCGCGGCGGCTTCGTCAGGCCGTCGAGATGGCGCTGGGCCGCCTCGGCTCCCTCAGTAGGCGGCGGCGCGATGGCGCTAAGGAGCCTGGACAGTTGTGTCATCGTTGGCTGGTGGAGTCGCCGACGGCGCCTTGACAGTGAGCGGAACGCCCGCGACCATCAGCACGACGGTATCGCACGACGCCGCGACGCGCTGATTCACGCTGCCCAGCAGGTCACGGAAGCGCAGGCCCGTCGCGGTTTCGGGGTGCACACCCGCACCGACCTCGTTCGACACCACGGTGAAGCTCGAGCGGCGGCGGCCGATCAGCTGCGCGAGCGCGTCCGCCTCATCGAGGATCGCGTCGTCAAGATCGCCGCGCAGCAGTCGATTCGCAACCCAGAGCGTCAGACAGTCGACGACGATGCCATCGCAGGTGCCCTCGAGCTTCTCCAGGCGCGGAACGAGATCGAGGGGCTCCTCGACCGTCGCCCAGTGCGAGGGGCGCTCGGCGCGATGACGCGCGATGCGCTTCGCCATGTCCTCGTCGCGCGCCTCGGCGGTGGCGACGAAGACGATGCTCGCCCGAGTGCGAGCCCGTTCGACGGCGAAGCGGCTCTTCCCGCTGCGGGCGCCGCCGACGATGAAGAGCGATGTGACCACCTGCCCGGATCCTCCCTCGAAGACCGGTTTCGGATCGGCGCCCGGGCAGGTCTCCTGGCTCTCGGATCGTCCTACTCCCCGCGCCTTCCCGACCCGTTGCCGGTCAGTGGCACTTGCGGGTTTCGTCCCCGATCACAGTGACGGGGTCGCGGCGGCTTCTACCGCCTTCCCTGGGCCCTCGTGGGCATCCCGGACGCGCACGACGCCGGGAACGCTAACAAAATCGCCGCCGGATCGCAACTGGGCCCCCGGACGAACGCGGTCGCAGGTCGGCAAGGTGATGGTGATCGACCCGTTCCTCACCAACAACCCGAAGACGCCGGCAAGGTCGACGTGATCCTCATGACCCACGGCCACGGCGACCATACCGGCGACGTGTCGGAGCTGGCAAAGCGCACGGGGGCGACCGTGCTGGGCCCCGCCGGGCTCATCGCGACGATGATCGACCTCGGCTGGGTGGTGCCGGACAAGGCGGTGCGCTTCGGCAAGGGTGGCCACGTGAACCCGGCCGGTCCCCAGATCACGATCACGCAGGTGCGGGCGGAGCACTCGTCCGAGGTGACCGTCACCGACCCGGCGACGAAGAAGAGCACGACGTACCCGGGCGGCGAGCCCTGCGGCTTCATCGTCGAGATGGAGAACGGCTTCAAGATCTACCACATGGGCGACACGGGGCTCTCCGGCGACATGCGCTTGATCGGCGAGTACTACAAGCCCGACCTCATCATGATCCCGATCGGCGGGCACTTCGTCATGGACCCTCGGGACGCTGCCTACGCGACGACGGAAATGATCAGGCCGAAGTTCGCGATACCGGTGCACTACGGGACGTTCCCGGTGCTCCGGGGCACGCCACAGGAGTACCAGGCCGCGCTCGGTCAGACGCCGACGCAAATCTTCCCGATCAGCCCGGGGGACAAGCTGACCTTTTAACCGCCGCCGCCGCGCCCGGTCAGGCGTTCAGCGCATTCTCGAGGTCCCGGACGCGGCGGGAGAGGTTCACGAGCATCTTCTGCGTCAGCTCCGGGACTTCCCTCAGGAGTTGCCAGAAATTGACGCGACTGATCACGAGCACACGCAGGTCGGTCTCGGCCTTGACCGTGGCCGAGCGGGGCTCGCCGTCGAGCAAGCTCATCTCGCCGAAGAACTCGCCGGGCCGCAGCCGGTGCCGCTTCTGCATCGAGAGCGTCACCAGTGCGGTGCCGTCGATGATGATGAAGAACTCGTCGCCCGGCTCGCCCTGTCGGGTGAGGACGGTCCGCTCCGGAACCTCGACGACCTTCGCGATGTCGGCGACGGCGCGCAGCTGGCGCATGCTGCACGCCTCGAAATGGGGGACCCGCTCGAGATACTTGATCTTCTCCTCACGGGCGGTCCGGAACACTTCGAAGACCTCGCCGATCAGTCTCATTGCGCTCTCGTCTCCTTCGTCGCGTAGCTGACCGCCAGCCCCGCGCCGGCGTCCGACTGGATGCCGTAGGGCGGCACCGGATAGCGCAGGCCGTTCTTGTCGAGCGCCGCCAGCCCCTCGATCACCTTGGGTAGAAAGCGCGGCGGTATCGCCATCAAGAGCTCGTCGTCTGCGACGCCGCCGTAGCGCCGTTCCGCGTAGCACGGGATCGTCAGGGCCGGCTCCCCGGTCTTGAGGGCCTTCCCCCACGAGTCGGCGCACGCCGACTCGCCGACGGAGGTGAAGCTGAGCTTGCGGTAGCCCGTCCACTGGAGCCCGTTGATGAAGAAGATCATCTGTCCCGGCGTGCCGTAAATGAGGCAGATGTCGGGCGGATCGAGCCGCCCCGACCTGAGCGGGGCGACGGCCATTGCACGGTAGCGGCCGTGTGGCACGCAGTCCATGGCGTGCTGGTGCAAGCTGGCGTCCTCCGCGCTCTTGAACCAGACGCCCGCCATGCGCCGGCCCGAGAGCCACTCGGCATCTTGGGGATGAAGCCCGATGACGGCGCCACACTGGGCGCCGATGAGGTCGGCCATCGTGATGCCGACGGTCCATCCCAGTTGCCGCGCCTGGGCGACGATCTGGTCAGTCGTGTGCTTGGCCTTCGGGCGGCGAATCTTCGGGATCGCCTCCATCGCCTCGACTGTCTCGAAGAGCTTCATACCGATCGGGATCGAGCGCAGGCGCAGATATCGGTTGAGACCGTCCACGATCGCGTTCCAGTCGTAACGTTCCATGACACGCTCCACCGCTCAGGTTGACCAACTATAGCCCACCGGTGTGGTGATCGTCTCGTGGCGCGGCGCCGCTCGGCTCGCACTACCGTCCCCCGATCCATTGAACCGCTCGCCTCGTGGCGCGGCGCCGCTCGGCTCGCACTACCGTCCCCGCAGGCGCTCGATGTCGCGGCGCTCGCGCTTGGTGGGCCGGCCTGCGCCGGGCTCGCGCGAGGGCGGCCGCGCCTGGCGGCCACGCGGGGACTCGGGCGGCGTCAAATCCTCGTAGAGCACCCGCGCGGCCTCGGCGGATCCACGTCGGTCGCCGACGGCGGCGACCCTCAGGATGCGACGGCGCCCTCGCGGCAGCGTCACCTTGATGAAATCGCCGGCACGGACACGCTTGGCCGGTTTCGCCGCCTCGTCGTTGAGGTCCACCTTGCCGCCATCGCACGCCGTCGAGGCCAGGCTTCGCGTCTTGAACACTCGCGCAGCCCAGAGCCATTTGTCCACACGGATCGAATCGAGCGAGCCTCGCACGCGGAGACGGTATCATAGCCTCAAAGGAGTATCGGCCGATGACACGGTTCGTTGTGCTGGCGTTTTTCCTCGTATTCACGGCAGCCGCTTGGGGGGCCGATTTTGTCATCGACGACTGGAAGAGCCAGAAACTCGGGGCCAAGGGTGTTCCCGAAGGCTGGCTGGGCGGCCAGACCTGGGGATTGCCGCAGTACGACATGACCATCGAAGAGAACGAGGGCCACCGGGTCCTTCACCTCAGGAGTAAGATCGAGAGCTCGGCCGTCAGGAAGGACATCAAAAGCAAGGTCAATCTCAAGGAGACGCCGATTCTCGAGTGGCGCTGGAAGGCGGTCGCGCTGCCCAAGAACGGCGACTGCCGGAAAAAGAGTGCCGACGACCAGGCGGCTCAGCTCTATGTGATCTGGCCGCGCTTCCCGGAGGCGGTACGCTCGCAGATTATCGGCTACATCTGGGACACGACGGCGCCGGTCGGCAGCATCGTGAAGAGCGAGAAGACCTCGACCGTCACGTACGTCGTGATGCGTTCCGGCACCGCTGACCTCGGCAAGTGGATCACCGAGCGGCGCAACGTGGTCGAGGACTACAAGAAGATTTACGGCGGCCAGCCCGACAGTCCCGGGTTCGTCTCGATCGCCATCGACTCGGACGACACCACCTCGTTCGCAGAGTCAGTCTTCGGGTCAATCCTCTTCCGCAAGCCGTGACGACTGCCGTGAGCTCGTCGCGGACCCGGCCGGGGAGAGAATGAAGTGTTTTGGTCCGGTCGCGACGTCCGCCTGGACCGAACCGGGCTAGCGGAGGTCGGCGACGAGCTGAGGCAGGGCATAACCGGTGCCTCGAGAATCCTGCTATTTCTCACCGGGCGACCGGCGCTAGATCGCCAGGGCGTAACCGTCGCGGCGTGGATCGGCGCCCGCCATCAGCGCGCCGGATTCCGGGTCGCGGACGATTCCCTGTCCACCTCCGACGATCCACGACCAGTCGTCGATAAGGTTGACGCTGTGGCCGCGTTCGGCGAGGCCCGAGCGCGTCTCGGCCGGAATGCGCGACTCCGCGTCGATCAACCGATCGCGATAAACACGCACGCGCGGCGCCTCGATCGCCTCCTGGATGCTCATGCCGAACTCGAGCACGTTGAGGAGCATCTGCGGCGTGGTCTGCAAGATCCCGTACGAGCCGGGGGTGCCTATGGAGATGTTGAAGGCCCCGTCCCGGAAAACCTGCGTGGGCGACATCATCGTGCCCGCTTTCCGCCCGGGCCGCAGGACGTTCGGCGACACCGGGTCGCGGTCCATCCACTTGAGAATGTTGTTGAGGACGATTCCGGTGCCGGGAACCGCAAAGCCTGAGCCGAACGGCACGCCGAGCGTCTGGGTGACCGAGACGACGGTGCCGGCGGCATCCGCGCAGGCGAAATGCGTGGTCTGCTCGTGCATGAAGTCCGCGGGATGGCCCTCGACGATCTGAGCCGCCAGCTTCCGGGGGTCGTGGCGCTCGCCCTCGCTGACCGCGGCGCGCTTGCCGTCGATGCGCGCGCGCTGGGACGCCGCGTACGGCTTGGATAAGAGCCCGTGGATCGGGACGTCGGCGCCATATGCGTAGGCGAGCCGGTCGGCCGAGCCGAGCTTCACAGCTTCGATCAGGTGATGAAGGTAGTCGACGGAGTTGTGACGGAAGCTCTCGAGGTCGTAGCCCTCGAGAATGTTGAGCGTCTCGAGCATCTGGAAGGCGGAGAACGGCGGCGGCACCGACAGCACCTGCCAGCCACGGTACGTGATCGCGACGGGCTCACGCCACTCGGGCGCGAAACCGGCCAGGTCGTCCTCGGTGAGCCACCCGCCGGCCTCGCGGACGGCTCGGGCGATCGCGCGCGCGATCGGCCCGCGGTAGAACGCCTCGGCACCGCCCTCGGCCACCTGGCGCAACATCGACGCCAGCTCCTTGTAGGTCGCGATCCCGCCAGCGCGAGGGCCCCCGTTGCCGAGGTAGAGACGCTGCGCCTCCTGGGAGCGGGCGAGCGTGGCCCGCGCCTTGTCGAAGAATTCTACGTTCTTGAACGTGAGCGGCACGCCGTCTTCGGCGAGCGAGATCGCCGGTGCCAGCACTCGGGCGCGGTCCATCGAGCCGAAGCGGTCGAGCGCGGCGAGCCAGCCCCCGAGGTTGCCGGGAGTCGCGCACGACTTCGGCCCGCCGGCCAGCTCGTCGTCCGTGCAGGCGGCCGGGTCCGACGCCCTGGGCGCGCGCCCGATGAAGTCGAGCACGTGCCGCTCGCCCGTGCGCCCGCCCGAGATGAGCATGAGGCCGATCCCGGCGGCGCTCGACATGAAGGGCTCGACCACGTTCAGCGTCGAGCCGACGGCGACTGCCGCGTCCACGGCGTTGCCGCCGGCCTGCAGCATCTGGATCCCGGCCATCGAGGCGAGCGGATGCGCGGAGGTCACGACGCCGCGGGCGCCCATGACGGTCGGACGGTAAGCGTGTCGGTGTGGCGGCATGTGGGTCTTCCCCTCGAGTCTTCTACCTTGTCTTCTACTTTATAGTACCGGCCGATCGTTGAGGCGCCGGAGGTGCCAGGTCACGTCGATCCGCTCGAGCACCGTGAGCGCGCCGTAGTCCTGACCGAGCGCCAGTAGCCGCCCGAGCGGCAGCCCGAGCGCCCGGCAGATGAGCGTGCGATTCGTTCCTCCGTGCGCGACAACGACGATCGCCCGGCCCGCGTGAGTGCCGGCGATCGACTCGAACGCCGGCCACGCCCTGGCCTCGAGATCCGGCACGCTCTCGCCGTCTGGGAACGGGAACTCGCCGACGCGTGCCATCCACTCGGCGAACTTCGCCGGTTCACGCTGCCGGATCTCGGCGGCGGTGAGCCCGTCCCACCGCCCCATCGCCATCTCGCGGAGCTCCGGCACCACCGTGGGGACCAGCCCGTGAGGCGCTCCGATGATCTCGCCGGTCCGTCGGGCCCGGACGAGATCGCTGGCGAACACCGCAGCGAGCTTCACCGAGGAGAGCCGGGCGGCTTGAGCGGCGCTCTGGCGCTCGCCCAGCGGGGAGAGCGGGACGTCGAGGTGCCCGATGAAGCGGCGCGTCTCGGCCAGCTCCACCTCGCCGTGGCGGAAGAGGTAGATCAACGTACCAGGTGCGCCCACGCCGACACGGTGAGGAGACCGGCCAGCTCCGCGACCTCGATCGCGGCGCCCAGGATATCGCCGGTGATTCCGGACACGCGCGCCGCGAAGAACCGCGTGAGGGCCAACGCGCTCAGGACCGAGACCGCGAAGACCGGAACCGCGACGGCGTGGAGCGCTGCGAGGGCAACGACCAGCGCAATCGCCAGAGCGGTCGGCGCCGCCCAACCGCTGACGCTCGCACCGAACGCGGCTCCGAGGCCCTCCAACTTCGCCGCCGGGAACAGGCGCACGAGGAGCGGCGGCGTGGCGCGGGCGATCACCGGCACGACGAGAAGCGCGCGACCGCGGACGCCGGACGGTAGCTCGGCGACCGCGACGACCTCCAGGAGGAGAACGAGGATGAGGCCGATCGCGCCGAACGCGCCGATACGGCTGTCGTGCATGATGGCGAGCCGGTGCTCGGCGTCGCGCCCGGCCAGACCGTCGAGGCAATCGGCGAGCCCGTCGAGGTGGAGGCCCCCGGTCAGAAGCTTCCAGGCGGTCACCGTGAGCAACGCGGCAAGGAGCGAGGGGAAGAGCACCGCGGTCACGCGCTCCGCGCCGACGAGCACCGCGCCGATGCCCAGGCCGATTGCCGGAAACCAGACCGCGGCGCGGCCGAGGGAGTCAGCGCGGCCCGGTCCCGCGCCGGGCAGGGGCACGATCGTCAGGTAGCGGGCGGCGACGAGGAGGCCCGTCACGCCGCGATGCTAGCATGTTCCTCTTGACGAGCCCGCGGCCGCAAGGTGACAATTTCCTCCTAGAAGTGAGCTCGCCCGGAACAACGAAAGGCCTTCATGAGCGTGACCAGCGTGGCGCAGAAGTGGGTGTCGGAGGCCGCCGGCGTCACCCAACCTTCCCGTGTCGTCTGGTGCGATGGCTCCAAAGCCGAGTTCGACGGCTTGATCGAGGCGATGCTGCGGGACGGGACGCTGCTGCCGCTGAATCCTAAAACCTACCCGAGCTGCTATCTCCACCGGAGCCATCCGTCGGACGTCGCGCGCACGGAGCAGCTCACCTTCATCTCAACCCGGGAAAAGGATGCCGCCGGCCCCACCAACAACTGGATCGCGCCGGTCGAGGCGAAGGCGACGGCCGGCGCCCTGTTCCGCGGAAGCATGCGGGGTCGGACGATGTACGTGATCCCGTACCTCATGGGTCCCTCCGGCTCGCCCATGAGCCGGGTCGGCCTGATGGTCACCGACAGCGCCTACGTGGCCGCGAGCATGCACATCATGACGCGCGTGGGTCCGGTGGCGGTCCAGCACATGCGGCGCGACGACGACTTCATCGCCGGGCTCCACTCACTCGGCGACCTCTCGCCCGATCGCCGTCTGATCCTCCACTTCCCCGAGGAGAACCTGATCTGGAGCGTGGGATCCGGCTACGGCGGCAACGCGCTCCTCGGCAAGAAATGCCATGCGCTCCGCATCGCGTCGTGGCAGGCGCGCCAGGAGGGCTGGCTCGCGGAGCACATGCTGATCATCGGCGTGGAGGACCCCGAGGGTCGCGTCACCTATCTAGCGGGCGCCATGCCCAGCGCATCGGGCAAGACGAACCTCGCGATGGCGGTGTCGCAGCAGCCCGGTTGGCGAGTCTGGACGGTCGGCGATGACATCGCGTGGATGTGGGTGGACGCGAGCGGTCAGCTTCGCGCGGTGAACCCGGAGCGCGGCTTTTTCGGTGTCGCGCCCAACACGAGCCCCAAGACGAACCCCAACGCGACGTCGATGGTGCGCTCGAACACGATTTTCACCAACGTGGCGCTGACCCCGTCTGGAGAGCCGTGGTGGGAAGGGCTCAGCACTTCCCCGCCCGCGGGGCTCACCGACTGGCAGGGCCGGCCGTGGAGGCCGGGTGACGGCCCCGCCGCCCATCCCAACTCACGCTTCACCGTGCTCGCTCAGCAGTGTCCGTCCATCGCTCCGAACTGGGAGGAGCCACAGGGGGTGCCGATCTCCGGCGTGATCTTCGGCTCGCGGCGCACGGGAGTGATCCCGCTCGTCTTCGAGGCCTTCGACTGGTCGCACGGAGTCTTCCTCGGCTCGGCCATGAGCACCGAGACGACGGCGGCGATCACGGGCAAGGTCGGGGTGGTGCGCCGTGATCCCATGGCCATGATCCCGTTCTGCGGCTACAACATGGCCGACTATTTCGGCCACTGGCTCGCCACCGGGCCCCGTCTGGCCAAGCCGCCCCGCATCTTCCGCGTCAACTGGTTCCGCCGCGACGCGGACGGCCGCTTCCTCTGGCCGGGTTATGGCGAAAACGTGCGCGTCCTCAAGTGGATGGTCGAGCGGATTCGCGGGACGGCGCGGGCCGAGGAGACACCGATCGGGTGGGTTCCGGCAGCCGGCGCCCTTGACACCGATGGACTCGATGTCACGCCGGCCCAGCTGCGCGAGGCGCTCCGATGCGACGCCGGAGAGTGGCTCCAGGCGCTCGACGAGCTGAGCGAATTCTACAAGCAGTTCGGCTCGCGGCTTCCGGCGCCGATCGCCGAGGCGCTCGCCCGGACCCGGCGCCGTTTCGGCGGCTGAGCGAGCCGCCGGCCCGAGCTCGTCCCTATCGCTCCGCCCCCGCGACGCGCTGAATGACCCGACGAACCTCGCTGCGATCGAAGGGCTTGCTCAGCCCGGGGACGCCCGTCTGCTCGAGGAACGTCTGGATCTCCGCGCTCAGCACGTCTCCGGTCATGAGGACGAAGCGGCGACAGAGATCCGGGAGCCGGCGCTCCAGCGCGCGGTAGAGCCCCGGCCCGTCGAGGTACGGCATACGCACGTCGCTCAGAATCAGATCGTAGGAGGTCCGGCGGAGCCGCTCGAGCGCTTGCGTCCCGTCGCCAACGGTGTCGACCGTATGGTGGTCCGCGCCGAGCATCTCACCGAGCAGCTGGAGCACGAGCCGCTCATCGTCGACGACGAGGATTCGCATGCCCGTGACGACGGGCGCCGCCTCGGCCGCGCGCTTCCCCGTCGTCGCCGGGGGCGTGACCACCGGGAGCTCCACGCGAAAGATCGCGCCGTGACCGGGCTCGCTGACCAGGGACAGCGTCCCCCCGTGCCCCTCGACGATCCCGTGGCAGAGCGAGAGGCCGAGCCCCGTGCCCTGACCGACCGGCTTCGTCGTGAAGAACGGCTCGAAGATCCGGTCCCGGATCTCGGCGGAGATCCCCGGCCCCGTATCCTCGACGTCGAGGCACACGCGGCCGCGAGCGGCGTCGGCTCGGGTGCGCAGCGTCAACCGTCGCGGCAGCGGGGCCTTCCGCAGCTCATCGCGGGCGTTGGTCACGAGGTTGACCACGACCTGGTGCAGCTGGTGCGGGTCCGCCCACAACACCGGAAGGCCCTCCGCCAGATTCAGGCCGACCTCGATGCTGTCGACGCGAAGATGGTAGGCCAGCAACTCGGCCGTGTCCCGCGCGATGTCGTTGAGGCGCACCAGCTGGCGCTCGGGCGGATGCCGCCGCGCCAGTGCGAGGAAGTTGCGCACGATCGAGGCGCAGCGATCGGCGGCGTGGGCGATGTTCTCGGCTCTCGCGGCGGATGGTGTGCCCGCGAGGTCCTGACGGAGCAAATTCGCGTAGCCCGTCACGGCCGTCAGGGGATTGTTCAGCTCGTGAGCGACCCCGGCCAGCACCGTCCCCATCGTCGCGAGCTTCTCGGTCTGGTACAGGGCTTCGCGCTGGCGACGGAGCTCGGCCTCGGTCCGCTTGCGCTCCGTCATGTCGCGCACGATGGCAGACAGGAACTCGACGGCGCCGTCCGCCCCGCGATGGGCGACGGCGACGACCGACACGGGCACTTCGCGTTCGTCCCGGGCCAGCAGAACTGCTTCGCCCGTCCAGAGGCCGTCCCGGAGCAGGGTCGGCAAGATCTGGTCGTGGACGACGGGGCGCAGCCGATCTGGTGCCAGGCTTGCGATCGGGTAGCCGAGCGCCTCGTCGGCTGCCAGTCCGAGCAGCGCGTGCCCTGCGGCGTTGAGGTACAGCAGGCGGCCGGAGAGGTCCACGATCGCGACCAGGTCGGTGGTCGCTTCCAGGATCGCGGTGAGCCGCTCTCGCGCTTCGAGCTCCTGGCGCAAGCGACGGTAGAGACGCGCGTTCTCGACGGCGATCGCGGCATGGTCGGCGAGCGCTAGCAAGAGCCGCTCCTCGACGGCGGTGAACTCGCGCGGGCGAGCGCTGCCGACCGCCAGAACGGCCACCAGGCCTTCGGGCCCGACGAACGACGCCGCGAGCGCCTGTCCCGAGTCCCCGAAGATCGCCGTCGGGTGTGGTTCACCGGCCTGGGCGAGGAGATGCGGCACGGAGACCCGACGCTCGAGAGCCAGCCGGTCCGCGAAATTCTGGGTCACCGGGAACCGTAGCGGCTCGGCGGCGCGGTCATCGATCCCCTCCCAGGCGACCGGCCACAGCACGCCGGCCTCGAAGAGCCACAGGACGCTCGCCTCGACCTTGAGGAGCTCGCGGGCCGCGCTCACGACCCGGCGCAGGACCTCGTCGAGATCCTTGATCGTGATGAGCGACTTCGCGAGATCGTTGAGCACGGCCAGGCCGTCCTTCTCGTCGGCGAGGCGGCGATGGGCGAGGACGTTCTCGATCGTCGAGGGAAGCTTGGCGAGATACCCCTCGCGCTTGATGAGATAGTCCACGACGCCGAGCTTGAAGGCCTGGACGGCGGTGTCCTCGTCGCCCTCGCCGGTCACCATCACGACCGGGATCCGGATGCCCTCAGCCTGGAGCTCCTTGAGCACCTCGATCCCCGAGAGATCCGGGAGCCGGTTGTCCAGAAGCAGCACGTCGTAATGAGCGGCCTTCAGCCGAGTGAGCGCCTCCCGGGCACGGGTGACCGTCTCGACGCGGGCGCGGCGGTCGTGCTCGTCGAAGGCGCGGAGCGTAAGCGCCATGTCTTCGGGATGGTGCTCGGCGTAGAGGAGACGGATCGGCGCACGCCTGAGCTCGCTCGCCGTGCGAAACCAGCGAAACGCACTCTCGAGCACGACCGGAAGCGTGGCCAGATACTCCGGGCGCTTCACGAGGTAGTCGGTCGCGCCCGCTTTGAGAAGGCGCACCGTCACGTCGGCGTCGCCCGAACCGGTCACCAGCACGACCGGCACTTCCAGGCCTCGCGCTTTGACCGCGTCGAGCAGGTCCAGCGCCGTCCCGTCCGGCAGGCGATAGCCCGCGAGCAGCACGTCCATGTCGCCGACCGTGACGCGTTCGAGCGCCTCGGCGACGGTGCCCGCGATGGTCAGCTTGATGTGAGGCGCGTGACGCGCGAGGTGACGATGCGTCAGCTCCTGATCGACAGGATCGTCTTCCACATAGAGCACGCGGATCGAATCCATGGCGTTTTCAACCCTCTCGTCCCGTGAGGGAGTGGGGGACTCCGGTCGCCGAGGCCAGGCGGCCGAGCTCTCGGCAAACCGCATCCGGGTCCAGTGGCTTGGTGACGCACGCGTCCGCCCCGGCGCCGAGCAGGACCGGAATCATCGCGGGATGCCCGGTCACGCCGAGAATTCGGATGTCGCTCGTCTCGGGGATCCGGCGCAGGCACCGGCACGCCTCGACCCCGTCGAGGCCGGGCATCACGACGTCGAGGATGATCACGGAGGGACGGAACGTCCCGACCTTGACGAGCGCCTCGTAGCCGTCGGTCGCGATCTCGATCGTGAACGGCTCGTCAGACAGGAGATCGACCAGCATACCCACGACGAGCGGCTCGTCGTCCACGATGAGAAGCCGGGTCCGCGGAGCCGGGCCCACCGGATAGTCAGGCCTTCCCTGAGCACGCAGGAAGCGCTGAAACTCGTCGACGTCGATGCGGCGGTGACCACCGGGCGTCAGGTAGGCGCCGAGGGCACCGGCCCGTATCCAGCGCCGAAGCGTCGGGATCGAGACTCTACAGTGGGCGGCCGCCTGCCTGGTTGTCAGGTGCCCGCGGCGGATGGCCGGCGGACCTTTCACTTTTTGCACATTTGATTCCTAGCATGGGGGCAGGGCCAACGCACACGGAATAGTGCGGTCCCGCCGACGTTGACGCGTCGCGTGGTCGACGGGGACCCTGGCGATCAGACCGGGTAGATACCGTTCCGGCGAGGCGGGAACTCGTGAACCTTGGTCTGCGCGTACTCGAGGCGCTTGATCAGCTCGTCTCGGAGCGCCGCGCCTGGCACGATGTCATCGATCAGCATCTCGGAGGCGAGCTTGTACGTGTCCACGTCCCGCGCGTACTCTTCCCGCTTCTGCCTGACGTACTCCGCCCGCTCGTCCTCCGGCAGTTCCATAATCTTGTTGTAGTAGACGGCGTTGATGGCGGGCTCTGGCCCCATGATCGCGATCTGCCCCTGGGGGAGCGCGATCGCGGCGTCGGGCTCAAAGGCCGGGCCGCACATCGCGTAGAGGCCGGCGCCGTAACACTTGCGTACGATCACCGAGAGCTTCGGCACGGTGGCCTGCGAGGTCGCGAAGATCATCTTGGCGCCGTGACGGATGATGCCCTGCCGCTCGACCTTCGTGCCCACCATGAAGCCAGCGATGTCGGCGAGGTAGACGAGCGGAATATTGAAGGCGTTGCAGAGCCAGATGAATCGCGCCGCCTTGTCGGCGGAATCCACCATCAGCACGCCGCCCTTGACCTTCGGCTGGTTGGCGACGATCCCGATTGGGCGGCCCGCGAGGCGCGCGAAGCCCACGATGATCTCCTGCGCGAAGAGGCGCTTGATCTCGAACCACGAGCCCGCATCGATGAGCCGGTCGATGACCTCGTACATGTCGAAGTACTTCCGCTGATCGTACGGCACGATCTCGTCGATGGACCGGCCGGCCTTGGGTGGGGCAGCCTCGCGCGCCGGCGGCAGCTCGCGGTGCGACTGCGGCATATAGGTCAGGTACTGCCGGGCCAGCCCGATGGCGTCCTCGTCGGAGCGAGCCAGGACGTCGCCGCACCCCGAGACCTTGCAGTGCATGAGCGCGCCGCCCAGCTCTTCGAGCGTCGTCTTCTCGCCGATGGCCATCTCGACCATGCGGGGGCTCCCCACGTAGAGCGAGGCCTTGCCCTCGACCATGATCACGACGTCGGTGAGCGCCGGCAGATACGCGGAGCCGGCGGGCGACGGGCCGAAGAGGACGCAAATCTGTGGCACCACGCCGGAGAGCTGGACCTCGTTGTAGAAGATGCGCCCGGCATGGAACCGGCCCGGAAAGATCTTGATCTGCTCGGAGATGCGCCCGCCGGCGGCGTCCACCATATAAAGGAGTGGCACGCGGAGCCGGGCGGCCTTCTCCTGAATACGCACGATTTTCTGGACCGTCTTCTCGCCCCACGAGCCCGCCTTGACCGTGTAGTCGTTCGCCATGACGCAGACCGGCCGGCTGCCGACCCTCCCGACCCCGGTGACCACGCCGTCGGCGGGGGTGTCGGGCTCGGCCGAGCGGGCGAACAGCCAGTCCTCCTGGAACTCGGAACCGGGGTCGAGGAGGAGCTTCAGTCGATCGCGGACGAAGAGCTTGCCTTCCTCGCGGAGCTTGTCGCGATACTTCGTGTGGCCCTGCTCGATCCGGGCGCGCTCCTGGCGGTAGCGCTCCTCGCCCGCGCTCACGGCCGCGCTCCGATCACGGAGTGGGGTTGGTCCAGAGGATGATGATGAGGGTCCCGGTGCCGTGACGCGGCCCTCCGATCACGGCGGGGTTACCCGACTGCGCCTGGATGTTCGTGGAGACCTCGGCGAGGCTGCCACGCGTGAGGCGCACGTTGAAGCTCACGGTGCCGCCCCGTACGCTCTGGGGCGTGACCTCGAGCCGGCGATCGCCCGGCACCGGCCAGCGCTGCGTCGTTCCCACGGGCACCTCCGCGCGATAGCGTTCGAGCGACGTGTAGTCCTTGTAGCGGAAGAGCTGGCGAAGCTTCGGCAGGAACGCCTCCAGCCGTTCGTCGGGCGGTTCCGGCGCGCGGCTCGGGGCGCCCGGCGGCGGCCCGTCGCTGGCGAGGACGATCCGCGTGCCGAACCTGACGATCTGCTGAGCCTCGACCACCGCCGCCACGGCCAGAGCCAGCACCAGCGCCAGGATCAGGACCAGGAGAGGCCCGAGCGCGTCCCGTAGGCGCCGGCGCGCGTTGTGCAGCCGCGACATGACGGTCCCCATCGGTATGTTCAACACCTCCGCGATCTCACGGTACGAGAGCCCCTCGAGATCACTCAACATGATAATGGCCTGGTGCTGCTCGGACAAAGTCGAGAGCGCCCGGCCGATGCGCTCGCGCTCCTCGACCTGCGCAGCGTGGGTGTCGGGCGCGGTCCCATGGTCCGCGAGCGCCCGATCCCAGTCCTCCTCCTCCACGCGCTCGGTCCCGAAGGCGCGGCCGCGCGCCGCATGCTGCCGGGCGCGGTCTCGGGCGACGTTGATCACGATCCGAAAGAGCCACGTGTAGAACGCCGAGTCGCCGCGGAACGACGCGAGGGCCTGGAAGGCACGGATGAAGGCGTCCTGAGAGACGTCCCACGCCTCTTCGGAATCGCGCAGGATGTTGTAGGCGAGCCGGTAGACCCGCTGGCGGTATTTCTCGACCAGCGGCTCGAACGCCGCCAGATCGCCGGCGCGGCACCGCTCGATCAGGGCCGCCTCGTCGCTGTCCACCCGAATTCACCCGCTCACCCCCTTCCCGTCGCCGGTTAGACGCCGGGGCGGCGGCGGCGATTCACCGTCGCGGCATCGGTCGGCGCGAGGGCGACGCCAGCGCGTCGAGGCCGAGCAGATAGCTCCGCGCACCGAATCCCGAGATCTGACCGCGCGCGACGGCCGCGATCACCGAATGACGCCGGAACTCCTCGCGCGAGTGCACGTTGGACAGGTGGACCTCGACGACCGGCAGCTTGATCGCGGCGACAGCGTCGCGAAGCGCGATCGAGTAGTGCGTGAACGCGCCGGGATTGAAGACCACTCCCGCGAAGCCCTCCCGCTGGGCCGCCTGGAGCCAGTCGATCAACTGGCCTTCGTGATTGGACTGCCGGCACTCGACCGAGTCGCCGCGGCGGCGCGCGTGATCGCGGAGCATACGGTCGATCTGGGCGAGCGTCAGGCGGCCGTACACGCCGGGCTCGCGGGTGCCGAGGAGATTCAGGTTTGGGCCGTGCAGCACCAGGACCTTCATGGCCGCCGCGAGCTTAGCATCAGTGGGCGCCGAGCGGCGCGACGAGCCAGTCGGCGAGCGCGAAGAGCACGAGCCCCGCGAAGACCGTCCAGCCGAGGGCCGGCCCACCCTCGCGGTTCACCTCGGGGATGAGATCCGACGCGGCCACGTAGATGGTGACGCCGGCGGAGAGGGCGAGCGCGTACGCGACGTGGTGCGCGGCCAGGAAGCTCGTCGCGACCGCGCCCGCGATCGTCAGCACGCCGAGCAGCGCGCCCGCGCCGACCGCCGCCCCGCGCGACTGGCCGCCCGCCAGCATGATCGACGCGATCGTGAAGCCCTCGGGTACCTTGTGGACGAACACCGCGATGGACAAGAGCGTGCCGAGCGCGGGCCCGATCATGAAGCCGGCCGCGATCGCGACGCCGTCGAAGAGCGTGTGGACGCCGAGACCGAGGAGCGCCAGGTAGCCCGCCGACGGGCGAAGCAGGGCCTCGGGGTGGATCTCCTCGCCGAAGTGGAAGTGGGGCGCCACGGTGTGCTCGAAGAGGTGCACGCCGAAGTAGCCGATCAGGACGAACAGGAAGGCGTGCGGCACCTGCGCGCTCTCCGGCAGCATCCGCACGAACGCCGCCGCGAGCATGAAGCCCGCCCCACCGGCGACGAAATAGCGCAGCGGCGCCAGGCCTTTCTTGTGCGCGGTCGTCACGAGCAGCGCGCCTGCGAGATCGGCAGCCGCCGCGGCGGCCACGAAGGCCCACTGTGCTAACATGATCCGCTGGAGCATAGCATGGGCATCGCAGCATCGACGCGGCGGCTCGGTGAACTCCTGATCGCGGACGGGGTGACGACCCCCGACATGGTCGCCGGGGCCCTGGCGCGCATCCAGACGACGGGTGAGACGCTCGGGGAGGCGCTGGTGGCCCTGGGCGCGGTCTCCCGCGAAGACGTGCTCAAGGCGGTCGCCTTGCAGCAAAATCTGCCCTATCTCTTCCGCGGCGAGTTCCCCTCGGTCCTGCCGATGCTCAAGGCCGTCTCGTCCAAATACCTCCGGCAGTATCTCGTGTGTCCGATCGGCGTCGACGCGGGAACGCTGACGGTGGCGACCGCGGACCCCCTCAATCCCCTGATCCTCGACGACCTCCGCCAGAGCACGGGGCTCGACGTGAAGATCATGGTGAGCACGCCGGAGGCGATCCTCGAAGCGATCGAGCGCACCTACGACGGCGTGGCGACGCCGCTGCAGCGGATCGTCGAGGGCATGGAGGACGACCACGGCCCCGAGGGTGACGAGGACATCAACCACCTGCGCGACATGGCGTTCGAGGCGCCGGTCGTCCGGCTCGTGAACCTCCTCATCGAGAACGCCATCAACGCCGAGGCCTCGGACATCCACATCGAGCCGTTCGAGGACGCGCTCCGTTTCCGCTACCGCATCGACGGCATCCTCTTCGATCAGGAGTCGCCCCCGCGGCGGCTCCAGGCCGCCGTGACCTCGCGCGTGAAGCTAATGGCGGAGATGAACATCGCGGAGCGCCGGCTGCCCCAGGACGGACGCATCCGCGTGACGCTCCACGGCCGTCGGGTGGACATCCGGACCTCCACGATCCCCACGGTGCACGGCGAATCGATCGTCATGCGCCTGCTCGACCGCCAGAGCGTCTTCCTGCCGCTCGAGAAGCTCGGCTTCGCACCGGCGATGCTCCCGCGCTTCGAGGGGCTGATCCGGAGGCCTCACGGGATCTTCCTCGTCACCGGGCCAACGGGGTCCGGCAAGACGACGACGCTCTACGGCGCGCTCGACAAGATCAACTCGCCGGACCGCAAGATCATCACCGTCGAGGATCCGGTCGAGTACCAGCTGAAGGGGGTTAACCAGATCGCCGTCAAGCCGAAGATCGGCCTGACCTTCGCGACCGGACTCCGGCACATCGTCCGCCAGGACCCGGACGTGATCCTCATCGGCGAGATCCGTGACCTCGAGACGGCCGAGATCGCGATCCAGGCCTCGCTCACCGGCCACCTGGTCTTCTCGACGCTCCACACCAACGACGCCCCGGGCGCGATCACACGCTTGCAAGATATGGGGGTCGAGCCCTATCTGGTGGCCTCGGTGCTGGAAGGCGTGCTCGCTCAGCGGCTCGTCCGGCGCATCTGCGCGGCGTGTCGCGCCTCCGACGCGCCGTCGCCGGCCGATCTCACGGCGCTCGGCATCGCCGGCGCGGACGGGGCTCGCCTCTACCGCGGCCGCGGCTGCGACGAGTGTCGTGGCACCGGTTACCGCGGCCGGACGGGCATCTACGAGCTGTTCCCGATCACCGAGGACGCGCGCAGCCTCATCCTCCGCCGAGCGCCGACCCGTGACGTCCGCCGGGCCGCGCTCGAGGCGGGTATGGTCACGCTGAGGCTCGACGGTTGGGCCAAGGCGTGCGCAGGCGTGACAACCGTCGAGGAAATTCTCAGAGTCACCCAGGAAGACGCGTAGTCGCGATGCCCGTGTTCGTCTATCGGGCGGCCGACCGGCGCGGCCAGACGATCGACGGTGTGATGGAGGCGGCCGACGCCCGCGCCGTCGTCGAGCGGCTGCAGCGGGACGCCTACTTCCCCATCCGCGTCGCGCCGCACGTCGAGCGCGGACGCTGGTATTCGCTCGGCGGCTCCTCGCGCGTCGGCCAGCGCGATCTGCTGGCCTTCACCCAGCAGCTCGCGACGCTCTTCGAGGCGGGGCTGCCCCTCGACCGGGCGCTGTCCATCCTCGAGGAGCTGGCGCCCAACGCCCGCGTCAAGGCGATCGTCGCCGACCTGCTCGTGAGCGTGCGCGGAGGCTCGTCGCTGAGCGAGGCGCTCGGCAAGCATCATCCCCGCCCGTTCTCGCGGCTCTACATCAACATGATCCGGGCCGGTGAGCGGGGCGGCGTCCTCGAGCTCACGCTGCGCCGCCTCGCCGAGTTCCTCGAGGCGCGCGCCGCGTTCGCCGACGCGGTCGTCACGGCGGTCGCCTACCCCGCGGTGGTCTTCACGTTCGGCATCGGCGCCATCATCTTCCTCATGACGTTCGTGATCCCGCGGTTCGCGACGATCTTCGCCGACCTCGGGCAGACGATTCCGCTGCCGACCCAGATCCTCCTCTGGGTGAGCGCGGGCTTCCAGGCCTACTGGTGGGTGGGTGTGATCGTGATCCTCGCGGGCGTCCTCGCCTGGCGCGTGTGGACCGCCAGCCCCCAGGGGCGCCTGCGCTGGGACCAAACGGTGCTCGGCCTCCCGATGATCGGCACTCTCGCCATGAAGATCGAGACCGCGCGCTTCGCCCGGACCCTCGGCACCATGCTCAAGAGCGGTGTGCCGGTCATGAGCGCGCTCGCGGTGGTGGGCGACACGATGACCAACCACGCGATCGGGCGAGCCGTCGAGCAGCTCGCCGACGGAGTGAAGCGGGGCGGCACGATCGCGGCGGGGATGCAGGCGCAGGCACCGTTCCCGGCGCTGGCGATCCACATGGTGCGGGTCGGAGAGGAAACGGGCCGGCTCGAGGACATGCTCCTCAAGGTCGCCGAGACGTTCGAGGGCGACGTCGGCACCGAGCTGAAGCGGGTGCTCCGACTCCTGGAACCCGTCATCATCTTCAGCATGGGAGTGCTCGTCGCCTTCATCGTAGTGGCGATGATGCTCGCGATCTTCTCGATCAACGAGATTCCGCTGTGAGCTGGTTGTCCCGGGCCGGGAGGCGTGCCGCAGGGGTCGACCGGACCACGCGGCACGCGTCCGCTACCCCACAACGGCTGGGCTCCATCCCGGCGCGAGAGATCCGTCGACGCGATGACGGGAACGGGTCCTTGTCGACCCCTGCGGCACGCCTCCCGGCCCGGGACAACCAGCTCCCGTATGGTCGTGGAACAGGAATCCGCGGCACCCGTTGGACTCTTGGTCGGGCGCTCGGGAATCAAGGCGGGTTCACGCTGATCGAGCTGCTCGTCGTCATCATCGTGCTCGGGCTGCTCGTGGGACTCGTCGGTCCTCGCCTCTTCGGCCGCGTGGGCCAGTCCAAGCAGGCGGCGGCGCGGGCGCAGATCGAGCTGCTGGGTGCGGCGCTCGACCAATACCGGCTCGATGTCGGCGCGTACCCGAACGCGGGCCAGGGCCTCGACGCGCTCCAGCGGAATCCGAACGCCCCCAACTGGAACGGCCCGTACCTCAAGAAGGCGGTCCCCAAGGATCCGTGGGGCAATCAGTACAAGTACCGCTGCTGTCCGGGCCAGAACGGCGAGTACGATCTCTGGTCGGAGGGCGCCGATGGGGCCCCCGGCGGCGAAGGGGAAAACGCCGACATCACCTCATGGGACAGCAGTCAGAAATAGAATCCCGGGGCTTCACCCTCCTCGAGTTGATCATCACCCTGCTGGTCATCGCGGTCGCAGCGGGACTCGTCGTGCCGGCGATCGGTCGCAGCACGGAGGGGGTGCGAGCGCGTGCCGAGGTCGCCGGGTTCTCGGCGACGCTTCGGCGCGCGCGGGAGCAGGCGATCACGAGGCGGCAACAGCACACCGTCGTCGTCGATCCCGTGAGCCGGCTCCAGACGGTCATGACCGGCGAAGACGAGGTCCAGTGGACGCACGCCCTCTCCGCTCGCCTGACGATCGAAGCCTCGACGCCGGACGGGCTGACGGTCCGCTTTGAGCCGCAGGGGACCTCCAGCGGGGGCGAGTTCCGCGTCACCTCGGGCGCCGTCACCTATCGCGTCACCGTGGACGCGGTCACCGGCCGCGTGCGCAACCACCGCGAATGAGCATGAACCCCGACGGGACCCACACGCGGCAGAATGCGGGATTCACGCTCCTGGAGGTGCTGGTCGCGTTCGCGATCTTGAGCGTCGCAGTCGTCGCCGTCATCCAGGGGTTCGCGCAGGGTCTGCGTCTCCTGAAGGTCGCTGGCGACCACCAGCAGGCCGTGCTCCTCGCGGACCAGAAGGCGCGCGAGGTGGTCATGCCGGTCGAGGGACACGATCAGGGCCAGGATGGCGCATTCGACTGGGAACGCACTGTCACCGTCGTGAAGGCTCCCGATCTCGAGCGAACACCGGCGACCAGAAAGTGGACCGTGTACCAGATCGACGTCAAGGTCCGCTGGGGCGACAAGCGCGGGGTCGAGATCGCCTCGCTCAGGACGACGGCCGAAAAGGCGCCGCCGGCAGCGTCCCGGTGAGGCGCGGCGAGCGCGGCTTTACCCTGCTCGAGCTCTTGATGGCCCTGGCCATCGTCGGCGCCCTCGTCGTGATCGCGTTCGGCGGCGTGCGGATCGCGCTGACGGCCTGGCGCCAGGGTGAGGAGCGCGCGGAGGCCCACCAGCACATCCGCAGCGTCGTGCTGTCCCTGGCCCGCTCGGTCAGCGCCGCATACGCTTACCGAGCTCCGCGGGGCGAGACTCCAACCCCGGAGCTGCTTTTCTCCGGCACCGAGTCGCGCCTCGAGTTCGTGACGCAGGCCGCTCCCTACCCCGCGTCGATTTCCGTCGCGTTCACCGCCGTCGTCTTCGAGCTCGGCACCGACGACGAGCGCCGCGGTCTCGTCATCCGCCAGCGCGTGCTGCCGAACCGCAAGCCGTTTGCCGACGCCACCGTCGTGTTCAACGACCCGACGCTGACCGAGCTCGCGTTCAGCTACCTGGACGAGGGCGGCGCGTGGCAGGCCACGTGGGAGACCGAGGTCACCAAGCGCCTTCCGCGCGCCATCCGCATCAGTGTCGGCGGAACGATCGGCGGCCGCGCCCAGGCGCTCCCGCCGTTGACCGTGCCGCTCCGGGTGGGCACCCAGCCATGAGGCTGGTGCGCCGAGCGACGAGGCAAGCCCTTCACGACGAGCGTGGATTCGCGCTCCTCCTCGTCCTGCTCGTGCTGGCGCTCGTCGCCGTGGTCAGCGCCGAGTTCGCGTACTCGATGCGACTCGAGGCCGCCGCCGTGCGGGCCTACAAGAGCGGCATCATCGGCAACCACCTCGCGGAGACGGCGCTGGAGCAGGCGATCCGCGAGATCGTCGCCGACACCCCGTACGTCGTCGAGGACGACGACGGCCTGCTCACCTTTTATACCGCTGACCGGCGCCCGCTCCCGAGACTCCACCGCGAGAAGGCCGAGTTCGGCGGCGGCCGATATTCCTACCGCATCACCGACGAGGAGGCCCGCCTCAACGTCAACAATTCGCCGCCCGATCGCATCGATCGTCTGCTGCAAACGCTGGGGCTCGACAAGGACGTGCGGGACACGATCGGCGACTCGATCCAGGACTGGCGCGACCCCGACGAGGCGCATCGGCTCAACGGCGCCGAGAGCGACGACTACTACCTGAAGCTCCCCGTGCCCTACCGCGCGCACAACGCCAACCTCGAGTCGGTCGCCGAGTTGCTCCAGATCAAAGGCGTTACCCCGGCGATCTACAACGGCACCAAGGACCACCCGGGCCTCGCCGGTCTCGTCACCGTACGCGGCTCGGGCCCTGTGAACATGAACACCGCCGGCCCCGGGGTGCTCGCCGCGCTCGGGCTCTCGACCGCGGAGATCACGGAGATCGTGCAGTCCCGGCGCAACAACGGTCCCTACCCGAGTGTGCCGGGGCAGTTCGGCGGAAGAAATCTGAGTGTCGCCACCAGAACGTTTCGCGTCGAGGCGGAGGGCATCGTGGACGAGCGAGTGGCCGTGCGGTTGACCGCGATCGTCGAGAAGCGGACCGACGGCGACCCGCCCGCCGCCGTCGTGCTCGAGTGGTCGGGGCTCCGCTGACTTTTTCCTCACCAGCCGCGAACCCACACTTTCGTTTTGAGAGGTTACGTACGTCTTTCAGAAATATGGGACATATTTTAGAGCGGTGGACGTCACGGAGGCGAAAAATGCTTGTTTCCGGAAGTGGAATAACTTGCAACAAGGATGAAAGGTCTTGCGCTGTGTGGTGAAGACCTTTTCTACTCGTTCTTCGGTTACGGGTTGCAATGAGCCATTCCAGCATCGTCCCAGCGTGGCACGCGAGTTGCCCATAGGTCTGAGGAATCTCGGAAACAAGCGTATAAGGTTGAATCGCAGCCTTTTCATCGAGTTATCGGAACCGGAGTGAAGTCTATAATTATGATAGCGGCGCAGGCTCTCGTGGCGGTGTCATCGCGTGGGAGGAATTGTGAACCACCAAAGGTGGCCAACACTCGCCCGTGGAAGCGCCGCCTTTCAATGAGCGTTCTTGCCTCAACTTCGCGTCTTTGTGCAAGCGCGTCCAACGATTGAGGAGTTTTGTAGGGATGGAGAGACTGCTTTCGGGACGTTCTACTGTTGTCGCGGCGAAGGTAGCAGGTCTCCTGCAATTTGGCCGCGAGGGGTGTTACTCTACCATGATGAAATTTGCCCCGCTCCGGCTCGCGGTCGTCGTGCTCGGCGACCGGCTCAGCGTCGCGGCGATTCAGCGCGATCGGCAGGAAACATTCACCATCGACGCCGAGAACCCAGGGGCCGCGTTGCGCACGGAGCTCGACGCTCGGGGTCTCGCCGCACGGAAGGTGGCGATCGGCCTCGCGCGCTCGGCGGTCACCGTCAAGCCCATCGAGCTGCCGGCCGTGGCCGGCGAGACGCGCGAGATGGTAAAGTTCGAGCTCGAACGGCACCTGCCGATCCCGGCGGACGATGCGGCGTTCGACTTCGTCCCGCTGCCGACGGAAGCCGAGCCCGAAAGTGCCGCGAGCGAAGGCAAGCGCGTGCTGATCGTCGCCGCCGATCGTCGCGTCGTCGACGCCGCGCTGCGCCTCGCCGAGGAGGCGAAGCTCCGGCCCACGTCGATCACGGTGGCCGCGCACGAGCTGATTGCGCTCGTCGAGACCGACCGCCGCCAGCGCGTCGCGTGGCTGCACCGCACCGGTGACTCCGCCGACCTGCTGCTGCTCCACGGCTCGACCCTCGTGTGGAGCCGCTGCTTCCCCGCCACCGACGACGCGACGCTCGTCGCGGAAACCCGGCGAAGCTTCGCCGGCGCGCGCTGGCGCGAGTGTGACGCGGTCTGGGTGTCGGGCGACGGCGCTGCCGCGGCCGCGCTGCTCGACCTCGGCGTCCCGATCTCCGATCCACCCTGGACGTCCCGGGCACGGCGTCACCTGGCCGAGATCACCGAGCCTCGGGGCGCGGCCGAGCTGGCCGTGGCGACGGCCTCGAGCCGGGGGATCCGCCCGCTCGACCTCATCCCGTCTGCGATCAAGCCACGCCGGTTGACCCGCCAGGAAATGTTCACGGGGGGCGTGCTGGCCGCCACCGTCCTTCTGGCTCTGGCCGCACTGCTCGTCCCGGGCTACCGGGAGAGGCGCAGCCTCGGCCGCCTCAACGCGGAGATCGCTCGCATCGATCCCGAAGTGCGCGCGGTCGAGCGCGTGGCGCGCGAGCTCGAGCGGAAGCGCCAGCTCCTCGTGACCCTCGAGAAGATCGGCACGGGGGCGCTCCAGCCCCTGCCAGTGCTTCGCGAGCTGACCGAGGTCCTTCCCAGCGACGCGTGGGTCACCTACCTCGCGTTCGACGCGAAGGGCGTCGAGCTCACCGGACAGGCCGGGGCGGCCAGCACGCTGATTCCGCTCCTGGAAAACTCGCCGCGCCTCGAACGCGTCGAGTTCGCGTCACCCGTCACGCGCGGGCGGGATCGCGAGCAATTCAGGATCCGCGCGGCGTGGGAAACGCCGGCGCCCGCGCCGCCGGCCCCGACCGTCAACGCGCCCGCCACGCCAGGCCCCGAGTCCCCGGCAACGAAGGGCGAAGGACGTTCGGGCGAGGAGCCTATTGGGCCAGCGCGCCCCGGGCCGCCGGGGCGTACTCCCGGACCGCCGCGCCAATGATCGCGAATCTCTCGCGGCGGGAAAAGACCCTGGTGGGGCTCGCGCTGGCCGTCGCGGTCCTGCTGGGCGGCTGGACGCTGGTGCTCGAGCCGATCCTCGATCGCAACCGGTCGGCCGCAGAACTGGTGCCGGCGCGCGAGCAGGTGCTGCGCCAGAAGCGCGACCTGCTTGCGCGCCAGGCCGCGATCACCGCCGACCTGGACGCGGCGGTGAAGCGGTTCGACAAGCTCGCGGAAGGCTTCCTCACCTCCGCAACGCCCGCCGTGGCCGCGGCGGAGCTTCAGAAGCTCGTCAAGGATATGGCCGCGCAGGCGAAGACCGAGGTCCGTAGCGAGCGGATCTTGCCTCCGGTCGATCGCGGTGAGCTGCTCGAGATTCCCGTCGAGATCGCCGTGTCCTGCGAGATCCGGCAGCTCGTCGACCTGCTCGCGCGGCTCGACAGCGCGCCCAAGCTTCTGCCGGTCCAGGACCTCAAGATCCGCGTCGTCAACTTGACGCAGCCGAAAGACCTGCTCGTCACGCTCACGGTCTCAGGGTTCCTCCTGCCCGCCGCACAGGGCAAGGCGAAGAGCTGAATGCCGAGACGCCTGCTCGCCGTCAACGTGGTGCTCGCGGGCGTGTCGCTGCTCTGCGTCGGCCTCATTGTAAAGCAGCTCATCGGGTCGCGGCCGGCAGCGCCCTCGCGCTCGCGGGCGCCCGCGGCCACACCGGCGGCGCCGCCGCCCGCCGCCGAGTCGCTGCGACAGCCGGCGCAGGCTTACAGCGTGATCGCGACGCGTAATCTCTTCAGCCCCACGCGCTCGGAGATGCCCGGAGCGGGGATGGCGGGCGGCCCCGCCATCAATATCGTCAAGCCGAACCTGCACGGCGTCGTGCTGCGCGACGGCGCGCCGATCGCGTACCTCGAAGACCCGCTGACCAAGCGCATCGCCGGCTACCGAATCGGCGATCCGATCGCCGGGGGTACCGTGCAGACGATCTCGGCCGACGCCGTCGTGATCGCCCGCCCCGAGGGCCCGGTGGACGTGCGCCTGCGCGATCCGTCGAAGCCGCGCCCGCCAGCTCCGGCGGCGGCCGGTCAACAGCCGGTGCCCGGCCAACCACCGAGCGCCGGCCAGCCTCCGGCCCCGAGCCCTCTGCCAACACCGGGGGTACTACCGCCGACACCGCGCGCCTTCGTGCCGCCGCCGATCCTGCAGCCCGGGCAGCCCATGCCGCCGCCGCCGGTGCAGCAGCCCGCGCCGGGCGTGCCAACGCCAGTTCCTTTCAGCCGGCCCTCGCCGAGTCTCGGGCGCCGTCTTCCTCCCGTTCCGATCAACCCGGCGGTCCCACAGCAGTCGAGCCCGCAGAACTAGCGTGAAGCGCCTCGTCGCGACGCTCACCCTGCTCGCCCTCGCCTCCGGGTGCACCGCGACTCGTCCCAAGACGCCGGCACCTTCGACGGCGCCGCCGCTGGCCGCGCCGACGCCTCCACCCCCGACGGCCCAGCCGCTGCCCCCGCTACCGCCCGCGTCTGTGGGTCCGCGCGCCTTGACGCCGGTGCAGCCGGCGGTCGAGCCCCCGCCGGCGCCGCCCATTCCCCTGCCGCCGACGGCGCCACCCGTGCCACCCGCTCAGCGGGGCCGGTTCGTCGTCCTCAACTTCGACAACGCCGACGTCGAGACCGTCATCCAGGCGGCCAGCGAGATCATCGGCTTCAACTACGTGCTGTCGCCCGACGTCCGCGGCAAGGTCACCGTGCAGACCTCGGGCCGGATCGCCCAGGAAGAGGTGTTCGGCGTCCTGCTGGCCATCCTCGAGGTGCACGGCTTCACGGCGGTGAAGGCGGGGAACCTCTACAAGATTCTCCGCATCGAGGGTGCGCGCGAGCGCGCCGTCCCGACGATCGTCGGCCCCGCGCCCGATCCGAACCGCACGACGGACGAGATCATCACGCAGATCGTGCCGATCAAGTACTCGGGCGTCGCGGATCTGAGCGCGCTCCTGCGGCCACTCATCTCGACGCGGGGTACGCTGATCGCCCACCGCGAGACGAACGTGCTGATCATCACCGACACGGCGTCGAACGTCACGCGCCTGCTCGACATCATCCGTCTCGTGGACGTGCAGGTGGCGCAGGAGGAATTGCAGATCATCCCGGTCACGTATGCCGACTCCGCCGAGCTGGCGACGATCCTCACCCAGCTCTTCGCCAGCGGCCGTATCCGCGCGACGGCGCCCGGAACACCGCCCACGCCGACGCCGCCGGTCCCAACGCCAGGGGTACCGACGCCCCCCGCCGCCGGGCAGCCCGGCGGCTCGGCGGAGCGCGCGCCGTTGATCATTCCCGAGCGCCGCTCGAACTCGCTGATCGTGCACGCCAAGAAGCACGAGGTCGAAACGATCAAGCGCCTGGTCGCGCAGCTCGACGTCAACATCTACGGTGGGCGCCGAGTGTTCATCTATTACGCCGAGAACGCCAAGGCCAAGGACCTGGCGGCGACGCTGAATGCGATCTACGGGTCGCGCGACACAGGGGCCGGACCCGGGCCCGGGACGCCCGGTGCGGCGCCGACGCCTGCTCGACCCGGCACGCCGGTGCCGCCGCCCCCGCCGTACACGCCGCCGCCACCGCCCGGCAGCCCAACCGCGGCGGCCCAGGGGGCGTCCGACGTCCTGGCCGAGGGCCAGGTGCGCTTCATCGCCGACGAAGTCACCAACGCGGTGATCGTCACAACCTTCCCGCGGAGCTGGACGGAGATCGAGAATACGATCAAGCAACTCGACCGGATGCCGCGCCAGGTCCTGATCGAGGTGCTGGT
>WNEY01000020.1_pt1 | contig 66777 bp, 52 predicted proteins | sample 5400531 | NCBI WGS metagenome assembly WNEY01 (sample SAMN13153338, study PRJNA577476) | soil metagenome | isolation source: 200 cm saprolite under Douglas fir tree site 1 | place: USA:California | collected 2015-04-18 | reverse complement strand
CACCTCGCCGTCCGATCCGATCATCGTCGCCGGATGGCGAAGGATGCGCTGCAGATCGTCCTCGCCGATCGCGTGAAAGATCCCCTGGCAGCCTCCCTTGTCGACAATCCAGAGGACGGTGTCCGCGGCGTTCTCGATCGTCGGCTCGAGCCCGCGCCCTTTTGTGACGTCGCCGAGGCGCTTGCCGTCGAGCGCGTGATCCCAGTCGCAGCGCGCGAGCTGCACGTTCTGCGGATCGCCGCCGCCGCGCTCTTCGAGGAGGAGGCGCGCCGTTTCCTTGCGCAGTTCCGACCGCATTGCTGGCGTCTGCAGGCGCTTTGCCACCGCGTCGCGCCCGCCTTCGAGCGCCCACGCCGGCAGCAGCGCCGACGAAATGCCGGTCGACGATGCGGTATATGGATACTGATCGAGCGTCGCGTCAACGCCGCGCGCGCGCGCCTCGTCGATGAGCTTGAGCGTCTCGGCGCTCCTGCCCCAGTTCGCCTTGCCGATGATCTTGTGGTGCGTCACCTGCGTCGGCAGGCCGCCCTTCTCCCCGATCTCGATGGTCTCGCGAACGCTGTCGAGAACGCCCGACGCTTCATCGCGCATGTGCGAGATGTAGATCCCGCCCATGCGGCCGGCGACCTTCGCGAGCTCTACGACCTCGGCGGTCGGCGTGAACGTACCCGGCACGTAGAAGAGTCCGGAGCTCAGGCCGAACGCGCCGTCTTCCATCCCCTGGCGGACGAGACCGCGCATCCTCTCGATCTCCGCCTCCGTGGCCTTGCGGTTCACCGGACCAATCACCTGGTCCCGGATCGTGCCCTGCCCGACGAACAGCGCGAAATTCGGCGTGATGGGTGTCGCGGCGATCCGTTCGAGGAACGGCTTGATCGGCAGCGGCGACGATCCATCCGGCCCCTCGACGAGCGTCGTCACCCCCTGCCGCACGTAGTTGTCCGCCGTCGGCACCTGGAAGATGCCGCGTCGCGCGTGCGTGTGGAGATCGATGAAGCCCGGTGCGACGATCCTCCCGGCGGCGTCGATGATGCGCGTCGCCGTGGCGTCGATGCGCGGCGCGATGCGGGCGATGGTGTCGCCGCGCACGGCGAGGTCGCTGCGGTACCACGGGCTGCCCGTTCCGTCGACGATGCGGCCGCCTTTGATCAGCAGATCGTAAGTGGGAGCCTGAGCGCGTGGCGCCACCGCGTAGAGCGCAACAACCGCGAGGGAGCATGTGATCGCAAGAGCATTGCGCATGACGCGCAGTCTAGCTGAGTTCCTGAAATTTGGAATCAGGAATCGGGAATTTGGAATGCGTCAACGAATTCCAAATTCTGAATTCTGAATTCTTGATTGCTGGTCAGTAGAATCGCGTTCCGTGCCGGATCGCGGACCAGCCATCCGCCATCCACCGGTTCGACAGGAATATCTGCCGCGCTGAGGCGGCCGAGGACGTCGGCGAGCGCGGCGTCGGTCGGCACGCGCACGTTGAAGTGGCGGAGCCCAATCGCGCCCGGCGGCGGCGGCGGCGCCCCGACGCCCGCCCACGTGTTCAGGCCGATGTGGTGGTGGTATCCGCCGGCCGAGACGAAAAGCGCGCTGGGCCCGTATCGCTGCATCAGCTCGAAGCCGAGCGCGCCGACGTAGAAGCGCTCCGCGTCAGCGAGCCGAGAGACGTGGAGATGCACGTGGCCTATGACCGTGCCCTTCGCGAGGCCGGAACCGCGCTGACTGTTGGGTTCGGACAGCAGATCGTCGAAATCGACCGGGTCGGCGCCCATGTGGAGCTGCCCGCCGACGTATGGCCATTCGTGGCGTGGGCGATCGCGATAGATTTCAATGCCGTTGCCGTCCTCATCCGCCAGATACAGCGCTTCGCTGACGCCGTGATCGGCCGCGCCCTGCATCACGGTCTCCGTCTCGATCAGACGCCGCAGCGCCCGCGACAAGTCGGCGCGCGACGGCACGAGGATCGCGAAGTGGTACAGCCCGGTGGTGCCGCGGACGCGAGGGGCGGTCTGGCACTGCGAAAGCACGAGGAGATCGGGACCGCCGGCACCCAGAGAGGCGGTCCGATCGTCGCGAACGCGAAGGGTGAACCCGAGGTGGGCCTCGTAGAACCGGACCGCCCGCCCCAGATCCGAGATCGTGAGATGGACGGCCCCGATGTGTGTCGCCGGATCGATCACGTGCTGACCTGTAGCGCGAAGGGCGTCAGCCGAGTGGTTGCTGCCCCCGTCGCGCGAAGGGTTTCAGCCGAGCGGTTGCTGCCCCGGAGCGCGGAGGGCTGCAGCCGAGCGTCATCGCGACGCAGAGGTCTGCGCGCTCTTCTCCGCCAGCAGCCGCTCGACCAGCGCGCTGATCTCTTCTTTCGCCTCGGTGTGGAACTTGCCGCTCGCCTTGCCGGGGAATCCCGCGTGCGCACTGCGCACCCGCCCGTCGCGCCCGAGGAAAAACGTCGTCGGGAACGAGTTGAGGTTCACCCCTTGCGGCACCTTGGCGTTCAGGTCTTTCGGCTCGCCGGGAAGCAGAACGGTGTAGTCGATGCCGTATCGTTTGTTGAACGCGCGCAACCGCACCGGGTTCTTGAGCTGGGCTTCTTCTTCGAAGGACAGGCTGACGATTTCGAGCCCCTGCTTGCGATATTTCTTGTACAGCTCCGCGAGGAACGGCGCCTCGTCGTGGCAGTTCGGGCACCAGCTGCCCGATATGCTGACGATCACGACTTTCCCCTGGAATCGAGGATCGGTGTTCGACACCGTCTTGCCCTCGAGGTCCGGGAAGCTGAAGCGGAAGGGCTCGGTCGGATCGGTCACGCTGGTGAAGCGCGACGGATCGCTCGGCTGCGGGAGCCCTTTGGCCTTCGCCTGTTCGGCGCGCATCGCCGCGAGCGGATTGTCCTTGTTCTGCACGATCGACAGAGTACCGTCCGCCGAGGGGGTTATCTCGAGGCGCAGAGGACGCGCGCCCGAGAAGTGGCTGAGGACGAACCTGCCGTCGCGATACGTGCCGGTCAGCGCGCCGGTGTCGCCGTCGATGCGGAGGATGGCGGCCGACACTTCGGCGCCTGATTGCCGAACGATGAGCTGCCAGGCGGCTTCACCCTTCGAGCTCGTCCCCACCTGAACGTTCCACAGGCCGGCGATTGAGGGGATGCCCGCGTCGCCGACCGGAGCCGGCGAGAATCGCTTTGCACGGAACGGGTAGGGCGCGCCGCGCGTGCCGCGGGTGTACTGCCCCTCGAGCTGACCGTCCTTCACCACCGCTTCGACCTTCGTCCCGTACTCGTCGAAGCTCAGGACCAGCGCGCCGTTCTGGAGGCTGCCGGTAGTCGACGTCACCTTCTCGTCGCCGTTGAAGAACGAGCCTTTGATGTTCGATCCCGATCCGGACAGCTCGAAGCGGAACGGCACCTCGATCGTGCCCTTGTCCTGGCCGGCGCTGACGACGATGGCGGCGTCCCACAGCCCGGTCAGCGATTGCGCGCGCGCCGGTGACCCGGTGACGAGGGCCAGCACGGCGGCTCCAAACAGAGCGGACAGCTTGGTGTTCATTCACAACTCCCTGAAAACAAAACAAAAAGGCCCGGGAAGCGCTGAGAGCTTCCCGGGCCTGCTGACGGCTGAACCTGGCTCGTGCGGGTTTCTATTCGAGCACGAATTCCGTGGACGCAGCGCTACGCAGGCCGGAGAAGGCTCCGGCCGGACAACACGAGCAGCGGCGACAGCAGATCACGTTCATGCCTGCACATTTATCGTCGACATGGGGTTCGATTGTCAAACACAATCGGTCAGAGTCGATACGCCACCTCCCAATGCACCGCGCGGGTGTCGTACGACATCAGCAGCGCCTTCGCTTCCGCCGGGACAACGGCCATTTCGGGATCGCCGCCCGAGAAGCCCGCGATCGCGTCGACCGAGTCCCAGATCGTCATCACCGTGAACACGACGCGCCCGCCCGCGTCCCGCCGGAGAATGTACGCGCCGCGGTGGCCAGGCAACGAGGCGAGCAGCGGGAAAGTGCTCTGCTGCAGGTGGCGCACATAGGCGTCCGCCTTGTCGGGACGCGCCGTTCCGCTCCACATTCGAGCAATCATGCTGCTATCGTAAAGCCATGGCGCATTTCGCGCTCTTCTACGACACCTGCGAAAACTTCGTCGAGCGGCGGCAGCCGTATCGGCAGGCGCACCTGGCGCTCGTCGACGAAGCACACCGGATTGGCCGGCTGCTGCTCGCCGGGGCGCTGAAGCCGGACGGCGCGCTGCTCATCTTCCGCGCGGAGGACGTGCGCGAGGTCGAGGCGTTCGCCACCAACGATCCCTACGTCACGAGCGGCCTGGTGACCGGCTGGCGCGTGCGCGAGTGGGTGGTGGTTATCGGCGAGGGGGCCGCGCCGCGCTGATTCTGCGGTAGCATGAGCCGTGCGCGTACGTGTGCCGCGGCCCGTCGTCGCGATCGTCGAACGCGCCGCGCGCGACACTCGCAACGCGTGCTTCGTCTGTGCGCGCTTTGCGGCCTTTGCCCTCCCTGGCGTGACTGCGGTTCTGTGCGCCGCCGCGCTCCTCGCCCAGACGCAGCCTCCGGTCAAGGACGACCGGCCCTTTCAGTCGGGCATCGAGATCACCAGCGTCACTGCGACCGTGACGGACCGCGACGGTCGTCTCATCGTCGACCTGCCTCAGGACGCATTCGAGATGTACGAGGACGGCACGCGCCAGACGATCACGCAGTTCAGCCGGGAGCGCGTGCCGATCGGTCTCGGCGTGCTGCTCGACATCAGCGACAGCATGTTCGGCAAGCGGATTGAGGACGCGCGCGCCGCGGTCGACCGGTTTCTGTTCGACCTGCTCGATCCGGCCGACGAATTCTTCCTGATGGCGTTCAACCACACGCCGCGCTTCTCGACCGGCTGGACGCGCAGGCAGGCGGAGGTGCAGCGGGCGCTCGCCGCGCTCAAGCCGTCGGGTGGCACGGCGATCTATGACGCGATCCTCGACGCGCTGCCGCTGCTCGAGCGGCGCACGCGGCAGCGCGGCGCGCTGCTGGTGATTTCCGACGGCGCCGACACGGCGAGCACCGCGACGCTGCGCGAGGTCCGGTCGGCGCTGCTGCGGACCGACGCGTTCGTGTACGCGATCGCCATCGACTCACTCGACCGCCACGCCATCAACACGCGCCTGAACCCGGAGGCGCTGCGCGAAATCACCGGCGAGAGCGGCGGGCGGACCGAGATCGTCCAGACGTCGGCGGAGCTGACCGGCGCGACCGCCCGCATTGCCGAAGAGCTGAACAGCCAGTACCTCCTCGGGTATACGTCGCCGCGCGGCGCCGACGGGCAGTACCATAGCCTGCGCGTGCGCGTGGCCGGCACCGACTATCGCGTGCGCGCCCGGAACGGCTACGTAGCCACCCCGCTCGTTCGCCGCAGCCGCAACTATTGACTGCGTCAACTAAATCGGACTTCGGGAAAGACCTCGCCGCCGAGACCTGGCAGCTCAGCCTGCAGGCGGTGTTGCGAGGATGGGCTTCGCGTATGATCGCGGCGAGATGATGCGCTGCGCGCTCGCCGGACTGCTGGCACTGCTGCTCGCGCCGCCCGCCATCCAGATCTCGGCGAGCGCGCGATCGCTGCGGCCGGGCGAGCTCGTCGTGCTGTCGATTGCCGTTCCGGAGCCCACCGAGCGCGTGAGCGTTCGCGCCTTCGACCGCGACGTGGCCGCCTACCCGGCCGGCGATCGCACGTGGCACGCGCTCGTCGGCATCGACCTCGACGTGAAGCCCGGTACCTACGCGGTGACGGTCGACGCCGGTGCACCGCCCGAGCACGCCACGTACGATCTGATCGTCGCCCCGGTCACATTCCGGACGCGGCGGCTGACCGTCGACGAAGCGTTCGTCACGCCGCCCGCGTCCGAGCAGGCGCGGATCGAGCGCGAGGCGAAGCTGCTCGACAGCGTGTGGAATTCGGCGGCCGGCGAACGACTGTGGAGCGACCCGTTCGTGCGGCCCGTGCCGCACGACGCCAACAGCGCGTTCGGCACGCGCAGCATCTTCAACGGCAAGCCGCGGAATGCCCACGGCGGCGCCGATTTTCTCAGCCCCGGCGGGACGCCGGTGCACGCGCCAAATGCCGGCCGCGTCGCGATCGCGCGCAGCCTCTATTTTTCGGGCAACACCGTGGTCATCGATCACGGCCTCGGGTTGTTCTCGACGCTCGCGCACCTGTCGGTGATCGAGGTGCTCGAAGGCGACCCCGTATCCGCCGGACAGGTCGTCGGCCTCGTGGGCGCGACCGGCCGCGTCACCGGCGCGCATCTGCACTGGGCCGTGCGCGCCAGCGGCGCCCGCGTCGATCCGCTCTCGCTGCTCGCGCTGCTCGGAAGTCCTCAGTAACTCTCGACGCTGAGCTCCCGAGTCTCGACTCTCAACTCTCACTTGAACCGCCGCGGCGAGCCGCCGCTCGAGGTCGATCGACTCTGCCGCTGCAGATCGCGGATGAGCTCTGCGCGGATCGCGTTCGCGCTCCGACGCGGCTGTAGCGACTCCCGACACCGCGCCAGGCGAGCGCGGCGGTTGTCGCGGGGAAATCGTCGAAGGCAAGAGTGGTACTCAAACAGATTCAAGATCCCTGACTGCGGCACAGGCTGCGCTTACCTGGCCCCGGCGGCGCGATCGAAGGAGACGAGCGCGATGAGCGGGTAATGATCCGAGCCGAATCGGTCCGGCAGCCGCCGCACCTCGACGTCGGCAGTCAATCCGCCAACGAACACGTGATCCAGCGTGGCGTGGATACCCAGCGGGCCGACCCATGTCGGAGGGCGCGGTGCGTCCGGGACGTTCGGGAAGGCGCGCCGCAGCGCGCGAAGTGCCGGTTCGCCGCGCCCGCGCCACGTATTGAAATCGCCGGCGACGATCGTCGCGGTGATCGGGACCGTGGATTCCGACAGCCCGGCCAGCGCGCCGATGAGCGCGTCTGCCTGGCGGCGGCGCGCGGCAAACGGCCCGCCGTGCATGAGCGCCAGGGCAGTATCGAGGTGCACGTCCGCAAGCCGCAGCCGCCACCGCGCCCCAGCCTGCGTCCGACCGTCCACGATCGCCGCGGCCACGGCGCGGCGCTGGTGTTCCACCGGCAGCTCGACGATCGCCGGATCCTGGAGCGCGAGCGTCGAAACTATCGCGTTGCCGCGATCCTCGCGGTCCTCGTCGACGACACCATTACGCATCGACGGCGCGTACAACACCGCAAACCCGTCGTCGCGCGAGAAGTGTCGGATGTCGGGTCCACGCCCGGCCCGTGCCGCGATGCGGGAGGGCGCTGGGTAGCCATGCGGAATGCGGACGGGAATGCCGGCATCGCGCCGGTACACCTCCTGGAGGAGCAGCACGAACTGCTCGACGCGCTCGCCCGCAGTGAATTCTCCGCGCCGCAGCCGACCGACCAGATCGTCGACGTCGCCGCTCCCGACGTGGAGATTCCACGTCACGATCGCCAGGCGGTCGATCCGGTCATCGGCACGATTCGCGGGGCGGGGCTGGAAGAAGACCGGTCCGACAGTTTCGCACCAGCGTGACAGCTCCGCGCGGTCTCGATCGCCGGGCGGCGCCCACCACGTCACGGGCGGCGCGGATGTGGGGACAACCTGCCGGCACGACAGGCCGATGAGCGTCGAGGGGTCGGGAGCCGCCGGAAGGCGAGGGGCGGCAAGAAGCGCGGCACCCACGCAAACGAGGGCGCGTATCACGGGACGTGGCCGCGTGTGTAAGGTCGGACTACCGGCGGCGGCGGCGGCGCGGCGACTGACGAGACCGGTGTCGACCGACATGAACGTCCGCGTGGTTCCGATGCGGTTCCGGATAGTCGTAGTTGCGCAAATCCCGGTTGTCGCCCAGCGGTCCGTGAGTGATGGACGCGCGATCGCGCTCGAGCTCCTCGGACAACTCCTTGGCACAGTCGTGAGCGCGCGACATCTCATCGTCCATCTTGCGAATGCGCTCGAGTTGCTCCTCCAGGAATACCTCCGCCATAACCTTCCTTCCCGCTCCTGCGCCACAGACTAGCCAAACTCATGCCACTGACAAGCACCGCTAAATCCACGCTGACAGCGATCGATGTCCGAGCTCGAAGTTGGGCCGGCGGCGATGCCAGCCGCGATCATAGGCAGACGAGCACTCCGCTTGCCCGCTGTCCAGTCGCCTGCGCAATTGCCGTGACGTACAGGGCGACCTGACGTCGATAGCGATCCTCGCCAACCGCCGCAAGCTCACGGTCGGTCTTGTAGTCGACGACAGTCCAGGCGCCGCCTTCTTCGAACGCGAGATCGACGACGCCCTCGATCAAGGTGCCGTCGGGGAGCACGCAGGTAACGGGCGTCTCCCGCCGGCACGCGCCGCGCGCGTCCGCGGCCCGCGCGCGCCTCAGCAGGTCGTGCGAAAACAGGCGCGTCACCACCGACGCCGCCGCGCCGGCCTCCTCTTCGCTCAACCCGAGCGCGCGCGCCTCGAGCGACGCGAGGTTGGCAAGCGCCGGCGGCGACGCATCGAACGGTGTCTGAGCCAGGACACCGTGCACTAGCACGCCAAACGCGATACCGCCGGGACGCTCGGAGTGCTCACGACTCGCAACGTCGATGATGTCAACCGCGTGGGGGACGATCTCGAGACCGTCCCCTACCGTCTCGAGCGTCTTCAGACCGTCCTCTACTGCCGCGGTCCAGTCCCGCACCGTCTCAACGACCATGGAAGGGATCGCGCCGGCTGCACGCGCGTCGTCTCGGGCCAGATGCCAGCGGTCATATCGGCCGCGGCCATCCGCAATCACGTTTTTCGGGACGTCCTTGACGATCAGATCCTCGCGGCGGACGCCAAACGTCGGCTTGAGGTCCAGCGTCAGGCCGCTTCCCGGCGTTGGATCCCACCAGACCACTGAATGGCCGCCGTCGGCGAAGGCGTACTGCCCCGGGCTCACCGTGCCGGGGCCGGCCGTCTCGTCGTTCGGCCGCTGCAGCACCGAATCCTTCGATTTGAATTGTGGACATTTCGGGCCGCGCGCGGCGCTGCGGCGCGACGCGACCGGCGGATACAGCGCACGATTCAGCGGACCGAACCAGCCGCCTTCCCACGGCTCGTCGCCGAGCGCCGGCACCACGAGCAGATCGCGTGCACGGGTCGCCGCCACATACGCCAGGCGAACGCCTTCCGCCTGCTCGCACGCGACCTCCTCGGCTTCGTGCAGCGACAGCTCATGCGGCGCCCAGCCGCCGATTTTCATCGCGCACAGGCCGCGCGCCGCATCCACGTATCGGCTCGCATCGCCGCGGTGCATGCGGCATGTGAGATCCGCCAGGATGACGACCGGGAACTCGAGCCCCTTGGCTTTGTGCACGGTCATCAACCGGACACCGTCGCTGCCCTCCTCGAGAATCGGCGCCTCGCCGGCTTCGCTGGCCGCCGCGGTGCGGAGCTCGTCGATGAACCCGCGGAACGAGATCCCGCCCGCCGCCTCGTACTGTCGCGCCAGCTCGGCGACGTGCAGGACGTTGGCGAGCGCCTGCTCTCCCGCCGGCCGCAAGATGAAGCCAACATGCGCGCGCGTCTCAGCCAGCACGCGGCCGATGGTGTCGGCGACCGGACGGTAGTTGCGTCTGCGATGGAGCGCCTGCATGAGCCTCAACGCGTCGGCGATTGGGAGGAGATGCGCGGTCGGTTCGCCGCTGAGCGCGAGATCCCCGCCGCTGTTGCCGCCGAGCTCCTTCGGAATCCGGAACGGATGGAACGTGCCGAACCGGTGCCGGAACTCGAGCAGATGCTCGTCGTCAATCGCGAAGAGCGAGCCTTTCAGCGCCGCGAACAGCGACAGCTCGTCGTCGGGCCACTCGATGGCGGCGAGCGCGGCTCGAACGGTCTCGACTTCTTCCCGGCCGTGGAACGCCTTGCCGCCGACAAGCAGATGCGGCACGCCGCGCGCCTCGATGGCGTCGATGTACGCGCGCGTGACGTCGTCGCCGAAGCTGACGAAGCGGCGGAACAGCAGGGCGATGTGTCGCGGCTGCAGCGGCACGCGCGTCTCCGATCCGTCGAACTGTTTTTCCGAAACGGTCCAGGCGCTCTTCTCGACGAGCCACGCGATGTACGCGCCGACGACATCAGGGAGCGACGCGTCGATCGCCCTGGCCGATGCGCGGAGTGGACCGTTCCGCGCGTAAGGTTTCGGCACCGGCAGCGCGACGATAGACGGCTGCGAGTCGTCTTCCGCGCGGGAGGGCGACAGCGCCACGTACTCGGCCTGCCGCGCTAACGGGTCCCCCCTCATCTCCGCGGCGAACGCGGCGTTCACGAACCGCTGAATCGACGGCAGGCTGCGATAGCTCGTCGTCAGCTGGAGCACGCGGGCGCCGCGCGACACGAGCTCGTCGCGCACGCGCCAGTACGTCCCGACGTCGGTGCCGCGGAAACGATAGATGGCCTGCTTCGGATCGCCGACGATGAAGAGCTTGCCGCGCACGTCGGCGGCAAGGAGGAGGAGAATCTCCGCCTGAATCGGATCGGTGTCCTGAAACTCGTCGACGAAGATGCGCGTGAACTTCTGCTGGAGGTGGAGGCGGACGGCGGCGTTCGTCCTGATGAGATCGCGCGCGCGCGCAAGGAGATCCGTGAAGTCGAGCGCACCGGCCGCGCTCTTCAGCGTCTGATAGCGTTCGGTTGCGCCCGCGAGCTCCTGCTGCAGGCACGCGGCGAGATCGGCGTCCGCGTCCCTGCGAAACTGCTGAAGAGCGGCGAACAGCGCGTCGCGCGCCGCGAGCACGTCGGAGCGGTTCACGTTCCTGCCGTATTTGTAGCCGCTGCCCTTGCGCGTGCGCGAGAACCCGCGGTCGCGGGTGAGGTCGACGAGCCGCGCTTCCCAGCCGTCGAGATCGCGCTGCCCGAACGACTGCTCGAGACGGATCTGGCGGCTGAGCCGGCGCACTGCGTCGGTGTCGATGAATAAATTGTCGCGTGGTGACGAGGCGGTCGCAGTCAGGTCGGCCAGATGATGGAGCGCCGCGATGTGACGGTCGATCTGACCGGCGCGATCGAAGGTCGGCCGCTCCCACGGATGCGGAAAATCGCGCCACTCGGCGAGCACGCGGCCGGCGCCGCGCAGGCGGTCGATCGGGCCGCCGCCACCGTCGCCGCCGAAGATCGGCGCGCTCGTCCGCCGGAGCGCGCGCTGCAGGCCCTCGGGCGGATCGCGCAGCGCCTCCTGGAGCCACGCGCGGAACGCCCGCGCGTACAGACGGTCGGCCTGCGGCTCGGTCAGGACGGCGAACAGCGGATCGACGCGCGCCTCGACGGGACGCTCGCGCAGCAGCTCGGCGCAGAATCCGTGAATGGTGTTGACGTGGGCTTCTTCGAGCGTCTCGAGCGCGTCCTCGAGCGCAGCGCAGACGGCCCGATCGGTCGCTTTCGCGCGCTCGCGCTCCAGTTCCTCGCGCAGCCTCAGCTTCAGCTCACCCGCCGCCTTCTCCGTGAACGTCACCGCGACGATCTCCTTCATCGTCGCGCGGCCGGTCGCCAGAATCTGCAGGATCCGCGCGATCAGCTCCGTCGTCTTGCCCGTGCCCGCGGCGGCTTCGACGATCAGCGTATCGTCGAGATCGTTCGAGATCGCGTGTCGGGCCTCTGTGTCGACCTCTGTGTCCTTTGTCACCTCTGTGTCCTCTGTGCGCGAAGCGTCATCGCATCGACCTCAGCGCGTCGAGATCCGCCAGGCGCTCGCGCGCTTTCCGCTTCGTGCGCTCCTCCTCGCGCGGCCCGCACACAGCACGGAAGTCGCACCAGGTGCAGGCGCGCTCGCCGGGCGCCGCCGCGAGGAATCCGCTCTCGACGGCTCGATCGACGATCGTCAGCACCTGCAGCCCCTGACCGCGGGTGTAGTCGTTGATCGGGATTTCGCACTCGACGAAGCCGCCGGCGGTCGTCGCGTAGAAAAGCCGGCCGGCCACCACCTTCTTGCCGAGCCCCTGCTCGACCGCGAGGCTGTACAGCACCGGCTGAAGCGTGGCGCCGCCGCCGACGATGAGATCCGGCGTCGAGCGGTTCCTGCCGGTCTTGTGGTCGGTGACGCGCAGCACGTCGAGATCGGCGCGATGCTCGATCAGATCGACCGACCCCCGGAGCACGAAGCGATTGTCGACGAGCACCGGCTCCGGCAGGCTGCGCGGATCGCGTCCCTCGTCGTTCAACCCGAAACTGAACTCGAAGTAGGCCGGCTGCCACGAGGTGTCGTCTGCCAGCTTCTGCACCCAGATGCCGAGGTCGCGCCGCAGATCGTCGATCTCGTCCCGCCAGACGCGGTCGATCGCGGGCGCCAGCGTCTCGGCGTACTCCGCCGCCACGCGATCGAGCACCCGGTCGAGTGTCCTCGCCGCGTCCGCCATCCGCCCGCGCGTGACCGGCAGCGCCGCGCCCGCAGCCATCGCGCGATAGAACTCCGCCTGGGCCCTGTGAAACAGGCTGCCGCGCGTCAGCGGATCCATGCGCACGAGCGGCTCGGGCTCGTCCCACGGCTCGAGACGATAGATGGTCGCAAGCAGGAACTGATACGGGCAGATCGCGAAGCGCTGCAGGGCCGACAGCGAATACGGCCGCTGCCGCAGACGCTGCGCGTCGAGCGCGGCCTGCGTGCCGGGCGCGACTCTGATCAAACCGTCACCCGACGTCCACGTCTTCTTGTCCCTGAGCCAGCGGCTGGTAATGGATCGCCGCAGCGATTCGTTCAGTCCGAGCAGGTAGTGCGCGTGCCCCCTGACCGTCGACGGAGTGCGCGCGTCGAGCAGCGGCTTGAGCGTCGCGAGGTCGTGCTCCAGATCGTCGATGGCGCGATCCGGATCTCCCGGCGCCGGCCACGAAAGGCTCGCGCCCCCTTCCTCGGCCGCGTCCGCGGCGAGCACGCGATGATCCGGCACACGCCCCGTGATCGCGCGCATCACGTCCAGCGCGTAGAACGACGGCACGCGCGCCCGCGTCTCGGCGACGTCGAGCCGCGGATACGAGAGATACAGGCGCTCGCTCGCGGCGCCGATCGCCAGCTTGAGCAGCAGGCGCTCGGCGCTGCCCCGTTCGTCCTGTCCCACGAGCGCGGGATCCACCGATCGCCGCCGCTCGTCGAGCAGCAGCGGATCCTCGCGCGGGCGCTGCGGCACCACGCGCTCGGCCAGCCCCGGCACGAAGACGACGCGGAAGCTGCGGCCGCGCGCCTGATGCGGCGTCCCCACGAAGAGGCGGCCGTAGCGCCGCGCGGGCGGCTCCCAGTCGAGCGTGACCAGCCGGTCGTGCAGCACATCGCGCGCTTCCTCGAGCGTCACCGGGCCGACGTCTGCCATCGGCCGCAGATCGGCCAGCGTCTGCAGCACGCGGGTCGGCCGTCGCAGCGCGCGCGACGCCAGCGCCGAAAAGCGTTCGAGCCACTCGCCCCACGTCGCGTGCTCGGGCCATTCGGCTAGCGCGTCGACGATCGGCAGCGCAAACTGACGCAGGTGCGCGAGGTTTTTCAAATCGCGCGCGAAGCGCGCGATCCGCGCCGACTCCGGCTCTTCCCTCTTCAGCTCCTCGATGCGGTAGCGATAATCGGCCGCCAACCCATCGAGGCGCCGCCGCCACCGCGCCTTGCCGTCCGCGCGCGTGCGGCCCCCGACCACCGCCGACTCGACGATCAGCTCTTCCGATTTCCACGGCGACCGCAGCGTGCCCGCGACCACCGCGTCATCGTCGGAGTCGACGCTCGAGTCCCCGAGGGGCCGTCCCTCCCGGTCGGCGTCCTCATCGGAAAAAGGGGTACGGCCCCTTTTCTCTTCGAAAATGTCGTCGAGCGGGGTGACGAACGGAGGCGCCGCGGCGTGGTCGGCAACCTGCGGCACCTGGCCGAGCGAGAGGTATTCGTCGAACCGTTTCGCCGAAAGGCCGTCGACGGCGCAGGACAACAGCGCCACGAACGCGCGGCCGGCCGGATCGGGACGGCGCGTGCCGCGATCGAAATACACCGGCACGTCGCCGCGCGCGCAGGCGTGCTCGAGCAGACCGAGGTATTGCTGCGGCGTGCGGAGGAACACCGCCATCTCGTCGAACGGCACGCCGCTGGCGGCTTCGTCCAGCGCGCGCCTCACGATCTCGACCGCTTCGCGGCCTTCGCCGGGCGCCGAAAACAGCCGCACGTCCCCGCGCCGCTCCCTCGCCGGTGGACGGTCGGGTTTGAAAAGGTAACGACGCAGACACGTCAGGTCCGAAGTCTGAAGGACGAAGTCCGCCGGGTCGGCGTCGCGCGACTCGATGGCGGCGCCGAGGGTCTTCAGCGCGTCGAGCGCGAAGCGATCGCCGTCGGGAACCGTCGCCAGCGCGTCCGGCGACGCTGCGGTGAGCGCTGCCGCGAAGTCCTGCTCGGCGCGCGAGTCCAGGGGAACGTCGAGCAGCAGAATCGGCAGGCGCGACCATCGCACCTGGCCGGCCCGGCACGCCTCGGCAGCGACCCGAAACAGCGCCGCGCGATCGTCGACCGCCGATCGCGCGAGCTGCTGTTCGACGCGGCCCACGAGCACGGCGAGGTCATTGACGGCGCCGGGTTCGAATGGAGCGGCCGCCAAACGCCCGGCATCGACGCCGGCAAGCCGGAGCTCGTGAACCGTGCGCGCCAGCGCTCTTGGAAACCCGGGCATGGACGCGACAGGCTCGAAGTAGGTCAACTCGCCCGCCGACATCGCGTCGAAGGCGGCGCGCGCCGCGATCGCCTCGGCGCCGGCCTGCGTCCCGGCGACGCGACGGGCGCCAGCGAGCCGGGCGGCCGCGGCCCGCGCGGCGAGCTCGGTCAGGCTGAATCGCGTCAGACCGAACGTGGAACCGGCGTGGCGCGCCACCGCGCGCGCCAGATCGTCCGCGGCGCCGCGCGACGCGCCGACGATGATGAGTTCCGAGGCGGGAGGGCGTCCGCTGAGGAATGCGCGCGCGGCATCGAGCCTGTCGGCGGCGGACGAAGAGACAATGACGCGCACGTGCGGCTCCTTCCGGACGCCATGCCGGAGATTCGGAAGACGACAGCGCAGCGCTGTCGTGATGGGCGCAGGATAACACGGTCGTCGATTTTCTCGGGCGCGGCCGCCGCGTCAAGCTGTGCCATGCGGGTGAATTATTGGTTGTATCTCTTCGCCGTCACGGCTAGCCTGAATCCAGACTGTCGTTTCATGGCATCGGACGTCACCGTCCTCATCGCCGATCCGACGCGAATGGCGGCATTCCGCCAGGGAGTCCGCCTTCCCGGGCGCGTGTTGCGTTTTGTGAGCAGCAATCTCGTGCTGGCGTTCGACAGCATCAAGACGAATCAGCCCGGGCTCGTCGCCATCGATGGAAAGTTCGCGGAAACGCCGGAAGGGCGCGCCTTGATCGATCGGATCCACCAGCTCTCGATCGCGGGGTCGCAGACCCGGCTCGTCGCGAGGCTGAACGGCGAGTGGGCGACGATCCCCCTCCCGTTCCGTGCCGCAGCCACCGGTGCGGCGGCGGTACCGAAGATCGACGCGAAGGCGGTCGGCCTGAACACGCGGCGGGCGCCGCGCTTTCCCATGCTCGATCCGCTTCAGGCGGTCGTCGAGAACAGGAAGGCGAGCCTGGTGAATCTGTCCGTGCTCGGCGCGCAGGTGGTATCCACACCGGTGCTGCGTCCCAACCAGACGATCAAGGTCGCGCTCCCGGACACGCCCGAGTCGCTTCTCGTGACCGCGCACGTCTGCTGGGCGTTGTTCGAACAGCCGGAGGACGCGCCCGAGCCCTATTACCGGGCGGGCATGGAGTTCACGGAAGCGGCCCAGCAGGCGCTCGAGGACTACTGCCGCAGGCACTGCGCGGAAGACCCGCTCCGGCCGCGCCGCCCGTGATCGGCCGCGTCAGCGGATGCGCCAGCCGTTCACCGGACCGCCGTGGAAGAACGCGGCCGGCGTCATCACGCCGTCCTTTTTGAACACCTGACCGTCCTTCATCCCCGGATGACCAGGCGAATCTCGTCCGCCGTGTAGCCGTACGGCTTGCAGTCGACGCAAATCCAAGAGTTGCCGGTCGTCGCTACGACGTCAGCGCGGCGATGATCGACTGTGCCTCCGCGATCCACATTGCCGCCGTCGGCGAATCGAGCCGCGGCGCTCTCCCCTGCCCTCGCGCCCGGCCGAGCTCCCGCACGATGGCGATGAGATCGCGCAGCTGCTCGATGACATCCGCGCGCTGCGGAGAGAGGATCCTGCGCTGGGCGCCGACGAGCAGCTCGAGCATGTCGCGGACGATGTCCGGGTCGAGCCCGGCGACCTGACCCACCTGATCCACCAGCGCGGCGATCGTGGTCTGGACCGTGTCGTCGTTCTGGATCGTGCCCACGCCCTGTCCGTCGGCGATCGTGGCCTCGCTGGGGCTCGTCAGGTTCACGAAGAAGGTTTCGTTCGGCTCGATGACGAAGTCGCTCCTGACCGAGACGCCGACCGTCTTCGTCGTTTCATGCGGCGCGAACGTGATCGCGCCCGCGGCCGCGACGTAGTCGTCGTTCGCGGTCGTCGCCGTCCCATCGGCAGTGGCAAAGCTCACCGAGACGGCGCCGCTCGCCGGGTTCGACAGCGATACGGTGAAAACCGCCGACGCCGTGCCGGTATTGCCCTCCACGACGGACACGTCAGCGATCGAGATCGTCGGCACGCCGTCATCGTTGAGGATTGTCGCGACGCCCTGCGAATCGGCGATCGTCGCGTGCACCGCGTTCGACAGATCCACGACGAATGTCTCGTCCGGCTCGAACGTGACGTCGCCGTTGATCGTCACGCCAATCGTTTTCGACGTCTCGCCCGGCCCGAACGTCAGCATGCCGATCGCCGCGGCGTAGTCGGCGTCGGCCGTCGTTGCGCTGCCGTCGCTGGTTGCGTACTGGATCTGCGCCGTCGCAGTGTGTGTGGCCGCCGACAAGCTGACGGTGAACACCGCGGTGGAGGCGCCGCTGTTGCCTTCCGACACGCTGATGTCGTCGATCGAAAGCATCGGCAGCCGATCGACCACGTGCTCGATGCTCCCGCTGCTGGCGGCGAAGTGCGGCGCCCCGGTGTAATCCGCGGTGATCGTGTGCAATCCTGACGTCAGCGACGAGTTTGTGAGCGACGCGTGTCCGCCGGGGTCGACGGGGATGTCTGCCGCGAGAATCGCCGGGCCTTCCCGGAAGGTCACCGTACCGGTTGTCACCGCCGACCCGGCGGTCACCGACGCCGTGAACGTCACCGGCTCCCCCGAGTCCGACGGGTTTTGCGACGATGCGACCGACGTCGACGTCGTGACGGTGCGCGACGACACGACGCTCTGCATGACGAGGTTGTCGAACGCGACGCCGCAGCGACCGGTGCCCGGCCGTACGTCCGCGCAGGTCCCGATCGAGTCCTGCGTGTACTCCCAGCGCAGTTGCGCGATCGTGCCCGCCATCCCCGGCAGCTTCATGTGCACGTGCTTCACGCCGTTGGACGTGCCCGCCCACGCGGCCAGATCCTGCAGGTAGCTGGCGTTGGCGTTGCGCGGCATCTTCTTCGGATAGAACTGGCTGGCCCCTGTCGTGAACTCCTCTGCGAAGGCCTCCGCCTGCACCGAACGCGGCACGCCGCCTGGAGTCTGATCCGCGATTCGCAGCAGGAACCCGTCGTACGCCCACACGCTGAACGCCGGCTCGTCCTCTGTGTTGTACGCGACGTCGAAATCGAGCGTCACGTACTCGGCATCCGCAGGGACGGCGATCGAGGGGCTGACCAGGCGCTCGAAACGCGTATTGGCGATACCCGAGGCGCTGTCATTCGCATTCTGATGGAACGCCGCGTTCGAGCCCGTTCCCATGAAGGTGTCGCTCGTCGTCCAGGGGACGATGTTGGAGCCGCCTCCGTGCGCGGTCAGCCAGCCGGCCGGCAGAGCACCAGGGGCTACACCGTCGAAGTTCTCGAACAGAAGCGTCGTCGCGATCGGCGTGCCGGTGGATTGCGTGAACGGCAGGACGACGGATCCTCGAGCGCTGTTCAATGCCAGCGAGAACTCGATGTGCGTGCCGGGCACGAACGCCTGATCGATCCGGACGAGAAACGGGCTCGCATTGCTCGCCGTCGCTCCCGGCGCGAGATCCGGGTAAGCCTGCGTCGCGCCGACGACCGAGACGCCGGGCGTCGGCGTCGAGAGCGCCGCCTGAACGCCGGTGACCGCCGCACGATTGATCGGATTGTCGACGTAATTCGTTAGCGGAATCGTGAACCCGACGAGGTCGCCCGGATCGATGCTGCCGTTGCCGTGATCGTCGAACGCGATCGTGGTCGGCAGCAGGCTCACCGACACCTTCGTGTTCGATGCCGGCAGCCGTTTGAAGACGACGTCCGGCGTCGTCATGCTCACGGACGGTTGGCCGTCGGTGAAGCCGACGGGGGTCGTGCCTGCCCACACGGCGAAGAGCTCGCCGTTCTGCGCGACGGCCTGATTGTAATCGCCGATGTTCGGCTGACCGGTGTCGTTGCCGTAGGCGGCGTGGAACGGGCGATCGGTCAGCGGCATCGGCTTGATCCACGTCAAGCCGCCATCGTCGGAGTACTGCACCGTCGTTTCACTCAGGTCGCCGCTCGCCGCGATACCCTGGTCGTAATAAAGCAGGTAGACGCGCCCTGTCGTCGTGTCGACCGTGACCCACGGGAACCACTGGGCCCGGTCGAGACCGGGCCGGCTGTCGATCGCGATCGGCGCGGAGAACGTGAGACCGCCGTCGAGGCTCCGCTGCGCCACGATGTCGGCGCCGTCGTTGTTGTTGTTGTTCGCATACACGACGTACACGTTGCCCTTGTTCGGACCCGGCGAGTTGTCGACCGCTACGGAAGGCGATGTGTTGGTGCGGTCATTTCCCAGAATCTCGTCGGACGTCAGGAAATTCGAGGTCAGGCTGAGCGGCGCGCTCCACGTGATGCCGTTGTCGATCGACCTCACGAAGCCGACGTTCTGACTGAAGCCGCCCGGGAAACCGCCGCCACACGACATAAGCGTTCGTCGAACCATTGCCGGCGAAGTACGGCTGTGGTGCCTGACCGTCCTGTGCCGCATTGGCGATTACGCCGCGGGGAGACCACGTCGGCGGCGTCGCGGTCGCGATATCGTCGGAGAAGGTCGTGGAGACTTCCACGCCGCCAGCCGCGAAGGCGGGCGACGTGAAGTTCGACCACGAAAGGATTACCCGTCCCGTATCGGGATCGACGGCGGCGAATTCCTTGTCGGCGGTATCGCGCGCGTTCGCGCCGGCGCTCAACAATCCGTGTGGATTGGTCGCCGTCGGGATCTCGAAGGGGCCGTCCCAGGTGTGGCCGAAGTCGGTCGAGCGGTGCACGCAAATCGTCTGCGCCGTGCCGGTCGCGGAAAACTGCTTCACCATGATCGAGAAGTAGATGAAGGTCGACCCGCCGAGATATTTCACCTCGGGATCGCCAAAGACCTGCGGGAACCTCGTCCCGTTAATCAGACTGGTGCCAGGCGTCGGCAGCCGCCCGCCGTCGGTAAACGTCGCACCGCCATCGTCCGAGTACATGAAACCCGAGAGGCTTACCGGGTCCTCGGTGAAGCCCAGCGTGTCGTTGAAGCCGATGACGATGTGCTGGCCCGTGGAGTCGACCGCGACCGAGGTTTCCGCCTGACCGCCAGCGGGTCCGTCTTCCGCGTCGCCTTCTTCACCGCCGAGCGCCGAGTCGATGAAATCCTCGATGTGCGTCGCGGCGATTATGCCGCCGTGACGGCGACGCGCTCGTTCGAGCGCCTTGTCGAGCCGTCCTGTGACGGAGAGGCGCGCGAGGTGCCCCATCGACGACATCCGCGCGTCGTCGGATGGCTCGTCGCTCGCCGGGGGCCGGCCGTGGAGGCGACCCTTCGCGTGATCGGGACCCTGGTCACCGCGCACCATTGTCGCGGACCAGGTCAGAGAAAGGACAGCGATAGCCGTACACACCAGTCGCGCGCGACGCATTTGGGGCCTTTTTTGGCAAAGAGGAGCCCCCCACTTATAACAGAATCGCGCCGCGCGTGCGAGCGTTTCACGAGATCGTGTTGCTGATATTTCTGCTAGCGCAGTGCGTCTGACGCTTACTACACGCGCTCCTCGCCGAAAAGGATCGGGAATGTCCAAGCGATTCGGACGCACCACCTTAGTGCTGCGATGTCGTCACCTTAGTGCTGCGATGTCGTCACCTTAGTGCTGCGATGTCGTCGTCACGCGGCCACCCGATTGCCGCGAGAACTTGTTGAACCAGCTCATCATGTAGAGCTGCGTCCGAATATAATTCGACGGCTTGGATCCGGTCCCGTGATACTCCTCGTTGAACTGCAGCAGCTTCACCGGCACACCGCGCATCTTCAACGCGGCGTAATACTCCTCGGTCTGCGGCATCGGCGTGCGTCGATCGAGCACGCCCGTCATCAGCAGCGTCGGCGTCGTCACTTTGCCGACTGACATCAGCGATGAATGCGACAGCCAATCGGTTGGATCTTCCCAGAACGGTTTCTTGAAGAAGCTGTAGGTGAAGAGCGGGATGTCGGTGTGCCCGGCGAAACTGAGCCAGTCGATCACCGGGCACCGCACCGCGGCCGCCGCGAAGCGATCGGTGTGGCCGATCACCCAGCTCGAAAGAACGCCGCCGCCGCTGCAGCCCGACACGTACATCCGCGACGTGTCGATGTAGCCCTTGCCAACCACCGTGTCGACCCCGGCCATCAGATCGTCGTAGTCGGGGCCCGGATAGTTGTGATCGATGCCGTTGGCGAAGCCGCCGCCGTAGCCGGTGCTGCCGCGCGGGTTCGTGTAGAGCACGACGAACCCGTTCGCCGCGAAATTCTGGAACATGAAGTTGAAGGCGACGTTGTACATCGAGAACGGCCCGCCATGAATCTCGAGGATCAGCGGATACTTCTTCGCGGCGTCGAAGGTCGGCGGCTTCACGATCCAGCCCTGGATCGTCGCGTTGCCGCTCGACGTGTAGGTCACCGCCTCGATCTTCGCGAGCTGTTTGCCCTGCAGCACATCGCCGTTGACGTCGGTGAGCTTGGTCACCTGCCCCGGCTGCTTCAGGCTGAATCGCACGACGTCCTGGGGGTGGTCGAAATCGGCGGATGTTCCCGCGGCCACCAGATCCTTCGAGACCGAATCGAACGTGAGGATGTGCGTGCCGCTCGTGACCGTTTTGACGCCGCCGACAATAGTGGCGAACTGCACGTTGCGCGACCCGCGATCCTCGGCGTCGAAGTACAGGCCGCTGCCGTCCGGCGCCCAGCGCAGGTTGAGCGGGTCGCGGTCGTAGTCGCCGCTGATCTTGCGCATGCCGTCGCCGGCGCCGGAAGTCATCGGAATCACGAACAGGTCGCTGACCGTGTGGGTCGTCGCGGTCGGGGCATAGCCGGTGAACGCCACCATGCGGCCGTCGGGCGAGACCACCGGACGGCCCCACGAGCCGGGCCTCGCCACGAGATCGCGAATCGCCCCGATCGCGACGTCGATGACGTACAACTGCGACGATTGATACTTCAGCTCGGCGTCCGGCGCGCGGTTGCCGTCGAACACGATCGACTTGCTGTCGGGGGTCCAGTCGAGCGACGCGCCGCCGCGCAACTCGCCCGCGCCGACGCTCCACTTGCCTGTCGTGAGATCGCGTGACGTGCCGCCGTCGGCCGGCACGACGAACAGGTGGGTGAACCCGTCGTCCAGGAAGCCGACCTGGTCCTGCCGGAAGTGCAGGCTGCCGACCACGCGCGGCGCCGGCGTCCATTTCGCGCCTTTCGGCTCGGCCGGCATGCTGATCGTCCACTTTTCCTCATCCGGCACGAACATCGAGAAAGCGATCGATTGGCCGTCGGGCGACCAGCGCGCGTTGCGCGGCGCTTCGGTGACGCGCGTGATCTGCGTCGCCGGACCGTCGGTGTCGACCCAGCGGACGAAGATCTGCGTACCTTTCGGTTCGCCCTCGGCCAGATACATCAGCCGCTTGCCGTCCGGCGACCACCGTGCGTTCTGGCCTTTGACGAGGAAACGGTGCTGCGACCCGTTCGCGTTCAGGATCCACAACGCCGACTCCCATTTGTCCTCGAGCTGATTCACGGCCTGGCGCGTATAGACGATGCGCGAGCCGTCGGGCGAGATCTGCGCGTCGCTGACGCGCTCCCAATCGAGCCAGTGCTCGGTGGTGAGCAGCGTGGAGGATCGCGTTTCCTGGGCCACCAGACCAGCACCACCCATCGCGGCGAACACGAGCGCGACAACGAATCGCTTCACGGCACACCTCCTGCGGGGTCGAGAATTGCGGAGTGCGAGTGCGGATTCGATTGCGGATTGAGGCCGCAAATCCGCAATCCGCAACCCGCAATGCGAGATTCAGTTACGGCTGCGCGGTTGTCGGCCTCTGCCCATTCGCGCGCTCGAGGCCGCGCAGCGACGCGCGCCGATTCGGCGTGCGCTGCAGCGACTGATTGAACTGCGCCGCGGCATCCTGCGGCCGATTCAGATCGAGCAGCAGCTCGCCGTACAGCTCGAACGACGGTTTGATCGGTTCGGCCGGTCCGGATGGCGCGTCGAGCGACAGCTCAATGGCCGTGGCTTCCTTCAACAGCCGCTCGGCCGACGCCGCATCGCTCTGCGCCGACGCCAGTGCCGCGCCGACTTCCTTTTCCATGATCGCGAACGGCTTCGCGCGGTACGCATTCGAGCCCGACTCGGCCTGCGTGCGCATCGCGCGCAGCTTCTCCAGCGCGACGTTCGCGGTCGCCGTGTCGTTCAGCTTCGCCGCGCTCAGGCCCGCGGCCAGCAGGTACGCCGCGCTGCCGTCGTATCCCGGCGCGCCGCCATCACGCACGGCGCCGGCCGGCAGCGCCAGCTTTTCCCATTTCGCCGTTTCGACGACCTGGCGCGCCTTCATCGAGGCGTAGCCGTCGCGGATGCGCGGATTCTGCAGCTCCTTGTCGGCCACCTCCTTCGCCATCGCGACGCAGCGCAGCGCGTCGTCGAACTTGCCCTGCTGCAGATACGCGTACTGCAGCCACGACAGCGTGTGGAAGTCTTCGCGCCCGCGCGGCAGGCTCTTGCGGTCCGCGAGGTCGACCGCCGCCTTGTACGCAATCACGTTCGACGCCACGACGTCGTCCCACATGCCGAGCTGGACGAAGATGTGCGAGGGCATATGCACCGCGTGCGCGGCCGCCGGCGCAATCTTCGAATACGCGCGCGCCGCCGGCAGCGCGAGGATCGCGTGGTCCGGATCGTCGAACGCGTGGATGATGAAATGCGCAGAGCCCGGGTGCTGCGGGTGGCGCTGGAAAACGCCCTGCGCGATCGCCGCCGCCTGCATCGCGGTCCGCGTGGTTTTCTCGCCCGCGCGCCCCGTGCCGAGGAGCGACAGCGCGTACATGATCGCGATCTCGTCGTCGTCCGGATATTTCGCGTGCATCCGTCCCATCGCGGCCGAGTACGCGATATCGCGCGCGAGCTTGTCGCCGGCGCCGAACAGGATGTCGGCGGCTTCGACGAGGTCCCGTTCTTTTCCAGCCGGCGCTTTCGCGGCGCGTCCCGCCGCCGTCGGCGCCAGCCGCTCGAGTACCTTCCGCGCGGACGCCAGATCCTGCTCCGCCCACAGCGGATGGTTGTAGCTCATCGCCTCGCCCCAATACCCGAGCGCGAAGGCGGGATCGGCCTTCTGCGCGTCGCGGAACGCGTCGGCGGCGATGTCGAACTCGAAGTTGTAGAGCGCCTTCGTGCCGACGAGGAACGGCGCCTGAGCCGCCGGTCCGGCCGACGTCGGAAAATTGATCGTGCCGAGCTCCGCGGCGGCGGACGCCTGCGCGCGCACGCCGGCAGTCGAGGCTGGCAGCGCCAGCGCGGCTACCGTGAGCAGACCGATCACAGGCGAATGACACACGAGTCTCATCACAACACCTCCCAAGGCACGGCCATTTTAGCCCGGCCGGGCGGTGTACACTCGCGAAATGACGGTGACGATTCGGGCTGCAACGGCAGCCGACGCGGACGCCATCTGCGAGATTCACAACCAGGGCATTGTCGACCGCGTCGCGACGCTCGACACGACGTTACGGACGCCGGACGGCACGCGAGAGTGGCTCGCCGAGCGTGGCTCCCGACACCCCGTCGTCGTGGCGGATCTGCGCGGCACGCCGGTCGGATGGGCCAGCCTCAACCGGTTCAACCCCCGCATGGCATACGACCACGTCGCCGATTTTTCGGTTTACGTCGAGCGCGCCTCGCGCGGCACAGGCATCGGCCGCCTGTTGCTCGGCCGCCTCGTCGAGCTGGCGCGCGAGATCGGCTTTCACAAGATGGTGCTCGCTGCGATGGCCTGCAACGAGGCCGGCATCGCGCTGTACACGCGCGCGGGGTTCACGCGCGTGGGTATCTACCGCGAGCAGGGGCAACTCGACGGCAAGTGGGTCGATGTTGTGATCATGGAAAAGCTGTTGTGGATGGCTGAAGACTCTGAGGCGGTTCCGGCGAGAGCTCCAGACCGGTGATCCAGCGGACGTCAGCGGCGATCCGCTTGGGCATCCACGGCTGCGTTTTTCTGACCATGGAACGAATCAGACGCCACCCCCATGCGGGCCTGTCGAGATACACCTCCATCGTAGGAATCGGCGGGGCATATCGCGAGAGAGGCGCTGCGGAGCCGGACCAGAAGACGAGCTCCGCTATTCCGCGCAGTATCAGCGTTTCGATCAGATACGCGCGAAGGACGATCGAGAGCGACGCATCGTCGTGGTCGCGGTCGTCGTTCAGTTGAAGAAACATGATGGCGCGGCCACCGCTGACCCATCCGGCCCCGACGCTCAACCAGCCGCCGTCGCGGTGTTTCAAACCGACCGCCCAGGGGCGGTCCGCCGCCATCAAGAGATTCAAGGCTCTCTCAACGGCTCCGCGCCGGCTCGGGAATCGACACTTTGCATTCAACTCGGTCGCTGCGCGCTGAAGGTCCTGCGAGGCAAGGTTGTCCGCATACGCATGCCCCACGGCCTCGAACTTGCGCCTGTAGCGGCGAAAGTTCCGGCGCGTCTCAGGCCCGAGAAACCCGAGAAACTCCTGATAATCGGCCGGCAGCTGCAGGCGAGCGTGCGTCTGGAAGGAGACGGCCATTGAGTATCCGAGGTCGAACGGCACCAAGCGTTGCGCTTTCGCGACGGCTTGCGCTTCGATATCGGCCGGCGGAATCGCGAGCCGCACCGCGCGAACGTTGGGCAACGCGAACAACGACGTTATCGCGACGATGGTGACCTCCTCGCGGTCGGCGGTTTCCGCGACGACGAGATTCCCGAGCCGTCCATCGCCATACACGATTCCCGTTGAAAAGCCGCCGATGCGCCGTTCCTTCCCATACACTACGCCGACGATGGCATTGCCGCGGCGGACCACCACGACGCGCGGCGTCCAGTCCTCAGATAATGACGCCAGAAAGAATCGCGGTTCGACCGTGGTACGCCGCTCGGGCATGAGGCGGTGGATAGATTCCTCGAGCTGCTGGATTTCGGCCGCCGACGACAGTACATCCGCTGTGCACGGGCGACCGATTGTGTCAGCCAAATCGTTGTTCCCCGATGCCGTGCGGGACACAGGATCAGACGCCATCGGCGTTCATCGTGTCAGGTGGCGTCGACGTCATTTCCGCTGGCCATTTTGGACGCGCTGATGGGTCACCGTTATATACGAGGTCCGCAGCGTCCTTTCACAGTGTTTGTGCCTTCACATGCCTCCAGCTCCGAAGACCGTGCAGATTCGGTGCGCACCCACACTTGTGCCCTTTCTTCGCCCATCTTCTCGCCTCGCTGCCCGTTGACAAGGAGGCGGTCGGGACCCGGCAGGGCTCAGATCTCGAGCTGCATCCCGATCTCGACGACGCGGTCCGCCGGGACCTGGAAGAAATTCGTCGCGCGGCGCGCGTTGCGCGACAGGAAGACGAAGAGCTTGTCCCGCCACACCGGCATCCCGATCCCTTCGCTTGCCAGAAGGGTGAGATCCGCCAGGTAGAACGTCGTGTCGTCGTCGCGCCAGTCGAGCCCCTGCTCGCGCGCCAGGCGCAGCGCGCCCATGACGTTCGGCGATTCCATGAAGCCGAAGCGCGCGATCACCCGGTAGAAGCCCGCCGAAACCGGACTGACGTCAATCGCGGTGACGTCCCCGCGCGTCGGTGTGTTCAGCATCGAGACGGTCAGCAGCACCACCTGTTCGTGGAGCACTTTGTTGTGCTTCAGGTGATGGACCAGGATCGGCGGCGCGCCTTCGGGCCGCGCAGTCATGAAGACGGCCGTCCCCGGCACCCGGATCGGAGGCCGCTCGGTAATCTGCCGGAAGAACTCGGTGAGCGGGACCTCCGCGACACGCAAGCGCTCGACGACGAGCTCGCGGCCCCGCTTCCAGGTGGACATGACGCCGTAGATGATCCCCGCGACCAGCAGCGGGAACCACCCGCCGTACTCGATCTTGATCAGATTGGCGCCGAAGAACACGAGGTCGAGCGCGAAAAACAGCGACGTCACCAGCCCCGCCTTCCACACGCTCCAGCCCCATCGCTCCCGCGTCACGACATACGCGAGCAGCGTCGTGATGACCATCGTCGTCGTGACGGCGATGCCGTACGCGGCGGCGAGGTTGGTCGACGAGCGGAATCCCAGCACGAGCCCCACGGTCGCGATCATCAACATCCAGTTGATCTCGGGGATGTACACCTGACCCATCTCGTGCGCCGATGTGTGCTGGATGTCGAAGCGCGGCGAGTACCCCAGCTGGATCGCCTGCTGGGTCATCGAGAACGCGCCGGAGATGATCGCCTGCGAAGCGATGACGGCCGCGCTCGTCGACAGCGCGACGAGCGGATAGAGGCCCCACGACGGCGCGAGGTGAAAAAACGGGTTCATGTGCGCTTCGGGGCTCTCGAGCAGCAGCGCGCCCTGGCCGAAGTAGTTCACGACGAGGGTGGGCAGCACGAGCGAAAACCAGGTCACTCGGATCGGCCTGCGGCCGAAGTGCCCCATGTCCGCGTAGAGCGCCTCGGCCCCGGTGATCGCGAGAAACACCGACCCGAGCGTCACGAACGCGCCGAACCGGTGCGCGGCAAAGAACTCAACGGCGTGCCACGGATTCAGCGCCGCCAGGACCCGCGGGTTCCGCACGATCGGCGGCACGCCGAGCAATGCAATCGTCAGGAACCAGACGACCATGATCGGACCGAAGACCGCGCCGATGCCGCTCGTGCCCCGGCTCTGCGCCAGAAACAGGCCGATGAGGATGACGACGGTAATCGGCACGATGAACCGCTCGAAGACGTGCGTCGCCACGCTCAGGCCTTCGACCGCGCTGAGCACCGATATCGCCGGCGTGATCATGCCGTCGCCGTACAGCAGCGCCGCGCCAAACAACCCGATCGCGATCAGCGCGCCGTGCGCCGAGGCGCCGGCCTTGCCGCGCACGAGCGCCACCAGCGCGAGGATCCCTCCCTCGCCGACGTTGTCGGCCTGCATGACGAAGAGCACGTACTTCACCGATACCGTGATCACGAGCGACCAGACGATCAGCGACAGGACGCCGAGCACGTTGATCGAGCTGACGGGAATCGCGTGCGTGCCGTCGAAGCATTCGCGGAGCGCGTACAGCGGGCTCGTGCCGATGTCGCCGAACACGACGCCGAGCGCCGACAGATACAGCACCCCGACCCGTGAGCGCCGGCTCAATGTCACGGCCGGCCGTTCCTGCCGGATCCGCTCCGGAATGGCTGTGCTAGTGTCCGGTTTTGCCTCGTGCACGTGCTGCGCGCCACCTCTCTGGCGGTCCCGAATGTTGTGACCGCGCTCACTACCAGGTCGTGCTCAAGATCGCCTGTTCAGCTGCGCCGCCATGGGCGCTGAAGGCGCGCGTCCGTGCTGACGACGTGGCCGCGTCTGATTTTGTGTCTCGGTTGGGAGGTGCTGTCAGCCGCCCTCGTTGGCCGTGATGGTCGTGGCCGCGCCGCTCGCCGGTCGTCTGCCGCACCTCGCCATCGCGTGGTCAGCCGCCGCGCAAGCAGTGTACGCCGTATTTCCTGAAAATCAGCTCAGGCTGATGAACGGTCGCTCGTTTCTTCCGGATGTCTTTGAGCAGCGCAAACGAGAGGACGATGGCGGCCGCGCCGGCAACGGTTTCGGACTTGCCGTCGACCGTCCACTTATCGCCCTCCTTCTCCTGCGGACCTGTGATGAGCATGACGGCACCCCCGATGAGCGCGTACAGCCATGCAAGCTTCTCAGCCACGGATGCCTTGCAGCTGCAGGTCGACTCATTTCGATCCTTCTCATCGGGCGCGAGGCCGATGCCTGGTTCGGCGGCGGCCGCGCGCAGTGCGGTGGCCAGGCGCGTCTGGTTGCCTTGCGTCAGAGCGGCGGACGGCGTGTCCGTGGCCATTTCCTGCGCCAGTCCGGCGGTCGGCACGGACACCAGGGCCGTTATCAGCAGCACGACAATCGGCCGCCCAATTCGTGGTGAGTAAGCCATGGCCGGCATGGTACGCGACTACGGTCGCGCGACATAGCGCTTGCGCCTCTGTGACGGGAGAAGTAACTTACTCGAGAGTGTCAACAGACGACTACATCCGCGTGACCTACGTCGAGCCACATGCCGCGCGCGGCCGACAGATGCTGGCCGCGCATCCGGAGCTGCGTTCGCTGGCCGGCCCGACACCGATCAGCGCGGTGTGGACGCTCGCGCTGGTCGTCACGCAGTGCGGGCTCGCGTTCTGGATCGGGCCGACCCGATGGTTCGTGTGGCTGCCGTGCGCCTACGTGGTCGGCGCGACGATCGATCATGCGCTGTGGGCGCTGATACACGATTGCTGTCACAACCTGGTCTTCCGGTCGCGGACCGCCAACCGGTGGGTCGCGATCCTCGCGAACCTGCCGCTCGTGGTGCCGGGAGCGATTTCATTCTGCAAGTACCATCTCCTGCACCATCGCCACATGGGCGACATGGATCTCGACGCCGGTGTGCCCGGCGCCACGGAGTCGGCGGTCATCGGGCGGTCGGGAACTGCGAAGGCGCTCTGGCTGGCGTGCACGATTGTCGTGCAGGGGTTCGTTCGTCCGCGGCGCCTCAGCGTCAGGCTGCTCGACGGCTGGACCATCATCAACATCGTGGTGCAGACGGCGTGCCTCGTCGCGCTGGGCCTGTGGGTCGGTGCGGCGCCTTTCAAATATCTGATCGCCTCGACAGTATTCGCCATCGGCCTGCATCCGCTCGGCGCGCGCTGGATACAGGAGCATTTCGCCCTGGTGCCAGGCCAGGAAACCTATTCGTACTACGGGCCGCTCAACAAGGTGTCGTTCAACGTGGGCTATCACAACGAGCATCACGACCTGGTGACGATTCCCTGGTCGCGCCTGCCGGAGGTGCGCCGCCTCGCGCCGGAGTTCTACGACGGCCTCCACTCGTACTCGTCGTGGACGTCGCTGCTCGCACGGTTTGTGAGCGACCGGAACATCACCCTCTTCACCTACATCGTCAGGCCGAGCCGCGGCGATTTGTCCCGCGCCGAAGCGCCGGCGCCGCGCCTCGAGCAGGCGCGCATTCAGTCGGGCGGATGACGGCGGCCGCGGACGCGCGCGGGCTGCGCGTCGGCATTTGCGCACCGTACGATCTGAGCCGCCACGGCGGCGTCAACTCGCACATTCGCGCTCAGGCTCGAGCTCTGCGACGGTTCGGTCACGACGTCGTCGTCTTCGGCACGGCGTCCGGGCCACTTGACAACGGCGAAGTGTCGATCGGCGGCTGCACCTCGCTCGTCATCGGCGGCACCGACACCGCCATCGGGTTCGATCCGCGCTCGCGCCGGCGCATCATCGAGCTGTGTCGCGCACGCCGGTTCGACGTCCTCCACGTGCACGAACCGCTCATGCCCCTGGCGCCGTGGTTCGCGGTGCGATCCGCCACTGTTCCTGTGGTCGCCACGTTCCACGTGCATCGGGAACAGGGACATCGATGGTACGGCCGATATCGCTGGATGCTCGCCCCGGTGATGCGCCGTATCGACGCGCGGATCGCCGTCTCGGAGGCCGCGCGAGGAACCGTGGCGCGCCACTTTCCGGGCCACTACGACATCGTGCCGAACGGGATCGACGTGGACCGGTTCCAGCAGCGAACGGATCGACCGCCCGAGATGCGCGACGCGCGTCGGCACGTGCTGTTCGTCGGCCGGCTCGAGCCGCGTAAAGGCGTCGACCTGCTGATCCGCGCGATGGCGATCCTGGGGCGGCGCGTTTCCGACGCCCACCTCGTCGTCGCGGGCGAGGGACCGGAGCGGGCGCCGCTCGCAGCCGCAGCACGTGAGGCGGGCGTCAGCGTGTCGTTCGCCGGCCGCGTCGCTGACGAAGCGTTGCCTGCGTACTATCAAGCCGCCGATGTCGTCTGCTCGCCGGCCCTGGGGGGCGAGAGCTTCGGGATTGTGCTGCTCGAGGCCATGGCCGCGTCACGCCCGGTCGTCGCCACGCGGATCGAAGGCTATGCCGAGCTGCTAACCGGGACCGATTGCGCCCGGCTCGTCGACGTCGGCGAGCCCGCCGTCCTGGCCGACGCGCTCGCCTCGCTGCTCGCCGATCCGGAGCTCTGTCGTGCGCTCGGCGCCCGCGGCGCGGCGTTCTCCCGCGGCTACGACTGGAGCGTGATCGCGCGGCGGCTCGAGTCGACTTACGAATCGGTGACGACCGATGGATCCCTGAAACGTGCGTTCGCCTGATCCGACGCGGTTGTCACCCGCGCGTTCACGAACGCCCACTTCCGCGACCAACCGCCGCGCCATCGCGCGCTTCGCGTTCGCGTTGACGGCCATCGTGCTCGCCGCGCGCTTCTGGTTCATCTTCCATCGCGCCATCGACATTGACGAGTTCGAGCATGTGCACGCGACGTGGGCCGTCTCGCGCGGCCTCGTGCCGTACGCGGACTTCTTCGAGCACCACACGCCGTGGCTGTACCTGCTCTTCGCGCCGCTGTTTCAGCGCTTTCAGACCGACACCGATCCGGCGGCGGCAGTGTCGCTGCTCCTCTGGTGCCGTCTCGCGATGTGGGTGGTCACGGTCGCGACGGTCTTGCAGACCTGCGCGCTGGGGACGATGCGGCGGGATCGATGCACGGGCGCGCTGGCGGCGGCGCTCCTCGTCACGAGCAGCCAGTTCGTCAACAAGATGCTGGATTTCCGGCCCGACGTGCCGGCGCTCTTCTTCTTCCTCGCCTCCCTCATGGCGGCGGCCGGCGCGTGGCGCGCCGCCCGGACGCGGACCGCCGCCGTCGGCTTCCTCGCGGGCGGCATCGCGTTCGGCGCGGCGGTGATGTTCACGCAGAAGTATCTGTTCGCGGCTCCGGGTCTCGCCGTTGGCCTGCTCGTGTACGCCGCAACCGACAACGACATCGGCAAGCGAGCACGCATCTGGCGTGCGGCCTGGTTCGTCATCGGGGTCACGATCCCGATTGTGCTGACAATGTGGTGGTTCCAGTCGCATCATGCGCTGGGCGCGTTTGTTGACGCCACCGTCGCGACGAATATTCGGCTGAACGGCGATCGCGGCCTTTCACTGCCTCAGCGAATCGTGACGAGCGTCGTCCACGGGCCCGCCGTCTACGGTTTCGGGCTCGCCGGGCTCGTCGCGTCCGCGCGGCTGCGTGCCGGGCCCGACGCGATGCTTACGTGTGCCGCCGGCAGCCTGCTGGTCGGACTCCTCCTGATTGGCCGCGCGTATGACCAGTACTTCCTCTCGTTTCTGCCGCTGCTTGCTGTCTTCGGGGCGGCGTTTGCAGACGACCTGCTGACCGCGATTGGCGCGAGGCTTCGACCCGATCTCGTGCCGCGCACGGTCATCGCGCTGCTTCCCGCAGCGAGCCTGGCGGCGCTCGTCTTCTTCACGCATGAACGCGGCACGACGCAGGGCCTGCTGATGATCGCGGGGTTCGGCGCGGCTGCGGTCCTCGCCGCGTGGGCGCTCCGGATCTGGCCGCGCGGCCGCCCTGTCGCGGCGGTCGGGGTCGCCCTGACCGGACTCTTCGCTTTCTCGCTCGGCAACCTTGCGCGATCGTTCGAATCGTCCGAGCGTCAGCTTGCCGCCCTGGTCTGGGTGACCCAACACACGAGCCCCGCGGACACCGCGCTCGGCGAATGCCCGGGTCCCGCCGTCTTCCGGAAGCACGCCTGGTTCTATTTCTTTCTCACCGGTCCATTCGCCAGCGAGCGCGACTATGCCGAGCTCCTCGACGGCCTCGAGTCCCGCCGAATTCGGCCACAGATTGTCATGGTCGACAGCCCCAACCCGTGGCAGCGGTTTCCCGTCGAGGTGAGGCAGTACGTGGCCCGGCACTATCAACCGGTTCAGCGCGGAATATTCGAGCGGATCGCGGAGTGATCGGTCAGTTCAGACGATGGCGACGTCAGGACAGAACGAGTACGGCAGCTGGGGGTTGAAGGCCAGCGATGCGTCCGAGAGATTCGAGCGGCCCTTCACCAGGTAGGTCGACGCCGCCAGTACCAGGCAATCGACGATGGCCGACGCCCCCTTCTGATAGTTCGGCACCGGCAGCGTCCGATCCAGGTGGACCGCCTGGCCGTCCGCTCGCGCGCGGGGTGAGTGCTCGAAATGAATGACGCGGTCCCCGAACTCGCGCTGCATGAACGCCAGACACTCAATCTCGTCGGTCGCGACGAACACCTGGAACGTGCGCGGCGAGGCTGCCTCCAGCACGCGACGGACTTCGTCGGCGTAGACGCGGTACGGCACCGGCGTGGTGCGATAGTGCGTCAAGCGCCCCGCCAGCCGGTGGGTGGCATCGGTTCCGCGATAATGAGTGCCCACGACGAACGCGCCGGGCTGGAATAAACCCGCGATGACGCGCGCGACCTCGCCACGAATCTCGGCACGCACCTCGATGTGCGCGCCGATCAACCGGTGCAGCGCGGCGCGATCGAGCCCGTGCGTCATCGGATAGAGGTAGGCGGTTTCGCCCTGAACCAGATCCGAGAAGCCGCCGTAGCGGCCGTACTTCGTCAGGACGCCATCGAGGCGCACTTCATCGACGCGGTCGGCGAGATCGGACTCGAGGCGCAGCGTCGCGCGCTCGAAGAAGTAGGTCCACCAATTCGGTCCGCGGCCGGCTTCGGCGTAGAGCGGACTTCGAAAGTCCACGTGCACCCCCGCCGCTCCATGCAGCTCGGCATAGGCCAGCGCTCCCAGAACGGAGTGGAACTCCGAAAACAGGCCATGAAAACCGGAGCGCAGGCCGCGGAGCGACGGCCGGGGGAACGTCCGGCGCGACGGCAGGATGATCATCTTGCCCCGGACTCGCGGCTCCGGCAGCCACGATCGCAGCCGGTTTCTGACCGCGCGCAGGAGCGACGGCTGCACCGCCGGTGCGCCGCTCGTCGAGCGGTACCACTGCGAGCGCCCGCTCATTGCGCGATGAGCTGGGTCTGCACGAGCTGCCTGTAAAACGACGATGCCTGGAGCAGCGCGTCGTGGGTGCCGCTCGCGACGATCCGGCCCTGGTCGACGACGACCACGCGGTCGACGCCGGTCACGGTCGACAGGCGATGCGCGATGATGAGCGTCGTGGGACGGTAGTCGATCGCCTTGAGCGCCTCCTGCACGATCGACTCGAGCTCGGCATCCAGCGCGCTCGTCGCCTCGTCGAGCACCAGAATGCGCGGCCGGCGAAGGAGCGCGCGCGCGATCGCGACGCGCTGGCGCTGCCCGCCCGAGAGCTGCACCCCGCGGTCGCCGACCTGAGCGCCGTACCTTCCGGCCAGCCGATCGATGAACTCGTCCGCAGACGCCAGCGACGCGGCGTGCACGATCGCACTCGCGTCGATCTCCGTGTCCGCGCCGTAGGCGATGTTCTCGCCGACCGTGCGCGAGAACAGCGTCGGCTCCTGCATCACCGTCGCAATGTGGCTGCGGAGCCAGGCCGGGTCGAGCTCTCTCACGTCCCGGCCGCCGACCAGCACGCGCCCCTCGTCCGGATCGTAGAACCGGAGCAGCAGGTTGAGCAGCGTCGACTTGCCCGAGCCTGATCTGCCGACCACCGCGACGACCTCGCCGGGCTCTACGCGCAGATCGATGCCGCGGAGCGCTTCGACGTCGGGCCGCGTCGGATAGCGGAAGCGCAGGGCCTCGAAGGCGATCGACCCGCCGAGATCGGGGGGGCGGTCGCCGCCTCGAATCGGGATGCGCGGCGGGCGGGCGAGCAGATCGAACGCCCACCGCATCGCGCCGATCGCGCGCAGCGCTTCGGCGGCGAAGCGCGACGCGTTGCGAAAGCCGCGGGCCACGAGCAGCGCGTAGAGGATGAACGACACGAGCGCGCCGGTGGTCATGCGCCCCTCGACGATGAGGCGGCCGCCGACCCAGATGGCGAGCAGCGCTGCGCACTCGCCGGCGATGAGCGACACGCCACCAAGCGCGGCCCTCGCCTGCACCTTACGGCGCGCGAACTCCAGGGCGCGCCCCATGAGGCGGTCGAAGCGAACACGCTCGGCGTCCTCCTGCGAGAACGCGCGAACCGTCCGGATGCCGGCCAGCACTTCGGCGGCCGCCGCGCCGGCGTCCGCGTGCGCTTTCTGCACGTCCGCCGCGAGGTTCTTCACGCGACGGCCGAGGAGCGACGTCGCACCCGCAATGGGCGGCAGCGCCAGCAGCATCAGCAGCGTCAGCCGTGGCGACGTGTAGAACAGCAACCCTGTGCCGATGATGCTGAACACCGTCGCCCGCAACGTGTCGGCGAATTCCTCGCCGAGGACGTACTCGAGCGGCGGCACGTCGGTCCACAGCCGCGTGGTGATCGCGCCGGTGTCGCGGCGGTCGAAGAACTCCAGATCCTGGATGAGCAAGGCGTCGAAGACCATGTGCCGCACGCGCACGCCAACCCGCTCGGCGCCGAGCCCGAAGAAGTAATCGCGGCCGCACGTCGACATCGCCTCCACGAGCAGAATGGCGACCATCACCAGCGAGAGCTCGTTCAGCCGCTGAATCCGGCCGCCCTGAATCGCATCGTCGATGATCAGACGGATCACGTAAGGGTACACAACGGCGGTGCCGATGCTCACCATCACGAACAGACAGCCCGGCAAGTACGCGCGGCGCTCGGCCCACACCAGGCGGCCCACCCGTGCCACCTGACCGAGCGCGCCGACCGGCGGGGCGACGGCTTCAGTCATGGCTCGCCCGCGCCGACGGGCCGGGCGCGAACCCTCTCGCCAGGAGCCTCGCGTCCATCTTCGCCTCCAGCAGCTGGAACTTGCTGCCGTCCTGGATCGGCTCATCCCAGCGGTTGTGCCAATGCCACGCGAAGGCGCCGTCGTAGAAGTTCGCGCTCCCGGGCGTCCGCCGGAACGGCTCGAACCCCGGATCGGCCTGCCACTCGGTGTTGAAGAAGGGCGACGGAAAGATCGTCACGGATGTGCCGGCCTCGACAGCGCGCCGCAGATTCTCGCGGCCCCAGTTGAACTTCCCGGGCGGCAGCTCCATCACGCCGGCGATCAGCTCGCGCGCCAGCATGCTGTGTCGCCGCACGTGCATGATCGCGCCGTTGTACATCCCGTCGAACTGCTCCCACTGATAGATGAATTCCTGCTGCAGCAGCGCGCCGAGGCTGCGGAGCAGCACCATGTCCATGTCCACGTAGACGCCGCCGTAGTTGTGGAGCGCGAGGATGCGAAACAGGTCGCCGTCGCGCCACGCGCGATGGTCCTCCTCGCGGTACCGCTCCGGCCGGCCTTCGAGCGGCGTGCCGCGCGCTTCGGCTTCCGGCGAGTAGACGCGGCACGCCAGACGCGGCACGAACGGCTGGAGCCACGGATTCTCGGACAGATCCTCGTCGGACCAGAGGACGAGCGTCGATTGCGACTGATCCTGCGTGGCGAAGAATGCCTTCACCGGGAGCGCCTGCTTGCGACCGAACGGCCGCCGCTTCCGCATGAAGCCCGCGCGCCGCTGCCGCCAGAACATGTGAAAATTCACCGGCTCCGGCGGGCTCACGTCCGGCAGGCTCCGGCAGAACGTCAACGCCCTGCGCCAGTCGTGATACAGCTCGTAATGGGTCTCCGGCGCGATCGCGATCAAGGGCGCACGAGCAACGGATTCGCGATCATGACAGACAGGTGCAGGCATACAGGCGGTGGGGAACGTCGAACCCGATGTAGCGATAGAACCAGCGATCGCATTTGCATCGGACCTGGATCTGCTGCCGCGTGTCGCGCGCGAGGTCATACCGCGCGCGATGCACCAGATACGACAGCACGGCCTGATCCTGGCGATGGTTCCTGCGCGACGACCCGGGCGGCGCGATGCAGTCCTTCTCCATCGCACACGCCTTCCAGGAGGCGACGATGTCGCGATAGAGCGCGTCGCGTCGTTCGCGCGGCGCGCTGCCGACCGCAAAGCCGACGAGTGTCGCATCGGCGTTGGGTTTGTCGCCGTACTCGTCGGGATCCGCGTCGAGAAAGTCGAACATCAGCGGGTGCGTCCACTGCCGCATCGTGCCAGCCGACCGGCGCACCCACAGACCGCCGCTCTCGCGGATCCGCTGCGCGATCGGTTCGAGCGCGTGGAAGTAACACCCCGCATCGGCCCACAGCACGTCGCACGGGCGCGCCTGCGCCCGCACGCGGTCGACGACGTCCGCGACGATCACCGGCTTCCACGCATATGCTCCAGCGCTGATCGCTACCTGCATGTGCGCGGGATGCGCTGCGTAGTCGAACGTATGGTGCGCGGCGCCGCTCCAGCGAGGCAGCGCCTGCGCCTCGTCCGGCGTCAACCCGATGTCGTAGCATTCCACGCGCGCGTCGAGCCGGCGCAGCGACGCGAGCATCTGCACCAGCGCGCCGAAGTGATTCGACGAGGCGGCCGTGACGACAACCAGCTCCGTATCCACGGATTCGTCTCGAAATCGAGTACGGTGGCAAGCTTAGGCACAGAGTAAAGTCTCCGTCAAGGCGCGTCGAGCCTCGAGGATCATGTCGAGTCCGGCCACGATCGATCGATTTCTTCGGGAGCATGCGGACGGCCGGTACTTCGGCCGTCTCGCCAACCATCCGTCGCCCCATCGACTCCGACGGCCGCCCGGGGTCGTGTATCACGCGGCGCTCCACGCGCTCGAACCCCAGTTCACGGTCGTCACTCCGACGTTCAACTGCGGCGCGACGATCGCCGACTACATCCAGGCAACCGCGGCATCCGCCTCACTCCCGTTCGACTGGATTCTCATCGACGACGGATCGGACGATGGGACGGCCGAACGGGCGAAGGCAATCTTCGAGTCGACCCGATTTCCGCTGGTGGCACACGCGACGATCGTCCGTACTCCGACGCCGATCTTCGAAACCGCGTGCGACAACATCGGGTTCTCGCTCGCCGACACCGACCTCATCGTCGAGATTCAGAGCGACATCCAGGTTCGCGAGCCGGCGTTCGACGCGCTGTTACGGCGCACGCTTGCGATGACGCCGCGGCCGGCCGCCATTTCCGGGCGGTGCGGCCACAGCTTCTTCGGACTGCGCGGGGGAATCGCGCGCACGCTGCTCGGCACCCGGCGCGACGAGTGTGTGGGTTTGTGCGGCAAGCTGATTGACACGCCCTCCGTCGTCGATCCCCTCAAAGGCCGCATCTATCGGTGTCAGACGGTTTCGCGCGGTCCATGGGTGGTGCTCAAGACCGACCTCGAGCGCGTCGGCTACCTCGACGAGCGTTTCTTCTTCCTGGGCAACGACGACCACGACTACCATCGCCGCCTCTTCGAGCTCGATGGGCGGCGTCCCGTGTACGTGCCGATGTCGCTGCACTCGCCGCTTCACCTCGGCGCGGCGCGCCGGCCGCGGACCGGCGTCAATCATCAAGTGTTCGCGAGCCTCAAAGCCGAGAAACGAGGCAGCCCTGACTTTCGCCGATTCCTCGCGGCGCAGAAGCGTCCGGTGGCGCCCGAGCGGATCGCCTGATCCCGGAAAGCGCTTGGGTTGACGTACGAAAAAGGGGCACGGCCCCGTACCCCGTTTTTCGGCATGCGCCAAGTCAGCGCCTTCCAGGATCAAGGCACCGGCAGCAGGCCGGCGAGGCTGGTGTCGACCCGCCGTTCGGCCGCCAGCGCTTCGCCGACCGTCCACTCGAGCTCTTGTCCCTGTTTCTCCAGCCGCCGCCGAAGCGCGCCGTCCTCGGGAAACCTTGCCGCGCCGGTCGACCACGCCTCGCGCGCCAGGGTCAGGTTCCCGAGCCTGAAGTAGCCGTCGCCCAGCGACGTGTAGATCCGCAAGACGAGCGCCGGCGGACTCTCGGCCGTCGTCATCGACAGCGCGCGATTGAGATCCGCGACGCCCCTGTCCGTACGGTGGAAGATGAACCGGTTGTAGTAGAGATTGATGCGGCCGCGAAGATAGAACGCCAGCGCGCACGGCCGCTGGGCAATCGACCGCGTCAGCGCGCTCATGGCATCGCGGCCGAGATACAGACGCCGGATGTCGCCGGCGGGCGGCACCTTGTCTGCGTACGCCAGCGCCAGGCTGATCTGCACGTTGGGGCCGCTGCCCTTCCGCCTGGCGAGTTTTTCGAAGAAATCGATCGAACGATCGTAGGACGAGGTTTCGATCGCGAGCGCGCGATAACCGGCGGCCAGCGTGAGGTTCTCCGGGTCGCCCTGAATCGCCTGTTCCAGGCCGTGGAACTGCTCCCGCAACGGGTCGTCGGCGGCGCCGGCGGCGGCCGTCCACGCCGACAGCGCGCAGATCAGCGCCGCCACCACGCGCCCCACGCTGGAGATCGCCCGACCCACGGCTATCGCTCGAAACGCAATTGGATGCGGAACTGTCGATATTCGGAGTTGTAGAACGATCCGAACGCGGGCGATCCGATGTTGGACTGGACGTCGGTCGGCAGGAACGAGTTCAACGCGTTCCAGACGCGGACGCCGATCCACGGCTGCAGCTTGAGGATCTTGAACCGACGCTCGATGCCGGTCTCCAGCCGCAGATAGGTCGGGAAGCGCAGGCTGTTTCGCGCTCCGGCGAAATCGAGGGCGGCGTCGACGACCGCATATGGCAGGCCGCTGCGCCAGTCGAAGATGCCCAGCAGCAGCCACCGCGGCGTCGGCATCAGGCGTCCCCGCGCCATGAGGCGGTGCGGCGCGTCGGTGCCGGCCGGCGCATAGGCGTTGGCGCCGACGACCGGCCAAAGGATGGTGTCGTAGTAGCTCGTGAAGGCGTTCAGATCCGCGCGCGCGAACGACCGCGCGTAGGTGACGTTGAGGTCAGCGCCTGGTCCGTGCGTGAAGTGCACGCCGACCTCTGCGCCCCGGTAGCTCGATCGCCCGGACGCGGAGAGACGCAGCTCGCCAGTCGCCCCGGTCTGCAGGGGATCGAGCACCAGCTCGTGGGTGCCGCGCCGATCGACGGCGCTGAGGTGAAACGACCAGTGACTGTTGAGGCGATGGTCGTAGCCGATGTCCCACGTCCGGCTGCGCGGCGTCTCGAGATCGCCCGTGGTGTGCAGGAACTGAACGGGCCGACCGAGCGGCGTGACACCGTCGCTCGCGAAACGCCTGTCCACCGCGGCTTCGAACTGATCGAACGCGCCGGCGGTCGACGGCGTTCGCTCGTAGAACAGGCCGAACCCGCCACGGAGGACAGCACTGCCCGATGCGTTCAACAGCACGGCGGTGCCGACGCGCGGGGTGACGTTGAACTGCCGGATGACACCGTCGCGGTCGACGCGCCCGCCGAATTCGAGGTACCAGCGGGTGTTGGGTTGAAACCGATCCTGCGCGAAGAACGCGACGTCGGTGCTGTCGATCGACTGCGTGGTCGATCCTGAGAAATCGAGCCGCCGCGCCAGCGTGCCGTTGGACCGCTCGATGAGCACCGGCCGGCTCGTGCTCCATCCGTCGTAGCCGCTGTGCAGCAGGTCCACGCCGACCTTGAACAGGTGCAGCCCCCCCGGACCCTTGCGCGTGCCCGAAAGCGTTTCGATCAGCTGATAGGTGGTCGTGTGGCGATGCTGCTGGTTGAAGAAGTTGCCGAGCGTCGTCTCGGGCTGCAGCGCCATCGGCGCGAGACCTTGCGGTTTGACATCCGTCTCGTAGGCGTGCGCGTGCACGGTGGTTTCGCTGAACAACGCATCGGTCCACAGCGCGCGCTCGGTCAACGCGATTTCGTTCGCCTTCGCATGCAGATCGATGGTCGCCTGCGGCGGCGTGAACGTGCCCAGCGTGTCCTGGTTCGACACGCCGGGAAAAATGCCGCCGCTCGCGACGAGCGTCTGCCGAGGCGACAGGTTGGCGTCGATGCGCGTGAAGGAGCTGAACGAGTGGGACGTGCGCAGCAGCTCAGGCGGCAGGCTCGGCACGTCACTCGCACGGTACCGGTACTGCGCAGTCTGCTCGATGAAGAGACGGTCCTTGATGATCGGTCCGCCCACCTCGAGCCGCGGCGCCCACCATTGGACGCCGTACAGGTTGACCGGCGAACCGCGCTTGGTGCGGAACGACGGATCGAGGTTGTTGAGCCGCACTTTCCACTCGTCGCCCGCGCGTCTGGTCTGAATCACCACAAGACCGGACGAAAAACGGCCGTACTCGACGGCGTACGGGTTGGGCAGGACGTCCACCGAGTCGACCGCATCGTCGGGCAGCGACATCTGGTTGAGACCCGTGGCCGTGTCGACGAGGCTGCTCGGTCCGAGCTGCACGCCGGCCTGCGACGGCCGGCCGCCCTTGATGCTGACGCCGCCCGGCACTTCGATGATGCTGGCGAGCAGACGAAGCGAGGCCTGCAGTCCCCCGCTCGGCGCGAACTGCTCCATCTCCCTGCTGCCAATCGTCTCGATCGGCGACAGCATGCCGTCGCCGCGCACGACCGGGTTCGTGGCCACGACGTCTATGGTTTGCGCGATGCCTTCGATCGGCAGATCGATCGGCAGTTCGAATGTCTTGCCCGCCACGACCACGGCGGTCCGGGTCGCCGTCACGAAGCCGGGCAGTGACGCGACAACTCGATAGATCCCAGGCGGGAGCTCAACGCGGAACGAACCGTCCTCGCCGCAGAGCACCTGCGAGACCTCTCGAGCGGACGCATCCTTCACTGTGATCTCGACACCGGGCAGCTTGACCGTGCCCGACTGCGTCGAGACGATGCCCTGGATGACGCCGATCGCGGACTGCGACCGGGCCAGGGGCGCCGAAATCACGGTAAAGACGACAAGAAAAGAGATCACTCGCACAGATTCAGTGCTTGTGTTTTGAAACCTTTATTTTCGCGGACCCGCACGATTCTGTCCAGCACGGAGCCGTTCGAGCAATTCACATGCCGCCGAGGTAGCTCACAACCCAGACGAGCACTGCCAGGAGCGCGCCGGCGACAACATCCATCGCGTAGTGGTAGCGTCCTACCACGCACGCGATCGCGATGCTTCCGGCCACCACGAGCAGGAGCGTGCCGACGAGCGGCATGGCGTCGATGACGGCGAACGCGACGGCCAGCGAGACTGCGACATGGCCGCTCGGAAACGTGTTCACGCGAATCGTGGCGTGGCGGACCATGAACGACGCCATCCGATGGACCGACCGCGCAGGCAGGTCGGGCGCCGGCTCGAGGATCCAGGGCGGCCGGGTCTGGAACACGCTCAGCGGCGCGAACGCCCCGAGATCCGCCGCGAGCACCATCGTCCAGTAGTGATCGGCCAGCGCCGATCGACCCGTCGCGGCGAGCACCGCGAGGCCGCCCGGCAGCAGCAGAAAGCAAAACGTGTAAACGATGTCGAGGTACGCGACGAGCGCCGCGGGCCACCGCGCGAACCGCGTGGTCGGATCGCCGAACAGCCGGCGGTCCCACGCGAGCAGCCACGACTCGAGCGCCTCGGACGGCGCGACGAACAGCCGGCCCGTCAGATAGTACCCCATGCCGATGTAGACGAGGGGCATCCAGTCGTGCACGAGCGACGGCGCGTTGCGCGACGCCAGAACGACGGCGGCCGTCGACAGCGAGACGGCTGTCACCAGGACGCGGCGTGACGCAGGCAGCGGGCGCAGCCAGCAGACGCTCCCGAGATAAAGAAAGTATGCGAACGCGATCCAATCCGAGGAGCGCAAGATCGTAACGATACCTCATGGCTTACGATATCTACCGATGCGCGAGCGGTTGTCCGTCCGGCCGATTGCGAACCGAAGGGACTTCCGGCGGTTCATCAACAACGCCTACGACCGAAACGCCGGTGATCTGCATTGGATCCCGCCGCTGCGCCTCGCCGAGCACGAGCGCCTCACGCCGAAGAAGAATCCATTCTTCGAGCACGCCGACGTCGAGTTGCTGCTGGCGTGGCGTGGCGATCGCCTCGTCGGACGCATCGCCGCGATCGACGACCGGCTGCACAACGAGACGCACCACGACAACACGTCGATGTTCGGATTCTTCGAAGCCGAGGATGCCGACGTGGCGCGCGCGCTGCTCGCCGCGGTGGAAGCCTGGGCGCGCGCGCGAGGGCGCGTGCGCGTCCGCGGACCGATCAACCCGTCGCTGAATGAAAGCGCCGGCCTGTTGATTGACGGCTTCGACAGCGACCCGATGGTGATGATGCCGCACAACCCGCCGGAGTACGCGGCGCACATCGAGTTGGCCGGTTACCGGAAGGTCAAAGATCTTTTCGCGTGGCTGTATGAGCTCGAACGCGACCCGCCGCCGCTCATCGTGAAGCTCGCGACCCACCTGCGCGAGCGTGACCGGATCACGGCCCGTCCCCTCAACATCGCCGAATTCACACGCGAAGTCGAGCGGCTGCGCGTCATCTATTGCGCTGCATGGGAACGCAACTGGGGCTTCGTGCCGCCGACCCCGGCGGAGTTCCGGCGGCTCGCGACCGAGCTGAGGCCGATCTTCGATCCGCGCTGCGCGGTCTGCGCCGAGGTGGAAGGTCAGCCCGTGGCGTGTCTGGTGGCGGTGCCTGACATCAACCAGGCGCTCAAGGGCACGAACGGCCGGGTGTTCCCGCTCGGCTTGATTCGCCTGCTTCGCCGCAAGCGCTATATCGATCAGGTGCGCCTGCTGCTGCTCGGCGTCGACCCGCGCTACCGCGCGCGCGGTTTGTATCCGCTGCTGCTGTTCGAGTGGCACCGGCAAATGTCGGGCGGACCGTACCGTCGCGCCGAGTTCTCGTGGGTGCTCGAGGACAACCGAGACATCAATGAGCCGGCCGAAATGGCCGGCGCGCGAAAGTACAAGACGTACCGCATCTACGAGAAGCCGATTTCGTGAGTTGGTGACTGGGTGGGTTGGTGACTTGGTGATTGCGGTTACCGGCGCGTCCGGCTTCATCGGGCGCCACCTCGTGGCGCACCTTGGCGCGCGCGGGGTCGAAGTCGTGACCGTCCGGCGGCCATTCGAGCGCGAGGCGCTTCGCACCGCGTTGCGCGGCGCCCACGCGATCGCTCATCTCGCCGGCATCGCGTCGGCGCTCCGCGCGGAGGACTTCTTCGCCGCCAATGTCGCGGGCACGCGCGCCGTCGCGGAGGCGGCGCGGGACGCCGGCATCCGGATGATTCACGTGTCGAGCCTCGCCGCCGCCGGACCGGCGCCATCCGGCGCGCCGCGATCCGAAGACGACGAGCCCGATCCGCGGACGCCGTACGGCCGCAGCAAGCTGGAGAGCGAGCGGGTCCTCGCCGCGATGTCCGATCTGAGATGGCTCGTTCTGCGGCCAGGCATCGTCTACGGCCCCGGCGACCGCGCGATGCTGCCGCTGTTCCGGGCGGCCGCGCGCGGCTTCCTGCCGCTCGTCGGCCACGAGTCGGCAGCCTACACGGTGATCTACATCGGCGATCTCGTGCGCGCGCTCGCAGCCGCGCTCGACAGCGATGCGGCCAACCTGGATCGCGTCGTGATGTTCGCGGGCCATCCTCGACCGGCGTCGGCGCGCGAGATTCTCGAAGGCGTACGGTCGGCCGTCGGAGCTCGCGCAGCGATCGTCCGCGTACCCATGCCGGTCACACGGTTCGCCGCGCTCGCCGGCAACCTCGTGGGCGCAGCGCGCGGCCGGCCGATGGCGATCTACACCTCGCGCTACGCCGAGCTGGCGGCCGGGGGATTTGTCTGCCGCGTCGATCGACTTCGCGATCGCCTGGGCATCGTCGCGCAGATCGATTTGAAGGAAGGCCTGGCCCAGACGGCCGCATGGTACAGGCAGGAAAAATGGTTGTAGAGGCGAAGTTCGGAGAACACAGAGACTGGATAGCCACAGAGACACCGAGACACAGAGACCAGCTTGGCTACAACATCGCGACGCGGGTGACGCCGAGCTCGGCGCCGACGCGGCCGAGCACATCGAGCGCGCGCGTGAGATGTTCCGGCGTGTGAGCGGCTGAGCAGCTCGCGCGCAGGACACATTCGTCCACCGGGCACCCGGGCGGGACGATCAGGTTCACGTAGAGGCCTTCGGTCAACAAACGCTGCCACAGCGCGATCGTGCGCTCTTCGTCGCCCGTCAGGATCGGCACGATCGGCGACTCGGTCTCGCCAATCACGTAGCCGAGCTCGCGCAGCCCCTGCCGCAGGCGCCGAACGTTCGCCCACAGCTGATCCCGCAGCTCGGGGTGCGCCCGCACGACCTTCATCGCCGCGCTGACGCTCGCGATGTTCGATGGCGACCCCGACGCCGTGAACACGTACGCGCGCGCGAGAAAATGCAGCGCGCGCAGCTCCGCGTGGTTCGACACGCAGACGCCTCCGATGCCGGCCAGAGACTTCGAGAAGGTGCCGACGACGAAGTCGATCTCGTCGAGGACGCCTTGATCCTCCGCACACCCGAGGCCCGTGGCCCCGTACGTCCCGAGCGAATGCGCCTCGTCGACGACCAGGTAGGCACTGTGCGCGCGGCACACGGCGACAATCTCGCGAAGCGGCGCCACGTCGCCGCGGATCGAGTACAGCCCCTCGACAACGACGAGCCGATTGCGGCCCTGCGCCGGCAGCCGTTCCAGCTTCTTGCGGAGGCTGGCCGGCGAGTTGTGCCGGAAGCCGATCACCTGGGCGGCCGTCTGGCGCGTCGCATCGTAGATGCTCGCGTGGCTGTCGCTGTCGATCAGGATGACGTCGCCCGCCCCGCACAACCCGCCGATCAGCGACAAATTGGCCTGGTAGCCGGTGCTGAAGATGATGGCGTGACGCTTCCCGAACCAGTCGGCGAAGTCGCGCTCGAGCTCCTCGTGCACCGCCAGCGTCCCGTTGGCCGTCCGCGAGCCGGTGGTGCCGGTGCCGTACTCGACCACGGCGCGGCGCGCCGCGTCGATCACCTCGGGATGCAGCGTGAGCCCGAGATAGTTGTTGGACCCGAACATCAGCGTCGGCCGCCCCTGCACGACGACCTCACACGGGCCGAGCACACCGTCGACGACTGTCAGGCCTGGCATCGCGGATCCGTCCGCGAACCGTGCCTGGCGCTTCTCAACCGCGCGCAGCTTGTCGAGCAAATCCGTCAAGGCTCAACTCTCAACGTTCACCTGTCAACTCTTAGGCCGCGGAACGGTCTCGAGACCGTCCTGCGCAACAGGTCTAAGCCCTCAACCCTTCGGCGGCGAGCTCGCCTCGCTCATAGCGAGCCTTCGTGGCCGCTCGCTGAACCTTCCCGCTCGTCGTCCGGCCGACGGTCCCGCTGGGCACGAGCGCCACTTCGTCGACATAGAGCCCGAATAGATCGCCGATTTGCCGGCGAATCGTCTCGGTGAGTACGTCGCCCGGAACCGTGCCGCTCGGTTCGACGACGATCACCACGCGATCGGCGCGCCCGCTTTCCACCGCCCCAAAGGCGACCACGCGTCCGCGGCGCACACCGCCGAGGCCGTCGACCGCCCACTCGAGATCTTGCGGGTGATACTTCCGGCCGTTGACGATGATGACGTCTTTCACGCGCCCGCAGACAAACAGTTCGCCGCCCGACAGATAGCCCAGGTCGCCGGTATGCAGCCACCCGTCGCGCACCGTCTGAGCGGTCAGCGCCTCCTGCCTATAGTAGCCCAGCATCACCGAGGGGCCTGCCAGCAGGATTTCGCCGACGTGGTGCTCGGGCACCGGGCGGCCGGCCTCGTCAACGACTTGGATCCGGTGGTCGGGCAGCGCCGATCCGCAGCTGACCAGGGCCATCGCGTGACCGTCGCCCACCTGCGGCACGGCAATTCGCCGCTCCGTCAGGTCGGCTGCCGAGACATGTTCCAGACGCGGCCGCCGCCCGCGCGGCGGAAACGTGGCCGCGAGCACGTGCTCGGCGAGGCCGTAGCACGGCAGGAAGCTCGTGTCCCGGAAGCCCACCGGCGCGAATTTCTCGGCGAACGCCGCGAGCGTCGGCTGATGGATCGGCTCGGCGCCACAGCCGGCGACCCGCCAGCTCGAGAGATCGAGGCCGCTCAGATCCTTCACGCGACGCACGCAGAGGTCGTAAGCAAAGTTCGGCGCAAAGCTGATCGTCCCATGATGCCGCGTGATCGCCCGGAGCCAGTCCACCGGACGCTTCACGAAGAGCTGCGGCGCCAGTAACACCGATGAGGTCCCGCTATACATGGCGCCGAGGGCCATGCCGATGAGCCCCATGTCGTGGTTGAGCGGCAGCCAGCTGACCCCGAGGTCGCCCGGTCCGCGGGCCACACCCGATGGCCCGGCAAATGCGTCGACGTTGGCGCACACGTTCGCGTGCGTCAGCGCCACGCCCTTCGGCGACGAGGTGGATCCCGAGGTGAATTGCACGAAGGCGATGTCGTCGAGCGAGGGCCAGTCGTCCGGTTCGACGGCCGGCGCGTCGAGCTGTTCGCGGGAGAGCACGAGCTCCAGGTCCGGACAGCCGGGGCGGGCTGCCTCGAACGAGGGCGCGAGGGCGTCGGTCGTGATCACCGCGCGCGCGCCGGACGCGCGCAGGATCGCCGCCGTGAGCTCCATGTAGGGCGGCAGGTCGCCGATAGTCGCCGGTGGATAGAGCGAGGCCGGCATCAGTCCGGCCATCGAGGTGCCGTAGAGCGCGGTGAGGAACTGCTCTGCGTCGGAGAGGACGAGCGCCACGAGATCGCCGCGCCGCAGCCCCGACTCGCGGAGCGCGCGCGCCACGCCGAGCGACGTCTGCCGGACCTGGGCGTACGACGCCCACCGCTCGAGACCGCTGGCAACGAAGCAATAGCCCGCGTCGCCGCGCGCCGCTTGACGCAGCGCCTCGGGTAACGTCCGCAATTTGGACATCAGGCGTTCGACCGCTCTGCGACGAGGCTGGCGACTTGCGCCACCACCTGCGAGACCGTCCGGGTCGTCGGCACGTCATTGAGCGGAATCGAGATGTCGAAGCGATCCTCCAGTTCGGCGATCACTTCGAGCACCTGCAACGAATCGAATCCAAGGTCGGCCACGAGATCGCTGGCCAGCGTCGGCTCGATGGGCCGTCGACTCACGTTCTTGAGCACATCGATCACACCTTCTTCGATCGGGGCTGAGGCAGGCTGGGGCATCGTTGAAATGGGCGTAAGAATAGCATCAGAGGGTGAGGAAACGATAATGATTTAGCCGCGCTCGCGCGACGGAATCCGCTGCGGCACAAGAGGTTGCGAGCGGGCCAGCGCCCGCACGTCGGCTTCCTCGTGATACGCCTCGTCGGCGTTGATCGTCCACAGATCGTGCCGCGCGCCACCGACGTTTTCAACCGCCAGCAACGCGGTCAGCATCGAATGGTCCTGGTTGTTGTATTTGTGCATGCCGTTGCGGCCCACCAGTTGCAGGTTCGCGAGACGCGCGAGCCAGGCGCGCGCGCGGGCCAGCGCCGTCACGTGGCCGTCGTCGTAAATCGGGTAGGCCTTGTGGACACGCATGATCGTCGCGTCGATCACGCGGCCCTGGCGCACGAGGCCGATCGTCTCGACTTCGCGCGTCGCGAGCGCGACCAGATCCGCATCGTCCATGCTCCATAGCTCGTCCCCCTGCGAGCAGAAATATTCGAGGCCGAGGCACGTCAGCCGCGGGTCCGGGACCATCTCGGGGCTCCAGTTCTTGAAATTCTGGATGCGGCCGACGCGGACGGACGGATCGTGCACGTAGATCCAGTTGTCGGGGAACACCGACGCCTGATTGACGATCAGCGCGACGGTGAGAAAGTCGCGGTACTTCAGGCGATCGGCCGCCGCCTGCACGTCGCGCGGCGCCACGGGCGACATCGCCTTCACGAGATGCCGCACCGGCATCGTCGAGATGACGTGCGACGCGGGCTGCCGGCGGCGCTCGCCGGACTGCTCCACGACGACGGAGGTCACCCGATCTCCGTCGTGCTGCACCCCGACAATCCGCGAGCCGAGGGTGACGCGCCCGCCCGCGCGTTCGATGCGATGGCGGCAGGCCTCCCACATCATGCCGGGCCCGAGCCGCGGATACTCGAACTCGTGAACCAGCGTTCTGATGTCGCCGTTACCGTTGCCGCCGAGCATACTGAGCGCCGCGGTCCACAGTGACAGGCCCCTGATGCGCTGCGCCGCCCACTCGGCGCCAATCGCGCTGCACGGCATCCCCCACACTTTTTCGGTGTAGCCCTTGAAGAACATCTCGAACAGGCGGCGGCCGAAGCGGTTGCAGATCCAGTCTTCGAAGCTGCGCTCGGGCCGAATCGGCGACGCGCAGGCGCGCGCGTAGCTCGCCAGCACCGCCGCGCTCGTCAGCGGTCCGAGGTTCACGAGGACATTGGCCGCCTTCAGCGGGTAGTCATAGAAGCGGCCGCCATAATAGATGCGCGAGAGCCTCGGCCTCCGCAGCAGATCATCGCCGAGCAGCTCGTGCCAGAGGTCGCGCACCGACGACACTTTGGTGAAAAAACGATGACCGCCGATATCGAAGCGGAAGCCCTTGTAGACGACCGTTTTGGCGAGGCCGCCAACCTGGTCGTCCTGGTCGAAGACAACCGTCGGCACGCCGCGGCGGGTGAGATCGAAGGCAGCCGTCAGGCCTGCCGGTCCCGCCCCAATGACGACCACTGGTTGGGAAGACGCCGACATAGGCGATAAGATTGACGGCAGGCTCTGGCTGCACTCATTATTCTCAACGCTCTGATGAAACGCAACTTGCTGGTCACTCTCGTCCTCGTGTCCGGGTTCGCGGCCGGGCTCGGCGCGCAAATCGATCCGCGCAACGCGCTGGTCGAGCGCGGCGCGTGGAACGCGCTGACGGCAGGCCAGGCGCACGCGGCGGCCGAGGCCTTCCGTGAGGCGATCGCCGCGGATCCGAAAAACGCACGCCTGCACCTCGGCGCCGGCATGGCGGCGTCGCTCGAGCGCCGTGACGCAGACGCGAAGGACGAGTTCGAGCGCGCGCTCGCGCTCGACCCGAAGCTGACGCAGGCGCGCGCGCTGCTCGGGCAGATGCAGCACCGCATGGGCGACGGGCCTGGCGCGATCCGCACCTACGAGCTGCTGCTCGAGCTGGCGCCGGACGATCGCGACGCGCAGGCGACGCTCGACCGCTGGAAGCGCGAGGCCGATCTCCACGATCGGATGCGGCAGGCGGTCGGATCGCATTTCACCGTGGCTTTCGAAGGGCCGGCCGAAGCGGAGCTGGCGTCCGAGGCGCTGGAGTTCCTCGATCGCGCGTACTGGCGCATCGGTCAGCTCCTCGGGACCTATCCCAGCGATCCCATTCCGGTCGTCCTTTACACGACCGAGCAATTCCGCGACATCACGCGGTCGCCGGCCTGGGCGGCGGGATCGTACGATGGCGTCGTCATCCGCGTGCCGATGCTCGGCGCGCTCGACAAGCGGGAGGAGCTGGATCGCGTGCTGTCGCACGAGTTCACGCACGCGCTCATCAGAACGCTCGCGTCGCGAGGCGTGCCGGCGTGGCTGGACGAAGGGTTGGCGACGGCGCTCGAAACAGGCGATCTCGCGTGGGCCGAGCATCAGATGCAGCTTGTGACCGGTCGTGTGCCGCTGCTCGCGCTCCAGAAGGGCTTCGGCCGCTTCACCGGCGATCAGGCGCAGATCGCGTATGCCGCCAGCGCGCTCGCCGCGCGGCGCCTCCTCGAGGAAGCCGGCGGCCAGGCGATCACGAACCTGCTGCGCGACCTCGGCGACGGCGTCGACTTCGAGACCGCGTTCCTCCACCGCATCCAACGCCAGTTCGCCGAATTCCAGGCGAAGGACTGATCGAGTGTCTGACGGCATCAGCGAGCTCATCGGTCGGATCGACGAAGCGGTCCGGATGCGCAATCCCGAAGCGATCACCCAGCGCGTCAAAGAGGAGCTGCAGGCGGCGATTCGCGCGCGGACGGTCTCGCTGCCTGCGCGCTTTCAGCGGACGCGGCCTGAGGGCTACGCCCGGCGTCTCCTCCACCGCAGCGACGACCTCGGCTACACCGCCGTCGTGATGACGTGGGGGCCCGGCCAGCGCACGCCGCTGCACGATCACGCCGGCATCTGGTGCGTGGAAGGGGTCGTCGAAGGACGGATGGACGTCACGCAGTACGACCTGGTCGAAGACTCGGGCGCCGCGTATCGGTTCGAAGCGAAGGGCTGCGTGCACGCCGCTGTCGGATCGGCCGGCTGCCTCATTCCCCCCTTCGAATATCACGTGCTCGCCAACGCGCTCGACGAGCCGTCCATCACGCTGCACATCTACGGTGGCGAGATGACCACGTGCCACGTGTTCGAGCCGACCGAACACGGGCGATACGTCCGCCGTGAGCGGGCGCTGTGCTATCACGACTGACGCGGCGATGTCCGCCTCGCGGACGTCAACCGCCGAGACCGCGGCGCTCGCAGAGAAAAATATCTCTCGGCGTTCTCCCCGTGCTCTGCGGTTTCTGTCTTCCGACCCTGCAAACACGCTACACTGATCTCGAATGACCATGCCTGTCAGCGCCAGCTCGCTCGACGTCGCGATCGCCGCGCTCAAGGAGCGGCTTGGCGCGCGCGCGAACGACACGCGCGTGGTCCGGGAGCATCACAGCCACGGCGAGTCCTTTCACGTCCCCGCTCTGCCGGACATCGTCTGCTTCCCGGCGACGACCGACGAGGTGGTGGAGATCATGAGGATCGGCGCGCGGTTCCAGCTGCCGATCGTGCCGTTCGGCGCGGGCACATCGCTTGAAGGGCACGTCAACGCGATCCACGGCGGCATTTCGGTCGATCTGCGCCAGATGAACCGGGTCGTCCGCGTCGGCATCGACGATCTCGACGCGACGGTGGAGGCCGGCGTCACCCGGCTGCAGCTGAACAAGGCGCTGCGCAACACCGGCCTCACGTTCCCGATCGATCCGGGCGCCGATGCGACGATTGGCGGCATGACGGCGACGCGGGCGTCTGGCACGACCGCGGTTCGCTACGGCACGATGCGTGAGAACGTCCTGGGCCTTGCCGCGGTGCTCGCGGACGGGACGGTGATTACCACCGGGACCCGCGCGCGCAAGTCGTCGGCGGGCTACGACCTGACACGGCTGTTTGTCGGGTCGGAAGGCACGCTGGGCGTCATCACCGAGGTGACCGTGCGGCTTCATCCGCTGCCGGAAGCGGTGTCGGCGGCGGCCTGCCCGTTCGACTCGATCCAGGGCGCCGTGGACACCGTCATCGCGACGATTCAGCTCGGCGTCCCGGTCGCGCGGATCGAGCTGCTCGACGAGACGCAGATCGACGCCGTCAACCGCTATTCGAAAACCAGCTATCCGGTCGCGCCGACCCTGTTCTTCGAGTTTCACAGCGACAGCGAGCGGCACGTCGCGGATCAGGCCGGCACGGTGCAGGCGCTGGCGGCCGAGCGTGGCGGGCGCGGCTTCGCGTGGGCGACGCGCCTCGAGGATCGCGAGCGCCTGTGGCAGGCGCGTCACGACGCTTTCTATGCGGCGCTCGCGCTGCGGCCGGGCGGCGGCGCGTGGACGACCGACGTGTGCGTGCCGATTTCACGTCTGGCCGAATGTGTGGTCGAGACGAAACGAGACATTGCCGGCGCGCCGTTCCCGATCTGCCTCGTGGGGCATGCGGGCGACGGGAACTTTCATCTCATCTACGTGCTCGATCCCGACAGCGCAAGCGAGCTCGACGAGGCGCGCCGCTTGAACGATCGCATGGTGAGGCGCGCGCTGGCGATGGGCGGCACCTGCAGCGGCGAGCACGGCGTCGGCATCGGCAAGATGAAATACCTCGAGGCGGAGCATGGTCCGGCGCTCGACGTCATGCGCACGATCAAGCGCGCGCTCGATCCCGACAACCGCATGAACCCGGCAAGATGATCGAGGCCCATTGATGAAGATGATGAAGGCGTGGCGTGGCGCTTCAGCCCTGCGATCCCTCGCCATCGCGATCGTCGTGCTCGTCGCCGCTTCCGCCGCCGAGGCGAAAACGTTCGCGTGGAGAGCCACCGGCAAAGGCGGCGTGGTCTATCTCGTCGGCTCGGTGCATCTGCTGTCAAAGGATTTCTACCCGCTGAACCCGGCGCTCGAGGCCGCCTACAAGGACGCCGATCTGCTCGTCGAGGAAGTCGATCTCGCCGAGATGCTCGACCCCACGTCCCAGATGGGATTCCTGACGCGCGGCATGCTGCCCTCCGAAACGCCGCTCGATAAAGTGATTTCCGCCGCCACGTACGGGCTCGTCGTCAGGCGTACGGCCGATCTCGGCCTGCCGATCGAGGCGTTGAAAATACTGAAGCCCTGGATGGTGGCGCTGATGCTGACGCAGATGGAGTGGCAGAAGGCCGGCTTCGATGCCGAGCTGGGCCTCGACAAGCACTTCTACGACCAGGCGAAGGCCGATGGGAAAACGGTGCAGGGGTTCGAGACCGCCGAGTACCAGATCTCACGCCTCGACGGGATGACGATGGATCAGCAGGAGCACCTGCTCGCCGAGAGCCTGAAGGATCTCGACGCCGAGAGGGCGAACATGACGAAGCTGGTCGAGGGATGGCGGGCCGGCGACGCGCCCGGCGTCGAGCGCATCGTGCTAGGGGAGCTGAAGCAGGAGCCGGTCCTCTATCAGCGTCTGCTGGTGGAGCGGAACAAGAACTGGCTCCCGAAGATCGAAGCGCTGTTCGCCCGCCACGGCCACGCGCTGGTCGTGGTCGGCGCCGCGCACCTGCTGGGACCCGACGGAATCATCGCGATGCTCAGGGCGAAGGGCTACACGGTGGAGCAGCAATAGACTCGATCGAGCTACTCGTCGGAGCACCTTCCCGTCTGCAGCAGGTGCTGCGCCACGACACGAATGATCGGATGCCCGCCGTCGCGAGCGCGTTCGAGCTGGCGACGCCCTGCGTCCATCTGCCCGTCACACAGCCTGGCGCGACCGGCGATCAAGTTCAGGTACGGGGCGAGCCACGGCACCGGCAGGTCGCGGAGCAGGCCGTCGATGAACGCTGCCTCGTGATCCAGGTCGGCGTCGAGCGCGTAACCTGACGCAACGCGCGCCGCGCCGCCGCGGGGAAACAGACAGAAGATTACGCGCTCGATCGCGACGCGCTTCCCATAGAGCGCCCGCTCTTCCTCGTCCGCGCCCGGCGGCTGCCTCAGAAGGCTCTTGAACGTCGACTCGCGCTGCCGGTATCCCACCAGCCGCTTCTGCACATCGGCCGGCAGCCCGGTCGTGGCGTCCGGCGGCGGCATCGAATGGCCCAGCAGCAACGCCTCCGCAACACCGGCCGCTTCGTCCGCGCCGACGTACGTGGTGTCCGCCTTCAGGCGGACCGTGTCCGTCGTGTCCGGCTCTATCCGGACCGTGAACGTCGCGTCCGGCTTCAGCCGGACCGTGGCCGTCGCCTCACGCGCGGCGAGCGGCAGGATCATCGCGAGCGCTAGGATTTCGGCGCGGCCGCGGGAAAATGCTTTTCGTACCAACGAATGCTCCGATCGATGCTGTCGACGACGTGCTTCGATTCGCGGATGCCGTGCCCTTCGCGCGGATACCTGACCATGACGGCTTCCGTGCCCACGTCGCGCAACGCGATGTAGAACTGCTCCGCTTCCGCGATCGGCACGTCGTTGTCGTTCTCGCCATGCATCAGCAGCGTCGGCGTATGCGCGTTCGCCACGTGGCGGATCGCCGAGCGCTGGAGCAGCGTGTCCATCAGGGTGCCCTGATGCGGGAAGATGCCCCACTCCATCTGCTCGTACTGGTTGTAGTAGGTCATGTAGTTGTAGCTGATCAGGTTGATGATGGCGGCGGTGGGAATCGCGGCCTTGAAGACGTTGACCTGCGTGATCAGCCACGCGCTCAATTGTCCGCCGTAGCTCGTGCCTTCGACGCCGAGCCGATCGCGATCGATCCACAGGTACCGCCGCATCGCGGCGCTCAGGCCGTAGAGCACGTCCTGCCCTTCATTCCCGTTCTGATCGGCGAACACGGCATCGGTGAACGCCTGACCGTACCCGGTGGACCCGCGGAAGTTCACCATCAACGTCGCCCAGCCGCGCGCCGCATACACCTGGTTCTTGAAGTTGAACGCCGGTCCCTGCTGCCCGTGCGGCCCGCCGTGGATGTTCACGATCAGCGGGAACTTCCCGGCGTCGGTGGCGCCGGCCGGCTTCGTGATAAACGCCTCGACCTCGAACTTGTTGTCGTTCGAGATGAACGTGAACGATTCGACCTCGGCGAGCCGCTTGCCGCCGAGCACCGCCGCGTTCAGATCGGTCAGCTTGCGTCCGGCCACGTACAACTCGGCCTGATCCGACGGCGTCGCCAACGTGTACGCGATCACGTTCTTCGCGGTGGAAAAACCGCCGACCGATCCGCGCTCGCCGACGACACGCTCGGCCGGACAGGTTGGTGTCCCGGCACCGCAACTGAGGGGCAGCCGATACAGCCCGGTGTTGCCGCGCTCCTGCACGGTGAACATCAGCGCCCGGCCATCGGACGTCCATTCAGGCGCGCCCTGCCGGTTGTCGATGCCGCGACCGATTTCCCGCCGGTTCGTACCGTCCGCATTGATCGCCCAGACGTGCGTATCCTCCATCGTCGTCTCGAGATCGGTGAGGCCGCGCTTCGTCGCCTGATAGGCGATCGTTTTTCCGTCCGGCGACCAGCGCGGACGATACTCGGCGTTCTCGGTTGACGTCAGGCGGCGGATCGATTTGTCGGCGACCTTCAACGTGAACAGGTCGTAGTTGAAGAACTGATCCTCGTCCGGCTCGCGGTTCGACACGAACGCGATCTCCTCGCCGTTCGGCGACCAGTCGATCGAATGCTCGTAGTGCGTCCCGTCGGTGAGCTGCTCGATGCGGCCTGACGCGACGTCGGCGACGAAGATGTGCAGGCGGCGGTTGTCGTTGAACCGCGTCATCCCTTCGGCGGCATCGGGCTTGTAGAGATACCGTGTGATCACGATCGGATCGCCCGTCGCGTCGGCGGTCTCCGGGCCCGGCACAGACGAAATGAACGCGATCCGCCTGCCGTCGGGGGACCACGTGAGAGTAGCGCCGGTCGTCGGCAGCGGGTTGTTCGTGCCGGACACTTCGGCGAGGAACCGCGCGCCGGTTCCGTCGGGCCGCGCGATCACGAGCCCGCTCCTGTCGCCCACACGCCCGCGATACGCGATCAATTGCCCGTCCGGCGACCACTCCGGGTTGCCCGACGACTCCTTGTCGCCGCCGAACCGGACGGTCTTGGCATCGGCGAGCGTCATCACCCACAGCTGACCGTAGGGCCGTCCGTTGCCGTCGTTGTTCTCGATCGTGTACGCGACGCGCGTGCCATCGGGCGACAGCTGCACCGCCGACACCGAACGCAGCTTCAGCAGATCGCTGCTCTGCAGCCGGGCCTGCGCGACGGCGGTGGACGCGCTGAGGGCGAAAATGGCGAGCAGCATGGATGTTCGAGAATTCGGCATGGAATGTGTCCTCGCGTTTCCGGTGTCAGACACCATGTAATTTCAACACGGTGTCTGACACCGCAGCTATTCTAGGATCGTTTGGATTTCAGCCCGGCGAGGAATTCGGCCGGGGTTTCGACGCGGATGCCGTAGCGGAGCGCCGAGACAAAATGTCGCCGGTTGTCGGTGACGACGACATTCGCCCGGACGGCGCGAGCGATTTCGGCGATGTGCGCGTCGTAGATGCGCCCGCCGGCAATGGCGTCGCGCGCCGCGGCCCGCACCATCGGCAGGCGGTCGCCTGGCGGCAGGTCGTGCACGGCCATTCTCGAGAACACTTCCTGCTGCAGCAACACGAGGGCATCCGACGGCGCGACCCTGAATTCGGGCGGCAGCCGCGTCGCCACGGAAAAGAATTCGAGACAGCAATGCCACGCGGTCGCAGGCGCTGTCACGCGCTTTTCGGCCACCTCGTGCAGGATCGTCTGCGCGGGGGCGCTCTGCGGGCCGAAATCGACGAGTCCGGCCAGCAGCACGCTCGTGTCGAGAAAGACGCTCACGGCCAACGATTCCGCTCTTCCTCGATGAGCGCCGCAATGTCGATCGCGGGTCGATCGTCGGCCCCGACGGTCGGGCGGGCGACCAGGCGGCGTCCGACTTTCACGAGTCGCGGCCCCGCGGCGACGCGCTCGAGCCGAATACCCAGGTCGTCCTCGGTGACCTCCAGTTCGGCGCCGGCCGTGAGGCCCGCCCGTTCCCGGATCGCCGCCGGGATTACCACTCGACCTGCCCTGTCGATGGTAGTTCTCATACCATCAGCATACCATGCCTGCCCGGATTACCAGAGACCGGGAACAAGGCGCTTCGTTTGCGCCATGTACGCCGCGTACTCGTCGCCGAATTGCTCGAGCATCATGCGTTCCTCAGCGCGCACGCGAAACGCGAAGAGCACCGCGAATGCGACGAGGTACGACGGACCCGCCAACCAGTTCGGAAGCACCAGCGCCTGGCCGACCGAATACAGCAGCAACGCCGCGTACATCGGGTGCCGGACGCTGCGATAGACGCCATGGGTGACGAGTCGATGCTGTTCGCGCACCTCGAGCGTGATCGACCAGTTCGTGCCGAGATCCGTATGCGACCGATGGAACAGCCACAGACCCGCGACGAAGCACGCAACGCCGGCGACGAGCGGACCGATGTGAAGGGGATACTCGGCAAATGAAAATACAGGTGACGCGATCCAGATCAGCGGTACGAAGAATCCGAGCCACGCAACACTCAGAAGCGCGGTCTCCAGCGTTCCCCTGCGACTCTCGACGACCTTGACGCCTCGACTTCGCTGGCCGTGCGGCGCCCGGATGGCGACCATCACCACGCTGGCCGCGAGGATCACCGCTTTCGCGATCCACGGATTCATGGCCGAGACCGATCCCCGAGATCACCATCGCGCACGCGATTACACGCCCACGAAGATCGGAACGTCACGACCGGGGCACATGAAGGCGGTAGAGGTTCCGCTCTCTGGTCCCACGACAAGCGCCTACCGTGCTCGTCACGTGGCTGCGCCGAACTGGTGACGGGCAAAGAAGCCAGCAAGGCCGTTCGCCATGCCGCCGGGATTCTCCAGGTGCAGCAGGTGCCCCGCGCCCGGGAGAACGAACGGCTCGACGTTCGGCAGCCACTCGAGCAGCAGTTTCTGCCGCTGATGGAAGCGTGAATCGCTCTTCTCGCCGACAACGGCAAGAACCGGCTGTCTGACGTGGCGCGCCTCGTCCGGCCCGAAGGACCACTGCCGCAAGGCGGGCAGTTCGTGATGGAAGAACGTATCGGCGTCGGCCATCGCCTGCTCGAAAGCGCCGGGAATAGCCTTCTCGACGACGGCCCGGTAGTTCGGACCACAGGTCCCTCGAAAGAATGTATCGACGGCCGTCGTTTTATCGCCGGCCCGGTATAGCTCGAGGGCCCGAGGAACCTCGGGAGGGCTTGGCACCGCCATCAGCGCCGCCTCGAGGAGAGCGAGAGATTGGACGCTGTCCGAAACGTCCAAGGCGATCTGAAGGGCGATGCAGCCGCTTGCCGAGTGGCCGACGAGGTGCGCTCGCTCGAAACCGAGATGGCGCGTCAGCGCGCGGAAGCCCGTCGCTTCCTGCGCGAAAGTGAGCGGCGCCACCAGTCGACTGCTGCCGGCATACCCCGCCCGATGATAGTGAAGCAGACAGTACCGGCCAGCGAGAGCCGGCTCCTCCAGCAGCGGCTTGAACCAATCTGCGCCGGCACCGTGATGCACCAGGACCACGGGTTCCCCGGCACCGCGGATCTCGTATTCCAGCTCGACGCCATCAAGAACTGCTCGATCCATGTGTCCCATCGTTCGCCTCCCTGATGATCTTGCTCACGGACGCGGGGGACCGATAGGCGGGCATGCACAGAGGTCGCCTAACGGGGCATGCCGGCGATCTCTGTTCGTACCTTGTACAGGGTTTTGCCGGCGGTCACGTAGAGCGTTTTCATATCTGACCCGCCGAACGCATTGTTCGTGATGAAGTCCTCAGGGATTGGAATGAACTTGAGAAGCTTGCCCTGAGGAGAAATGACGTACACACCGGTCTTGGTATCAAGGGTTTCCGACGTTCCGCGAAGCGTGCTCATACCAGCGGAGGCGTAGAGGTTTCCCTGCGTGTCGATGCTCATTCCGTCCGCGCTGCGGCCCGGATAGAAGTTGTAGTGGACCCGCATGTTGCCCACGGTTCCGTCGGAGCGCAGATCATACGCACGAATCATACGCGCGCCACCTGCCGCGCCATTCGCTTCGATCAGATACAACACCTTGTCGTCGGGAGAGATCTGAATCCCATTCGGCCGCTGAATGTCGGGAGCCGCAAGAATACGCGCCAGCTGCCCGGGCCCATCGATCCGATAGACGGCACCGCCGGTCAGATCGGTGAAGTAGAGCCGACCCTTGCCGTCGATCGTGACGTCGTTTGGACCCACGAACGGCTTGCCTTGATAGTTGTCAGCGAGCACTTCCAGTTTGCCTGTGCGCAAATCGGTCCGCGTGACCTGTGGCTTGAACGTCACTCGCACGCCGGTCCGCTGCGATTCAGCGCCCTCGCACGCAACCAGGCGGCCCTGGGGATCGATGAGCAGGCCATTCGCATTGTTGCTGTGCTCGCGAAACGTGGACAACTCGCCCTTCGCGCTCAGCTTCATGATCCGCTGCCAAACCATCTCCGTGAAATACACGTTGCCATCCCGATCGACCGTGGGACCTTCCGTGAAGGCGACCGCCGTCGCGATCTCGGGCTGCTGCGCCGACGCCAGCCTCGGGACTGGCGCGCCGATGAGGGCTATCGCTGCTGCAAGAACTTTCAATCGACGACGCGTCAAGGTAGCCTCCATTCTTTCAGCTTCGTTCGAGCGTTGGCGTCCAGCCAGGACGAAACCGGGCAACATCTGAAAACAATACCCACACCGGTGGTCGGGTGGCGTTTCGCGTCACGGCTTTTCCACTTCCGCAACGAGTCGCGGGATCGCCCGGTCGAGATTCACGGCGTAGATCGCAGCGAACAGCGGGCCAAAGACGCCTACCCCAAACCCTTCGCCATCGAGCACGAACTCTATCTCTGACTGCTCCGCGGTCAGCGGATAAAAACGGTGATCGTATCATCGACAATGTTCAGCGTGGGAAAATCGCGCTCCGGTCACGGAGCGTCGAAACGAACCGGCCCGCGATTGATTCGGTGGCCGGCTCGCTCAGTGACCGACGATGCGGAGGTTCGTTGGCGAGGCGGGTCTGGCCGCTTGATATCCGAGCGCGATCACCTCGAAGTCATTCGCTGTCAGCGCGCGGAACGCGGGGTTCAGCACGTCGTTGCTCCAGCGCGTGTCGTAGGTGCCGCTCACATACAAATCCGAGCCGTTGTCCGCGATGATCAGGCCGTATCGCTTCATCGCGCGGAAAATCTTCTGCATGCTGGGCGAAAAGCCGGAGATATCGCGGCTCGCCTTCAGCCGCAGGCGCGCGCCCATCGGCAGCGCGCCCACAGTCGATCCTGCGCGGTGCGATGCCGGGTACACGTACCCGTTCGTTGCACGGACGGTCACTCGAAACGCGTGCTTGATCTCGTCGGGCCCGAACACCTCGTCGTACCGCACGAGCCCAGGCAGGATGGCGAGTCCGGCTGCATCGGCCGATGTCCATCCGTCCGGACGCCGTCGGTTCGCATTGAGATCGAAGAACGCGCCCGAACCGGCGTGCCACTGGCTCCCATCGTAAAACACGTTATACAGCTCGTAGAGATAACGATGATCTCGATCGACCATGAGCAAGTGGCGGTCGGCGCTGCTGCGAAGATCGATGGTGCCCGGATCGCCGCCCTCGATCCAGTGCGGCTGGATGATCGCCTCGTCCGGAATTGGATAGAACGGCACGCTCCGATTCGTCGCGTGATCGACGCCGTCGCTCTCGTCCGCGTACTGGAATTGGACCGTGCGCAGCACCACCGTGCTGTCCACGACCGCGTACGGGAAGCCGTACACCTGCGCGCTGCCCGGCGAGACGTCGCCGCCGAAATCGGGGTGCATCGTGCGCGTCGATCCGATGAATGCGATGGAGCTGGCTGACGAGGGATCGATCGGCGCGGTCGAGACATCGAGGTTCCACCAGTTGTCGCTGGGAAAGAGAGGCATCGGACCCGGAATGGCGCCGCCAAGGGTGCTGGCCGCCGCCGCGACGAGACCGCCGAGCGCAACGATCGCCACGAGCGTCGTGAGCGGAGGCAGAGCCTGACTTCGAGGCATTCCGACGGCCGACGCAAGGGGTGCGCCACAGCGATTCTGCAGTTTTGCGGCGACCCGCGCGAGCGCGCCTCACAATTCTGTCGCCGAGGCTTGCAGTTCTGCCAGATGGCGGCGCCGACTATGGCGCGCCGGCCTTGTCGTACTGTCGACGATTGGCGTCGGTCCATGCGGCCAGCCGCTGGCGCAGCCGCGCGCCGCGCTCGGGTTGTGCGGCCGCGAGATTGTGTTGCTCGGTGGGATCGCGCTCGAGATCGTACAGCTCCTCGGCGCCTTCCCGGAGATCGAAGATGTACTTCCAGTTCTCCTCGCGTACCCCGAGCGTGAAGTGACCCTCGGCCACGTAGAAGTACGCGCGCGGCGGGTGCCCCGGGTCGAAGAGGCTGCGCCCCTGCCAGTCGGGCGCGGCCGGAAATCCTGCGAGGTCCGCGATCGTCGGCGCCAGATCCACATGACTGCCGATGGTCGCTGACCGCGTCGCCGACCGGTAGAGGCGCGGGTACCAGAGCAGGAGCGGCACGTTCACGTCTTCCTCATACACCGTACGGCCCTGCATGTAGCTGTCGTGCGGATTGCCGAACGCCTGCCCATGGTCGCCCGTCACGACGATGAGCGTGTCCTGGTCGAGGCCGGCGCGACGGATCGCGTCGAACAGCCGGCCGAGATGCCGATCGGTCTCGTGCAGAACGTTCAGATAGCGATTCAGATCGTAGGCGTCGGTGAAGGGCTCGCGGACGAACTCCAGCAAGGGGACGCCGGGCGACACATCGTACGGATGGTGCGTCTGCTGACTCCACGCCATGAGAAAAAACGGGCGGGCCGCCTCCCGCTCGATGAACTCGATCATCCCGTCCACCATGCAGCGATCTTCAACGCCCCAGGACGAGAGCAGCTCCGCGCACGGGAGGCCGTGGTAATCGATCTGATCGCCGAACCCCCGTCGATCGAGGAACGTGTCCCACGCCGCCCAGTTCAGATCGCTCGGCGTGAGAAACGCCGTGCGATAGCCGCGATCGTGAAACACGGACGCGATCGACGTACCGGGCAGGCGCGGATACTCCGCCGTCAGGTCGCGGAAGTCCAGCTTGGGATACGCGGACACCAGAATCGAGCCCAGCGAGTTCGAGCTTCGCCCGATGTGCGCGTAGACGTTGTCGAACACGAGGCCCTGCGCCGACTCGGCTTTGAGATTCGGCGTCGTATCGTAGGGACCGCGGTTCAGGCTCGTCCACCGTGCCGCGACCGATTCGAGCACGACCAGGATCACGTTCGGCGGACGCCGGGCGGCCAGCAGGCGAGCGTCTCGTGGCCGGCGCGCCGGGCCGCGGACGAGCGGTTCGAAATCGGTCAGGTCCGCGGCGGTGAACCGTTCGCCCATGCGCACGGCGCCGTCTCCCGCGATCGCCTGCCACCATGACGAGACGAAGACCCACTGCGCATTCTCCGCGACCTGCCGGTCGCGCCGCGTCGTCCATTCCCTCGCGAAGAATTGCTGTCCAACGATGACCCAGACGCCGAGCGCCGCCAGCGCGATGCCGTGATGCCGCCACGACGGACCGGTGCCCGCCTTCATCTGACGCATCGTGCCGCGGACAAGCGCGAGATACACCAGCGGCAGGCCCGCGAGACCGAGTACGGTGTGTCGCGTCACCTGCGCGGTGACCGACGAGCGCAGCATGCGCACGTCGCCGACCAGCGCGAGCAGCGGGTAGGTCAGGAACCCGCCGAACACGCCAAAGAAGAAGACGCTGGCCAGCGCGTAGAGACAGGATAAGGCCGAAAATGCCAGCACGGCGACGATGACGGCGCGCGTGGCGGCACGCCGGCCGCCGGCGAGCCGGAGCGCGGCGCGCCCGCAGGCCCAGACGCTTCCCGCGAATAGCGCGTCGACGAACGAGATGGCCGCAAGATCGAGCACATAGTCCCGACCGCCGGTCGGAGTGAGCGCAGCAGGGACGCCGAGGTAGTACGCCTTGACGCCAATGAGCGCGATCGCGAGCCAGACGGCCGCCCAGAAGAGGCGCCAGGCGTCCCGGGCGAGTGTGTCAGGCAAAGGGCTTATCGATCGCCAGGCTCGGCTGGGTGAAGAATTTCGCGCCGCTCTCGGTGATGTAAAGGCAATCCTCGAGTCGAATCCCGAACTCGCCGTAGATCGCGATCATCGGCTCGTCGCTGAAGCACATCCCGGGCGCGAGCGGGGTCTTATTGCCGCGGACGAAGTTCGTCCACTCGTGAATGTCGAGGCCGATGCCGTGCCCGGTGCGGTGCGGCAGCCCCGGCACCTTGTAGCCCGGGCCGAAGCCCGCGTCGGTGATCAATTTCCGCGCGGCGGCGTCGACCGCTTCACACGGAACGCCGGGCTTGGCGGCCGCGAACGCCGCGGCCTGCGCCCGCTTCTCCAGATTCCAGACGTCAGTCTGGCGCCTGGTCGGCTTCCCGAGCACGGTCGTCCGCGTGATATCGGACTGATAGCCGTCCACGCTGCAGCCATCGTCGACCTGCACGATGTCGCCTTCGCGCAGCCGCTGCGGCTCGACGCTGCCGTGGGGAAACGCGGTGTATTTGCCGAAGCTCACGGCGACGTCCGCGCCCTGCGCGCCCAGCGCGCGATACGCCGCGAGAATATCGTTGCGCAGCTCGCCCTGCGTCATCCCCTCGCGCAGCGTGGCGAACGCGGCCTTGTACGCGGCGATTGTCATGTCGTTCGCGCGCTGCATCAGCGCGATCTCCGCCGGCGACTTGATCATCCGGCAGCCCGCGGTGATTGGATCGGCGCTGTCATACGTGATGCCCGGGGTTTCTTTCTTCACGCCGTTGAAGACGAAAAAGCGGAGCCGTTCCTCGACGCCGACGCGGCCGGTCGAGACGCCGCGATCCTTCAGAATCTGCGCGACCGATCGGTACGGGCTCTCGTCCTCCTCCCATGTCCGCACGTCGTCGCCGATCGTGATGAGCTCGCGGGCGCGCTGCTCTTCGAAGCCGGGAGTCACCCATGCGGGCTCGCCTTTGGCCGGGATCACGGCGAGAAATGGCCGCTCGCTCAAGCCCCATCGTACCCCGGTGAAATAGAACATGCTCGAGCCGCCCTCGATCAAAATCGCGTCGATGCGGTTCTCGGTCATCAGCCGGCGCGCCTTGTCGATTCTCGTCCGGCGCTCGGCGAGCGTGATCGGGACGATGCCGTCGGTCATCGGCCGGAGCGCGGTCTGCGCGCTGGCGGCGCGGGCAGCAGCAACGGCGCCGACGCCTGCGGCGGCCGACGATTTGAGAAACGCGCGGCGATTCGTTTTCATCGGTTCCCCTCAAAAGACCCGTCGACGCATTCCAGATTCCGGCTATTCCGGCTTCCAAATTCCAGGTTACTGCGGGCCTGAGATGACGGGCAACGGCGCGACCGACAGGACGCGCGACAGCGGCAACCGCTCGCGATCGACGACCCGCCCCTCTTTCAACACCGCGCCGACCTTGCGGAGGTTCGTGATGTCCGACAGCGGGTCGGCCGTCAGAATCAGCAGATCGGCAAACTTGCCCGCTTCGATCGTACCGAAAATCTCGAGGCCGCGCGCGGCGATGGCGCCGTTGCGCGTGGCGGCCACGATCGCCTGCGATGGGGTCATGCCGAGCTCGACGAGCCCTTCGATGGCCATGATCGTGCCGATGCCGTGGTCCTGCTCCGGCGGCTTCGGCGTTCGCGTGAGCTCGGGCGCCGCAGCCCAATAACTGTCGGTGCCCGGCGTGACCCGGCAGCCTCCGCGAATCAGCTTCTGCGCGTTCCTGCGGCGGGCCTCGAGATCGGCGCCGACATCGGCCGCTTGTTTTCGCAGCTCCGCCGTGGTCTTCTGGCGCGCCGGGGTCCCGGCTTCTTTCTCGGCCTCGAGCCGCTTCTTCTCGGCCTCGTCCTTCGTCTTGAGATGCCGCTTCCACGCCGGCCCCGTGATGGTGCTCGCGAGCATCGAGCAGATCAGGCCGTGGTCGCGGATCGTCGAGACGACGTCGTCCGGAATCTCGCGGCCATCGAGGAGCTCGGGGTGCTGGATGCCGTCGATGCCCGCGGCAATCGAGAGACGGAGCCCTTCGACGCTCGTCGAGTGCGTCTCAGCGGAGCGATTGCGCTTGTGAGCCTCGTCGACAATCACCCGCTGCGCTTCGGCCGAGAAGCCGATGAACGTCGGGTCGGAGAAGTGGCTCGTGCCGCCGAACTTGAGGAAGTCCGGTCCCTTGTCCAGGTACGCGTTGATTGCCGCGCGCAGCTCCTGCGGCGTCATCCCCATCAGCTCCTCGCCGGCGCCCTGCGCGATGAAATCGTTCATCTGCTCCTGAAACAGCGTCAGCTGTCCCATGACGCGGCTGAACGAGAACGAATAGGGCCCGCTCCAGCCCAGAATGTTGCCGGCGGCGAGGATGCGCGTCCCGACCCGATCGCCGCGCCCGATGGCGTCTCGGACTTTCGTCAGCGGAACGAGCGCGCCGTAACTGTCCCGGACCGTGGTGATGCCGTAGGTCAAATCGATCTGCGCCGCTTCGAGGACGATGTCGTCCTGACGAGGCTGGTACCGGGCGAGCGTCTCGTACCGATCGTTCTGGCCGCCGTAGAGCGACAGGTGGACGTTCGTGTCGATGAGACCCGGCAGGACCCAGCGGCCGCGCGCGGCGATCTGGCGTGCGTCGGCGGGAATTGCCACCGCGCTTCGCGGCCCTACCGCGGCGATGCGGGCGCCGTCGATCAGCACGACGCCGTCGGCAATCGGCGGTCCGCCGTTGCCATCCACGATCGTCCCTCCGACGATCGCCGTCCGCGCGCTCTGACCCTGCGCCCGCGCCGCGGGGTACGACAGCGTCAGCGCCGCCATCATCAGAGCCAGCGACATGGTCCGCATTTCCCGCCTCACTTCTTGAACCGATCCCCGTAGACGAGGGGTTGACCGTCCCGCCAGGGGTGATATGCGTTGACGAAGTCGATTCGCTCGCCGAGCGGCGGATGGCTCTCGCGCCACAGCTTGTAGAGGAGGCCCGGGCGCGGGTTGGCCAGGGCGTCTTCCTGCAGCTTCACGAACGCTGTGCCGGCGCTGTGGCTCGCCTGCGTGATCTCCAGGCCGAACCGGTCGGCTTCGTGCTCGATGTGCCGCGTGAAGGCCAGCGACAGCGGCGTGACGATCAGCGAGAAGACGCCGACGAGCAGAAGAATCAGCGGCAGCGATGCGATGTCGGCGAGCGTCGTGAAGCCGAACCGGGTGCCCCATCGGGCGAGCACGGCGCCGGACGCGCGATACGCGGCGTACAGGCTCGCCATGATCAACAGCGACGAGAACGCCACCAGATACCACACGTGCCCGAGCACGTAGTGGGCCATCTCATGGCCCATCACGAACATGAGCTCGGGCGGCGACATCCGCTTGATGATCGTGTCCCACAGCACGATGCGCTTGGTGTTGAATATGCCGGCCACGTACGCGTTGAGCGTCTTCGTGTCCACGCTCTTGTTCACCTCGAACACCCGGCTGCCCTCGATGCCCGCGCGATCGGCCATCGACAGGATCCTCGTCTCGAGCGCCTTGTCGCGCATCGGCTCGAATTTGTTGAACAGCGGCGCAATCCAGACTGGCGCGATCAGGTTGCCGACGATGATGAACGGAATCATCGCGAGGCCCGTGTAGAGCCACCATCGCCGCGGGCTTTTTCGCAACAGCAGGTACGGAACCCACAACACCAGCGCGCCCGCGAGGCAGCTGACGCCGAACGATTTCACCGTGTCCGCCCACCATTTGGCGAACGTCTGGTTGGACAGGGCGTACGCGTGTTGACGGACGAACTCTTCGTAGTACGCGCGCGGAAGGTCCGCAATCGTCATGATCAGATTGAACAGCAGGTAATAGATCACGAGCGTGAAGAACCATCGCCGCCCGACGCGCTGCGACCAGTCGCGAAGCTTCGCCGAAAAACCGGTCGCGAGCATCACCACCAGCAGCGCAGCCGACCAGACCAGGTCGATGACCCAGAGCACGTTGCCGCTCCGGTAATAGTCCATCGCGTTGTCGGTCGCCGGCGGCACGGCGACCGGCGCGTCCTCGTCCGCAACCGGCGCCCCCAAGTCGCGTGCCATCGGCCGCGCCTGTGTCCGCGCCGCAGCGCCCGCG